>Ga0307512_10000175_pt1 | contig 85823 bp, 89 predicted proteins | sample 14_EM_MG_FD_200267 | JGI IMG/M metagenome (GOLD analysis project Ga0307512, IMG submission 200267) | Populus trichocarpa ectomycorrhiza microbial communities from riparian zone in the Pacific Northwest, United States - 14_EM | ecosystem: Host-associated > Plants > Roots > Unclassified | place...
CAGGCGCAATACCCTTAGCTGCCTTCTTCGCTTCAGGAGCCTCAAATTCATAATCAATTCCACTCGCCTTCAGACGAGTATTGATCTTCTTCCTTCTCCGGTTCTCGACATCCAGCTTCTTGGTCCATACCTCCTCCGGCTTCTTCTTCTCAAACAGGGCCTTGGCCAGCTTTGCACCAGGCCGTGGCTTGAAGCGCTTGTTGGCACCCTTAAACAACGACTCCACGTACTCAATGTTATCACGGGGGACGACTTTGCATTTGAGAATATGGCCAAAGAGGAGGTAGTTGTTCATGGTGTCAGCAACGATCTGCGCTACGTCTTCGTCTGCGAATTCCAAAAAGGCGTAGTGCTTGGAGTGCCCGGTCTTCTTGTTCCGTGAAAGTCGTAAACGCGTCACAGCGCCGAACTGGCTGAAGTAGGCACGCATCTCGTGTTCGTAGAAACCGTGGGGAATGCGGCCGAGGTAGATTATACCAGGTGTGATCTGCGTGGATATTCTATTAGTCACGAAGCATGATGATTACGGTCATGATAGTGTGAGGAAATAACGTAAGTATCAGAGAAAAAAAAGTGAAACCACGTATGTGTCTTAAAGACTAATCGAATTTTTCTTGACTCATCATTGTATGCGTGCGGTGAAGAGTGGTGGTAGTGATGGTAAACAGACAAACATACCTTTTCTCTACCACTCAGTTTCTCCAACTTTTTTTTGACTTTCTTTTCATTAGGCATTCCCGCCTTTGCCAATATTTTCGGGACAATGCCTTCACTATCCCCAGCGCCCTCCTCATCATCACTGCTCTCAAAACCTTGTAGCAATGTTGCAGTCTGATCGTCTGCCTCCTCATCCTCAGAATCGGATGTGTCAGGCCCATCAACGTTCAACGAGATCTCAACCTCATCCTCCGACTCCGGTTGTAGCTCTGGCACAACTTCAGGCTCGACAGGCTTCTTCACCGCCGGCTTTACAGCATCCTTCTTTGCTGCAACAGGCTTCTTGCCTATTTTCTTCCCCTTGACATCCTTATCTTGCAATTTATCCCAGCCTCCATCCTCAGATTCGGCATCGCTCTCGGGATCCGAGTAAAAGTCTGCGGCGGTTTTCCGGGGGGCGGCCCTTTTCGGTGCTGCTGCGGGTGCAGGGGCTACCTTCTTTGCGGCTTTGGTAGTCTTGCTTTTCTTTGCGTGCGGTGAGGCCGCGGGGGCGGCTAATGAAGGGTTATTATTGTAAAGGTGGGAGTGAATTGGGGTGAGATAGAGAGGTGTTACCTTTACGCTTCTTGGTTCCTTTTAAATCTGGTGCCATTGTGCGGTTTGTGGGTGATGAGGAGGCCCGGAGATGGTGGAGGTTGGGACAGCAGGAACGAGTGCGTGTTATGAAGGGTTTTTTCTGCGCGACCCTAGTCGCTACCGCGCCAAGACGGAAGTGTGTAGTTATTGTCATAGAGAGTCACTCGGTAGGAATAACTTCCCTTGAGACGGGCTAAACCACATCGGAGAGAATAGTAGGACAACTGTGAGGGGGATCGTCTAGCGTCATGTGTACTGGCAGCTAAACAGTAAAGAAGCTACCTTAGGTTAGAGACAGGGATTCTATATTGTCAACATCACTGAATCATGTTTCCTCACTTAGTAAATTCACAACATCCATTCTACTATTATTCCAAGATCCCCCCACCAGTGTATTCACATAGAAAAAAACATGCCATTTGAGCTGCCTTGCTCCTCTTTCACCTTCCATCTTCCCCACGCTTCTGGGTCCAAAGCCCTCCTCACCACTTCCTTATCTATAGGGCCCTTACAGCACCTCGGCGGGAACGTACCATCTCCCTCGACAGCTGCCGTGACAAACTCAGTAAGACAACTTTTACAGAACGCATGACTGCATTTTTGGCCCGCGCGGTACACATAGCTTCCCGGCTCGATGGTTTCAATGCAGCTGAAGCAGGCTTCCGGAAGATTACGGCGTGCGGGGGTTATGCGGGGGTGTGGCGATGGGGGTGGCTCATGCGAGGGAGGAGACGGAGGAGCAAGTAGTGGTGGTGATGGCACACGCAGGAAGGGAGGAGAAGAGTGAGCGTGACGGGGAGGCTGGCTGTAGAAATCTAGCGGCGGTGACGGTGCGCGCAGAACTGGGGGAGGTGGTGGAACGTGACGGGGAGGCTGGCTATAGAGATCGCTATCGTCGTCGGAATCGTAGCCGTAGCTTGGGAAGTACTGCCGCCGCGGAGCATACGGATCACCATACCCTCGTCCGCCTCTGTACTCATCTTTCCCTCCGTCCTTCCATCCATCTCCAAACCTTGCCTCTTCTCGTTCCCACGCTGCAATCTCCTCAATCTGGCTCCTTAAAACCTCCTCTTCTTCATCCACCGTACCGTCAGGTATCTGCCTCTGTATCGGCTTCGGGAACCTATCCATCTCTTCCCCGTTGTCTACTGTGGAATCCCGTCGATCGGTGACTGAGGAGGAAGAAAAAGAAGTGGTGGTAGCGTTTGAATGCTGAAGAAACCAAATAGAAAACGATGCTGAAGCCGACGGGTTTTCAATCGTATTTTTCTTCTCTTGAATTCTATTGCCGTTTCGAAGTCGAGCCAACCAAGCACGGAATTTCATGCTTCAGCGGCTTCCGACAGTTAGATGAAGAAGGGACGATTCGTGTATAGTATGGTTGTTGGGGTGTTGAAATGTTTTAGAATGTCGAAGACACAAGATGTCGTCGAGACACATGCACTCCGCACACATGTTTTCCTCGCATTGGCCAGCCTTGTTTCTCTGAGAACACTAACCATTCCTGTTAACACTTCTTTCGGGGCCGCAGTCCGAGGCGGAGTCAGCAGCTGCACAATCTTGGAAGGCGGGGAAGAACAACGCATGCAAGGTGACACAAATTGTGATGTTCGCGAGCTTTATTGTGGTAACGTATGATATGTAGACATCAAGATCAACATCACCCGTAGTCACTCGCGAGAACCAAAGAATATTCCGGACATGAAAACGAGAAACGAAACGAAGAGAATAGGCAGCTGTATGTGTAGCGGAATTACCGCCCCCGCAGTTCGTAACATTAGATACCGCCCACTTTCATCTCCGAACGAGTAAGGGTCCATCATCTCATTTTAGATCCATTGATTGGTCTTCCAGCTCTCTCACCGGGTGCCAGCCAACCAACTCCTTTTAAACTGGCAACAATAATTGCTTCCGGAGTAGACTATTCGGCAAGGAGTTGCTGGTTCTAGGAATCCTAAATCCAAAATCCAGGTAACTGTTACTTTACAAGTAAATTCCATTCCCCTCCCCCTCTCTACTTTACTCGACAGTGGCTATTCTTTGCTGCTTATCAGTAATTTAGAGATATAAAATTACTCCCTGGTCCATCGAGCCTTACATGCGGCGGTCACCCGAACAGCCACCCGGTTTGTGCATGCTGGTAGGGAACCACGGGCCAGAGGTTGAAAGATCTACAAAATACTCCGTAAAATCTGGGTGTATTCGGTCTATTTGAAGTGCCTCAAGCTTAAGTGGCATATGCAACCCCAATGGCGGTCTTTTATTCGTCCTGAGGGCTGGGAAGTTACATGAAAGTCGCCCGACTTAGAAGATGGACAAATGAGGGCGATGAATCTGGCGTCCTGCAACGTTACAAATAAACCGGATACACCCAGATTTCACGGTAATTCTTCGCCGACCCGTCTTCCTTCCAATCAACTTCGAATTTGTCACCAGTGGCAACGCGTCTCTCCCCTTTGGGTCTTCCATAGGGTACATCCCAGAAGTAAGCTACTTATCAAACTTACAGGCGATCAAGTTTCACACCAATAAACCTATTCTTCGGGAAGCTACCGGAAATTCGACACATCACTGGTGTCTTCTGCCAAAATCTGGTTCCCTATCTCCGGAGGCAAATTTGTTCATCAGTGATGACTGAAGGCATTATCTCAATATCCCCTTTCTAGAGGTTTTCAAGCTGAAATTCAAACCAGCAACATGCTTGGAACGGTAGTGCTTCGGTGCAGTTAGTTTTCCGAAGCGGCCGGTCAGGATTCTGCCGAAAGCCGAATGATACAACTAAAGTCTGCAGACCCACAGTATGACACCTCGTGAATCGGCCCAGACCGGATCATGTTAGTGGCTTCATATGTGGCAGACTATATCTGACCGGCTTGCAAAATTTATGGTTCGTCTCCCGGCTGGACTGCCCGCTTTGGAACACTGGGTGCAGCTCCCTCAGAGGGTTTCATCCCTTTGCCACCACCGCAGCTGCAGCCTTGTATTGCCTAGCGACTTGCAAACGTCTCTCCCGTAGCCCACTGAGTTCACTAATACCCCCGCCTACGCTGAATATCTGGCCCCGCACCTAACCTTCCAAGATCCTACTGAACTACGGTGGCGGTGGCGCCAGCATTCCTTTGAGTTTTCTGTGCCCAGTGGTGGTGGCGAATAAGGCTCTTAAGCTCACATGCAGCTAGCCAAATCTGGGACGATATAAGACCTCGATGGCAGTAGGTGGTTTGCATTCCAAATGGTGGTTCTCCCGAATAAACCCTAATGAGTTTGAAGCGTTTCCACAAATGGTAGATCCTCGCTGTCGAAGCTTGCTCTTGCCTTAGCTGCAGACCGGAAAAAAATAAATACAGATCTAGCTTTTCCATGTATGTACTCTATTCTACAATGCAAGGCAGAAAAAAATCTTGTTAGCGTCGATCCATCAAAATCTTTCCATCAAGATTAGCGAGGAAGGGAAGGGAGGGGTCTTAGGCCGAAGGGCCACGTGGAAAAGCGGGCGCGCAGATCAAAAAAGTGCACTTTATGCTTAAGAGGAAATTTTTTTGCAATGCCAAACACTTCGAGAGCGGCGTTGTCTGAGGGTGCATATGATGTCACTCGGGTGTGGTCCATGTATCGAATAAGCTTTAAAGTGTAACTGCTTTTTTTTACTGACGGGTTTGTTGTGACACGTGCATATTTTCGCTCTCAGACAGCTTTTCGGCGGCGAACAGCTTGCTAGTGAGGCGAAAAAGTTTGAGCACAAGAGCAACCTTTTCTTGAAGGTTCCATGAGGCAGATGTAGACATCTTGATGCACTTTGGGCGGCTGGAAAAACACTTTAGAGTAGGTTCTGAGGACATAGCAGAGGTGGAATCAGACTCTGAAAATAAAATATGAGAAGTGTTGTTTCATACCTACAACTCCATTCTCTGTATGGCCTCGGCGTGACTGTAACAAGCGCTGTTTGTTCCTACCGCACGGACGCCATGCCCAAGCATCGAGTAGTAAAGAGCATTGTCAGAAAATGGGAATCGATTCTATCGACAGTTGAAGAATGCCAACAAACGACCAATGAACATCAAGATCTTGTTTTGAAACCGGCACGTAACGTCACTCCTTTTAGTATATGCAATATTGAAGCACATGCTACTTTGAAATTCGATGACTTGTAAAAAAAACGGCCTGAGGCCTCACCGTGCCACTCAGCCAACATACTGCAAGGTTCACATTTCTACTCACATCACATCCCTTACATTACGCCTTTTTCCTCGCCACCCATCCTTGCGCCAGGTATGCATTCCTACTCAGACTCTCCTGGTCCCAACTATACCCGGCAAGTTTTCCCCTTACTTTCCCCCTCCACTTCACAACCTCAGGAAACGTATCCTCACCCCACGCCTCGCCCAACGGCATGAGCTCAAACCCAACTTTCTCCGCCACATTAAGGACCTCATCCAGACTCAACTCTACCCAAGGCGTAGTCCCATACAGCAGTGGCCCTAGATTCACCCACGCGCCATCGGGCTTCAACACCGCGTAGATCGTCTCCAAGTAAGCAACGATATTCACCGCGGTGTCGATAAAGAACAGCGTGGTGACCACATCGAACCCCTCCCTCTCATGCGGTAGGAACGCAGTGAGAAAGTCGCCTTCCACTAGTGTGAGCCGGGACAGCACCTCCCGCGATGGGAGGACGTCCGGGAATGTTACGGCGCGCAGTAACGACTCAGTAGTCCGTTGATGGCTCCACCAGTTTATGTTCAGGTGGAAGGCGTGCATGTCCGTCCTTGCGGATGGGTTGCTAGTGTGCAGAGAGAACATGTAGCGGTACGCGAGGGCGACATATATCGAGTACTCATTCGCAACTGTGTCGAAGCCCATTGTGGCAAGTTCATACGTGAGTCTTCCGAGGCCAGCTCCGGGGACCAAAACCCGGACACCTTCACGGGATGGGTACAGAGTATTGAGCGTGTCGAGGATCTGCGGAAACGTTGCAGCGCGCTCATGTTCACCATCCTCCGACCAGTCGCGTACAAAATGCTTAAGCGCCTGCACGACATGTTTGTGGTCACCCGCGGAGCGATGCATTCTCTGGTACGCACGCAGCTCAAACGCGGTGATGTTGTAGTATTCTCTCCCATGATCGCGGATCTTTCGGGCGAGTTCGTTATTGATCTCTACCGTTTTTGAGGCGCGCGAAATCTTGGGAACGTAATTGATCGTGGAAGCTAGGAGCTGTTGTTTTCACAAATACCAAAACACCATTGTATCTTAATTAAAACCTGGGACCTGGGGTGAAGGTGAAAATTACACACCAACTTCTGATGCGCTTGAAGCTTGTTATATGCACTCCGCTTTTTATGCAGCTCGTTCACTGTCCGTTGCTTGTACATTGAGTATCCTGCCAGGGCGGCGAGCACTTTGCCCCGCTCCCCTGATAGCCCTGATATCACAGCCACGTCATTGCGGAAGTACGAGAGGAGAACTGGGTACTGCAGCGCGGCGATGATCACCAAACACGAGATCAAGAGTGAGATGCGGGCACCGGGCGAGATGGCGGAGGGCAACATTTCTGCGGCTGCAGCTGCAGTTGAGGCTGGTTGTGGCGAAGAAAGCAACATCATCGTTACGAAGGTTAGGTGCGCCGTTGTCGGGCCATCAAGGTGTCTGTCGCGATGAAGCAAATGCACAAAAGAACCGCATCGGATGTCTTGGCAACATTTCTTCTCACTGCCTCGGTCGATAGGAGTACATTCCGCGTAACTCCAGCTTCGTACACACCGGGTACTCCGCCTTCCAATCTGCAGCATCTATCAGATGAACCGCAGCTCCTGCAATCGATACGTAACCAGCCCATTGCATCCGTAAGATCCACCGCAAAAACCCCGGTGGCGAACCACCCGAACTTGCGCCTTCTTAGGCAGTTGCGTTTGCTATCCACCAACCACTTACAAACAACCCCCGAACTGCACGCCACTGCAGCCCATCATGATCACTTTACCCGCCTCATATCGCACCCAGCACCGCACCGCTCCGCACCGCAACCTTGAACTCTGTCTACAAGTAGGCAACTCCAACCCAAATTCCATCGTCTCACCCCGAACCTCGGTACATCCCGTACCGCGCGCCCTCCCCTACCCTAGGAATAGCAAACGCTTTGCAAAGTAAGTCTCATGAGACGAACGAGTGGGTGTTTGCATCAGGAGGGAGGGAGGGTGGTATAACTATATTTTATCGTGCCCACCCCTTCCTCCCCGGTGATGATGATTGATTCCGCAGCGCGACGTACCGTACATACCAGAAGGCAATTTAAGGTTATCCCCACGTTTCACCGGGTGCGCTAACTCTTTTTTCATTCACCGCAACTGAATTCTTACGAGAACTTGTATGTACTGCAAATATATAAACTTTATAGAGAAAAGGCAAAAACAAAACCCACATACATATACACATACTCAATGAACGAACCCGGCGTTTGAACGTGTACGTCCGATGTTTGGACAGGCTTTGTTGGGCATATTACTTAACATATAGTCCTTTCGCGCGCCGGCCCTTGAAACGCGAAGGGATCATATTTACCTGATATAGCAACCTGCCTTTAGGCCATGTGTAACGCTCATAGGAACCCGGATACAGTGTGATATGTTCCGTTTGATGCAATCATCTGTCCATCCATCTGCAATGCATTAAAGTATTCAGCTTACCACTAGCGCACACAGCCTTTGCTCCAATATATCTACCATATGCAGGGTCCTATATCCATGCACATTCTGTTTGTTCAGCACTCAAATTCATGCCAGGTCACATCGCAGATCACCATCCATTGTTTTGTAGGTATGTATGGTATTGTGTAAACGCCTGTCTTTCATTCCCGCATATCACCAACCTATCCATGGCCATCCATCTATCCATCCATCCACCCCCCCTCCCTCTGAATCAATAATTAAGTCTTATCCGCGATATCCCTCCAGGTTTCTATTTACATCCTGATCGTCTTGGGGGTGTAGAATGATAAGCATGAGTCGCTTGTAAGATAGGGAGTATGTCAATAATACCTAATAGATGATGGGCTAGTCAAAACTGTACAACGGAGGCCTACCCAATGACGAAAGGAAAGAAACACAGAACAAAGGGGAAGTATATGTTGCAATGCAGAATACTTTCCCCGAAAATCCCAACCTGTTCAAAAATGCAACTCAAAATACCTGGAAGCATTCTTTTGTCCAAAACAAGAAAAAAATAACTACCTCTAATGGACGCCCCCAAACTTGAAAAAGCAAATACCCGGATATAAAACAAAAAACCAGACCAACCCACCTCCCAGGAAGAAACAGACTTAAAGAGTTGACGATAGGAAAGCGAAGCAAGTTGCGGATAGCATACTGTAGTTCAAAAAAGTATCAATAAAACATAGTAGAGGTATCAAAGCATCAGGGCTGAAAAGCCCAGAAAGAAGGTTATGAAGAGGTAAAACACCCTCGTAACAAGGCACAACTATGAACCGGCGTAAAGTTTGCTAAAAATACGCCAGTGCAGGAATGCAATGTGAGCAATTCTCTGAGAGATCGATGTAAGCTGCACCGAGGAACCCGTGAGATCGGCTGCTTGCATTATCGGGGAGGTCGAGAGAGATGACCACCCCTTCATTATCGCGAGCACCAATGTCGTGACGTCCTTGACGACGTCCTGCTCCACGCGAACATAAATTGGCGAATTGACGCGTAAATGCTTATCGAACCAGCCCTCCGCTACCTTGACCATTGTGGCGTCCACAAAGTCAGAATTACCATTGAACTCGTGAGCAGCCTGCGCAATATGCAGCGCAACCGCATTACTGCCTTTAATCCAACGATAGGGACCTTCCTCTTCACTCAGGATGGCTAGCAACTTAGCACGAAGGCTGTCGACAGTCGCAGCGTCCATATCACGCTTGGAAGCCAAAGTCAATTGCCGAAAGAACAGGATGGCAAGCTTTAAGCAAGTGGCTTCGCGGATGTCATCCCTTATCCCATCCAATCGCTCGAAATCGAACGTAAATGTGGCAGGATAAACGGAGTATTTCGATGGTACGAGCAGTTCGGTAGTCGCACATGTAAACGCGACATACGGATCTGTTCCCTCTTTCATCGCGTTCTGGAACCAAGTCCTGGGTTCCCTCATATCCAAACGACCTGAGTCTATTCGCTCTTGGAAGTAACCCTGCTCAAAATGAACGGCCGTAGAAACCAGATGTGGTCGGAGTGTACGAATTTGATGATTCGCAACATCCTGGAAAAAGTTAGAGCATGCCAAAACTGGAGGGAAACTCACCTGCCGCGCAGTGAGCAAGACAAAAACGTACCAGCTTCATTGCCTCCAGTATCCCAAAAACCATTTTCAAACCATCAACTAAGGCTGAAGTCATTTGATTGTCAACACCATAAGTTACCCGTGAAACCATTTGCTCAACCCATTGGTCCCTCATCGGAGCGCAATGGGCCTTCAACACACGTGCGAGCCATCCCGAGAGATTCTTAAAATTCAACACTCCGTGTTCCAACTGCTGCATCAGTAGTTGATGATCCAGCACTGCTTCAACTTCATCTCTGTCGCTCTTGGGAACCAGTGTAGACAATATATCTTTCATGGTCCTGAATAAAGTGGGCAATTTGACAGCCATTCTTGCAACTCTGGCCTGTCGATTCCGAACATTCGCGAACAGCATCTCGCACTCGTGCAAAACTAGCTTCCAGTATATATCCGCCTGTTCCCGCTTTCTCCTCCCCCTACTTCCATCTAGATTCGGCCTGAAATGCAATTGCGCGTCAAATACCACATCATGTCGTAACTTAGGATTGCGATAGATCTCACTCAGATCTAATTCTTGTAACGTGCTCAAGGTAACTGGGGGTAAGTGCTGCTGCTGCAGGCTGTCCTGGGTCCTTCTCCTTTTTCTGAAAGTAGCTGGTAGTGATCTCGACCGTCCGAGTGGCTTTGTACCCGAAGGCTTCAACCGATGACTTGAAGACCTTTCCACAGCACATTCTGACCTCGAAGATTCGGCTCCGGATGTTGGTGATATAGGGGGCGAGCAGCTAGCCGCTGTAGGGGGTGGACTCGACCCATCCGTTCGAATCCGCTTAGAAACGGGGTATATTATATCGGACGTGGGCTTCGATTCATTTGAACGTTTCGTCGGGGCGGGATTGGGTGCTGTCGACTGGTAGTCGTATCCTGTTGTCGGTGCCGACGTCACGCCATGGCCGGAGTTGGCCGGGATTTCGATTGCTGGTGGTGCCGTTGCACCGGTGCTTTCGAAGTCACCGTCCGCCGAAGGTTGCAGGTGGATTGAAGTTTGGCTGCCATGGCTCGTGTGACTATGGCTGTGTGGTCCGTGACTAGAGTCCATCGAGATGGACGATTTAGATCCTCTACGTTCCACAGTGAAATATACACACACCAAACAACGACTGGATGACGATAGGTGAAGTTGTTGTTACTATGTTGGTGTTGTTTGGTTGTTGTGCTTATTGGGTTGTTGCGTATAGTCAAAGCTTTCTTGGGCTAAGGTATCAACTTCAGTGAAAGGAGAAAATATCAAAAGAGGGCAAGCTAAGCCAGCAGATATGGGTGGTAGTACGGTGTGATGATGATCTGATGTGCCGTGAACAGCAACTCTCAAAAAAACGATGGGAAGTGAAGAGGTGGACAATTATAAGTCTTTATAGGGATAGGAGGCAAGTGAATGGGAAATTTATGGCAGTGGCGGAAGGGGGTCAGAGAGAGAAGGCAATTCGGAAAGCGGGCCATAAAGAAGGGTGCGCGGTCCCATATATAAGATTTTTTTTAAAATGGGAGTACTTAAGAGGCGAGTTTAGTTGGTTAGGAGTGTTTTGGGGGGGGTGTATGGTCCGGGGCTAGCAGTTACCGTATAGAGTCTCGAGGAGTAGCGGCCCATGGTTTTGTGTCCATCTGTGGCTGCGGGCCTGCAGAGCTAAAGCACGAACACTGCTCGAGTAAGCGTGCAAGTAGCTGTGAATTTAGTACGGATTGGAGGGGTTGTGGAAGCTATGTGGTGAGATAGATGATTTGATAGATGAGAACGGAAGGGCAGTTATGCTTACTACGGCATGAATCTGTAACGAAGGGTGCGGAATTCAAGATTTACGGGGGTGGACGGAGGGATCTTGCGATATTCCGTCCAATTCCATTATGCACTCTACATACACGCTACGCTCTACACTCTACCTTCCAAGTACTCTACATGCTGCAGCTTCTCTTTTATGGTTTATGCTTTGTGTGTGGTTTGTGCATCATCGGGAGGCAGCTTTTGGATCACACCGCACCGCTCTGCACTGTGCAGCAAGAGCCCAAAGTTCAAGTGAGACACAGGAGACAGGAGAATGCCTGGAAGAACTCTACCACGCTTCATGCGAATTCGGAAAATAAAGAAGGGTCGATACCATATCAAAATTCACTGGGGAGGAGCCAACCCATAGGTACCGGAAGAACCCATCGGGCCAAACCCACTTACTTAGGTACATAAGTACTTTAACAGCTCAAACGCCTCCATGCAATTTTTTAATTTATACGATCAAGATGAAATCGATCGAGAAAGTGGTGCGATCAAACACCAGAGATATCACGTTGCTATGTCCTATATCTAGAAGACGCGCCTGCATGTCCTATGTACCAGCTCCTGCGCCGCTTCTGCTGCTGCTGCTGCTGCTGCTGCTGCGCTGCTCCTGCTCTAACTGATAATTTTTATAGGCAGTTTTCTGTGATGGCAATGGCGAACCACATGCATGCCCACACACCAACTGCTAGAAAAAGAAAGTAGAGTAGTGATTGAAGCGGCTCCTTTTTGCTTTTTGATAATTGGATTTTACGCAAATTCAAAGATTGACGCGCTGCAGCATTAAAAGACTATCAACCCACTCTCTGGCACTCTTTGCTCCCACAGCCTGAATGAACACCACACCTCCTTGTACTATGTTGTTTTTCTCCCTGCGATGAATCGCTGCTTTACTGGTGAGATCCTCCGCTCTCACTCGTACTCACTCGATGCAGAGAGTAGCAACCCACACATTGTCTCCGGTTCCCGCGGAGGGGAATTTACTTGCCTGCAGCCGTGTTGACCACTACTCACAATTGTTGAAAGGCAAAAAAAAACTTCAGAATGGTTGATCGCCACCACCCACTATGCGACCGTTACCGATTGTGCACCTTCGGCAAGATACGGGGGGTATAGAAGTAGAGTTATCTTGGCTTGTGGCCGAGCACGTCCGCTGCAGATTTCTTCTGCCTATGGACAAACATGCCTTAAACTCTCGTTCCGCCATCGAGGAACTATAAGCATTTCTACACCAGTCCAGCTGCCGGTACGTGGGGCACATCCAGTGGACAAAATTTCAATCAACCGACAGATAGGCTATTTGCAACAACCTCAGGCCTGTCTGATTGGGAACCGCTTCTCAGGTGCTGCTTATGTACCAGACTTGCTGTTTGGGGGCACTTTCACTTCAGTACGGGCCCTTCTGGAGCATGATGGGTTAGCTACACCGAATCAACTTTCACGTATACATTTCGAATTCTGTTGTGTTGTGTGGTGGATCAGGAGTGCCGTATAGACAATCTGAGAATTCCTAGTACGTGCATACGGACGCTGCACAGCACTCCGGATAGCACCATTTTGGACTCTATTCGCACAGAGGTGAAGAGCTTGGTTGGGTCCCCAATCTGCACTCTCTACTCGAGTTTGCCGATATATGTACTATCATAGGCCATGATGCCGGAAGGTATAGGGACTTGCCGACAGGCTCACCGATCTATGCGCTGACTGTCGCAGAATTCCTCCTTCTCACTCTGTAAAAAAACAGAGTTTGCCAATTGGAAGGTTGCATTTACCTTTGCCTTTCGGCTTCGTCTAACCCGGCTGTCGCCGTCTTGCTATGCCGCTTCCCCGATCCTTTTCCCGTTCGCAACAAAAGGCTAATCATAAAAGGACGGTTGCTGCTTAACTCTCGTCTCTGTACTGCCGGTAGTTATCGTGTACTGCGGTGCGGCCTTTGCTGGCAACTTGCTAGCAATCTCCACCAACAGTATCGTTACAGGCGTTATAGCGCCACTGCTTGTTTGTGCATGACCAACGTACGCATGTACGAGCACTCACCTATGCTCCGACTTGCGATTGTGCTGAGCCACGTTGACGAACAGAGTACATCGCACAATCTCTGCCTTTATAACACTTGGCACTTAACTATCAAAAGAACGGCTTCATGAGCCACAAGTCAGTTTGAATGACACGGTCCGGGGGCGAAGGGCGAATTGACCACATTATTACTGCATAGACTTACGTGTTTGTACAGGCCTCAGCATGGCTTACTCAATATCCATAGCGAGCTTACGCTTATCGGTGGCTCGTGATAACCCACCTCACAGTCGTCACCATTATCATGAAACCATTTTAACTGATTCACATGTACCCATAATTGGTACGCGCAACATAATACGGCTGTGGTGAATGAGAGGCCCCTGAACCAGACCGACACCTAACCCACCCTCGCCATTGTATCACTATGAGGCACATGAGTTGTACCAGTAGGACTTCTCACCTGGACGATGCATGAAGCTCGCTCTCACATTTAAAGACTGGTGAGACGTGTTGCATGGGATAAAATTACGTGCATTCACTAATCATCGCGAGGGGCGGACTCGGTACGTTGATGATACACTTCCCGCTCTACTACGGTGCCACTGAATATGTAGCTCATATGTACCTCTTCCAATCCCAGTTCAATCGTTTGAAGGTTCATCGACTTACATGCCTCAAACCTTCGTTCATTACGGCAGAAGGAGGGAAGGTTCACCAAACCTACAGCAGATCGGTATCGGGTGGTGGTGGCTGAATCGTCGTCTCATTATTGATTATTGTGGTTTACAGGAGCCCACCAACATCTTCGTTACTTCGGTTTCTCCGTTCAACTTGCGCGGAAAAACAAACGAATACATTACCATTCTAGTCCTGGTATGTGAGGAGCAATATGTAATTTTCTGGCGAATTATAAATCTTCATTTATCATCTTTCAGCACTAATGTTCTAGATCTCCGCCATCAAGCAATTCCCCCAACCCGGTTCGTTTATTGGACGATTTTTGGCAGAGAGTAAATGTACCACACCCCATCACATACGTTGACCTTCTCCCATCCCGCGTGAACGGAATCGACAACGCAGCTTGCCGCTGTGCAGGAGATGGGTACGGGACAATTCGATCTCGAACCGCCACCGCTGCCGTATGTCATCAACCAGCGACGGACGACAAAACAAATCATCGTCCGGCGAACAAGTTTTGACACATATGTAAGTTGACTTCCGGAGAAACATAAGGCGTGATTATTGTATGGCAACACGAAGCTCGGCGATTGTATTTTAAGATACCATTTGAGGAAGCCGCAAGAATCGTGGACTCTTATAACACCTCACGCAACCCCGTGGGGCTGTCGTTCGCTTTCTTCTTCCTTCCTTTCTTTCCTTCTTTTTGTCTTTCTTCTCTTAAAGGGCAGGGGAAAAAATTCCTCCGACGTTTTACGCTGCAGCAGCTGCTTGCTGCTTGCTGCTGCTAGTATGCTGACGATCCCCACCGAGGATGATTGTCCTCCGCTGCGCCATGGGGTCTTGCAGGTTGCTGGCGCAGACAGTCAGAGACTGTGTTGTGTTGCCTTCTGTGGTGTATCTTCTGACTCTGACGACAACACGACAGGCAGGCTGCTGTGTGGTGCGGGAGGAAATACGGAAGTCGATGCGAGAGTGGAGTGTTGAAATCGATGGTGGCGGCGGTATCATTCGTACAGCAAACAACAAAAATGTGTTCAGGCACTCTCTTATCTTGATCGTCATATCCAGCAAGCCATTCCGCTACGAGATACAAACATAACAGTAGCTGTTATTGATGACATGGGCGGCTACATGTAAAGGCCAGCGCAAGAAAAAAAGAATGAATCGTATTTTTTCCCGCATCGTCCTGCCTCAGGAGAAAGTGTCATGTCTGACGCATTAATTTTTTGTTTCCATTTGGAGGGCAGAAACTACATTGGCTGGCTAATGAACGGTGCAAGAAGATTATCATTATGATTTGATGAAAAATCCTGTCGTACGTCACACGAGGATCTGTCCGCCTGCCTACCTTCATGCGTGTCGGCGTCCTCGATATGAAACACTTTTTCGCTCTGCACTCAACCGGCTACACTCATCTTCGCCTCAGAACCGACCCGAGCGAGATATATAATAAGAAGGTACCGAACGCCAGCTTCCAGCCGCCTTCCCTGTTAGCGATCATGCTGCATGGGGTGGGATGGGATGGAGCCGGGTACAATCTCTAACGGTTGCACAGCTGCACATCATCGTCATCAACCTGTAGTTGGATGGATGTCCGGCATTTGTCTGCACTTTCGCGACAGAAAAAAAACGGGCACCCATCTCATCTCATATTCGTGGTCAATCTGTCCTTCCAAGTTACTTCCACCCAGGCGGGATTTCCCTCTCCTCTTTCGTCCACTCTTTATGAAACTTTGACATCATTTCCGCGGGATCCGAGCTGCGATAGCAACGACTGGGTAGGGCATTGTATCATATACACCCTAGCCATGGCCAGCGTCACTTTTCGTTGGAAGACAATACATCTTCACTTTTTGTTGTCAGTTCCAGCCACACCCCAATAGGGGATCTCAATGGAGAAGTTGCGTACGCGTAACTTATACTGTGTACATGCCCTATGTATCATGTATTGTGGTGTGTAGTTTCCGCGCGTATATAGGGCATGCAGGTACATGATGTTGCAGTACTCTGGGTCATGTGCTAGATGGTCGACCTCAACATTCATGTGCGTGCGGGTGTCCTGAGTGAGATCCTATGGAGAGTATCAAGCAGATCAGAAAAAATCGGGAACAGCAAATCCACCTCCATAACTGAGGGATATCGGAAGGACCCGTTGTATTTGACTATTTCATCTAGGGTCAGACGTGGTTTCGGCGCCCGGTTTGATACCGGTCCGGTTATACGTATAGTTGTTGTATAGATATAAGTAGGGTGCGTGGTTTCGTTTCTACACGAGGGATACTGTCAGCGTTGTGGATACTCACGCAATATGGCTCACGGGGCGGGGGTTCATAAACTCTCGCTCGTCTAACCGAACCTGACCTACGCGCGAGAACGAGTTGTAAGGCAGTCAGGAGTCGTTGGAACTAGGTATGCATGGGTGTTTCGAGTTTGGGTCAGGGGTTTCGTGGAGTTGTTATAGAATATCCTGTTGTCACTCTATCCCATCTCACAATACACAAGTATCACTCATGAGAGACCTCGGTTTGCCCCGTCTAAACCGAATCCCTGAGTTTTCATGTCCGTGAACCAAACTTAAAAGATACAGAGAATCCGGCGGTAACGCATTCTTCGCTAGATCTCCTACAGTCTCGCCTGTTTCAGACACAATCCGAATCACAATCCATGACACATATGTTTGACTCCTTTTCGTCCTCAAGAATTGCTTAAAGGTTGGATCGCGGACATATCGTCGGCTTTGCTATAACCCGGCAATAACATGCTTGGTGGAAGAAGCACGGCCGGGTTGCTTCGGCGGAGAGTGGTGCCCACTTCGGCCGTTATAGGTAGTTGGTTGTTATGTATGATAATTCCGAACGACCGTACCATTGAATTCTCTCTCTTCTACCTTTTGTTTGGGGCTGTATAAACGATTGAATACAACTTTTAACTTGGTTAGCCCCTTTTTTATTCTCCACACCTCAATATGCTTTAACATTAAGTATACAGCGAGCTAACATATAGTAAGTGACCTTCTACCTACATTAATTACCATAAAGAAGCTATACCAGAAAATGCCTGTATAGGCCCAGTAGATACTCCTGATCCATCGCCCACGCTTTACTATCTGCAGTAGCGTGACATATCATTCACGTCCAAAAAGGTAGCCAGCGGAAGAGGACTACAGATATGATGCGGGAAAGAACAGGGTGTGGTGATGATGGGATTGGAGGCTGTGCTAGTCTAGAGGCACGGCAGGAACTTTCATCAGCAATACTGAGGTTCGCTAGATCTCGACTTGTATCTCAATCCTATACCTGAAGGTTAAACAAGAAGCCAGGGGGATGATAACTGTTCGGCGATATGTCTTGCTTAAGTTCTAGAATACTAGGTCTAGTTCCTAAACCGGGTATTAGATTGAAGAATGATAAAATATGACAGTAGGAGTGCAGCTCTGAGTAAAGCCATCAGATTCACTTATAGCTTGAATTCCCAACCCATATTCCATGACTTCCATATGATACAAACACAATACCAGCAGACTCGTAAACCCCAATAACGCCGTTACCATGCATGCATGCAAATACCACCAAACAACATCATGTGCTGCGCCGTCACGGTCTTCCTAATCCCTGTTCTCCAAATACCTACTACGTCCTCTCGCCGCTTCCTCTAAGTCCTCATGCTCCCACCCATCCACACTCTCACTTCCATTCTCCCAAATACCCCTACTCTCCATCTCAGCACCCCTCGTAGCGCTCGCTACACTCTCTAACTTCGCAGCTACATCTAACACGCCAGCCGCAACTTGCTCAAAATGCGCATCACTCGCCAACCTTCGTTTTTTTGCTAGCAATACGTCGCTCTCGCTTTCGACTACGGTGGTACTCGCTGCGCTACTGCCCGTGTCCTCAGATTGATCTACCATCCACGCCTGCGCCAACGCGATCTGGGCGGCTCGTAGCTCCTCCAAAGCGCGCGCGTGCTTTGGCCCGAAGAAGATTGCCGTGTTGGAAAGTTCGACTTCTGAGAGCTTGTGCTGCATCTCATACCAGAGTGCTTCGGGCCGTGGGAGCGGTTTTGGGGCGCGCTGCGAGATGGTGGAGGCTGCGGAGGTGATCGCTGGGGGTGTGGAGGTTGAGGTGTAGGTATGGGTGGTCGAGGGTGCGCGCGTATCCTGCGGCGGGGAGCTCGAGCTTGTTAGCGGAAGGTGGAGGTTTGCGTTGGTCGTGCGCCGGGACGTCGACATGGTGTTGGTGGATGTTGGTGATGGTGTTGGTAAGAGCTGAGGCTTTTAGCGCGGAGCATGCAGTGTCATCCAAGTTGGTCTGTGCGTGATCACTCGTGCTTGGAATATTCATGGCTTATGCAGAATAATGTGAAGGAAATCTCCCTCTACTTTTCCTGGGTCGTGGGGAACGAAGAATCATGCCCTGGAAGCTCAGTTCTGTCAACTGGATTCGATCATAGGCTATCACCAGAGCGTGTGCGTAGCGTCAGCGATGTGCACAGTCAGAGGATAGAATGAGTACGGTAAACGCTCCCGTCTTATATCCGATCTCCAGAACCCGCATTAGTGTTTAGCACGCAATGCTCGGGGTTTTCGTCACCATTCGAGTATGTGAGTGATTACTCATGAAGAGCTTAGCCCACGCTTGATTCTTCTTTGATTCCGGCATACTACTATATGAAAAAGGGTGATTTATTAAGACGGTTTATAAGGGGGTAACGATCTTGCGACAGTTCGGCTACCGTTCCGAATTTTCTAAACGGTCTGAAAATGGTTCCAAAGCGGTTTCCGCAAAATTTTGTGCTTATAACCGTCCTAAAAAACCCCTAATTTTTCATAAAGTAGTACGTGTGCAAGAAGTTTGTCTGCACATATTGTTAGAGCACAAAACATGCATACACCGAAAGTTATAAACACTGCGTTGTGGTATCCTTTGGCCCGTCGTGATGATCACACGGGACGGGTTGCTTGAATTCGATGTTGCAAACAAGATAACAGAGAGACTCAAGCCTTATCCTTGGTAGGCTTTGTAGATTTGAGATGTCTTAAGAAACAGTGAGTGATATGTGGTGAAATATCGGCCGAGAAATTGCGACATCTTTTGCAGGACTTCAGGATCAGAATTTGGTTAGGTCGGCCGGGGAGGTTGATGGTGAGTGGAGGATAAAGAGCTACTGCCACTGCGGTTGATTGTAAGTATTGAGGCTGAAATGGTGACATACTGCTGAGAACTGATTGTTGTGTTTAACGAATCCTCTATTTATATCCATTGGCACCCGAAACAGCTCCAGCCTTCGAGCCTATCATCTCAAGCCCACGAGTCATATTCCCTGCGAGCCAAAGCTCGTGTCCTGCATACCTTCTTCATGTCGTCTGCTGTGGTTGAGTGACTGTGCCTCATTTGTCTGGAGGCCGCCCGAAGTTAAATTAGCTCATCCTCGCTCGAGCGAACTCCCTCCACATTCAACACCAACCCCTCATACTGCTCCTCTCTTCCTTTCTAGTCATATCCTTCTCACTAACAAGGTTCCCAACGACTGGAGCCCCGCACCTATCGCTTCTGGCTCGGAGTGGTCCAGACTTGTCATCCATCTTCAAATCACAGCTTGGGTCCGATTCGGAAAACTGAGGCGATGTGAGGGAGCGGGTAGAGAGAACCGTATAAATGAGAACCGTATAAATCCTGAACGCAGAGTTGTGTACCTTCCTGGTAGATATATGAGGGAGATATACCATATCTTCAGCCAACCACACATGCATTGTCCCAGGGTTAGGCCGGTGGCGGGTCTGACATTCCAACGAAACAGAATTCACACCGAGTGATAATTGGTGTAATCCACCGCCTTGATATGGGCTAGTACACCCACAAACATCCACAGAACCTACGTCCCTTTTCGTCCCTTGCAGCCAACCCCATATTTTCTTATCTCCGCACCTTTTTTTTCGGCCCGCACCCGGGGACGTCCGATATCACCGCCAAAGACTCGATCCTGAGAGTCCACCCAGCCCTGCATAACTTGACTTCCCTGGATGTGCTTGCTGCAGACGTTTCGAATTTCCCCATGACGGGGATAATCTGCCGATATCGTATGGAAAGGTGGAGTTGGAGGGTCGGGAGACGTCGGGGGATAGAGGGGGAAGTGGTTAGAGAATAATATGTGGAAGGTAGATAGAGGGCGTCAACACGTCACAAACTTCAGTCACCACCTGCATACTCGTCGGAAACAGTAGAGTACAGACGCTCTTGTGAAGGTTTTTGTGACAGATGTTTATACACGTCACAAAATAACTCGCTTCGTCCTTCGGCGTCCCAAAAGCATTGTTTCAACACGTCATAAATATGTACAGAAGTTGATGTTGGAGGCGTAGATACATATTTCCTGACCCGACATACATGCTCGAACGCGCATAGCTGTTCAGGTAACTTCGCCATTCCCAGAACCTGGTCCAGTGTAGAGACAGTCCCACACACACTCATTCACGTATGGGAAATCTCGAAAAAAGTAAATACCATTTAATCTTTTTTTAACTCTTACTGAGGAGATAATGGTGGGTATCTAATTTTTGCACGTGCGGTAGCTTGGTGGTAAGAAGAACATGTGCAGTCTTGAGAAAAAAAAATATAGTATTGCGCCTGAGAAATTTTTGAACCCCGCATAGCCAAAACAAAGTCGTGATATGAGAAACAATAGAGCACATGAAGGCAAACCCAAGAAACCCGGACAGTCTTGTCACGAAGAAGACGGCGACGAAGAAGGAAAAGTAATAGTAAAAACAGTCATGAGACCCAGAAACTCAATATTCAAAGAAACCCGCGCTTGCCGCCACTGAATGGCGTCTATGTTTGCCTCTTCAGCCCTCCGTGATGTCCTTTTGGCTTTGGCATCTTCTCGTAGGCATTCTTTTTCTGCGGCTTGTGCCCGCATGCCTTGTGGCGAGGACTGGAATCACTGTCATCGCTGCTTTCGTCGCTGCTTGAGTCCTCTTCGCTCGAGCTCTCGTCATAGGCTCGCTGCCGGTGGTAGATGCAGCATACTGCAAACGGCATGTCAGTTGGGTTTCAAAGCGAACGAGAATGGAAGGCGTTGCACCTTTTGACTTCTTCTTCCCCATACCCTCGTTATCGATGACGCCCTGATCCCACCGCACGCGGCGATCCTCGATCGGCCCACCTCGCAGACGCAAGGTTCCATCTGGGGCGCGAGTACGCACCGCAGACGGCGTTGATGTGCTGGTTTGTGTACCCGAGGCTGTGGGGGAGGCGGGGGTGCGGGTGCGCTCCATAGCAGAGGATTGGGCGAGAAGCATGATGTGGTATGATGTATTAGGTAGCTGTGTAGGAGGAGGGAGAGATCGAAGCTGGAGGTAGTGGATCGAGGTTGGGGGTATTCGATGATGTTTATAAAGGACACGAAAGAAGATAGAGCGACACGGATGGATATGCGAGTGAGAAGGTGGAAGGTTCGTTGGCTGAAGGTCAGAGGAGAAGAAGTAGTAGAAGAAGCACAACCACAAGCACCACACTTCAAGGCGGAGATGGATGTAAAACTGATTGATAAGATTAGATCTGTCAGCTAGCGAATGAACCCTTACCTCGCCTCCTCTTCACAACCAACACCACACAACAACCCCAGATGCTTTGTCGCATCCATCAGAGCCCCGATCTCAATCTGACGGTGCGATCCATCCACCCCTGCCCTCATCTACATGTGCAGCTGCAGAATTGACCCCCTTGCGAGGTAGAAGTATTACGCGCGCTATCTCGAGTTAATCCGTCCGTATGGTACGCGTTTTATGATATCACAGGGAGAGCTGCGAGAAATATGACCAAAGCTCCACTTGCTCACCTCCCGGCCAGAGCTTCTATCGTTGCATGCACGGAAATTCAACGTCGTAGATTTCCGTCTACATATGTGCTGTACTCGTACATGTACCAAGCGAACTGTACCCTGTCGCTGTCGCGTTACCAGTCTGACGGGTCATGCTTCTCTGAAAGCTTTACTATCGTTCAGTTATGCTGGGAACATCTCTGGGTTGATGTTACCTAGGTAGATTTGGCGTATCTCACAGACCCTAAGCTGAAGCACCAGGATGACCAGCTGAACTATTGGTCACATTAATATCACACATTTGGCTGAGCAGCCCTACTTGCGACCCAGCCGTGAAGCAAGAATGAAGCAAACACAAATCATATTCCATCTTAGGGATTAAAGCGTGTGGGACATTATCAACGGCTGAATCTCCTGGTGGGGGGCAGTATATCGCGGTTTTACGGTAAGAAGAACGAGAATATTACGCGGGCACAGATTGTCCGAGAATGTAATGGGACATTCAACCGGCAGGCAACAATGAATATACGCCAACCTGAAATCCCCCAGACCTGCCATTTGAGCCATAATAATGCTTGTCGCCATAAAATAAACAGGCTCAAAACATCACCCTACACTTCCCGACCCGTGCATATATACCGAATGCCGGCAGTAAACATACAGAAAGGTGGGGATAAAGCGGTATATAAGAAGCACGTCAATCCGGCAACAGGGGTGCTAAGGACGCCAGTCCACATACCCCGACTACAGCAGCTGCCGTCTCGGACTCTCGCTGATCTAATTCGACGTCGGTTGTGTGTTCCTTCTGCGTCAGTCACAATCTGCTATGCGGGCATATTATGTGCGCGCGCCCGCCAGACGCCGTCAGTGATCCGTCCACCCAGCATATCTAATACGAAGCACATACTGCGTCGGAGCTATTACTCCTGCTTCCGCTGGCGGTGGCGCCATGAAGTTCATGGTCTCGCTCGTGTCCCTCCTTTTCAAGCTAAAACCCACAGATGTGTAGTAATGTCCCTACTTGCGTTAATGAGCTCTCTGGCCACTCATGGGTGTGGGGCCTCAACCAGGTCCCATCCATCACCTCGTAGCTAAATCACGACAGGAGAATTGGTATAGGAAATTAATGTTAACACGCCGCAGTTACTCATCCTTCTCTAGGAAACTTTCTTATTCTCAACTCTAGCATCTCCTAACAAATTAGAATGGTGGCGACCAATAGACGTTATTGTAACGAGCACGGTGGTGTAAATGTAACGCGTCACGGGGGCCCGTCCGAAGAGATTCTATTCCAGTTTCCGCCCATTGTGGGGCATTCCGATTGAAAAGCCAATCATGTTCGAAATCTCGTCCTAACTACTGTGCTTGATACAAGTATACCAGAACCTATTTTACTAATACAGGTTTGGGCAGTAAGTTGAGCTCTGATGGTAGCATGTGCCCATAGCCTATAGCAACGTCTTTTTTTTTTAGCTTTGTACGTGGCCCGTGGTAACTTTGATTGAAGAGTAGACAAGACTAGCCAACTTTCGATTTGATATTTATACACGCTCCAGGCGCTTGGGTACACAATACAATACAGCAAACAAACAAACAATAGTTAGGCGCACTTATTGATTGAGATATTCCCTAATGTCACCAGTGGACATGCTTCTTGAAGTGATCAATCAAGCTTAACTCTATGAATAGCGTGCGGAAATCCAACTCCGCGAGCTGACTAGTCATTCAAACTCGAAAACGTGCATTCATGAATGGAGGTCGTAGACTATTTCAATGCGGGCGGGTCTGGGTGGAAGGAAATCACCCACCCAAGTGACCCAACGTGAGATATCTCAGAACTCCCATTATCTCATACCTGCTGTTGTTCACTCATCACCAGAACGAAACGTCTGAAGGATGGTTCCGCAATTACAAGAGCTAGCACAGTCGCACTCCCCGAGATCTCCGCTCGGTAATAGGACGTCTATATCCCTATTGTGGTAGTTTTATGCCATGCACCACGCCTACATATTAACTGCCGGGTATCAACAGGAGCGGAGGAAAAATTTCGCGTCATTGCGGATATATGTTGTGTCGTGGTGTCGTAGATGATGGGATGGACATTAACCGTTATTCGGAGCAGATAACCGATTGTTTGTGTATCTGCACGGAGAATGTGGGTATCTTAATGTCAATATTTTCACTGAATCTCACGACGGTGGTCAGCCTTTCTGTCAATTGGTGGTGTGGGATCTGAGTCCATCTATCCATCTAGTATCGGCGATGAAGATATGGAACAGCCATAACTTCTACTCAAAACCTCAGCAAGCGGTGACGTCAAATGAATCTGCGTTTGCACCCTAGATACGATCCAATATCTCCCTCTCCCACACCCTCGGCACAATCCATTCCTCCCATACTCAAACTCAATCCTGCGCCGGTAGCCCCGATCTTATTGCCACGCCGCGATTGTCTCGCTATATCGCGTGCACGATCATCGCGGTGGTTCGCATCTTGTGGGGGAAACGGAAGATGGTCGCTTCATTCACCATGCCTGTCTGTCCGGGCAGGTTCCACCACTCCAGTCGCCACTCAAGTCTGGCTATGGTAGAGATAATTCTATTCAACGACAAATCATTTTCATGGTTATGAGGCAGCTGAGGCATTTTGGAATAGTGTCGAGAAACCACAAACAAAGGAGCATCAAAAAGGGATCGTCATGGACTGCGGTACACAGTGACCCAGTAGCGCGGTAACTCGTGGAGCGAGCGTTTATTCAAGGGATAAATATCTCGGAGGGCGTAGCGAGGCAGGGGTATCTTGATCGGTCTGTGGAATTGAGATCGGGGTATTCGCGGTTTGCATGCCTTTAGATATGTAAGAGCTTGCACCTCGGTATTGTGACAAATTTTCCATTTCTGCTCGTTTGTGTGCGCTGCGGTATATTCATAAGGCAGCGAAGGCCGAGGTAGCTCGAGAGAAGTTGTATCACGCTTGCAAAACCCACCGGTGGTGGCATTTCATCTGGTTCTGCTTACAGAGATATCAGCACTAGTTCGTCCAGTTGGTAGATGCTCCGGAGTGCTGAGGGAAGACATTTACTAAATACCTATCAACTAGCAAGAGTGAGGTTGATGGGAAGAGATAGAGGGCTGTGAGTCCAGGATAAGCCATTTCAAACGTGACTGTCACAAAATCTCCTTTCCCTTTCAGCTCTTCAGCCAATTCATGATAAGCTCCTAACAATTAACGATGAGTAACCAGGTCACCGCCTCTCCTAACGTAATCGGACATGTCAAAACCCTCGGATTTGGTCACAGCTACTCGAGGCTTCTTTCCCGAGGCTCAGCACTGCAGAGCAATACTATATGGGTGGCAATTCGAGGGCGATATCTTTTTCTACTATACGGTCAGCAGGAAGGAGAAGCACCATGTCTAGCACACAGGCAGCGACATGCTTCGACGCCAACTAGGTTGCCAGCATGATGGATCCCGAGTTTATTAATTTTTTTCTTTCACAAGTAGTTTAGGAGGGAGATGTGGGGCTGGATACTGGAAGAGGTCCCGGCAAGATAGAATTCGAAGATGGTAAAAGAATAGGTACTAGGTGTTTCGAACCCGCAACCGGCGTTTATAGCACCTTGTATTTTTAGCTGCTAGCGTTTGCAGCACCAGCTGGGCTAAGAGATTCTCTTGTTTATTCGGCGATCTTGTGAAATCTTGGCTGGTAAAAAACATTTGGCTGGAACAAGAGTGGAATGGGGCAACTTCCGAGTAGGTGGCCCAATTAATCCTATAACTTAAACTGTCTAGAAAGAGAGGAAAGGAGTGGTTGAGCATCGCAGATTTCGAACCCGCTCCCAGGGTTTACAACATCATTATCTGTTGGCTAAGCTAAGGGGCTAGCTCATGTTTATTCGGTAGTTTTGGTGATCCTATCTCACTGAAAAGAAACCGCTTTGGTTGGGACAAGGTGGATTAGGGACATTAGTGAATTAGGGCAATTAGGTATGCAAACAAGCCCCGTGTTATTCTATAACTCTAATCGATCGTCGGCGGGACAAAAGAAGGCAAAAGAGAAATAGAGCTCTGCAAGTTTCGAGCTAGCACTCAATGTTACAGCACTAGGTATTATAGAACCTGATGTTTACTGCACTTGGTGTTTATAGCGCCATGCTCTGCCAGCTAAGCTAAGCGATCAACTCTTGTTTGTCGATTACCTCGTGGAATCCTAACTCACTAAACTCTGTACCTGCAAACACTTTAGCTAGAATGAGGGCAAGTTAGGGGCAACTACGCGAACAAGGAGCACGCCGCCTCATGTAACCCTATAGATCGGAATCTCGGAAAGACGGAAGAGAAAAAGAGTGGTTGAGTTTCGATTTTACACCCGTGTTTAACAGCACCCAGAATTTGATGTTTACGGCACCTGGCATTTATAGCCCCATCTTCTACCAGCTAGGCAAAGCGATCAGCTCTTGTTCATTCAGTAGCCCTGCAGGACCCTAGATCACTGAAACACTTTGACTAGAAACAACATCGAGTGGAGATATTGGAATGCGTTCGTCACTTCAGAGAATCAATCCGCCCTAAAGTCTACCAAAGTAAATTTGACTTTGAAGGCTTGGGAATCGAACGATAGAGAAGCGATTATCTGATCTGTATTGTAATCTCTCTTTCCAATCTTTAACCCCTGTTTCTTGAAACCTGGAATAATTCCGGTTGGTTGCAAGTTGCAATGCGAGTGATTTATAATGATATGATTTAAAGAACTCACAACGAGGTGACACATTAGACCCCAGGCAAATCTAAGTGAGGCTTCTCACTCTTCTGATGTTACACACTGTTGATTAACTAAATTAGTGAGAGTTCTTGGACGTGATTTTGAATTTGCCCCAGACTCACAGTTTCTATTCTACAGTTTGTCTAAATTTGGGTTGGGCACGTATCACTTTTCAATAGATAATGACGCAGGAACAGTAGATAGTAAACGGCATATAACAGACGCATATTCCAAGCGTGACAGGTTAGAGTGTGCAAGAAGCGCAATAAATGTCATCGGATGGTGTTTCCGTGATGCATGACGTCCGAACACTAAAGGGGAAGCAGGCGTTCCTGCACCTGCACAGGCTGCAGTCCCACCCATCCGAGTGTACCGAGTTACCGGCAGATACATATGTAGTTACGCATATGTAAGAAGCACGTCGATCTACCAGCAGGGGTGCACAGAAACAGCCAGGGACGTAAAGTATCTCCCGACGTCGATCCCATATACTCTGTAGAGTTGCGGCGCAAGCCGTCTTGAAGTTGTCATTAGCCCAATTGCGCAAGCTTTCGACGTCTGTGTCCGACTTGTCTGCAGCGCTACCTACATCTGCGGATGTGAATACGGGCCCGCGGACGTCGTTGTTGATCTGGCCACATCTTTTACGAGATTGTTATCACGTTCGAACTTTTCCAGCTGGCGGTGGTGAACTTTATTGAAAATCTTACGGTTTGCGGCGCTGTCCGTCTATTCTCAGCTATCGTCTTTTTCGTTCGGTCGTGCCTACCTCGTGTCAGTGGGTTTGCTATTGATGTTTTGATATTACTGACTGCGCTGGCAATCGTGATGTTACACTTGATGTCAAGTATATAATTACAGGACACATCGACAAATCGTAATGATAGGTCCATGACAGCTGCAAGATACGAGAATGGAGCTGGACAAACACCCGGGTAGGCCTATAGGCGGCATAAGGTGGCTTTGGCAATCACTTGGGCTATTGGTTTAATTCCTGCTATTGCGTGGTCGTGCATATGTACCTTGTCAAGCGGCGGTAGTTAACCAAGCGGCGGCGGTCAACCAATCCAATATCGAACCCGGTTGAGACGTTGAACTCTCGATCGATTGTTGGCCTTAGTATCGAGATATGGTTTCCAGGACGTAACGAGACGTCGGTAGATTTATAATTCAAAGTTTCTGGATCTTCTTCACAGCGCTGCAACGACCATGCTTTCATCTCCCGACGACTCTCCCAACCCCACAAGTTGTGAGACGTCTCCAGAGACGTCTTAAACCTAGAAAGAATTACCTCTAACCTCCCATAGGGACGCCTCAAGACGTCTTCCCTATTATTTCTACTAAGTACATTGTTTCGTACTGTGTTGTGTAACCTCGCGCCTCGCGCGTTTACCTCCACTGACCAATCCCAGTGCTTTCTTCTCTTACGAAAAAACAACCTCGACACAATCTCAATTAGAGCTATGGAGTACCAATCTCGCGCTTTCTCGATCTCGAGACGTCTCTATCACTAAATAAATGATATTTTAACCAGCTATGATATTTTCCAGCGCAAAACCAGGGAATTTCGGTCGATATGCTTTCTCTCGAGCTCAAAGAACTTCTCGCCAAAAATTCACGCTAACTAAACACCATCGTGAGTGAAATAGAATCAAAAGTACTCATCGATAGATGCCTGCCATGAAAGCTTCAGATTGCTTGGACGTACTCGAGAAGTAAGGGCGAGCGGCTGGAGCGGTGGGGAATGGTATATATGCCGAAAGAAACCATACCGCTTAGCAGCGGCACAGAGATTCCGTCGGCTCCCTAGCTGATTGCTTGCCACGATATCCGAACAAAGGTGGACGTCTACCGAAACCCCCCCAAATTCGGTTACAGACGTGGTGTAGCAGGTGCACGAAACTGCCGTTGTGATAAGGACGTCAGTATCATGGATAAGGGTGGGCAACCATTTGGGAAAAACGCAAGTGGGGGACTGGTGTGCGATTATATGTGTGGTTCGTATCATTTGGTAAATGGTGATAATCGTTGGTTGGCGTTTCCGAGTAATCCAGGCGAGGCTTTCCGAGCGGGGGCTTCTCCAGGCGAGGAGGTGTCGTCTAGAGAAGGTTGGTAGGACAATACTAGCACCTCACGATGGGGCCAGCCAGCCGTTAGGCGAAGAAAAAAAACGAATATGGGATGAGCTGCCTTGCTCGCATAGAGCATCCAGAATGGCTGCCATTTACAGGCTTTCACGAACGAAACTGGTGATAAGGTCACATCTTCCGTTCCCGAGTTTTTCATATCTATCAATCCACCTAGCGGAGGAGGGCGTCGACAGACGGGACGGACTCTTTACTCAAGACCACAGCATCAATGGACGTCTACACTTGAGAAGCCTCGACCCTTTGACCCCCACCAAGCTTCTCTTTCATTTTAGCTTGCATCCACTGATCTCTCGATTCCAGACGTGATTACCCCATCCCTGCAAATATAGCTTTGTCCCATGTGGGGTTCGCATTTTGTCTCTGTTTGCGTGTATCGGTGGCCGAGAGGTTATCTTACATAGCCGTTTCATGCAACATGCCGTCACTAATAATATGCGTCACTAATGTGCAATCTAGTTACCGGGTTTTCGTTTGTGGCTGTTCTAGTACCTAAGTATATAATTCTGCAGTGCTAGGATATACCATGAGATATCTGAACGAAACGAACGGATCGGAAGATGTATCCACAACAAAAGGCGCTGGAAACGAACTTCTTCTGCCCGAGCCGTAGTTCCTAGTGGAAGGATGTGATAAATTTATGAGTCACTTACTTTACGACCATCCACACTGCTACAAGAAGGTGGATGCTGGCCACAACAGAGATCCCCAATACCAGCATTCTTTTTCAACATATTTTTTTCGGGAGAGGTGGGGTAGTATTGCGAACCATATTAACCGGGGACCCCGGATGGATATACGCAGGGTAGCTTGGATCGGTCGTAGGAATGAAATCGGGACTGTTGGCCGACGGCAGTGGTTCGCATGTGAGTCGGTCCGTGATGTTTCTGCTCGTTGTGTTGCGGTATTTGGCACTGAATCTTTATATGGTATTCCGGATCGTGTTCGGTAAAGCTATCGATAGATTATTGCTGGTCATCCGAGGCCGAGGAAGCAATGTGTTGTATATGTCTCCAACCACAACTTTACCTGCAGTGCGATCGGTTCTATCTACATTATTGTTCCATCCAACAATCCAACTGAGGCAAAGATCCAGAAAGATAACACTCTGCAGTCCGTAAGCCTGGATCGCACAGCCCGATCAGCAGTTGTCCTCTTTCCTGCCCCCTCCTCGCTCCGCATCACAGTCTCTGCATACCCCCATGCCCCCATGCCACCATACCCCCGTACCCCGCACAGTCCGATCCTAATCCCACAACACGATCCCCCCACCCCTGCTGCCTGCCCTGCCTCTCTCCACAATGCAGGTGGTATATGGTTTGCATTAGAGATTTTATCCGTGCATATCAGCAATCTGGTTACCGGGTTTTTGACATGTGCTGCGGTATATTCCATACAACACAAACAAATCTGTTTTTATTTAGGTTGGATACACCAGCGGTTAAAGCAAACAAACGGGCGGTAGTCTGGGTATGCACTCGGGGCCGGCATGGAGAACCAAAACTCCTGCGTGACTGACTTGCCCGAAATGGAGGTTATCCACTTTAGAATTATCTATTGGTGGTTTCCATGATTTCTTCCAATTTCTAAATGCCGCCGCCGAGTAGCGCCCGGCGGCCCGAAATCACCCGTCCAGAGTTGGTTTGTTCCAACTTGCGACCCATTATGCAACCCAACATACCTCGTCGGCTTTTTGTGAGCGGTTCTCTCGGATTTCTGAAACATAAAACAGGCAATTTATTCGGTCGTGTGAACAAATCCGAGGGACAACGCAGTTTGGATTAGTATTCTCCAACAGCAGCCGCTCTCACATTTTGACAAAGAGAGCGCTTCTTATTGTGGTTGTGTTTCTCCTGTACCTCGATTGGTGGAGCTCATCGAATGGCAGAAACACGATTTATTATTGCTATTAGTAGCCGCAAACGGAAATTGATTGGTATTAATGGCGTGGCGAATGGAACGCCTCACGGGGCGGTGATAGAATGCGAACCACCTGCATTGAATACCTAATATGTAGAGCATAATCCCAGTAATAAGGCAATCGCACAGCTGACAGTCTCAAAGTTTCCCATTTCGTAGTAAGTGGATGATTGGTTGCGAGTCTTTTGACTAGACAAAACCGCGAAACCCGCAAAAACAATTCAGAGATCGCAATTCCCATACGAACTTACTTTCGGCTGCGCAATTTTGCCTTATTACCACATGGGCAAACAGAAGTGGTTGAGTGAATACAGCGTGGGGGTCTCCAGTATACTGGAAGTACTTCGAATTTCATCATAGTGCTCACAGCCAATGGTCCATTTACTGAGGACCCTTCTTCCTACTCGCGACAGACGTGTGGCGTCGACGTCGCCGCTGCGGTCTTGAGTTTATTTGGGGGTTTTTTTATTCTGTTTTATACAAACGAACCGCGGTTCCGGATTCACCCGCTCACCGCCTCTAGTTCGAATTCGTCCGAACTCTGCTTCGCATATTACCCCACCACCATCCTCCTCCGAACTTGCGACCCATTCATTTATCTATTTCATTATGAAAACCGTCTGCGTCATCAGGCAGCGGATTTCTTGAAATGAAAACTGAAGTTTATCATACAGTATCTCTCGCCCCCACTACGTCTGTGGGAACTGATTCGAATTCAGACATCGGTTCGATCGGTTCGGATTAATATTCTTGTTTTTAAGGCAATAGATAATTTTATGCTATGGTATGTAGCCATCACACACACGCGTGGGAATACAGTATGTGAAATATAGACTGAATTTGGACGTACTTGAATGCTGCACATGTGAATTAAGTACCTAGGAGGTAGTATATCTAGCTAAATAACTACTCTATCGACTCCAGATCCACGTCCACGTCTATTCACGTCCATTCACGTCAACATCGCTCAGCAACCACAGACGCAAGGTATCCGTCATATTCTTGTTCTAGGACTACCGCCGTGGCGCCGGCGGCGGTGCACCAAACCTTATCGGGGTTTGTGAATCGCCAGCCCACAGCCCAGGTATCGGGGAAGCAACTGGAGCTGGTCTCTGGGCCGGTTCTGATCTCTGAACCGGTGGTGGCCTCTGGGCCGATGGTGGCCTCTGGGCCGATGACGGTGCTGGTGGCAGGGCCTGTTGATGAGGTGGTAATTGTTGAGCCGTAGTGGGAAAACCAGTTGGCGTTGATATCCGCATATTGTGCAACGATGTTGTGATTCCCCTGCCCCTACATCAGCAGCTGCTGCTTTATGTGCCCTAAGGAGACCAAACTTACACTTCAATCTGCCCAGCCTCTACACGTCGCTGACACACAAAGTGTTTGGCCTCGTCTCGGAAACGCGACAGCAACCTTGCCAGGTCGTTATAGAACTTCCTTCCAACGTTGAGATTGGCTATCAGTTCCTTGTATTTCATAAAACCGTTCTCGAGTGTCTGGATGGCAGTTTCCCGCTCTTTAAGAGAGGAATCCATCTTTCTACACGCCAAAAAGGCTGTGTTTGCTTCTTTCAAACGGGCTACGAGTTCTTCTTGCTCTTCAATTTCTTGCGAGAGGATTTGCTTATCGGCACTGTAATGTGAATCCAGGCGGGAGATAAAAAGCGGCTCGAAATCGACGGTTTCTACTTTACGCAATGGATTCGCGCGTTCAAGGCGGCCGGTTTCGGCGAGAATGTAGGTGTCTATTTAGTTAGGAGAGATGGAGCAAGGAAGAGGACTGGGAACTTACTGATATCGTCTGCCTTCGCTTTCTGCCGCAGGGCCTCAATCTTTCGCTGCCGTCGAGATTCAAGTCGAGTTGCCTCGTTAATGCATTGTCGCAACTTGCTCACCTCGCGATCCATCTTTGGTGTCAACTTTGGGCGTGAAGAGTTAGGCACGAAGTCTTCTAACTCGTGGAGGCGTCCTCCAAGGAGCCTTATCACGCCTTCAAACTCAGCAAATTTTTCTCGCACGAGTTTGTCCGAATTGTCGGCGCTTCTTAGATACCCGTCATACTCAATTACCTGGTCCATCAGCTTTGCCGCGGCTACGTGTGAGGGTTCTCGGTTCCAGCAGTCCGTGCCGTGTTTGGCCCGTGACTTTTCGTCTTCCGCAGCTTCGGCGCGGAGTAGTTCGGTAGCATCTTCATACATTGCTATGTCATTGTCTCGTAGCTTGTTGATATCCTCCATTGTGGCGAGGAGCTTCTCGATCCCTCCGTGTTGTTTGATCTCCTCTGCGTGCGCTATTATTCCGGGTGGGAGACCAAGGGGCTTTTCCAAAGCTTGGAGGGCGCCGGGTAGATTTAGGGATTGTAGGAGGCTACCGCAGTTAGCTACGTACTATTCAGGTGGTAGAGGAGATGTACTCGTGAAGCTTTGTTGTTAGGCTATCTAACTCATCGATTATAGTATTATTGACAAGCCTGTCTCGTCTTTCTGCATAAATACTGGCAGCTACATGGACTGCAAAGGGTACGAGCTTTGCAAATAAGGGAGCGCTATATGGCCCTGTATCAGATAGCATAGTTATACCCTCCGAGACCTCCTTTGGTATGCGTGATGTAACCATTGAAGCTCTGGATATCCTTGGGAGGGATGCTGCCAAAGGTACCGGATCTAGTGCTATGTTAGCCGCATTCGTTCCATGGGTTGGGGCTGATCATACCCAAATAAATCATATCATTATCTTTCTCCGCACCCTTGAGCGTTTTCATAACCTTCTTCTTCAGCCCCTCCAAGTCTTCGTGCACTTGTCTATTCAGATACCGTTGCAGTAACAAAGCCTCCTTTACAGCCTCAAGCGCATCTTGCAACCGCGCCACTTCCTCTCCGTACTTTGAACTATCCAGACAATCTTGCGACTGGCGATACTGTGCTGCAGCCGCAAAATGGTGGTGTTTGGCATTCATGTGGTAGACCCACTCGGAGCGGATGCTAGAAGACGTTCCTCCAAACTCGGCGGCGGAGTCAAAGTAGTCGGAGACGCTGGCGGCTAGCCTGGCAATAATCGAGTCCTTTTTGCCGTCTTGTATGGCTTTGAGCCAAAAACATTCCTGTGCCTGGGCTAGCATCAGCTGCTCCAAACACGCCAGTGTCATTGCATCCATATCCTCCGGCGGCGTGCTACGGAGCTCCGGGATAACTGATTCGTGAAGGTATTTCAGCACACCCGCGCTGGCACAGTAGTAATTGCATGCAGCCTTTAACCCAGTAGTGGATGTGCTGTGACTGGTAGTTCCCAACTGAGAGTAGAGGGCGGCAAGATTGTAGAGGATATTTGCACGTTCGAATTGCAGGTTATTTTGGGTCACCGGCTTGTGCGTATTGTAGCCAAGCGCCAAATACCACGTAAAGTCCGCACCGATCTATAGTGCACCTGTCAGCCAACCGCCTTCTGGGAAGACAGATCGGGTCACGGACATCGATTGGAAACTTCCCGCCAATCCATTGTAGCTGCGCTGCGTACTCGGCGAGTTTCCGAATACCACTCTCGTGTGGTTCTTGTACATGTATGGCATCTGTGCGGAGACGATCTATGGCCACTAAGTCCGACGAAAACATGTCTGGGTGCTGGTCATATTTGGTGGATATATACTGCTTTACGGCGCTGGAGAGCTCGAGGGGGTGTGACTTGCGGAAGGGAATCTACCAGAATAGTTAGCACTCGCGTCTGTGTCAGTGTCTGCCGCGAGTGAGAGAGATAGTAGTACATCGAGTATTGGAGATCTACGATCTTTGTTAGAACGTCGATGGGCAATTGGAGTTGATGTATTTAACACTCACGAGATCATATTTATACACACATGTAACAGAATTAAGGCCAAAACTATCTAGGGAGGGTAGGAAGAAGTGAAGATGCGCAGCGGTGGTGAGTAGGTGGATGCGTGGGTATCTTGGAGGCGGTTGTTCGGGAGGGGAAAGTTAGTGGGGCTCTGTAACGTCATTTTTTTGACCTAAACTAACGCGCTAACCGCTCGGGCATTTACCCTGTTGTCATATTAGCGAGTGATGAGAAATGCTGGAATACGGATTTCAACGAACACGCTATTTATCTTTGAAGAAGTGTCTTTACCCGAATTGTATGGAGCCACTACGGATAACTAAGCACTTCAACTTCTGCAAATTTATGATCCATGGGAAACTCGAAGGTAGGAGGTACGAATCCCTCCCCATTTGCAACCTCTTTCACTTGCACCAGTAACGGTGCGTTTCGAACAACGACGGTTGAGGTAGCATCAAATCCTCAATCACTTCCTCCGAACATATCTCGTATCATTTTGAAGCAATTTCGAACGCAGGATCGTTTCTTTGGTGCAGGAGCCAGACAAATACTAAAAGGAGGATTGTTATTCTCATAAGGATATAGTGCTGAAATACCGTACTAGGCGTAAAGGTACAGACGTCTCGCTCTCGCTCTGTCCGAAGGAGTTTTGTTGTAGTTCTGAACCTTCTTGTGCATTATGGTGGTTAAAAACTTGTCGCGCTCGAGATTTCATCGGAATCCCAACGTTCTACTTAGCAGCGGATTATGACATGACCTAGTATATGTAGCTGAGGCACTTAGCTCCACAGACATACGGTATCTTCGATTAGAAGTGTGATCCTCACGCCTTTATCGTGTCCTTCAAGTATTTAAATTTGACCTCCAACCCTTCATATTTAGTGATTTTTATGTGTGGTAGTGTTGCTCAAAAGCCACTGGTGATATCATGAAGCTTCCAAAAACATTATGAACGCGGATGGCCGTGATGTCCGAGACCACTGCCGAAAAGGTATGTAGAGAATAGGGCGATTGCGGCATGCATGTAGGTATGTTTTGAATACTCCTATATTGTCGGAACCAATGACGCTGAATAACTTCCGAACTCCAAGTTCTGTTACATCCGCAGACCTTCTCAATCCTTTCACTACCACCCCCATGTATGCAGAGAGAACGCTGAAGTGCTGGATCCTCAGTTGTTTGGCTTATATAACCGTCCTATGCTTTGGGAATGTTGCGGGACCTTAGATTGGAGTCGTGGTCATTCTTTTTCAATCGAAAGATGTTGGTGATATTGGTGATGCAATGAATACAGGGATGCGTATTGGCGGGAAGACCCGAGACACTAAGAGACACGCTAATTGTACTTTACTTCAATTCACCTCCGAAGAAACACCAAAACTACCACCATCACCGCCAGCATCAACACAAATAGTTCACCTTCTCTGCCACTAGCTGCCCAACACATATACTCATCATGGCATCCCTCGACCGTGCAACTGAGGCAGAAGAATTCGTACCCACCGCCGCCCCCGGCTTCTACCGCCCATCCACGACTCTCCCAATAACAGCCCACAAACGCGCCCTCCTCTACGCCGTCTCCACCTACCCCGTCACCATCCTGATTGGTGAAACCGGATCGGGCAAAACCACGCAGCTCCCACAATTCCTCCACTCTGGTGGGTTCACCTCCGACGGAAAGATAATAGCATGCACGCAGCCGCGGCGGGTCGCTGCTACAACCGTCGCTCTGCGGGTGGCCGAGGAGATGGGGGTGAAGATTGGCGACGAGGTTGGTGAGTGATGCGCTATAGCTTCCAGGGCTTGCGCTGATTTCTCTAGGTGGGATATTCGATACGGTTTGAAGACATGACAGGGCCGAAAACAAGGATTAAGTACATGACGGATGGCATGCTGCTGAGAGAAGCACTCGTGGACCCGCTGTTGAGTAGATACACGGTGATAATGGTGGATGAGGCGCACGAGCGCTCGTTGAGCACCGATGTACTGTTGGGCGTACTGAAGAAAATTAGACGGAAAAGGAAGGACTTGAGGATGGTTGTGTCCTCCGCGACTTTGCAGGCAGAGGAGTTTCTGCGGTTTTTTACGGATGGGGAGCGGGAGGAGGGCGTGGTGACAATAGTAGGCATTGAAGGGAGGTGCTATCCGGTTGATTGCTTGTACCTTGAGGAACCAACCGAGGACTATGTAGAGAGGGCTGTGCAGACGGTGTTCGATATACATCTCAAGGTATCACGTTACCACAACCATTACGATGAAGCCGAGACTAACGTAGTTACAGGAAGGCGAAGGAGATATCCTAGTATTCCTCACCGGCCGCGAAGAAATCGAGCGTGCAGTCCTTACCATTGCTGAACGCTCCTCCGAGCTTCACCCGCGCGCTCCGCAACTCCTCTCCCTCCCTCTCTACGCCGGTCTCCCAAGCGACAGGCAACTCGCCGTCTTCGACGTCGCCCCTGAAAACCACCGCAAAGTAATCGTCAGCACCAACATCGCCGAAGCCTCCGTCACCATCGACGGGGTAGCTTTCGTGATCGACAGCGGATTCGTTAAGCTGCGCGCCTACAACCCCTTCACCGGGATCGAAACGCTCACCGCCGTTCCCATCTCCAAAGCCGCTGCAACCCAACGTGCCGGTCGCGCCGGCCGTACAAAGCCCGGGAAATGCTTCCGCCTCTACCCCGAGAATGTCTTCGCCTCTCTTGACGACGCCAGCGTCCCCGAGATCCAGCGCAGCAACCTAGCCCCCACCATCCTCCAGCTTAAAGCCCTCGGCATCGACAATGTCGCCCGTTTCTCCTTCCCTACAGCCCCACCAAGCGAACTCATGATCCGCGCGCTCGAGCTCCTCTACTCCCTCGGCGCTCTCGACGACTACGCACGCCTCACCTCACCGCTCGGAACACGCATGGCCGAGCTTCCCGTCGACCCCATGCTCTCACGCATCCTCCTCGCCTCCGTCGATGCTGGCTGCTTCGCGCAGATCCTCAGTATCGCCGCCATGACAACCGTGCAAAACGTCTTCATCTCCCACGACGACAACAAAAAAGTCGCCGAAAGCAAGAAACGTCTCTTCGCCGTTGAAGAAGGCGACCATCTCACACTCCTCAATGTCTACACCGCCTTCACGACACGCGGCGGGAAATCTGCAAAATGGTGTCGCGACCACTATCTCAACTTTAAAGCGCTCACCCGCGCTGTATCGGTACGCGCACAGCTATTCCGCTATCTCGCCCGCTTCTTCCCGGATCTGGAGAGAAGGAGCTGCGATGGTGCCACTGAGACCACGATTAGGAAGTGCTTGGTGAAGGGGTATTTTGCGCATGCGGCTAGGATGCGGGTTGATGGAACGTATAGGATTGCAGGGCAAGAGGAGGGCGGGGAAGTGCTGTGGGCACATCCCAGTAGTGTAATGTTTAATAGGAAGGCTGAGTGGGTCGTGTTTCATGAGGTTGTTGAGACGGGGAAGAAGACGTTTATTAGGGATTTAACATGTGTGGAGAAGGCGTGGTTGGTGGAGGGCGCACCTGAGTATTATCGTGTTAGGGAGGGGAGGAGATAGTTTTGATCATGGATTTTTTATTTTAGATAGCACGCCCAACTGAACAAGAGGCAAGTGATATTCAATGATGAAGACAAGTTCAATCATCAGGCATAGGCTATCTTTGATTCCTTTCCTTTCCTACAACAAGTTATCTGCCTTTCCGGCAAGCTGGATACACTATATTTAACTTAATAGTTTGTTCACGAGAGGGCCTGTTGGAGCGTTAATCCTTCGCCGCGGTATTAACTAGGGTAGCTATGAATTCTACGTGGCTATGGTTAAAACTATCGAGTTAGCAAGAAACTTATCTGGCTGAACATGGTGCTAGAAACACCCAACAAACAGGTTTGAAACCCGCAACCCCAACTAGTGCTACGAGCACCAGCGAGCAGGCACAAAACTTGCAGTCCTCAATTGGTGCTATAAACACCAAGGCTCCAGGCGGGAAACCTGCAGTTCTTAATATCAATCGGTGCTATAACACCAGCGAGCAGACACAAAACCTACAGCTCCCAATTGGTGCTATAAACACCCAACTTCCCGGGCTGGAAGCCTGAGGTTGTAACTTTTTACATGCACTCAGCTTATATGCTGGTCTGATAGACAGCCGCTTTGTAGATCCCGAGAAAAGCAGCCCCTAGAATTGCAGTAGTAGAACATCCCGCATGTGCTTTCACGACGAATTTTAGCTACATGTAGCTATAAATTCTATATTGTAATGATTAAAACAATCGGATTAGCAAGAACTTATCTGGCGAGCATGTTGCTAATAATATCGGCGAGCAGGTTCGAAACCCGCAGTCTTCAGTTTGTGCCATAAATACCAGTGAGTAGGCTCTAAACCCGTAGTAACAATGAGCGTTGGTGATATAAACACTAATTTCGAGGGCTGGAAACCCGAGATTGTTACTTTTTTATATGTACTCGGCTTATTTGTCGGTCTGATAAGCGGTTGTTTGAATAGAAACATACTCCCGGAGAACACCCAGGATGTGCCCTTGCGGCGATGTAACTATGTAGCTATAAATTCTACATGATAATTATCAAAATCATCGGATCAGCAAGAAACTTATCCGGCTAAACATGGTGCTAGAAACACCCAACAAGCAGGTTCGAAACCTGGAGTGTTAGAAACATCGACTTCCCGGGCTGCAAAACCTGGGTTTCCCAGGCTCAAAACCTGTGGTTATCACTTTTTACATGCATTGTCGGTCTGACAAGACAGTTTTTTGAGCTTCTCGCCAACTAAAATACAACTGTCTACAGACTAATTTGTTTGACAAACTTTAGGCAGAAACACCCCTGTATGTACTTTCGCGGCAGTGATAGTAGCTATAACTTCTACTTGTTAATGTTTAAAACTACTAAATTAGCAAGACACTTATCTAGCTGAGCATGGTGCTAGAAACACTAGTAAACAGGTTCGAAACCTACAGTCCTCAATTGGTGCTTCAAACACTCAAGGTCTCGGGCTCAAAACCTGTGGCTACCAATTTTTATTTGCATTCAGCTCAGATAAGAGCAGATAAGAGCAGAAGCACCGCCCAGGATTACGGTTATGGAACACCCAGTATGCACCTTCGGGGGTGCAACTTGGTTTCTGGTGCTTCAAGGTGTTAACTAGCTATAAGTGCTACATGGTAATGATTAAAATCATCGGATTAGCAAGAAACTTATCCGGCTGAGCATGATGCTGGAAACACCCAGAGAGTAGGTTCGAAACCCATAGTGCTATAAACACTAAACTCCAGGCTGGAAATCCGAGGTTGTCACTTTTTACATGCACGCGGCTTATGTGTCGGTCTGATAAGACAGGTTCTGAGCAATCAGAATTTGCTGAAACGAGTGAGCGAGAGTGAGGCGAAGTCACGACCATGGATACTCTTCTACATACTTAAGAATCAGGTATGAAATGGGCTTTGACTGAACTTCGAAGAGTCGTTTTTCCTTTTTTTTCTCTTTTTCTTGATTTTTTAGACACGGATGGAGTTCGCAGTCTAGAGCTGCGGCGTTTCGCTACTTGTTGATAGCTGAGACAATAGAATAGTTGACTACGTTGGGGTTCAGTTATGTCATGGGAGCGAAGCGATGGGGTCCGGGGGCGATGCCCAAGGTAAGAGTGAGCGTCACGCAGAAGGAGGACTTTGACACGTTCCTAGCTTTAAGGAGAACTCGCCCTGGTTCCAGAGCTTCGTATTTGGCTCACAATAGTGCATAAGTGCTTGCTGCCGGAGGCCCAAAAATGGCGGCTACGTAAATAGGATTATGCTCCATATAGATCCTACTAATTCTTTCAAATCCGACACCTTTGACTTCACAACACCTCCTTATTGCCTCATACGACCTGGTGATACCGGGGGCCACACCAGGCTGCATCATGGCCACCTCCATCGCAGAACTCTAGGCCGCTTCCAAAATTCGTGCGAATTTTGGAATGCATCATTATCTTTCCAGTTTTCCTCCGCTTTCATAGCGTCGCCCCTTTCGTATCCTTTTGCATCCTTTCGCAGTGTCTCTCCTCGAATCCGGCCTCCTTTCACACCATATATCGTGCAATGGATCTCATTTTACATCTACACAAGGCGCGATTGTGCATATGGCAATATGATATTCGCTATCTATCTATCTATCTATGGACAATGACCCTAGGTTCACCGGCAGATGAGTGGAGACGATTCTTAAGTGCACTTTGAAACAGGAGCATGCTAGAGACGGTGCTCAAGTGCATTTGGAGACCGGTGCACATTTGGAGATCGGTGCACATTTAGACAATACCCTAGTGTACTTGAGGACGCGCTCGAGCGCACTTGGAGGTGCACATTTAGACAGCACTCGAGCACGCTTGGGGGTGCACTTGGAGACGGTCGATCTGGACTACCAGGAGATGGCTGGAGACGGTGCTCGGGAGCTGGCTGAAGATGGTGGGTCTCGGCTGGCGGGGAGCATGCTGGAGATGGTAGAGATGGACTTACCGAGTGCTAGCTGAAGAAGGTCGCTCTGAGATGACCGGGACCAGGCTGGAGATGGTAGATTTCAGCCAGAGACTAGTCTCTGTGACTCAATCGAGTGAACATTTTGGATAGATTCTAGTCGGCGAATGGTTCCCGAGTCCATCTCTGCGCATCGTTGGTAGGTGCGTATATAAATCCAGCACTGAACCCTCCTTCACGGAGTGAACAGCTAGCTCCCGTCCCCAAGTGCACCTTGGTACCGTAGCTAGCTCCCGTCTCCAGCCTGCTTCAGGTAAATCCAGAATTGCCGTCAAAAAATAGATAGGTATATAGGGCAATTGAAATCGCGCAGAGTATACTCCCAGGGGCCAGAGTTACCTGTGCACCAAAAGCTTCCTGCGCGTCCAAATCTTCGTGCGTACCAAAAGCTTCATGAGCCGAAATCCAAAGTATGCCCAGAATCGCTGCCAGAGAACCTAGAGTGTTGCAAGCCTGAGAACCTTGAGTTTACCGTGCCGGTAAACTTAAAGACTTAGCCAATGAGCCTAATACTGGTCTGCAGCCTCGTCTGCTGGAAAGTTCGAAAGTCAAGTCGCTTTGGGATCCGCTGCCTGGAAGCTAGAGATATCCCGGTGCTTCAAAGTAGCCTCGAAGATATTATCCGATTTCAGGCTTCGTACCAGGAAATAGACTTGCAGGAATTTGCGATGTCTGTTGGCAGTTCTAATTCAACCGCAATGGGTCCTCAAAATTTGGTTTTGTAAGGCCCGGCCCAAGGGTGCTGTAACTTGCGCCGTGACGGATCTTGAGTGGCGTATGTGATAGACAAGTCTTGGTGTTTAAAATGACTAGGTTTCTAACTGCTAGGTCGTATAGCCGTCGATACTTATTGGCGTTGGCTGTTTGAGTATCTTACACTTCACGCAAGCGATTTTAAGCGTCAAGCAGGGCTACTTTCAGGTGATCAACGAAGACGGCTCCCTGCAACCTGTGCATCTCAGTGTCGTACCTTATTGGGGGTAAGATAAAAGTGCTGAGCCTTATAAAACTAGAATCTGGCTATCATCCTTAGAGAAGCATCCCATATGCCACACAAAATCATTCACTAAGGCTTTCATAAGGGTTTTTATCGAACCCCCTATAGGGTACGTATGCTTGCAAGCAGAGACTCGAATGTTTTACTTGATAAAGGCACCACCAATAGTACAATTACAAAAAGCACTTCCTCATAAAATAAAAATGGCATAAAAGTGCCAAAAATCAGGTTAGGGTTTCTTTTGTATGGGAGTAAAAGACATCGATAACAAAGGGGCTGATAATACTGCACAGTAGAAAGGGCATAAGATATAGAACTACGCAGTACTTTTATAAAGTGCCATTTCTCCCTATGCCATTCCTGTCTAATACTGTGCCATTCTCCTCATGCTATTTCTTCCCGTGTCACAACTCCCTGTGGCTTTTTCAGTGTCATTTGCTGTGCCTTTTCCCTTCATTTGTATTCTTGTTGCACGTCTCCGAGTCCTCCTAGTGCCTTTTCTTTCCAAGTTGTTCCAATAATCAGTAAACTTGAAGATCCTCGTCACTCCAAAAGACACTAGGTAAAGGCAGAGCTACCCTCAAGCACACTCTTGCAACGGGCAATCCATTTCATACCTTTTATACAAGAGTCCCATCTACACTACAACTTACAACTACCACTTATGTTCTTAAAGCCTTTCCCCTATAACCCTCACTCTCTTTAATATCATATTATTGTATGCATAGAGAGTGCTCAGTGCTTGTCGTGAGCATCGTACGTGGAATGTTGTGTATGTGATGGAGGTGATGATGGGAGTTGTAGCGGGAATGGAGTGAGTAGATGAAAGAAATTACCTTTTCCATTCACAAATGATACCTTAGTATCAAACTCGGTGGTTTAAAGGTATTATTGTAAGGTAAGTATTGTGAGGGTCTGACATAGAAACACACTGGCAGAAATGCATGCAATAGTAGCTGTAGAAAGCAACCGATTTAAGGTACTTTAGTGGGATTATAGTATTTTTAAAAACGGAAATTTGTCAGGATGCCCCCAGCGGGAGTTGAATTTGTACCGTACCACCAACTTTTTGTGTCTTTGCAGTATACTCACATACCCTAAAGTGTACTTGATGCTATGTCCAATCTGATAATGAGAGCGCTTCCACTTTAGTATACCGGTACTAGTATACCTTCGTTTGTCACCTCTATGTTCCTTCTCTGCCCGCCACCTTCGTTGCACATATTTTATCTGAACCGCTTTCAGAGTGCGAGCACTCTGACACAGGTACTTTGAGGCCGCCCAAGAAAAGAGACTCCGTACAGGTGAAGCTTCTGGATGCGGAAGTAAGCGGCCGAAAAATATCATAGGTGATCTTCCTGATATTCCAGACCGGGCACCTCCCCGCTGCTCCATCTGCAATGGCATTGGTCATTATACCTGGCCCAGCATGTACTCGACCCATACCTAGTTGTCTTTTCTGTAGAGTACGGGCACATATAGTTAGAGCAAACAATAAAAATATAGTCACTGGCACAGCGGTCAATGTAGAGTACTCGGGGTATCCTGGAAAGACACAAAAGGTTAGGGGTACGGTACAAATATCAACTCCCGCTTGGGGCATCCTGACAAATTTCCGTTTTTAAAGTTATAAGCAGAATGGGCACACAGAAAAATGGCATTCCCGCCTCCAAAAAGGCAAAAGGGTGTTTCACCATTATTTGGTGTCTTTTATTACCATGCAATGGTGCTTTTATGATTTTCGTGTTATATGTAAAAAGGCATGAAAGAGCACATTTACCACTCTTAGGATTACTGATACAAAGTCTAGTGGGATAGATGGAGTATAGCCAAAGTCAAACTCAAATGGCGTTGTGCTAGTTGACGTATGCACTGACGAGTTGTACACATATATTCTGCCAAGAGAAGCATCTCGTTCAACCTCTCCCGATGGTGCGTTGTAAAAGCCTGTAGATACTGTGTCACCGTTTTATTGGATATCTCCGAGAGGCCATCAGTTTCCGAGTGGAAAGCCATAGACATCAGGAGCTTTGTCTGCAGTCGTTTGCCCACTTCCTGACAGAAGTTTGACGTAAAGTGCACGTCGCGATCGCTCACGATTTCTCATGGGACCCTATGGAGACGCACAATGGCTTCAAGGAATATTTGTGCAAATCTAGCCGCACCCAACGCTTTTACGAAAGGGATCCGGTACGCTCGTTTGGCGAAATGGTGGACGAACGTGACAATGCAGTCATTTCCCTTCTCTGAGAGTGGAATATCCATGATGAAGTCAATGCCCATTCTCTCCCAATGGCCGTTGGATACCAGTAATGGCCTGAGAAGGCCTATGGCATTTCTTGTCCTCTAGTTAACCCTTGCGCAGGTGTCACAACCGTGGACATATTCCTGCATTCCTTTCCACATCCCTGGCCAAAAGAATCGCTGCTGGAACGTTATGTAGGCTTTGGCTGCTCCGAAGTGCCCTCCAATTGTTGTATCATGATATAAAGTCGACGGTGCTCATCCTTATGGCGCTCCGGATCCTGTTTGTGCAAATCCAAGCATAGTAGACCGTCAGGCGTTAGTGCGAAACAATGGCTGCATGCTCAGGCTTTCCGTAATACTGCAGAAGCCGAGGCTGCTGGAGGATGCTTGTAGCCGTCTCCAGACTCCAAGGTTGTCACATTTGTCTTACTCTAACCATCGTCTCTCGTCTCTGCAGAAAAACACCTCTAGTTGTAGAATACTCACTACTCTACCACTCACTATGGTTCGGACGCTGCTCGGTGATGACCGCTGGTATTCTTTCGGATGGTCGTTGCTGACAACTTTGGAATGGACGGATACTTTGTAGGAGAGGTGAATGGTGAAAAGCAACAGGAAGCAGATATGGGATGGCGTAAATTAAGATGCGCTGTAAGAATGGGAGGGGTGAAGGGCGGCCCTCTGTGAAATTGTCTTAAGAAAGGAATTTCATTACCTACTCTTTAAGTGTAGACAAAAAACCGCCCGAAGTCTTGGACAGACACTCTCGGTTGACAGCTGACATCCGAACCATTGTGGGGGGTATAGTATGTGCATGGTGTTAGCTAGCTATAAGTTTTACATGGGAATGGTTAAAATCATTAGATTAGCAAGAACCTATCTGGCTGAGCATGGTGTTAGAAACACTAACAGGTTCGAAATCTGCAATCCTCGTGTAGTGCTATAAGTACAAGTAAGAAGGTTCGAAACCTACTGTGTTATAAACACCAACTTCTCAAGCTAGAAACCCAAGGTAATCAATTTTTACACACTTCAGCCGACTATGCTTTCGAGAAGACAGTGATATGACAAAATCTAGATCATTCAACCTCCATGAAGCTATGGAATGGCCGCTTAGCTTTGTGACCTTTGTGGGTGCTAGAAACACTCATCAGCAGGTTCGAACCCTGTAGTAGTACTTATGAGCATTTGTGATATAAGCACCAAACTTTCCTGGGCTAATTATCGCTTTTTGGCGGCTATAGATAAATCCTGAGCAAGTCTCCCATCAAGCTGCTGTTTGCAAGAAATCAACGCTTAACTTATCGAGCTGGGTATGGTTTAGAAATACCAGCCAGCAGGTTTGGAACTTGCAAAGCTCAATTGGTGCTATAATTTATAAGTGTTCTACCCTACCGATCAAGTTTCTCACTTGGTCGGGAGTGCATCCTACCATTCAAGATTATTGGTTGATTAGTGGGATGCTTCCTGGCAGCAAATCAGCGGCAGTGGTGGAGTCTGAAGCCACCGCCCTGTGAAAAAATTAACAGCCTCCTTGAAAATTCAACCACCTATCCTTAGAATACATTTATGCCAACACATCGTCCTCCAATTCCCACTTTTCTATGTCCAAAAAGGACTCTTGAGCAGCAGACTGCTTTCGGGCGTTCAAACAATTCATCTACCACCTAGTTAAGCCTCAAGCTGGTTGGAAACTTCTGTTCCCTGAGTCTTTCTAGTAGAACGAGTTGATATTGGCCCAGGTATCTGCACAGCTTCGACGCCTGTACTTGCTGGGCAGAAGATATCCCACCCACAAGTATACCAATTTCTGGTCAGGAGATACCACTATCACACCGGTGTATCTGCAAGGTACAGTACTTTCCAGTCAGGAGATATCCTACCTACCAACAAAGAATCTTGTCCCTCCCGGCTAAACTACCTCTTGGTCAGTGGGGTAGAACATAAACACAAGGCCTCAGCCTTGAAATCTCGGGTACAGTGTTAGAAACTCCAGCGAACAGGTTAGAAACATACAGTACTATAAACACTAAGGTTCCCAGGCTTGAAACCTGCGATCACCACTTTACATGCGTTTGGCCCATGCCACCACTGCGGTGGATACTATGTGAGATCCCAGATGCTGAATGAGTAAAGTTCGGACGAAACCATTCAATTATCATGGAATGAATATTTAGCTCTGCGAGCTTAGCGGGTGCTAGAAGCTCCCAGAAAGCAGGTTCGAAACCTGCAGTCTTCAGTTAGTGCCATAAACACCAGCGAGCGGGGTTGAAACCTGGAGTGTTCAACCGGTGCTATATAAACGCAGAGCAATCAGGTTCGAAACCTGCGGTCTTGAGTTGGTGTCATAAACATCCAGTCCCGGGCTCAAAACCTGCCGTTTTTGTTTTCTTACTCCTTTCCCGTGTACATAGTGTCTTCCACCTCAACATGCAACACAAGCACAATCCACACGACCAGTACCTAGATACCCGTGTCTCCGCATCCCCCGGACATAATGCCAGCTACCTCCTGCAGTGGAGTGGCAAACGGCAACTACTGTTTCCGTGAACGCTGGTTAGGTGAGGAGTGGTAGGGTAGTGAGATATATCTGAAATCTGGGATGAGGCCGAGAAGACGAGTCTAGCCAGGGGGAATGTCTGCTCTACTTTCACCTTATCTGCCGGTGAAACTTATTCGTGGGACACCGGATATCTGAATTCGACAAACCGGTGGGAGCTTACTCTTTCAGTTCTGCTACTTAGTTCTGATAAAAGGAACGTGGTAACAGGAACAATACCATGTCTGGCTGAGTGTGGTGAGCATTAGAAGCACCGCAGTTGGTGCAACATAGATATTGCGCCTGCACGAGCTCTCTTTCTCAACTACATAAAGGCAAGAACTGGAAGAGTTCATCCACAAATTCCTGGAGGAATGGCCATGATATTTGGTGGTTGGTTGCCGAAGACGATAGCACTACGTATACGGCGTTCATCAACCTGAGAACAGCCAAAATTGACTAGTACAGAGTGACTTCCAGAATTAACCCAGCGAGCCCATCTAGTTGAGACGTTACATCCGCAAGAGCCACACTCGCCTACTATATAAAGGTACCACTCGCTTGCTAGATAGCCCACGACATCTGCCGTCGGTTCACAGTTAGCACTTATATCGATTGGGCACAACCAAGATCAGCAGGTTGATCCACTACCACACTGATTGACTTCACGCACATCCGGTGGAGGATGGCGAGGGTAGTATAACCCATACCTCTGGATCAGTTAAGGTAAGCATGCAGTATCCACACCTGGCAAACGAGAAGTATCACATGGAAGCCATTTCCCGCGGTAATTTCATTTTCCGAAGAGCCATGTTTGTCCCAAGACAGATGACGCCACCACAACCATCCGGCGCGACGAGCGAGACGCCCGCAGCCGAAGGCCGTACCTCAGCCCCCTCCCTCCCTCTCATCTTGCGGGGCGCTATAATAGTTCCATCTACAACTCAATCGGCAGTCCCCATCCTCCAATGTGTGCGATCCACTGCGGGAGCAGCTGGGCAGACAAAAGCTAGTCCGGAAACCGGACACGCCGGGATCCGGGCACTTCCGAAACAACACGACTCCATGCATAACCTTCTAGAAGGCAGCAGGCTAAACAATGTTTCCTGGAACCGAGAAAGGCCCGCGTCCTATACGTCCGATTACCGAGGAGCGAAGATGGTGTGTGTGCCACCAATTTGGGGGAAGGGTTACGTACGTCTGTGGTACCGTATGCGTATAAGCAAGACGGGGCTGCTAAGTTTGTTAGTGGATGAGACTCACCGAGGAAGGTCAATTGTGGGCCTGTAGTCGTGGAACTTACATAGGTCCTGTTGAGCCCAACATCGTCTGTGCCATTAGGGGACTTCACCCCCGAGTTTCGTTCAGGTTCTTCACAGAAACATCTTTTGGCCCCCCCCACTGACTTGTGGAGATCCGTCCCCGGCTGTGGAACGCTGAATAGACGATGTAGGTAAGACACTGGCTCGTCTAGTCAGTGCTACGGGGCCGATTACTCATGGTACGAGAAATATGAACAATGGTTAGGCTTTCCCAGAATAGTATGAACAGGCTTCACGGGTTGGCCACTAAGTATATCAGACTTCGGTTTTCGGTAAATTCCCTACAGGTATTCGTTGGGTTGTGGCAGTCGGTACTCAATTGGTTTTAGGGGACGGATAGAAGTGGGCGGCGCCCTTATTGTTGCCGGCTCTATGCAATGAATTGTAGGATTATTACTGTTCCTGTCTTGTAGTGCACGTGGGATATCAACATGATGGGGCTGCTAGAGTCCCTTGAAATCCTTACATCTATAATGATAGAATGCTGAATCTGGGAATACTCATTGACTTCAAGTGTTTCGCTCGGAGCTTCAGCTTCTGCAAGGCGTTGGGTAGATTCCCCCAGATTTTGCCCTGAATCTATGATCAAATGTAATGTAGACGTAAACCAGCAACTCTTGTCACACACTTGATTTTCAGACGCAGCACGAATGCGGGGCAGAATCTGGTGAAGTCCGCGCACTCGTGGGGGAACAAACAAAACCTAACGAAAAAAAATATCAATGCGGCTTATGCACATCTCGGGATGACCGCATGTGATGCTGACGCAAGCTTAGACATGACAGGAATTTGGGATTTTTCAGATTTCCTGGTTATCCTTAGCAAACAGCCGCCGGCCTCGAGTTGTACTGTCGTTAACGCGTCAGGTTCTCGGCGTCAAGGGCGGTAGCAGCATCTTTGCTTTTCACCCCAAATTACCACCAAAGAGGAATACTTCGATTCCGCGCCCCACCGTGAATCCCGTCGTGTCATCATATCCGAAACCCCCCTCGGCCGTAGTCTCGCTCGAGTGACACACCGTGACTGCCAACCCATCCCGATAAACCCCCGACGACAAAAAAAACAAAAACCGCCGAACCTAGCACAAAACATCCGAAACCAGCATTCCCGCCCAGCCAACACACATCCATGAACCCGGAAAGGGCGAACACAACGTGCGTGGGTGAGATGGGAACTCCCGCGTGGTAATATATCCGACGGGGAGCAAGGTGGGATGGCCGACAACTTTTTTCCATATGTTGCAGGATGGTCGGTGACGAGGGGGAATGACGATCTTCATGATTCGGATACGGTTATGGTGCTTGGCCCAATTGCCCATCAAACCCCGCGCTTGAACTTTCCTGAAGAAAAAATCTCACACTGTCGCCGTTGACTTACATGTACCCTTGCGCAACCCTCTCGCTTCCTTTTGCCCCCGTCAATGTAGGCACGTGTGCCGTCGCACGAGCGTGGTACAAAGTACCACCACACCACACCACCACACCTGAAACAGTAGCATTCCTCCGTGACGCACCAGCCACACCGGGGCGTGCATGAAATTTTGCATTCGGGTTGCACAAAGAACTATTGTTTCAAGATGCGGAGGAGGAGGTTTAACATTAAACGCCACCTAAGATAATGCTACCTATGATACTTCCCCCGTTTCCCTTCACTTCAACAAGCGAAAAAAAAGGCGTTCTCGCTCGCTTGCCAAGCATAGACCGACTCCCCACCCCCAACCACCCGAAGGACCCGAAGGAAAAAAGAAAGGAAAAGTCCTAAATATAATAATGAAACAAGCAAGAAATGAAGAGCCCATTTTGATCCAAATCCAATTAAGCAAACGACAAAAAATGAACAGTCTTATAAGTAAACCAAACTTAACCAGCCGACCCCCCGACCCGTAACGCCCGTGTAAACGCCCCCATCGATATAGGAAAAATAATAGGTAGTATATGTAATGCCCGAAATGTAGGATACGATCCGTCCGTCTTTAAAGATCAATTGCCCGATTTGGCTTGTGGTGGTGTTGGTATACGAGGAGGGGGATGAGGCCGTGATGTTGAGCTCGAGCTGCTGCTGCCGCCACTACTTCCACTTCCACTTCCACTTCCACTTCCTCCGCTACTACCGACACCGCCGCCACTGCTGCTACCCGCTTTTCCCATGGCTGCCAGCTCCTTCTTAATCTCCTCATTCGGACGTTCACCCAGACGCTGTGGTAGGCTTGGATCCGTGCTCAAAAACTCAATATATCTCCGATACTCCCCGATAGAATCATCATCCTCCTTTGCATCATGTACGATGGCGACTCTTCCCTCACACACCGCCTGCAACTCCCTCAGATCCGCCAACGTGAGCCGCTCACACCCCTCAACATTTAGTGTCTTTAGATTGCTCGAAGTTGGGAGCTTTAGTAGATTATATAGCCACGTTATTTTTACCTCGCGCAACCCGCGGAGAGTCAGTGTCACCAGACATCCTGGGAAGCGTTTGCATAGGAAGTTCCGGATCGAGGTCCCGCTGACGGAGGTGCACGATGAGATATCGAGTGTGTGCAGCACCTTTGCCGTCGACACGGCCCGAAGCGTGCCATCGCCGACTGACGTGTTGGAGAGATCCAATGTGCGGAGTGTCCCGCGGTGTCGGTCCATCAGAGTTACTACTGCCGGCGTGGTAACCGGCGAGTGCGAGAGGTCGACGTGCATTAGACACCTACTCTGTGACATCCGAAAGTGCTGTTCCAGACTGTGCGAATTCAATAGTGACCCTAGAGATTGGAGATAGAGACGTTCCAGTAACGGCGAAGCCGCCAGGAAGTGGAGGAGCGCGGTGACATGGGTTTGTGTTAAATTTGGCGGTTCCTTGAGAGTAAAGTTACGACATGCTCGAAGGCGCACGGTAAGTGTGGATGCGGTTTTCGGATTGAAGAGTTTGCTGTGAAGGGAGGAGAGGTCTAGATTGCGCCATAGCAATGGATCCGAGGCGATAAAGTACCACTGCATAGAAAGTCAGGAACGCACCCAGGGACTGAATATTTGAAACCCACCTCGCGACAGCAGCTAGTGCTCTGGGCCAACTCGTGTGGTGTGAGATACGAAAGGATCCTGACTATGATTTCGGTGGGGAGGCTCTTGAAAAGATTCTCTGACAGTGGCTGTAGCGTGGTATTTAACCGCGACACCGATTTCTCCTGCGACGAACTACCATCACTTCTACCACCGTCATCACCACTAGACTTGACCGGCACGGACACCTTTTTCTCTTCCTTCACGTCTGTCCCTGTATCTGATGTAAGTATTGGTATTCTTTCCGAAGTATGTGCCATTTGCTCTCTCCTCGCTGTTCGTTCCGTCGTGATATATGCTGGGTGAGGTGGGTATGAGGAATGCGCTCGATACTCGGTCGACGTCCGATGTGTACCAAAAGAGTGATTGTAAGGGTGGGAAGAACCCCAGTCCGAACGAGTGACTGTCTCTCCAAAAAAATATCCAGGAGCGCAGCGCAGAGGCGATTAAGAGGGAGGCTCGTTGCCCTTAAGAGCGAAGGAAATAGATTCGTAAATAGTAACCCAGTCCGGCAGGGGGTGGAGCGGAAGAAGAGCGGAGGGAAGGGAGGGGAGGGGAGGGGGTCGTTGATTTCGGGGGAGTACAGAGGCTTTAAACGACTATTCGATGTTCTCTGGTGATTGATGTATTTAGAAGGTGTCGCAGATGGATGCGCTGCCTATTAAACTACTTGCCCACCACTACCTGGATAGAGAGTTTGATAGAGTGCCGCCAAATAATAATGCATCCCTCCTCCGTGTAGCAGCTACTAAGTACTTAAGACTGAGGTAGACGCTGTGCTGCTGGCTGCGGATTGCTTGCTGTGTAAGGCTGAGAGGCCGGACCGCTTGTTTCCACGTAAGCTCTTCCGCAGGTGAAGGGCAATGTGGGCTTCTCATTTGCCCTTCAAGCGAATGTCGTTTCGTCGTCTCAGGATGACTTAGGTGCTGCGTCGAATAGAGCGCTGTAAAAATAAGTAAAGTACAGTACATGCCATCCTGTCGACTCTCGCTACCCGCGTACAGTAGTCAGTCATTAGTAGGCGAAGAGAAAGAAGCAACGGATTCCACCACCGGGCGTCCGTCCAGTACTAAGCAGCCATTTAGCCGATTGTGCAGCACGCACAGCCGTGTTGCGATGCGATTCCGCATTGCGAGGCGAGCAAAAAGCACATTTTGCTCCTCCTCTCGTCTGCGATACGATACGAATTGTTTATTCGCTTTTCAATTATAATTAATGGGGCTATCTGGATGATCCGTCATCGTCATCGTCATCATCACATTGATTACCATGTACCAAGCAAACAGCAGAATGGTGTTAACAGTATTACCAATCAGCTAAAGTACTCAAGTACCAGGAGTACCAGATGGCCTTTTCTTCAATCATCAATATCAAATCAATAAGCCATCCCAGCCAATAATACGGCCGTTGCCATCTTGGAGTCGAAGGAGATATCGATCGACAAGGCGAAAGCGAGACTTTGTGTTCCTCCGCAGCTCGAGATGTCCCGTAGCACGTTGCACCGACAGGGGTTGGTCGGACGCATTATGCTCGCGCTGATTGGCCGTTTAGACGAGTCAACGACCAATGCTGCCTCATTGGTTCACATATCCGTTGTTCGTTTCCAGAAGACTGGTGTCCAACTAAATGGGAGGGAGAAGTGGGTTTCTCAACCTCCAACCAACGAGAGATACTGTTAATACAAGAAGTAGAGGTTCGGTGTTCCCACTAGATCGGTACACTCGCAAAACCAGCCTTAGCGATTGGATTTTGGTTCCGAACCAAAGAAGAGGTCTCTGCGCATAGAATATCCGCATCCATCCTCTTTTCGTTTCTTCAAACACCCACCACCAGTGCTTCCGAAGCCTTTCCCACCATTTGTCTACCAGCACGACAGTGCAGTAAATACGACGCTTACATCTGGCTCGCTTCCTGTACGTGACTAGTCCTCCCGCAATGTACCCCCAGTACCCTTTTCCACATGCCTACATACCGATACGTACCGCTACATTTCTACCTGCTCCATCTCACGCCGAGGAACCCTCGCTTGCTGTTCTCACCATACTGTTGTGTATCGTTGGTATTTTCCAAATACACACGAGTCCTTCCTGCAACCTTGTTTCAGCTTTCCACGCACGCGAAATGCTAGCACCCGGACAAACCGGTGTGTAGTATGTAGATATACACGCTTACGTACCTGCAACATCAAGGAACAGATACTTGTACTCATACTCTCTCTGTCCTGGCTTTTTGATTAGGTGAAGATTCACCACACCTTTGTCCAGATCCCCCTCGACCTATGTCCAGTACACAAGAAAATATGTCAGATACTTTCCGACAGCAGTAGAAATGCAGATCATTGAAAACAGCGGCGCATTGACCAAGATAACGGAGGTGCACAAACATTGAAGTGTATGCGAAGGTGCTCAATGCCGTATCGGTCAGTGGTTACGCTTGCTCTGTTTGTCCATCAGGCCTGCAGCACAGTAAGGCAGGACAAAAACCGATTCGGCTCACAACTCACGCAATTGGTCTGTTTCTCGCCCAACGATTCCATGTTGCTTCTCCGTATGCCTTGATTGTGCCTCCACCAAGCAGCTGCACACACTGAGGGTCCTTCTTTACTAGAGATGTATTCAGCCGACCGGCTCAAATTTCGGAACTTAGCTGGTACCTCTGTCGTGGGCACGGTTAAACCAGTTGGTAACCGAGTCGGGTGCAACTACTTCGAGATATACAAAAGTAAGTATGGCACCCTGCATATCACATCAGTTCGGTCGCCTATTCATTAGCCTACTACAATCCGGCAATGGAACTCCCAAAGTGGGTTCCTCTACAACACTGGTGGGTTCGTACCGTCACCGTCATGCCGACGAGAATCGTGGCAGCATTGAAACCGGTGCTTGCTGTCCGCACCACCTTCTGGCTGCCAGACAGCTCCGTCCACTTTTTGGAGCTCGGATCGCCAGACCTCAAAGTTATTTGCTTCTTTGGCGATTTAGAGGATGCAGATGATGCAACGGCACTAGAGAAGTGCAGACATCTGTACGCTACAGGAAGTAAGTGGACGAGGTGAGGTTGCTGTTGCGGTCGACTGACGCGTGAAGCCACAGAGATGAAGGAGCGAGCGAAACCAGCGGCGGTGCTGCTGCCGGTGAGGGGTAGTAGATTTAGTGGGGCGGACATACTCTCTCGCAATTGGTGTTGGTGAAGCGAGGGATCCAAGGGTTATCTTTTATCTTTTAAGGATGTTTGCAGGTGACGTGAGTTTGGAGGTGGTAGTTGTGGTGGATGATTGAATCCGCCTTCGCTTCGATTGGGCTTCAATTTCGTCAGTAAGCATTGAATGGAAGTACCTTGCACGTGATAGCTCCGTGTCACGTGATTATTCCTTAGTCACTGAGGCCAGCTGTTTTTAGCTCTGGCTTGGCGCTGGTGTCTGAGATGTGCCAAAATTGTGTACTTGCTTCTCCCCTCCCTCATTCGACTTTATCGGAACAGTACTCAACAACTCCTCGTTTGCATTCTACTCAACCTTTTACTCGGCACACGGTTTACCAGTTATTCTCGCAATGAGTTTGGCCTCGAAAACACAGTCGCAGAAACTGTTTGAGAAGCTCAAGTCTCACAGGGCTAACAAGGTGAGTTTAAAAAGGGGACAGATAGTGTACCTGCGTTGGCTTCCGCATTGTTGCCCCCCGCATCGTGCATTCCTTGCCGCTCACTAGTTGTTTCTTGATAGGTCTGCTTTGACTGCAATTCCAAGAACCCGACGTGGGCCTCCGTTCCCTTCGGCATTTACCTATGTCTCGACTGTAGCTCTCATCACCGGAACCTTGGAGTCCACATCTCTTTTGTCCGTTCAACCGTGCTTGACCGTAAGTCACGCCATACAGCTCACTGGTTAGATGCAGCGCTGATGCGGAGACATTGCAGAATGGCAGTGGGATCAGCTTCGAGTCATGAAAGTTGGCGGTAACGAGTCGGCTACCAAATATTTCCAAAGTCACGGAGGATCCGCCGCATTGGCATCGAAAGATCCCAAAGTCAAATATGGGTCAAATGCAGCGACTAAGTACAAAGATGAGCTCAAGCGCAGAGCTGCTGAGGATGCTAAATCGTACTTTGCCTTTACCTTTCCATCACACAACCTCCCGACATGGGCTAACATGTGACAATATTAGATACCCAAACGAAGTCGTTGTTGAGAGCGCTGAAGGGGAAGTTGCAGCTACCCCGGAAAAGGATGATGACTTCTTTTCGTCTTGGGATAAGCCATCCATCAAGCGTCCGACACCTCCACCATCGCGCACTGCCACCCCTCCAGTGATCGGCAGAACACCCTCCCCTCTTACTCCTGGTGCCGCCAATGGCGCCGCCGGTAATGGCATTGCCCGATCAAAGTCCCCACTGAGTGCAACTAGTACTGCTCCAGTAGCATCTCGCACAACTACTTCCTCTGCGTTACGAACAAAGGCCGGCGCACCTGGAGCCCGCAAGAGTGGTGTACTCGGTGCTAAAAAGGGTGCTAAGCTTGGTGCAAAGAAGCTTGGAGGGAGTGAGATCATTGACTTCGACGAGGCAGAGAAAAAGGCAAAGGAGGAAGCCGAGAGGATTGCCAAGCTAGGATATGATCCGGATGCAGAGAACGAGGCTGGCAAGAAGGATACTGGCAAGTCTAAGATTATCGCTCCTACCCCGACTTCTCCGGCTTCTGCCAAAGGCCATCAGAGGAACAGTAGCGATGTTGAAAGACTCGGTTTGTCAATGAACAGACTAGGATTCGGTCAAGTTGCTGGTTCACAACCGGCAAAAGCTGCACCAAAGAAGATGGGTGGATTTGGCTCTGTCGGAGCTTCAGCTTCTGTTGGTATGTTCATTCCTGCCGCTGCTTGGCTGTATTGGTTACTGATTATATACCTAGATGAAGATGAATCATTTGCCCGAGAAAAGTTTGGCACTCAGAAGAGTATATCATCAGACGAATTCTTTGGACGGAATCAATTCGATCCACAGGAGCAATCAGAAGCCCGCACTCGTCTGCAAAATTTCGATGGAGCAACCGCCATCTCTAGCAACCAGTACTTTGGGCGTGAAGAGGAAGAGGAGGCCCCAGTCGATATGAGCGATTACGGCCAGTTGGAAATGACTGCTAGGGAGTTTGCGCGACGATTTACAGGCACTGCCGGAGAAGATCTAGAGAACATTACCCAAGCATTGGGACAAGGTGCTGGTAAACTACAGGATGCCATGAGACAGTATGTTCCTTCAGTTCCTGGAATTCGACTATACTGACAATGAGTCTCAGATATCTACGGTAGAGGCAGTCAGAAGTGGGCGGATATGGTTTTGCTGGCTGGATCTTGAAACAGTGGTATCTGTGTTGCTGTTGAAAGATTCTTTTGGATTTGCTCATAATTCTTTCGTGTACTTGCTTATTCCCTGTCCCGTTGAGCGCAGTTTGTTTGTTATGTGGTTTACGATTTTTAAAAATGGAATACATGATATGTAACTGGTTTTCCTCGCCGCCCTCTTCAAAAAAACAAACAAGGGTATGATGCGGCTCCCAGATAAGCAAGCTCTCACCCACGGTAACCTCCGTCGCTCTAGACCCCTAAATGATAATGACAACACCACCGCTCTTCTCTCCATGTCATGATATCCACCAGCACCCACCGCCTCCAAACAATATCCCTCACCCAAGCGCTTTCTCAACAATCCATACAATCTGCACGCATTAGCACCGGCTCCCGCAAGCTCGATGCACTTCTTAGGGGGGGGATCCTGAAGGGACAAGTCGCAGAGATCTGCGGACCTCCTGGAGCCGGTAAATCTAATTTTCTGTATACGCGCACACCCTCAGCACAGAAAACCGCGCTAACCCATCAGGCTGCAACTCGCCATCTCTGCGCTCGTCTCCGACCAGAAGGTTCTCTGGATCTCGTGCACATCCCCACCGCGCTTCCCCGACCCCCTCAACCTTGACGCGATAACACACATCTATACGCCGACACTTTCGCACCTCCTATCGCTACTGCTACACTCATCGCTTCCCACATTTTCGCTGCTACTGCTTGACGATGTTTCTGCGCTGTTCACGGCAGCGTTTCCGCCCGGCGCACACAGTGTGAGGAAGGCGCCGCTGTTGCTGGCGGTTGTAACGGAGCTTGGGCGTATTGCGGCGCTAAGAACGGCGGCGGTCGTGTGTGCGGTTCAGATGGGGACTAGGGTGGTGAAGGGGTTTGGCGCGGTGTTGCAGAGCGCGCTGAGTTCGCCGCAGTGGACGGGGGGTGTGGCAGTGAGGTTGCTGGTGCTGAGGAGGGAAGGGCTGGGGGGGAGGGAGGTCAGGGTGGTGAAAGTTGAGGGGAAGGAGGATGAGGAAGGAGTTGCGAGGTGTGCGGTTGCATTTGAAGAGGGTAGATGGAGGGATGTTGATGAAGAGGAGGAAGAGGGGAGGCAGGAGGAAGCGGAGAGGCAGCAGAAAACGGAGGTTGTGGAACCGCTACTGTGTACTCCAGAAGCCCCAACGCCGTCTCCAGAAGCCCCACCACAACCACAACCATCGCAATCACAACCTCTATACTCACAACCACCGCAATCACAACCACTACCACAAGCACTCTCGCAGCAGTCACAACCACAAGCACAACCGCCACAAGCACAACCTCCACAGCCCACCATATCACCACCGTCACAACCATCTCCACCACCTCCCCCAGCAGCTCAAACAACCCTCAAATCTCCCACCTTACCTACTCATTCTCTTCATCTACCACAAAAACGCAAGCGCTCTGAAACCACAGGAATAGCGGCGGGAATCATCCCAGACAGCGATGACGGGAGTGCGGATGAGGAAGAGGAAGTGTTTGGATGGGGCGATGACGGGATCTTTGAAATTGGCGAGAAGGGCGCGGTTGTTGAAGATGACGACGTAGGAGGTGTGGAAGATGGGGCCGGGTTTGGGAGTGCCAGGGCGGAGTAATTTTTTGTATAGACGGTGTGTACGCTGTTGGTTGATGCACTTTTTGTCCTAAATAAATGAGAGTTTTGTGGTCACCCGCTTTTCTGGCGTCTAATACTATGAATTATCATTGTGGTGATTACCTAGTGTGGGTCATGGACACAGGAAATCACTCGTCTTTGTTCTACCTCAGCTTATTGCAGGTAACAAAGGCTCCGGCATGTGATGTCATGCTGTCACAACACCCCACAAGCACCAAACTTATACAGTAGTACGTCGTCAACTATCCGCTCACCACCACCGCCGTGCCTACCGAGCTGACGAGGTTTCTGGTACTACTCAACGCCCTGGCATCGCCAAGAGCAAGACGATGCCTTCCTTTATGGCAGAAATCTCTCTTCTTCCCAATAACCACACAGCAGGCACAGTATCGAGGATGTTCGAGTTAAACTACGGGGATTCTGTCGTCCTTGGTGCGACTACACCGGGTCAAAAGCCGGGCGAGAAGAATGGTTTCTTCGACACTGGAACCATCCAACAAGAGCACGCGAGATTGGTATTTCAAAATCGCATGGTAAGTGACGGTACTCCTTCGAGGAAACTTGAGCTGACAGCGTTTTTAGGTAATAATTCTTACGCTCAGTAAGAAATCGTTAGTCACTGTTAATGAACAATTGCTGGAATTTCTGTACCCCATGCACATCGAGGATCGGGATATAATTGGGCTGGCAGAAGGAGATGGAAAAGTGGAATTGCGATGTGCCGTCACCATGATTGAAATGTCAACAATCAGCCCCAATAGTGCAACCTTGGTTTTTGCTAATTGATTTCGTAGATCGCAAGCAGTGCTTCAGAGAAAGAATCTTGACATGCTGATCCGCTCTGTATCTTCCTTCCTCTGGATAGCGAAGCACAATGTGAAGGGTCCGTGGACCGGTATACTGCTACCAAGCGAAAGGTTGAGCGCCTTGACCACATCGCGACTCTGCTGGTGACGAAGCCAAAGCTCAATGTCTGTGCGGTAATGGCTGAGGTCCGTTCAGACAGTATACAGCTTTACAACTTGGCAGATGTAGGCGGAACTCATGAACTCGCGCTCAAACACTTGCAGCCGACCAAGAATTCAGGTAAGAAACAATCTCAGGATCAAATACCCTTGCCACGCAGACTTCCCGAGCCACAGTTAAAGGGTGATTGGTTGAAGACGTATATCCGGCAGTACGTCTATACAGCTCTGAATTCTGATCAAGCAGTGCTAACTAAATCCAGTGGCCCCTTATCCGATGCTGAGAATGTCTCTATACTGCAAAGTCTGTTCCGCAATTTCGTATCAGCAGTTGATGGCAAGCGTGACGCTATGATGGAGATAAAGAGGTTTGTCTATCTTCAATGTAAGCAGAAGATCCTTCAACATATGCAGGTTACTATTCATGCGGAATCAACCGTCTGCTTCTTTTCGCTCTTTGAAGTAAACAGGATATTAGAGCGCCAGCTCATAATTAACTTCAGCGAGGTCGCGTGGGGTGACATACATCCATTATTCCAGCACCGTTCAGAGAAAGCGCTGCAGTCCGCTGTGAAAAAAGAGACAGGCATGGAATTTGAATTGGATGCCAACAGTCATTTCATGCTGGATGAAGAATCCACTGTGAGATTTCACTGGCTCATCGGAAAGTTATTCGACTTGCTGCAATATTTACTCGATAGTTTGCCGGAGCGTACAGAGAAGAAGCAGAGCAAGGCTGAACTTAATGCCGCATATACAGATGCACAGGGAAAGCTCAGTCGTATTGCCAGGTTGATGGATATACTTGCGGACTTGGTATTCAGAAGTCTCACGTTTCAACGGCACATGCGCCATATCGCAATCGGTGGCTGGATAATGGGAAATGCCTGCGATAGTACTGCTAAGCCGTTAATCAGAGTACTATCCTTTTCCAAAGAGGAAAGATCATAACTGATACTGGGACTTCTTTGGGACATACAAGACGATCTTGAGGATCAAGATATACTATAGCGAAGGATTGTAGTCGAAAAACGACCTATCCATTCATTCATGAAATGGATAGGGCTGGTAGCTCAGTGGGCAGAGTCCCTGAAAGATCTAGCGACAGATCTAAAAATAGGAGCATCTAGAGATATCAGTTTTACGACCATCCAGGTGCCCAGTCCGATTAAACCAAAGAAACAATCCACTCTTGAGGACCTTTTTCGACAGGCGTTCCCAAACTTCAAAGAGGTATCGCAGCTTAAGCTTGGCCTTCAACGCATAGCACAGGAAAAGAAATCATTACTATCAAAGATTGAAAGCACCGGATGGTCAAAGTTAACAGCCGAGAATTGGGAACATTGGGAGAATTACTTTGTGGGCAAATATCATTGTGAATGCATCTTCACTTGTCTTCAGAGATGTAGTGACGATTTTATACAAAGTCTACAACCCAAATTTCAACTGGATTTCAAGGAGCTTGTTGCTGACATTAAGGTATGCAATGATAACTTCCTGCAACGACATTGATACTTGCTGACTTTAACAGCGTACTTCCACAGTCATGGGAACCTCCAAGAGATGCTGCTACTTATGCGATCTCTTACTCCAACAGTTATCCACGCTTAGTTACCGTGGAGCTACGGGCAAGGTATTCGCTTGGGCGCTTCCTCCTTGGGATGTCCCCGAAGCGGTACAGGAGAGCATCTGGAGAAACTTGAAGGATCTTATCCGAGATACATTGTTTGATATGGGTTTGCTGATGGACAACGACTGCTTCCATTCCGGTTCGGAGGGTGGCCAAACCAACGATATTCTTAGCGAGGGATCGAAGAGTGGGAGAGAGGGATTAGAGAGCGAAAGAGAGGGATCGGAGAATGGAATGGAGGGTTTTGAGAGTGGAGACGAGAGTTGAGAACGGGTCTGTTGCGCCCCATCCGCGGAATCACCTCATCCGCGAATCGGTTTTTTTGCTAGAACTGTCAAATTGAACCGTGCGGGATGGCTTCAGAATTGGCTATCTGGAGTCACTGTGGCGCGGTAACTCTCGAGTCATGAGCAGGCTCGAAACTCGCAGAGATTACTCTTGTTCTCTTGAAGATTTGTGTACGGCAATAGTCCGCCGAGGTGAATAATGCGCACGGGCGTTGCTCGGAAGCTATATAAGAAGCTCTACATGACAATAACTGAAGCTAATGCATATACAATATCTGAGAGCATAGCTCAACCGGTGCCAGAAACACCAAGTGCTGTAAACGCCAGATGCGGGTTCGAAACCTGCAGTGACCACTCTTTGCTGCTACTCTTCTACCCAGCTGTAACTCCGAGTCAGTGAGATTTTAGCGGAACAGAAGATGGTATCGGCTGTGCCCGGAACTTTACATTGCTATGACCAAAATCAACGCATATATAACTAGGAACTTAGATCAGCTGGTGCCAGAAACATCAGGCACCGCAAACGCCAGAGGCGGATTCGAAACCTACAAAGTTGTAAACACTAAAGATCGCAGACTCTAAACCTGCAGATGACACTCTTTTACTTCTTTTAATCAGCCGTAACTCACTCAGATTCCGCCAAAACGAACAATGCCATGGGCATTGCTCGGAAGTTATATCAAAACTTCACATGACAATGCTTGATCTTAACTCCTCTACAACTGAGCGCTAGCTTAGCTGGTGCTAAAAACACCAGGTGTTGTAAACGCCGGATGCAGGTTCGAAACCTGCAGTGCTCTAAACGCAGGCTATAAACCTACAGTGCTCAATTAATGTTGTAAACATTGCGTTCGCAGGCTCAAAACCTGTAATCATTCTTTTTGCTCTTCTTTTGCCCAGCCGTAACCCACGAGATTCCACCAAAACGAATGAGGCTACTTGTCCGGTTTTATCTACTAAAGACTGTGCTTGACAATGGCTAAAATCAGCACATACATACAAGTACACTAAACTTAGCTAGTTGATCATGATACCGGTACTAGAAACACCAGGGGCGGGTTCGAAACCTGCACTGTTATAAACATAAAGCTGCAGGCTTAAAATCTGTAGATATTAACATTTTGCTCTTCCTTTGACCGGCCGTAATAGTCTTTACATGGCGGCGAGTGACAACGATCAAAAGCTGTCAGGCAGACTATAGCCGTAATTCACTCACCTCCGCCGAGACAAATACCACGGGCTTTGTTCGGAAGGATCGTTGCGTGACTATGGCTAAAATCAACACATACACAGTAGCTAATCTCTTAGTCAAGTTGGCTGAGCATTGTTGACACGTACGCGTAATGGTGGGCTTGGAAAACTCGTGTGTAAGTATGCATGTACAAAGATCAAGAGAAAGAGAAAGGGAGAAACGAAGTAGATATAGTAACCAATCATGTGATTTTGGGCAAAAGTCCTCCACTACGTTAACAAGCATATTGCTAGAAACAGCAGGTACCAGTATTGTAAACGCCGAATGCAGGTTCAAAACTCGCAGTGCTATAAATACTAAGATTTGAAGGTGTTAGAACACCAATTCCGCAGGCTCTAAACCTGCAGAGACCTTTGTACTTCTTTTCCCCGGCCGAAACCCACTCAGTTCCACCGGAGCGGATGGCGTCACGGGCTTTGCTCGGAAGCTACGCATATTCTAGGAACTCCACACAACCACGTCATAAATCCTCGCATACACAGCAGCTAACCACTTAACTAAGTTAGCTGAGCATGCTGCTAGAATACCAAGCGTTCTAAACGCCGGCCGCAGTTATGGGTTCGAATCTTGTGCTATAAACACGTGGGCTAGAAACTTATAGTGTTGTAAACACTGAGATCGCAAGTTCAAAACTTGCGGTGCTGTAAACAATGTTAGTAGGCTTATTTTGCTCTTCTTTTCCCGGCCGTAACCTCCATCTCAGTGATATGAATAATTATGGGCTTTGCTCGGAAATACAAACTGTTATATTGGCGTCGAAAGATACATGATTTAATATACTGAGTATTGGTTTATGACGCATGTCAAGTAGCTTTATAATTTGTCGCTTGTCTATCTGGTACTGTTATATGCTAAGGCAGAGACGGTGAGGTTATGACAGCATGGTACGAGGGAATAGAAGGGATTATGTGAAGATGATAGCTTCAGAGAATAGACTTGCATCTATTTCCCCCCGAAATTGCATCCTACGTAGAGTAGGTACCTAGATTACTTTTGGTAGTTGTTGGCTGGCATTGCTTGAATTGAGATATTCTACCACGTGGGCGCGCATTTAGCTACGACGAGGGAGAACGTTGGGATCACGGCAGGCCACAACAGCTCTCGTGAACAACAGCCTTTGCGCACATGTGAGGATAAGTTTAGATATTGGGAAGGTACTCTCGAAAATTAAAGGAGGTAGTTGCTTACCTAGTGAATATGTACCGAGAGATAGACAACTTGGTTCCATAGTTTGGTCTTCCCAAATAATATTCTCAACGGAATAACCTTTCAACCAGCGCCCAAGGCTTGGAATTCGCTCGAAGATGTCTGATTATCTGGATGAACCTTTGAACTCTTAAAATTTGAATCACACGAACTGTGACTGGCAAATCAGGCAAAACTCAAACACCTACCCTTCATCCATAGGCTTCATCCTCATACTCTCTGCTACTCTGTTCGTCTTTCGGACTTCACATCATCAATTCACCGTCGTATAATTCTACTACACCCCTCTTAGAAAGCACAGCCTTTCTATACTTTCATCTTCCATTTATTCGTTCGCCCCCTACGTCCGTCATATCAACATCGTCATGTCTTCCCGGCGAGAACTCGTGGCAACGCCTGGCTATTCTAGACGTTCTACCGACACGAAATCCCCCGGCTGTCTGTGCAACCGCTGTACCATCGCCGAAGTCACCCTCAATGCTTGCACTGCCGCAATCGAGAAAGCAACTGCAGACACCGACAAAAAGTGCGATTTCCTGAGGGTCAGAGTTACAGGCTACGTTGGAAACTTCTGCGGTAAATGGACGACCGAATCCAACAACAGAACCCCCGAGGATGCTATGATTAGTGGATATATTCTCGAAGCCCTCCATAAAACAATGGTAGGGTTGGGACCAATGGCCTGGAGCTATGGCGTGTCTTGTCGTCACACTTTGGCTTCCCGTCATAACGAAAAAAAGACATCTGACCCCTTTGACGCACCTCCTAACTATTTTTCCGCTCCTCATGGCCCTTTTAGCCCTTGTTTCGCACCTCCTGCACCTGCTGCACCTGCGCCTGCACCTGCGCCTGTTGCTCCCACAGCTCCCGCCCCTGGTCCAATCACCATAACTCACGCCGCTGGCGGCCTCAATGGTTCCAGAAAGCCTGCCAACTCTGCAACCATTAATGCAGCTGCTTCCCTTATCGCAACAAAATTTGCCAGCACCTTGGGTGCATATCACACCAAAGTCACCGTCAACGACCGTAAACCTGAACGCAAATATATTTCCACGGCAAGAAGTGATGCTGCCACTGCAATCAGACTTTATAATGCAATAGCCAGCGTCACAGGCGAGGGAAAAGGGGATTTTGAGATCATTACTACATTGACTCCTATTGTTCTATATAATCGGATTCTTCCGGCGCCGGAGAAGAGGATCCCACTTACTACGTCGACACAGGTTGCTGCACTTGCTTCGGCCGCTCTCTTGGCGGCTACTAATGCTGTTGCTGGTACATGCTTCAAAGTTTCCACCGAGGTCGAGCAAGTTCATAATTCCGATGGGATTAGGACGCAGAAGATTTCGGCTAGCACTTCGGAGACTGGTGCGGTGATGGCCAAGGTTCATCAGGCTGTTGTTGCGGCTACCGAAGGGGTGGCGGCGACGGAGGTATGGAAGGTGGTGACTTCTTTGATATCAGAGGATGAACAGAAGGAAGCTATGTCTGAAGTTGTTATTGGGGCTCCTTCAGATTCAAGACCGTTAACACCCGGTGTTGTAACTCCTTCTGCGGTCGATACTGACGAGGAGGAAGAGGATGAGGATGAGGAAAAGGATGAGAATGAGAATGAGAATGAGAATGAGAATGAGGGTGATGATGAAGGGGATGAGGGGGGTGAGGACGCGGAAGTGGTTGAAAAAGTGGACGATGATAACACGGAGTACGAGCACTCTGACGATGGCTGGGTGATTGAAGGCTAGCGGTCGCTCGATTCATTGAACAGCTGGAAAAGGGATGCTGTTTCCTTAAGGTTCTGTCTGTATACGCTAACTGCATTTTCTTCTTTGTGCGAAACAATTTTTTTACTACTATATCAATACTTAATGGATAAAAGTTGGTATACGCATAGTGTAACATTGTCTCCAACTTCTTTAACTGTATTGTGTTCTCCACACTCAACATGGACAAAGTTCATACTAACAAACCTCAGCAAAACCCAACTTTGATGTCAGAGCCCCACCGGATTCAACTGGCTAAAAATAACTCCAGATAAGCCGTCAACTTTGTGGATTCGCGTCATGCAATGGGTAAGGGGTAGGGAAGACAATTCTAGGAGCTGGACTCGAGATTGCGAGTATTGGTCTGTGACAGTCTTGCCTCAAGCACTGACTAGCAGCCTTTCTTCTACATGATACTCTTCCTTTCTGGTCTTGTATACTGCCACCTTTGATCTCCGAGGGTGAAGGCGATGAGTGCATAATTATAAGGGTTCATCGTCATATCGGCGGCCCGTTGTTGGGCCGAAAGCAGGGATCGTAGGCAGTTAATTCCGCATAGCTTGGGCAAAGACAACGGGATATGATGAGGTTGCGCTGGGGTTAGGGCTTCCAACTTCTTCTAATAATGGGTGGGTTCGGTTTGACCAGTAATGTATTTGGCAGGGGAAGAAAGCTCAGGCCAATGCCAAACTGTGATATGATTGGAGAGTGTAACCTCTTTGCGGAAGCAAGTACGTGCACAGTCCTTTAGAGTATGGCGGTATGTGGTAGCCCAGAATGGATAATTGTTCTGTATTTGGATGAACGTATTTTGACGTCGACGTATATCGTTGTACACGTATGTATACCTATGCTGGTGCATCTTCTTTCAATGGCTTGGTTTATTCTTGGCCGAGATCGACCAGAGTAGATACTTAAGTACGGTTGCTTAGGGTTGATATCGTCATGGCGTCCCTGTACGTACACTTGGAGCTTCCGCTAGCTAGAGATCAACATCCTTATCTACACCACAATCAACCGAAACAATGTCACCACCAACCTCACCAGCGCTGCGCGACTCCTTCCCCAATCAGATACTATACACAATACACAGCCATCCACCCACTACCACCGTGCTATCCCTTCCCGCCGAACTTCTCTTGCAGATCGCCGACGGCATTGAGTCTACCGCCGACCTAAACGCATTAGTTTGCACTCACCCCCGCATCTACGCCACTCTCAATGGCACGCTCCATCGGCGGGTTCTAGGTTTCCTCTACCTCCCACCCTCCGTCCTCGTCTGCATCGCCTCGCACCTTTCCGTCCCCGACCACTCCCGCCTCACCCGCACCGGCCGCTTTTTTCACCAGCACCTCAACACCTCCCTCTACAAACGCGGCTACAAAACCATCTACATCCCCGACCCGTGGATTCCCATGATTTCTTACGCCGTCGAGCAGCGCGGACGCACGTCCCCGCTGTCCGGCGTGCATGTTGTGCGCGGGGAGGCATCTGACAAAGGATCATAAGTGCAATGTGGTAGGTTGCAAAGCCAACGCAGGACAGAACTGCACCCATAACGTCGACAAGTGTGTCAACTGCAAGGGAAATCATATTGCGAAAGCCAATTGTTGTGTTAAGAAACAGGAGGCTATTAAGACAGCGAGAGAAGAAAGACATACCATCGACTGCAGATGCGGAAAAGAAGGCTCAGAATGATGAGCAGACAGAAAAGGAGCCGGAAGTTCAAGTTGTTGCGACACAAGAGACGGAAGGAGAATCTTCTAATGCAGGGACCAAAGAACCCCCTGTGAAGCAATGGTGAAGTGCATAATGCATAATTGTTGGAGGGGGTATGATGCGACTATGATGGTGTTGGAAAAAGGAATTGTTTGGGGGGCTGATGTTGTAATGATGCAAGAACAGTATGTGGAGAGAGAGGGATACAACATCAGCCACCCAGGATATAGATTGGTCAGAGGAGGACGAACGATGACTGCGATAAGAAGAGATACACACCTCGAGTTTTCAGAAGTGGATAAGGGGGGAGATGGAGATGTACAGGTGTTTGATATAAAATACCCTTCGGGTAGAAAGATGAGATTGGTGAATGTGTATGATCAGCTGAGACAAGAGGGAGGGGTGAGAAGTCAAGGCAGACCGGCACAGACAGCAAGATGGAGAGAGATTATGGAGCAGGAAAAGATTCTCTTAAGAGGGGATTGGAATGCTCACAGTGATAGATGGTACCCGCAATGCCCACCAAAACGAGAGGCAAACTTTTTGGAAAATCTTATGGATGAGTACGATTTGATCGATGTTACGGACGGGGAAGAAACCCATTTGAATACGAGAAATGGCGAAACTTCGGGATCGCTGATTGACTTTTTTATTACTAAAGCCTTGATGGCCGATAAAGTAGAAACGTCAACAGATTTGGCAACTACTTCGGATCACGCGATTGTGTGTGCCCAGTCAAGATGGGATGAAGGGGAAGGAGTCAAAGTGTCACGAAAAATCATGGGATGGGATATTGATGGGCTTAAGTTGAAGGAGGAGGAAGAAAATTATATAAAAGCACAAAAAGAGTGGAAGGATAAGAGCTCAAAGAGATTGATTCTGGATGAGAAAAGCAGTGAGGATGATTTACAGATGGAAGCTAAGTGGATACAGCGAAACTTTGTTAATCATCTTAATAGGTGCTGCAAAAAGATTAAGGTTTGCGCGAGATCTAAGAGGTGGTTGACGGCGGAGATCGCAGAAAACCGGAAGATTTTGGGATCAATAAAAAGAGCTAGAAAGAAAGGGGAAGTGACGCAGCAACAAGTTAGGAAGCAGCAAAGCAACCTCAGAAGAATGATTCGACAGTTGAAAACGGAGATGTGGAGGAAGTTTCTGACTTCAGCCACAAGAGATCAGGTTTGGCAGGCGTTGAGATATATGAAACCAGGGGGACAACAAATGACGAAAGCTTTGAGATCCAGGAGCGGGGAGGTCGCATAATCCTGGGAGGAGAAAGCGGAGTTGATAAAAGAAGAAGCATTTCCAAAACTTTTGAAGGGTGTGGATAGAAAGGCCCAAGAGAAGGGAGGAGAAATGTGGAAAAAGATAACTGATGAAGACACCCAAGAGGCTCTGTTTAATCAGTCAGTTCAAAAAGCACCTGGCCCGGATAGGCTGGGATTTAAGGCGATACAATTATCATGGAATCGGGATTCTCAGTGGATAATTAATATCGTTGAGGCGTCTTTTAGGTTAGGGATACACCCACGAGTTTGGAAGGAATTGAAGGGGGTGGTTATACTGAAGCCAAATAAGCCAGATTATGGAGTCGCCAAATCATACAGGGTGATGACATTGTTAAATGGTCTGGGAAAAGTGGTCGAGAAGGTGGCAGCTAACGCAATAGCAGAGGAGTGTGAGCAAAGGAGGTTACTTCATGATGGACAGTTTGGATGCAGAAAGAGAAGGTCAGCAATAGACACAGTTGGAAGGTTGATGAAGAGAGTTGAAGAAGCATGGGGGAGGGGGAATACCGTGGCGGTTTTGTTGATGGATGTTAAGGGAGCCTTTCCACATGTGGCAAAGGGGAATTTGATAAAAAGAATGGAAGAAATGGGGTTTGAAGCAGACCTGGTGAGGTGGGTGGAAAGCTTCATCAAAGATAGAAAAGTGATAATGTCGATGGATGGAAAGGAAGGAGATAGTATGGATGTGGAAACGGGAGTTCCACAGGGGTCGCCAGTATCGCCAGTACTTTTCATTATATACCTTTCGGGGTTGTTCGGCCAAGTTGAAGATAAAGAAAATGAATGTGGAAGTGAGGGTATATCTTTTGTTGATGATGTGGCATGGGTGGTGGAGGGGGAGGATGTGGGGGAATGCACACAACGACTGGAGAAATGCGCTGCAGAAACAACGATTTGGGCAAAGAAGAATGCCTGTCCGTTTGACATTGACAAAACGGAAGAGATGCTGTTTACTCGATGAAGAAAGAATAAGGAACCGAAGATGAATGCCCGGGTGCGGGTAGGAGGTCATGATGTTTCATACAATAATGAAGCGACAAGATGGTTGGGGGTATGGCTGGATGATATGCTTACCCTGAATGATCATACAAAAAAAACCTTCGCAAAAGCAAGGAGAGTGCAGAATAGGGTGAGATCCTTGATGGTGAAGAAAGGATTAAGCTTGGAAGGGTGTAAAAGAATTCAAGTTGCGGCGGTTCAGGCAGTGGCATTGTATGGGTCTGAATTGTGGTGGCGAGGACAAGAAAATCGAGCTCAGGAGGTACAAAGGTTGTTAAATGAACAGGGCAGAAGGGCAACCAGATGCTTTAGGACAACACCTCAAGGAGCGGTGATGAATGATGCGGGTTTACGACCGGCAAAGGCTCTTCTTAATAACAGGGTACAACGTTATAAGTTGAGACAGATGATGATGCCTGATGCTCAAGGCGGAGGGAGAATGTTAGAAGTACGAAGGAATGTCTTACAAAGGGTGGAGGGGATTGATGAGTTGATCCCGGAGGATAAACCTTTCGAAAGGAGGAGTTATGAGAGGACAACATTAGCAACGGTAAAAAGATGACTTAAAGGCAAAGTGAGAATTCAGGATGAGGAACAAGCGATGAAAGAGGCGAATTTAGAAAGGGATGGTCTTGTTCTTTGGACTGATGGATTGAGAAAAGAAGATGAGTGGGTAGGGTGTGCAGTGGTATGGGAAGAGGATGGGAGATGGAAAAAGAGGAGGGTGCACCTTGGCCGACAGAAGGAAGCATTTGATGCAGAAATGTATGCGATGTCGGAAGCAATGAAGGTTGCGGATGAGATGGTAGAAGAAAAACAGATTACTAGGGTTGTGGTTTTTACAGATTCCCAGGCAACTCTAAGACGAATACAATCGGATGAGCCAGGACCAGGGCAGGTGCTAGCACTACGAACGATGAATTGGGCCGATGCATTTGCCAGAAAAAATATCCAGGTAGAGTACCGGTGGGTACCTGCTCATAAGGGGATAGAAGGCAATGAAGAAGCGGATCAACAAGCGACAAAGGCGGCGTATAAGCATTGTGGTAGTTATATGGAAATGCAAAATCCGCTACCATTTTTAGATTATGTTTCTTTCTCCCATGTTAGCTGAAGGTTGACTGATGTGAAATGGGAAGAAAGTAAGAAAGAAATAAAAGAGATGGGGAAGAAGTCAAAGCACAGTTACCGGTATGATTTGGTGACGAGGGGAGGCAATAGTGCCATGATGGGAGCTAAAAAGATGATTGCGGCGAGGTTTTATCAGCTTAAATCAGGACATGCACTGATAGCAAAATACCTATTGCGGATCGGAAAAAGAAGAGATATGAAATGCTGGTGGTGTGGGCATGAATATCAGACAAGAGACCACCTTTTCAAGTGGTGTAAAAGATGGAAATGAGAACAAAAAAGGCTTTGGGTTGATGGGCAAGAGGGGGAGGATGGGTATGAGGGTGTTGAAAAGGTTTTGAAAAAGCCAAAGATTTCATTGCCAATGTCTCTTGTTTTTGCAGAAGAAAAATGATTGCAGGCTCTGATGGATTTCTTATCTTGTACAGATGTTGGCAGAATTAGCGGAGTGGTGGAGGAGGCGGATAACTCAGATCACGAGGAGTCAAGTGATGGGGGGGTGTAAAAGTTTGATGTTGTTTTTTTTGGCAGGGTTTTTGTTTCTTTTGTTTGGGGAAGAGGACTTGCGACTTTGCTTTTGTTTCTTTATGTTACGGAAGAAGCGGGGAGGAAATGTGTACGGGATATGCCATGGCTGCCAGCGGCCGAATGCAATATGATTACAAACAAACAAACAAACGTCCCCGCTGTGGTGGGCCATGGAAAAAAATTGCATCCCCACGATGGAGAAACTGCTTGCGGCTGGTGCGCCGGCAGAAGTGCGTTTTTGGGTTCCGGGGGCAACGCTGCTGTCTCATGCTGCGTCGCATGGGCGCACAACGATCGTGCGTTTGCTCCTTGAGAGGGGAGCGAATCCGAATGGTGCGTTTCCGGGACAGACGCCGTTGCACCGTGCGGCCCAGTTCAAGAACGTCGAGATGGCGAGGATGCTGCTGGAGTATGGAGCCGATATCGAGGGGTTGTCGGGTGAGGAATATGTAGTCCCTGGAATGGGGCAGACGCCGTATCAGATTGCCATAGAGAATGGTGCGGCGGATATAGCGATACTATTATTAGCGAATGGAGCCGATCCACAGTTTGTGACCGCATCGCGAAGGACTATGGATTGGGAGGAGTAAGTTAGTGTACCGAGGGAAGGTTGTGTAGAGCCTAGGTGCTAGATCAGATTATACCTTCGAGCATTAGGATAGTCAGTGTTCAACTTGGAGGGACTTTGTGGGGCAAAAATGCGAGATGCCGTACTTCGTAATCCCAAAACATTCATTGTACAGTCGCGGTAAAAAAGTGATGAGACACGCAAAAATCACAACCACAACAGAATCTACAGACGCAACAAAATCACCCCAGCTGTAGTGGATTTAAAGATCCAAGGTTAATCTCTCAGTGGTTCCTAAATGCTTGCGGCTTTCTTAAGGGTGTAGCTGACTTAATGGGGTTATTCGTTAAATCATGCGTCTCATCACTTTTTTACCACGACTATACACTAGTCCGAGTACACGCGAGTACCATATCGTATATCTACGTACGTGAATCATGACATGATGTAATGTTGATTGGAAAACGCTTCATAAGTATATATCACATCATAAAATTGTTTTCTCCACTTTAGCCTTCTATGATATGTGGCACGGAATGCTATCTAGGTAGCGATTACAATAAAGGATACAGATACTACGGGAAACGCAAATTTATCTTGGAGCAGCTCAATCTCTTAAGGATTGTTGTTTATGTTCTAGGATGAGTGTTTCAGTGCGGGGTACGCATGATACCGATAACCTTCTCTGAGCGGTATCGCGATTCTGAACCCGCACCCCCGCTTTCATCCCTACCTTTCCTGCAGTGCGAAACTTTGCTTTGAATATTTACTGCAGGAGGTGAGGGAGTTATGTGCATAAATACCTAATATTAAGCACTACAAGAGTCATATTATTCTCCCAACCTCTGAGTCACGAAACGAGCATTGCATCTGCACTGACAAGCGAAAGGATAGATACTTGCATACGTTACATCTCGAGTGTAACAGTTTGATTAATCCTCACTCGACGATCGCGAGGGGTTTACCCCGCCCCTCTTCGAATATCTACCACTCGATTCCGCGGTTTCAATACAATTTTCCGAAGGCAAATACAACTACGGATTTTTGGGTGCATATTCCGGGGCATAACGAAGCCAACTTTCGCAGCGAGATCTTTAGGATTAAGATGGCCACAGGCCACGCGTCGCCTTTCGTCTGTTTGCACGATGCTAACGATATCTCAGATGCCAACTCTTAATCGCGGAACGCGAGCCAAGAGGCAACAAGCCCATGGTTGTTACAGATGCTAGGTAGAAATACTTAGGATTGAAGGTTGAAGGTCTACTACGAGATAGCTCATCTAGATACCAACTTTCTATTGCAACTTTCTATTGCAACCTTATTCCAACAACGCCCCTGGAGCCACATAACACCGGATACTCCACGATTGTCCAAGCCTTCATCGAAACCTAGGGTTCCCTAAACAACGGTCCTTTCTGTTTGGCCTAGCTTCGAAGCTTCTCCGTCATGCCGTAGGTCTTCGCCGATACAATGAGCCTAGCAAGAGTACATATCTACAGAGAGATCGCTCTGCTTTATCCCGGGGGCGGCCATCAGGACTGTAGCTCCTTTGAAGGGGCTGCTGAGTTGTTGGAATACAAAAGCCGATGCCCGCTCGAGACCGTCATCTCTGGCTTATTTCCTAAGGTTGTCGGCATGAGAATATATGTTCCGTCCTATCTGCGACCGCACCCGTTTTCGAACTGGCAAGGAAACTTCACGATATTCCTGAGCCATTCACAAACTGGATAAGGGTCGCAAACGGAGAAATGTTTGCGAATTGGTCCCAAGTGCGGTCAACCACGCGCTCCATCACATGTACTCATTCATAAATATTACCTCACCCCCAATTGTCAGCTGCAGCAAATCAGTTCTTTTCAGCTGCTTCAAGTGCTGCTTCTGTCTCCTCTCTTACAGTGCTTCATGGCACCGAAGTGAACCCCTGATTAGCACGTCTATTGCTGAGAGAGGTATGTTCATACAACCCTTCATACAGATCGGTGGTTTACATAATTTCATCGTAGTATACATCAATCTGGCAAGAAATCCTACGAGGTTGCATATTGTTCTTCCATTCGTAAATTGGCATAGGTTGGCAAACCGGTCATTGAAATTCGCAAACAGTCGCAGAACATATACCGATTGCCTGGGTTAGGGTTTCAAACGGTCGGCTGTGTGAAATGGGAAATTTCCGTGGCTATCACTGTTAGGAGTTGACCACTCCAGAAGTTTCTGTCGCTATAGAAACAGGGAATGTCATTTCTGTCGGCTTCTCGCAGGAAGTCCAACCGGCAGACTGTTATTGGAAGGAAATGACGCATCACGAGGCGCTTGCCTTATGACTGCATATGCAGCCTCATCGAATGTTAGAGGCCTAGAAAATATGTGTAAGGAAGCAAACATCGGAAAAGCCACGCATGTGTCAAACATTGGAATACAGTCTTTAGGAGGTTGTTGGCTGGTTAAAGCCTCCTTACTTCGGCCAATCGTGGTTGTTCTTTCAACTTGGTTGTTCCAAGTAGTTTAATTACCGTTCGAGATCCTTTTCCGATTTTTGCTTCCATATCCGGGTATCCGTCAAGCAAGTTTCCAGCGAGCCCCATAGGATGTTGGAGGCCTGGCGAATCAGAGGATCAGTTGACAACTGCCAACTTTATCAACTATCTCCCGATGAACTGCCAATCTTGTGGAATTGCAGCCAACCATGATGATTGAATCATCCCCCCAATCGTGGCAATCCAGCATTCTATGCCATTCTATTTTCAAACCGGCGTGAGTCACCACTCAATCGTGCAACGTCTAGGTATCCGGATTTTAATACAAAAAGCCACGTAACCCCCCGTATTGTGCGAGATCACTGGCAACTTGCAGCTCTCAGTTATCGTTATCTGCAAATTCTGAAACAAAACCACTTTGATCCCCCATACACTCTCATCTCGATCACGTCCGGGCAACTCTCAAACTTGTCTCTGCTCTATTGCTCCGATATTTCTTTGTTTTCTGGTTGTTTGAACCTTGAACCCACACCCTTGGTGACTCTTGGTTTCTTTGTTCGTTTCCTGGTATTTTAAACTCGAGCCCACACTCTTGCTTTCCCATATTTCGCTTTCGGTCTTCGCGCTTTATCGCTCAATTCTCCAGACGAAAATTAATACCTACTTCGGATTATACCGCACAATCAATTGAGCGCATATCTATGTTGGGTCGCGGTGATCGTGGCGGTCGTGGTGGCCGTGGTGGTGGCCGTGGTGATCGTGGTGATCGTGGCGGTGGAAGAGGCGGTGGCGGAAGAGGCGACGGAAACTTCAGAGGTGGTTCGTTTTCAGGCTTCGGTGGTGGCGGCGATAGTCAAGGAAGAGGCGGTGGCGGCGATCGTGGGCGCGGCGGAGTTCGTGGCGATCGTGGCGGTGGCCGTGGTCGCGGCAGAGGAAGCGCCCCGATGTATCTTCCGTATGTTCTTGCATCTGGCTTGCAGGGGTTTCATCAGCTAATGTGTTTTACAGTGGCGAAAAGTTCGCAAAGGATCAAAGCATTATCACGAGTGGGGATGCTCTTGTAAAGAGCATGTCTCAGCTAAATATAAAATCCAACCAAAGACGGTTCCCTCCTCGTCCCGATTATGGGACTCGAGGAGTTGGCACATGGGTTAGAGCGAATTATTTTGAAGTGCAACTACCAAGCACTGTCATCTTTCTATACGAGGTCTCGTTTGTCCCCGACATTAAGGTCAGAGGACTTAAGGAACGGGTATACGAACTCCTCAGAAAACACCCAAATCTGGTGGCCTTCGAGAAACATACTGCCACGGATGGAAGCAAATATCTCGTTTCAACGAAGCCACTAAAGACTGGCTCGTCACCGACAAGTGCTGGACGAAATGACGATAAACTCGATATCGAAATCGTTGACGACGATGTCAAAGCTGGCAAGAAATACAAAGTCAAGATCCAGCGTGTCGCGGAGATATTTCCAACGGATTTGACCGACTACGTTCAGGGTGCCCGTCCGGATTATGATCCGGCTCAGGCAACCCAGGCGTTGAACATCCTGGCTTCCAAGTACCCACGGGATCAACCAAACATTGTTCCAATCGGCGGTAATAGGTTCTTCATCATTGATGACCGATCTGAACTCATGATGGATCTCGGAGGAGGCGTGGTAGCTCGCAAAGGGTTTTATTCCAGCATCCGCCCGACAGTCGGCAGGATGCTCTGCAATGTGAATGTCTGCACCAAGGCTTTCTTTAAACCTGGTCCACTGGTTGAACTCATGTCGGAGTATCTTGGTATATATCCGAAAAATCAGTTTCCGCCGCGAAGCCAGCTCAAGGGTCTTCCAAACTTTCTCCGGGGGTTGAAGGTTATCACCACTTACGGAAAAAAAAAAATCAAGACAATCGATTCACTGTCGGACCTGAAGCCTTCAGAATGCAAAATCGAGCGTACTGACATGAGCACTGGTCTAACGTCAACTACTGATGTGGCAAAGTATTTCAAGGACGGTAAGCAGGCTGAATAACTCTTTAAACGTGCAGCAATATTCTAATACTTCATTTTAGCCTACGGTATCAACTTGAGATTTCCGCACTTCCCCGCGATCAAACTAATTAGCGACCGGATTGAAATCATTGTCCCAGCGGAGGTATTGACAGTGGTTGATGGCCAGCATTGCAAAGACGACAAGATTTCCAGCGACCAAGTCGGGAAGATGATCCTTTCAGCCTGCAGGCAGCCTCCGGAAAACGCGAACATGATCACTGGCGTTGGTCTTCCTAGCCTCGGATTCAAAGGCAAAGATAGCTATTTGGTAAGTAATGAGACAGTCCTAGTCGGCAGCCAATCTGATTTAGTTATGTAGAAAGATTTCGGTATGGAGATTTCAGATAAGATGGTTGTTGTTCCCGCTCGGACTCTACCCGGACCGACTGTGAGCTATGCGAACAACAAGTCCATGCAACCCGGACCGTCGTGGAATCTCCGAGATACTCGCTTCGCTTCGGCTGGGGACATGGGAAATTGGTCAGCTTTCATCGTCGAAGACCCGAGATACCCGATTGATCGCAATCAAGCCAAGGCCGGCATTGATGGGTTTCAGAACTCGTGCCGACAATCGGGTTTGAGGGTTACTCCTTGCAACATGAATCTCTGTGATGCTGTCAAGATCAATTTCGACGATATCATGAGGGATTCGAAACAGATGGAAGCCGCTGGGATGGCGATACAGAAAAAGTTTGACAAATTTGCCGCCTCAAATGTTAATATTGTGCTGGTGATACTGGACCTTGTTAGGAGCGAGGATACGGGACGCGGAAGGCCGAAGCCGAAGCAGCTGAAAGCTTTTGGTCCCCTCTATGCTGTGGTCAAGTATGCCGGCGATGTCAAGTGTGGTGTGGCTACAGTCTGCTGTCAGTGGGAGAGGTTCCGCGACGGGGGTCCACAATATTGGGCCAACGTTGCTTTGAAGTTTAATTTCAAGCTTGGGGGAACAAACCACTTGGTCTCCACTGATCAGTTGGGCTTCTTGAAGAACGGGAAAACTATGCTGGTGCGTATATTCAATTTGTTTCAGGCTTCAATTTGTTTCAGGCTTGCATTTGTAGAACTCGGCGCTGACATGACCTAACAGGTTGGCTGTGATGTCACCCACGCCTCCCCAAAAAGTCGCAAAGGAACTCCGTCCATCGCCGGAGTTGTCGCCTCTTGTGATGCGACATATGCAAATTATCCGGCTTCTTTGAGACTGCAAGAACACCGCACTGAGGTGAGATCATGGGTTGGGATTTATGGTTTTACAGATTGCTGATGGTTTAATAGATGATCACCGACCTTAAAGAAATGCTGATTGAGCGTCTCAAGGTCTGGAACCAGAAGAGCAAGACCAGATCCTGGCCGGAATGCATCATGGTTTACCGCGATGGTGTCTCTGAAGGAGAATTTGCCAAGGTCCTCGATATAGAACTTCCAAAAATCAAGGCGGCCTTTAAAGAATGCGGGGCGGGACCGAAATACGATCCGAAGCTCACCATCACCATCGTCGGCAAGCGTCACCACACACGATTCTATCCTACCGATGCAGACCAAGCAGATGACAACGGAAACCCCAAAAACGGAACCGTTGTTGATCGTGGCATCACTTCCGTGTATGACTTCGACTTCCTCCTGCAGGCCCACAAAGGTCTCAAAGGAACCGCTCGTCCTGCCCACTACTATGTGATCCACAACGAGATCGGAGTTAAGTCTGATGAGCTTCAGGGCATGGTAAGTCCTCCATCCTTTGCCGCTGTAGTGCACGCGTATTAATGGTTATAAAAGACACATAATCTCTGCTACCTATTCGCTCGCGCGACTAAGTCGGTTTCCATCATCCCGCCCGCTTATTATGCAGATATTCTATGTGAGCGTGGGCGCTGCTATATCAATGGCCTCTACAACGCGGTCGAAGGTTCTACCTCGGGAAAAACAAAGGCTTCGGATGAAGAGAAGGCGCAGACTATGCGGGAAGCACAGAGGTTGTGGGGTGAAGGGGTGCATCAGAGGGTGAAGGATAGTATGTTTTATCTCTAGGACGTTGCGAGTTCGGATATGTTGGATGGTTGGGGTTTGTGGTAGTTGTGATTGTTTTTCGTCACTCGTTTATGACTGTTGACTTGGATGGATATCATATTTGGAGACGTTTTCTCATTTCGTTTCTTATCCTGTGAGAGCTGAGGATTCGCGAGGTTGCTTATCTGTTTTTTGTCTTTTCGTTTACTGGATTTACAGTCTCTTGATATCTGACACTTTGTAACAAATTGAAAAATCACGTCGCTTTTTACTTTACTTCCAACCCGTACCGTGAAGCTGTGAGCTCTGATTGATGCACTGGTTAAACCATTTCGGGAAAGGGTTTGCATACATAGACACTTCGCGAATCTCTTCAACTCCATGCATGTCTGACCATCTGTTACTCTCTCTCTCATATCACCACCTAAAAATCATTTCCACCAGTCTGTCATCGACGGTCTCCATCTCCATTAACAGCAAGTCTAGTCGAGTCTCCGATATCGACAGTCTTCCATTAACAACTAGTCTACTAGTAGTCCAAGCCTTAGATATCGATGTCCTCATCAACTAGTCTCAGATATTGACTGTCTCCATAAAATGTTGGAAATCTGCTCAATCCCGCGTCCGAGTCCGCCCGATGGCGGAGCGGTCAATTTGACCTTGTCATTCTGTATATATAGAGACCGCTAGGGTATAGAGAACGATATCGCTTTTGGACTTTCTCACAGCGCTCGCTACCATTTCCAACATAAAAGCCACATAATGGACATCAGTAAGGAATAAGTGGTACTGGAGCGAACCCAGATGATTACATATGCCGGTTGTTTGCACGCTAGTGTACATCAAGTTGCCAAAGCTTCTCAGCAAAAGGCCAAAGTGCAAACGAGCTCAGATTATATACACCGGAATGGTATTCTTTCTCACTGTTCTTCATCTCTTTGGAGTTAACACAGACAAAAGCTACAGCCTAGACCCTTAGAGCAATTTTCCTGATACCGCTTCAACCGCTGTGCTAGGCAGGCGCTACATTCGCCCAGCGTCTCGTTGGAGATACGGCGTCAACAATGTATCTGTCGACGGCCCAGTTCCCGGCCCGCAACAGATGGCCTTTTTCAACCCTTCTCCCATGCTTCGGGAGACATCTTTAATCATCCCCACTGCTTCGTTTCCGCTCTATCCATCTCGACATTATCAACACCTTCAACACTATCACCATCACCATAGACCCCTTCGTACAAATTTACTCACCACATCGTCTCGCCTGCGCCCCAATACCACTACCTCCGCCGCCACAACCTATCCCGTTACGAACCGCGGTCGCACCGTCCCCAATAGTGTTTTACCGATTCTCGTGGTGGCGGCCATGATTAGCACCGCCTGAAAGTAGACCCACTACAATCCAGGTGGATGGGATGTTCTGCGGTGGGTTGGAGAAGGGGTAGGTTAGGGTCTATGGGGAATTTGGGTTTAGGTGGGTGCGGGGGGGCAGTGTTCTCAACAGTCTAGTCCGGAATTTTTGAGCCTTGGACTAGCCGACTTTCCAACTCGTGAGGTTGGGCCGGACTGAATAAATACAGGTATCTATCACAAGGACTGTAGGTGCCTGGCGGCTTTTGCCTGATAGGAAACTACACAATTGAAACTACAGGATGTTTTGATTGACAATATAACCTGAGATCAATCGGGGAAAGCAGCTCTATTTATTCAAAGCGAGCCTCAAGATACGCGCCAGGTGCCTTAGGCACCTTGATTATCATGCAGTCCAAACAGGTACCTACCGATGCCTTCATTTTTATGCAGTCCAAATAGGTAACTGTTGACACCTACCGGTGCCTTATTTTAATGCAGCCTAAACAGGTACCTGCATGTGTCTGCATATTTATGCAGTCCTAGGAGGCACCTGCAATGCCGGACTAATCCGTATATCCATAGACTTGCCTGATCAGCCGGTTAGTCCACACCTGTATTTCGGCCGAGCTGCCTGTAAACACTGACGAGTAGGGGAACAGAGAAAGAAGATTGTTGTTTACCGAAACAGGGAGTTGCGACGAGGGGAAATGCCCAATGCTATTGGAGATATTGACTTTTATTTTCTTGTAAATGTATCTTAGAGGCTTGCCTTCAGTTGCAAATACTAAGGTTGAAGTCTCAAAACTTGTAATTTAGTGTCCAATTGGTCTTTTGCTCTTTGCCCTATCCACGAGAAGATACTTTTGTAAGTTGTGGCTGGGGGGCCATGACCTTTTGATATTATATCCTCGTAAACAAAGAACGAGATCAGATTCATCTTAGATTCCCAACTGTAGTGTACCACACTCTTCACAATAATATCTTTTCAGGGATAGGATCAAGCAAAAGACTAGTTTACAGGTTTTGAACCCTGATGTTTACAGCACCTTGTGCGTATCGCACCAGCTAAGCCAAGCGATCAGCTCTTGTATTTAAAGATTTCCACCATCCTATATAGTACAGAAGACTAAAATTGCGATATTGTTGCTTTTCAATGGTTCCCTGCTCAACCAAATATAAAGATACACCGACATCTTACAACTATATCTTCTCGTGAATAAGACAACAAGGAACGACTGAACACTACAGGTTTTGTAGCCTGTGATCTTAGTGTTTACAGCACTTCATATTTCGAACTCGCACTCGGTGTTCACAGCATATACTCTAGTTTTTATTGCACCAACTTGGGTCCTAGCTTATGGATGAAAGTAGTCTATTGCAATATCTAACGCCGGGAGATACCCTCTATAACAGAAAATGCAAGAGCAATCATACCAAAGGGGAGATACAATCTAAAACGACAAAAACAATCATGAAAATGCTGAGAAGCATATTCTATCCCAATAAAGCGGACACCGACCGGCCCACTCCTCAAGAATTTTTCCGTCGATACCGCAATTGTAACAATCACATAGTCAGGTGTCACGATAGAGTTGGACCCTTTGACATCGCGGTGGGTGAATTCGTTCGAATGCAACAACTTGAGACACTGTCGGCTCTGGTAATAGTATTCATATATCTCGCTCGTTTCTAGCTGTTGAGATGTAAGGAAATCGTTTAAGTGTTGGCCGGGGACACGTTCGAATAGGGGTAGTACTCCATCAACTGATATAGGGCGTAGCAGAAGGGTAGAGCGGCCTTAGGACGGGTACTGTAGAATAAGGCCTCCTGGTATGCGTGCAGCAGATCATTAGGCTCGAAGTGCCTGAGGACGAGATTCGAGGTGGCTGAATGAGTATGGAGCGATCTGAAGTATGTCACTAGGGGGAATTAGGGTTGACCACGAGACGAGAATAACGCCCAGTCTCGATGACCGCCAATACCTAGTCATCGTTGAGGCAGTGTTAGACAGAGGGCGGCTTGGGGACAAAGACGCGGCGGGGGTTAGTGTCAGTCGATGATAATAGGATTAGATGGTATGAACCGTGGTAGTGTTGTGGGCTGAGTGTAAAAGAGGAACTAGTAAGACGGAGGAGATTGCTTAGTTGATAAAAACTTTAGGGAAACTTGAGGTGAAAGGAAGGTGGGAGGGGAGGAAAGGGATGTGCGACGATAGTGATGGTGTGATGATGTTTTTGGTGGGGGAAGTTAGGCTGGCAAAGTTAAGCTTTGTTGAGAAGATATAAGCTAAAGCCGATCTGAATGAAACTTACTTGAGTAGAAGACAAATACTTCAACCCGTGGAACTTAAAGGGAGGAGCGTCACGGAATCTCGCTCGTGACACTGAACCTACGTTACAATTTGATAGCTCCCCACCATCCCACCATCCATGGATGATTCCGACGCCCTCGCCTCTCGGACCGAGGTCGAATTCAATTACAGGCGATTCACAGATGAAGTTCGAGAGGTTGAATACGCAGTCCGCCGAATTGTCGGGGAGCTCTCCACAGCCAATCCTTCAGCAGAGTTCTCTACTAAATAATTCAGACCGTGCAGATCCCCGACATCAAGAGCCCGAATGGCCAAGTGGTAAGGCGTCGCACTTGTAATGCGAAGATCCGTGGTTCAAATCCGCGTTTGGGCTAGCCTAATGAGTTGTCGGGATTTCAGATGACAATCTTTTTAACGCCGACGCGCAAGCTCCAGTGGTGAGGTGTTTTGTTGGCAACAGTGATCAAGCTTCAAGTGGCGATGTTCCGATTGTAGCTTCTCTAAAAAATCTTAGATAAATATAGCGGAGCTAGAGCTGCTTATCCATGTTTATACGAAATCTGCAAGCCGGCAAAAAGAATTCCTAGTACCGGAATGAAAGGGTTTAGGGTCCCTCGCCGACCCGGCAGCGTGCAAGATATTCCGGTTGAGAAGCTCATCACCTTCCACTACCCGATCACAATTCCCCGCCCGTAGAAAATTACATTTAGCGACGAGCCACGCCCTCGTTTCTGGCGGCATTGATATTCCTCCACGACTACCATCTCGGCTACGGGTGAAAAGTGGTTGGTGGGGATGACAATGCAGACAAGAGGTGGAGAGGGAGTTTGATTAAGGAACTTGGTGAGGAAGAGCGAGAATAGTGGTACTGATGGAGGGGGAGATGGCAGCTGGGATGTTTCTGACGGGACGTTTGCAAGGCGAATCGGAGCTGGTTGGGTTTGGTTCGGCGCTGGGTATATACCAATGTATCGAAGGAGTAGTGCAGACAATTGGAATCCAGTAATTGTTATGTAGAAAGAATGCAAGAGCCGTTGTATGGAGTCAGTTATAAGTGATGCAGAATGAAGATCATTCTATCACCAGTTGTCACTCCAGGAACCACAACCATCACAAGTATCAAATCATAATCATAATCTCATAACCATCCAGATATTTTCCCCCGTTTATATCGTTACCGTAACCCCGCATACACCCACACTATACACAAAACACAAAAAACAAGGACTCGCCCAGCAAAAGCACCATAAACTAAGTATACACCCCGTAAGCAGCCTGTCATGGCTGTACCTCCGCAAGCTCCTCTGCAAGTTCCTCCGGTACACCCGCAACCATCCCATCGACTGTCACGGTCACCGCACCAGCCTGCACCAGCGCCGTTCGCAAATCATCGATGAGGTCATCAACACTATCAAAAGTCAGTTACCATTCTATCCTCAACTCCCCGGGGAAACATACTCTTCAATCCCCACACACAGCCGTATCAGATCCTCTGGCAACGCTCGCTCCTCCCGTGTCTTTTTATCAATGCTCGCATGACTCATACGGCACGGCATGGAAATCAAACTATTAACACACCCAAAGCTGACGGAAATCGCCCACAGCCGCGTCGCCTCCACAATCCTCTCACTAACCAGCGTATTCCCCGTTTCGAAACTCAGCACCGCCCCTGCTCCCCGTGCCATACTCCAGTGCAAGTCGTACTGCGGATGTGACTTGAGTCCCGGGTACCGCACCTTAAATCCCTGGTGCTCCAGAAACTCGGCGATTGCCTGTGCGTTTGCCTGCTGCTTCTCCATTCGCACACCTAAGGTCTTGATCCCGCGCAGCAAAAGCCAGCAGTCGAAGGGTGCCAGCCCACACCCGGACGCGTTGATTGTGAAATACAGCTTCTCACCGAGCGCAAGGTCGTTGACCGCCAGCACTCCCGCCATCAAGTCGTGGTGGCCGGAGAGATACTTTGTTCCGCTCTCGTAGACGATGTCGGCGCCAAGCTCGAGTGGGTTCTGCAGCCATGGGGAGAGCATGGTGTTATCCACCGCGACGACGGTGGTGGGATTGGCCTTATGTGCCGCCGCGGCGATAGCGGGGAGGTCCACGATCTTGATCAGGGGGTTTGTAGGCGTTTCTAGAAGGACCATAGCAGTTTTTTCAGAGAGTACAGAGAAGACGGCAGAAAGCGAGGTGGTGTCGACGTGGTGCACGATAATCCCCCCGTGGGTGGACAGGTACTTTAGTAGACGGTTAGTACCGCCGTAGAGATCGTCACCAGTAACGACTTCGTCCCCGGGCTTCAGCATCCGGCTGATCACGTCCATTGCGGCCATGCCTGAGGATACAACGAGAGCACGGTTCGCTCGCATGATCTTTGCGAGGTGCTTTTCGAGGTGGCTACGCGTGGGGTTGCCGCTACGCGTGTAGTCATATTCGTTGCCGCCTGAACCGGAGGTCTGCTTGAAGGTTGCGGTTTGGTATAGAGGCATTGAGGAGGCATTGTATTGATCAGAGTGCTCGGTGTAGACCAGTTCGGTAGCGAGGGAGTAGACTTTTCCGGTACGCGGGGAGGAGGGTGCGGGGGAGGGCGGGAGTTCGGAGGAGGGGAGCTTTTTGAAGGCGGCGGCAGTCATGATGGGAGTATCGAGGGTGAACTGAGAGGAGAAGCGGGTTGAGATGAAAGATGGTGGAATTGAGTTCAATCCTTTCGACACTTGTGCAGTTATGTGGGGAAGCACGCCATCTGGTCCCGCCAAGCATTACTAGGTACTTTAGGCGGGCGGAACGTGTAAGTACCCTCCGCTAAAGTTCTTAGCTGCATGCACAAACACATATAAACACTACCATCGTGCAGTCTGGATATTAAGCAGCAACAGGATAAAACCTCCGGACCGTCTAAGCCCCCCCCGTTACTCTTCGTTCTTCTTGCAGCGTTTGAATCCCTCACAACACAACCCAAGAGCTGGTACATTGTACATACATACTCAGCATCATCAACAAAGGTTTGCTGAAGACTTCACTCACAGCCCCATCTCCACCAACTATTCCGGCGGTGATAATCGAGCACAGTATCGTAGTGATGGCCCTTAAGAACACAAGGTCCCTAGTGACCCGGGAAAGTTCTTTCTGGGATCATTGCCAATCTGAAGTCCAGCAGGCAGTTGGTACTGATGTCTATGAACTTGAGATCAACCTTTTTAGCGGTCAAAGCAACCAGTCTTGTCATCTGTTTTCATAACAAGGCGTTGATTTGGATCTTATTTGGTCTTATCTCCCTCGCACTATAGAAGCTATAGTATATAGCGAAGCCCAGCAAACGATCCGCCAGTCCGTGCGTGCCCTAGCACCAAAGTTGTCGCGCAGAACTGTAGCCTACGTGATGCCGCCGGAAAAACAGCTGCACGACGTGTAAGCTCACCCCCGCCAGCCGAATCGATGCTCATGTTTAGTGGCTAGGGCTTCCATTAGGGAAAGTGGGTCCTTCGATAAGGTACGACGGAACGATGGAATGTGGTAAATCGCATGCTAGTAGGCCGGAGGTGCCATAGTAGTCGTGTAATAGGATCAAAGTCGTTTAGTTGTATGAGTAGTCTCGATTAGACGCTTTGCTGTGTAAGTAGGTGAGAGTTTGGGTGCATTCATCGCGGTCGTGTAGAGTACTCCATAGTGGAAGAGGTAACCTGCCGCCGTGTTGTGTTGTCCATCCCACCGCCAAGCCTAACGTACCCTTAGCCCACCACCTCAACACGTTCCCCCACAACACACACAATGTCTTCCTCCCCCGCCACCACTACCGCCGGGACTTCCGAAAAATCCTACTTCGAGCAGCAGCGCGCGCACCTACTCAACGAGATCTCGCTCGCGATGGAGCACGTGCTCATGAACATGAATACGCTCAACCGCAACTTCGAGAGCATCATTGCGGTTTGCACCCCTCCTCGCGTTTAGGACGGGAGATGGGGGCTGATATATGGTGGTGATACAGGTCGGCCGCGAGTTCGAGGCGGTTGAGGCGCTATGGACGCAGTTTGAGGGAGTGATGGGGAAACAGCCGGGTAAGGACGGGGAGGAGCAGGAGGGGGA
>Ga0307512_10000176_pt1 | contig 85736 bp, 68 predicted proteins | sample 14_EM_MG_FD_200267 | JGI IMG/M metagenome (GOLD analysis project Ga0307512, IMG submission 200267) | Populus trichocarpa ectomycorrhiza microbial communities from riparian zone in the Pacific Northwest, United States - 14_EM | ecosystem: Host-associated > Plants > Roots > Unclassified | place...
CTACCCGGTGGAGGGCACAAGGCCATTGAAACTCCCCCTAGCCCACCCCCATTACTAATCTCTCGTATGCTCGACCTGTGGTGAGTTTGACACAGGGAACTCGGTTGGTCTGGGTGCGGGTGTGGGCATTGGGGAGTGGCAATTGGACCTATCGGAGTGATTGTCGTGGACGTGAAGGCGCAAAAGCGGGGCGTTGTACATGAATAGTTAACAAAGATAGGGCTCTGGCAAAAGAACTAGAAGAATAGTGCTGCTTATAGTGGCACAAGTTATGAGCCATAGATCATCGATGTAACATGTAGCCGGCGGAGCTCTGACTTTGTGAATCTCCTCGAGACAGGTAGTGAATCTCAACCACCGGAATTCCAGCAAATGCACAAGAGTAACGTAATCCCGTGCCGCCATAACTCCCACTGCTGGCGATTCCGGTAGTTTCCAAGCCTTAACATCGCACCGCTAACAATACAGGTCTCTCAGCTATACCGTCTAATTATTTCCTTCTCCGCCTTTCCACGAAGCCGCCGATGCCGCCAAGCCACGTTCCGATTCAAACCTAACCCGCGCGCGACACCTCAGACCTCGCGTGTCTCATTCCGACATCCCGCGTCACCCACTCCAAGCACGAGCGGTATATCATCATGCGGCCCCCCTCTCTTTTCTTCATGGCTCTATCTCTGGTCTCAGTTACAGCCCTGGGCAGTGCCTCGACACTCCAATGCTCAGCTCTCAACCTCCTCACCGCAACCGCCGAAGAACTCTCCTACTCTCTCTCCACTGGCGCCATAACCTCCGTCAGCCTTCTGCACCTCTACCTCTCGCACATCAAAAAGCACGATCCTCACCTCAACGCCATAACCGATCTCGCCCCGGAATCTTCTGTCCTTGATACCGCCGCCTCACTTGACTACGAGCGGAAACTGGGAAGAATCCGCGGGCCACTGCATGGGGTTCCTGTAATTGTCAAGGACAGTATCGCCACCGATCCAGCATTAGGAATGGAAACGACAGCGGGATCATATGCGCTTGCGGGATCCCGGGTATTGGGTGATCACCCAGCTGTTGCTCGAGTACGCTCTTCACTCCTCTCGGCCGCTAATACTTAACTAATTAACCCCTTTAGCTCCGCAAAGCAGGCGCAATCATCCTTGGAAAGACAAACATGTCTGTCTGGTCCTATTTCCGAGCAAACTTCGGAAGCATACCATCTGGTTGGTCCCCACGCGGAGGTCAGACATACTCTGCATATTCATCCTCCCTCAAACCGTGTGGCTCTTCAACTGGATCTGCAGTCGGTGTTTCCGCTGGCTTTTCACCCCTCGCGTTAGCTGCCGAGACTGACGGGTCGATTATTTGCCCCGGAAACCGGGCGGCGTTATATGCGATGAAGCCGACGGTGGGGTTGACGGAGAGCGGGGGTGGGTTGTTTAGTATTGGGGGTGCGGTGCCGGTGGCAAGGAGTATGGATTCTGTTGGGGTTATGGCAAAGGGAGTGTGGGATCTTACGGCGGCGATGGAGGTGTTAGTGGAGGATTATGATGCGGGCCGGAAGAGTTGGGGATATTGGGGTGCGGTGGAGGTGGGGAGAAGAGATTTGTGGAAGGGTCTAAGAATTGGGGTGGGGAGTAGGAAGGTGTATTTTGATCTTGAGATGGTGGGGAGTAAACGGGTTGTGGAGGCGTGCGAAGAGGCGGTAAAGAGACTCAGGTCTTTGGGTGCTGTGGTGGTGGAGGTTGATATGCCGGGGTTGGAGGCGGCGTTGACGCACAAGGATGAGCAGATAATTACTCGTCCGTCTCCTTCTTCACACATCTTCCCTGCTAACAGATGCAGGTACGGAGTTCAAAGAAGACCTCGAACAATACCTCTCCACCCTCACCAACACCTCCCTCCGCAACCTTTCGGATGTAATAGACTACAGCAGCGCCCACATCCCTACCGAAATGCCCGAAAATCATTGTTGCCAAGAAAACTTTCTGGAATCTCTAAAAACCTCGCCGGACTCGGACGAATACCGTACCGCGAAAGAAAACGCTCGCATCAACTCCCAAGAGCAAGGAATCGATTATGCACTCAAGTCGTATAATGTTTCCGCCATCCTTGTGCCTGCAGAAGGTCCCAGCAGCGTTATGGCCGCACTAGCGGGGTATCCTATTGCCACCGCGCCGCTGGGATATTTGGAGGATGAGGATAGGCCGTTTGGGGTTGCGTTCTTTACGACGGCGGAGAGAGAAGACGTTTTATTGAGGGTTTTGGCGGCGTGGGAGAAGACATTTCCGCCGAGGAGGATACCGGATATGTCGCGGTTAGAAGCGGTTGAGATAAATTTAGAACTGTAGCTAGAATCGCTAAATTTAAACACCTTTGCAGTTGTTTATGACTCGCAACAGTTAGCCAACACAACACATACTACTCACACCGAGGATGATCTGGGTCTCCATCTGTGAGCTACCTAAAGCAGTTACTATGTTACAGAGTTATAAATCCTATCAATTCTATATGCGCGTCACAATCTTGTCACTCGCCAGAACCTACATAATCAATGTTACTTTAGATGCTTAAAAGACTTGTTGATTGACTGATCTTCTCGAGGCCAGAAGGCCCGTATATATACAGACTAAACTCCTATATCCATATCAATATCCGTGTCTATATCCGTATCCATATCTATATTCGTTTGCATATCCGTTTGTACTGATATGAGCCGCTCTCCTGAGGTATATCTTCATACACCAACTGCATATCAAACGGACCTGAGCAGTGAGGCTCACGATGCAGGTACACATGCAACAATCAAATCCCATCCAGATGGACTTTCATTTCCCTACAGCTACCTTGACCCCACCGATCTCCTCCTAAGTTTTAATAGTTCAATTTGCTAGCGTATCCGGCAAGAAACTGTGCAACAGATTTGCCGCGGAAGGCTGAAGCCCAGGGGTTGTACAGCAGTCCCAGCGCCACATAATTGCCGCTATTAGAAGAGTAACCGTGGTGGTTGTCGGAGAACTTAATAGAGGCTTTAGTTATTAGCCTAATAAGTGGAGCATGGCACTACAAATGCTAGTCTCGGACCGCTGCTAGCGCAAGCAGCAGTACGAGACTATACAAACGCCAGGTGCTAGCATGCTGGAAACGCCTAGGTTCGAAATCTAATAGCGCAACAGAAGGCCATGCCAGGGTTAAAAACCTACACCCACTATTTGCCTGTTAATGCTCTTGAGATCCTGTGCAAGACGGTGCCATCATCGCAGACATTTGTCTTGATTAGCCACTCACCCAACAAGCCTCCGCGCAGCGGGAAAAGTGACTGACCACGACTATGCAACATCAGAACTAATCGCTTGGTTTACCCGGTTTTACATCTTCTCAGTACATTTATATGGCCTGACCTGCTTCAGAGAGTTCCAGAGAAGTCTCACGCATACAAGAGCTTTCTTAATTCGATTAGTGCTTCAAACGCCCGGGTGCTGTACTTATCGAAATTGCAGGCTAGAAACTAACTATAGTAACCAAACACATGAGGTTCAAAATCTCAAGCGCTACAAACGCCGGGGTACGGTTTGAAACCCGTCTCTCTTTGGACAAGACATCATTGCAAACGTTATCGTTCGAGACTGGAAGATACGAAAATGCATCATCTCAGAGTTGTACAGGGTGCACGAAACCACATGAGATACTCATATACAAGGGCCAAGTGCTCATTGCCAGAAAAACGGGGAATAGAATGAGCAAAAGAATGAAAGCTACAGGTTTCGGACGCTTGTATGCTCATATATACAGCGTTCTGTGTATACCTTGTACGCATGCATGCGCATTCAGCTATCTATATCTAGCTGACTCTCGAATGACCACTAGCCTAGCTGAAGCCTATCAGACCGTGAGACTCGCAACGGCGGATGATCTATATGGTAACACCAATATTACTAGGCACAGTACATTCACCGAGGTAATCAGATCGAAGTCGGATAGCCTCAGCTCCTCCTTCAACTCGGTAAAAGAGCACAATCGGCATCTCAATCTTAAGAATTCCGTTCTCGGTGGCAGAATACAGCTGGGATTGTGTCTTCTCACCCTTGAGAAGGTGACTGGGCGTCTTGGTAATTGTGTTGAACCGTCGATGCGCAAAGCAAGATTCATGCTCGCAAGGCAAAGATACACTGTTTGTTTCTTCTTGGGACAAAGACAAGGCTGGATTCTGGGCTCCAGTTGTGGAGCTGGCCGTCGGCTCATAGCTCGGAGAACCGATCGGCTGCTAGGATGGAACAGCAGACGAAGTCTGCGGATGAGGCTTAGACTCACCGCTTGAAGGAGCAATGGGCTTGTTGTTGTTTGAAGCTTCGGAAGAAGCCGCCAACTTGCTAATGACAGAAACCTTAGACTAAGCAGCAGATTTCTCGCCTTGGGACTTGATTGCAATAAAATGTGTACTGTGTAGGAAGTATGTATTGGCGGTGTGGAGGGAAGCCGCTGATGCAGGCATGTGTCGCAGCGCTCGCCCTACCTCTCTCTCCAAGATATGTTAAGAATCACCCTAATTGCTCGAGTTCGTCGAACATCAAATTCTAGATCACAATCAATGAGGTTATAAAGTTCATTGCTTTGCCAGATCTTTCTCGTTTCTGCCACAAAAACCGCGCCCCCACCGCGAAGCGACACCACCTGGGGTGTGAAACTATTGTGATGAATGGTGCTTCCCACAAGGTATCGAGGAGGTCATTGTCATTAGGAGACAAAATATCTGTGATATATAGTCTCATGTGGCATGTTGCATATATGGTCTACCTCCCTGAGATACGGCTTATGGGCTCAGTTGGGCTGATGTATAATCTCCTTAAGATGATGGTTGTTGCAGACTCAGCTGGAGATGCCAGCTGAGTGCGCATGCATGCGTACGAGGCATACTCTGAATGCCATATATAAGATCGCGAATGTACCTGTACTTTAGAATATAAGGCTTCTAGCACTCAGTATTTCAACATGGCATCCAATGAAGCCACGAGTGATACTATATGACGACAGAGTGTGCATGTTTTGTCGACGCATGCTCGGGAACCACACAAAGATCGGCCACCATGTGGCCAGTGCAAGTCGTCCAACAAACTCAGCATTGAGGAGCACGCCTATTTCGTGGCGTTCTTGGTGCTGTGCAGGGAGAATCACGTTCCGAGACTTGAAACCTGCTATAAACGATCGAAACCCGTATCCTTCAGTATCATTTTCCTACGGGTTAGGGTTACACAAAACGAGACCAAACTGACCCTACCATCCAAACTTAAACCTGAAATGACATGACTTACACAGGAATCGGCAAACGCCAAAACAGTGCATACATATACTATTTCAAGTGACATTCAAACTGCGTTTTACCCAAAATTCAGTAAGGCGCCAAGTGGTTACCTGCCAGAACGCCTATCTGACCCTGAGTGGGCGCAATGGCTTGAGGGTAATTTGATTTGCAATAGATTCTTGGTATACATTTAGCCCCGTAGAATCCATCATCTTTGTGCTGGCTTTTTCTCTTTCCGAAAATTCTTCTCTCCACTTCATATTACCTATTACCGGAACCTGTCGACATCCTAGGAACTAATTCTTGTTCCGGAGACTTCTTCACTACCGCACTACACTCCCTCCTCAGTTCCAGTCGCTGCCCCCTTACTTTCTAGCTGACTTTACCGACCGGCATTTCATCCCTTTTGCGCCTCATTCTTAGCGTCAGTCTAGAGTAGCGCGGTATTAGTGCGGCTTGAGTAGCACTGCCATCAGCGATCCTATCGCATTAGCCAACCTAGTATAGCAACTCTATCAGAACTGCTGCAAGGTGATCAGTGGCTGTCCAGACGATATCAAAGATCTCGTGCGAGACCTGGCGACTGTATACGGTATCCTCAACCATATCGACGACGATGTGAAATCGTCATCCTCAATCATCAAATCCCATGGCGAGCGCAGAGAAAAGTTGCTTCAGAGCATGATGTAGAATCTCGAGATCACCCTGCTCAAGTTCCAAAAGCTAGTGCTTAGATACCAAAACTTGCAGAAAAAGGAAACTGCAGAACGCTGAAATCTTTCGGAAAAAATCTCTTGGAAAAGATTAAGTGGTGGATGAGCAAAAGATGATAGCCGGGATACGCCAGGAGCTTACGTTTCATATTTTATCATTCAATTTGCTAGTAGCAGCCATGGGGAAGTAGGTTATATGGATTTTCTCGTTCGGGACTGTATCTCAAGCTAATATTGGAACAACTCTTCACTTGCAAGGTCAAGAAAAGTCTGACGCAAATGCACCTTTCAACCAACCAGCAGTCTAGCACCAACGACAACCACCAGCAGCCTTCTGACGAAAGTTTCAACCATACGAATTGTACCATACCCAGCGACCCGGAAGATGAAAGCTGGCAATTTGAGCCAGAGTCTGAGAAAAGGATAGGTGCGAAGCCAACAGACAGGGCATGGGAAATGCTCGACCCACAAGAGCAGAAAGAGATAGCTGAATGGGTGATGGTGGAGTACCAGCTAGTTTGCTTTGACTTCTACAAAAGAAATGACCTTTAGCGGACTGAATACGGGACCAGTGGCTCGACACGGAAGTTATTTGATCTTGATGGTCCAGCATTTCTGATCCCAAGTCTCTCATCCGTGTCATTTTTGATCAATTTTTGTACCCATAAGAGGTGTTTATTGACATAACGTCAATTAGAGTTTAAATCGCCCAGGAAGATTGACATAATTTCCGACGCTCTAGGTGAATGTGTTCTACTTTATAGAGCAAGATGATCTTTAGTTAAGAGACCAGTTTTTGCGAGTAGGATGGGTTGGAAATTAAGATCCTCTCATCCTGCTGGGCAAGAAATTTTCTGGGTGGTGAAAATGATCCAGCACCCAGTACCCATGGCTAAGTGGTCCCTTTGACGTCTTGACCCACTATTGACACATATCTACAACACTCCAGTACTTGGTCGCCAAAGTGTCCTGGACGCAAGATTATCCTCTTGGCCAAAGGTACAGTTTCTTAATCAAGGGGATGTCCTCATAGCTAAGTTAAAATCTCGCTCGGTAAGGTAGAATAGATCAGGGGTTAAGTTGCCTGGAATTATATTGACACAATACTTTATTATCACGTCAAGGAATAAACCTTGACGTAACGGAGTGTTGGGATCTTTCGAAAGTATGAGGGGTAACGGAGGATGTGTAGTCGACTCCCCATATCGAGTGACAGAAATGGGGAGATATAAAGACCGTATGGAAAATCGACCACAATATGTCTAGCCATTGGCAAAATGGTGAAACTATGAGATGAAAGATGAAGATTTTGCAGATGCGGAGCACCTGTCATGTATCTAAGGAGCAGGATAAAATGGATGAGATTAGATAGTGAGCAGATGAGACTATGAGATTCCCTCTACTAAGACTACTAAATTCTCTCATATGATATCCGTGTAAAACTCTCTAATTCACGATTTACCCGATACCCATACGACATCTCATCCTAGTCTCAATCCACAAGAGCATCCTCGATTGAGACGAAACCTAAGTCGAGAATGGTTAAACCCTGTTTCCATAGAAAGAAGGCTGACACATTCTCCAATTCAAGCTTTCTGATCAACACTTCGTTCATTGTCGTTTGCAATCCCGAAATTCCGGTTTGTTGGGCCATCAAAATACCTGCAATGGCATTTTTAATGGCAAATTTTGCCTTGAAATTGGTGAGCGGCTGCAACTTTTGTAAAGGACCTTTGTATTCGATAGACGATCGGTTTTGGCCTTTGGGATCGTTCAAATAACTGGGCACCAAACGCTGTTTCATTGATATCTCCAAGGCGTCAACCTCCCCACGTCACGGGACAACTTTTACCTTAACAGATATTCTTGCAGCAATTTCCAGCACAAAGCAGCATTTATTCGCCCCGACGCTTGAAGCCGGATAGCAATCTGGAAGAGCTACGACTAGTCCGAGCGCTACAGGGATAGCCACAATCATGATCACAGACGTCACCCGCACGTACCGCTAACCGGGATTTCCTTCCAACTACCTGCTTCATGCATCTCGCCGGTCTGCATGTCGCCAACCGACAGCACTGCACATTGAGAGATGGCCTTCCGATCATTCGATGACGATGGTCAAAAAATGAGTCACAATTGCAGAAGTCAGCTGCCGACATTAATGGGATTTGTACTCTACACGTTCTTAAGTACATGTGCTCCTCTACTGTGCTTGGTCAACGCTCGACAACGGTCAAGTTGCTCCCCTTGCATACCTGCTATATACGCAATCGAACAATTTTCCGTTTATCCATTGAACGTCCCTCTGCGGTAGAAACATCCAAACGCTTCGCAAGCCGCACTTCACCAAATGTCTGGCAGAGGAGGTCGCGGCGGTGGTCGAGGCGGAGATCGTGGTCGAGGGGGAGGAGGCGGGAGAGGACGCGGCGAACTACGGGTAGGGGAGGGCCGGGGAGGTGGATACAGAGGGGACCGCGGTGGTGGCGAGGGCCGTGGGGGAGGGTTCAGAGGCGATCGTGGAGGTGGATACCGCGGCGGAGTGGATAGAGGTGGCTCATTCAGCGGATTCGGTCGAGGGGGTGGGGGAAGAGGTGGCGGCGGAGGAAGAGGCGGGCGACCTTTGGCCGACTATGGAATATTCCAACCTCCGGGTCCCTCGACTGTCGATAAGCGCCTTAACGACGAGGCCGACGCACTTGTCACCTCATTGGTCAATAACCGCCACGAATGGGAGTTTCCTAACCGTCCAGGGTTTGGAAAGTCCGGAATCTCGACCGTTGTCCGCGCAAACTTCTTCAACGTCGAATTACCGAAGAAACCGCTCTATCAATATGACGTCGATTTTATCGCTGACGGCAAGAATGAACCTATTCCAGATGGGAAGGGCGCACGAGTTCGAAAGAGGCTCTTCGAGCTTGTCGAAGCAACGCCGGAATTTAACCGACTAGTTCCCGATATGAACACGATCGCCCACGACTACTCGAAGACTATTATCTCGATTAAACAACTCGAAATGCCGCAGAAAAAGAAGGTGTTTGATGTTAAGTTCTTCTTCCCGGGTGAAACTCCAGGCCCGAAGTCCAAGTCCTACAAAGTTACGATCACCTATATCCGTGATATCACACCGGCTGAGCTGCAGCGATATTGCGCGGGGAAGGACAGCCAGTACGATTCGTCGGTCATCATCCGTGCGCTGAACATAATCCTGGCAAAATTCCCTAGCTCCGGCCTCACACCGAACAAGAGGATCGTCAACTTCGGGCAGAGTAGGTTCTTCATAGTTGAGACTCAACCTGACGATTTAGGTTCTGGACTCATTGCGTACAGAGGATACTATTCCTCAGTCAGACCAACCTTCGGCAAGGTCCTTTGTAACATCAATGTGTGTACGGCGGCATTCTTCAAGCCACAAAACCTTGGAGACATGATCAATGAGGTGTTTGGTGGGAGAGGCGGGACAGGCAAGGGGGGAATAGGTTACAAGAGTATCAATGGGTTGAGGGTTTCGACCACGTACATGGGATTTCCGAAGGTTCACACCTTGAAGGGAATTACCGAAAATAGTGCCCAAGATGAGAAGTTTTTCTGGGATGAGGAAAACAAAACAGTTAGCATCGCTGAATACTACAAGAAGAGTGAGTGTAAACCCCAGACCTAATTCCTTGAACTGGCTAACGTTCCTTACAAAGAGTACAAGGTCCAGCTGAGAAATCCCCTCTGGTGCTGTGGGTGGTATAATATACGAATTAAGGGGGTAGAAAAGAAGGCCTTCATTCCCGCCGAACTATGCACCATCGTCGAAGGTCAAATTTTCACCTCCTTTCTTACCGGCGATCAAACCAGCCGAATGCTTCTGGTGGCATGTCGTTCACCCAAGACAAACGCCGAGCTCATAACCACGGAGGGCCTGGCCATCCTTGGTCACACAGGTGGCAACCAAGTCCTCAACACCTTTGGGATGAAAGTCAGCCAGCATATGGAAGTCATCAGCGCCCGAGTACTTCGCCCGCCTACGGTATCATACAAAGGAAGGCCGCAGCAAATACGAGACAACACGGCCTCATGGAACCTCAAAGGAGTGCAATTTCCGCAAGGCGGAAACCTCAAGAACTGGGCCGTTATGGTAATCAAGGATGGCGAGCATACCGACTTCGGCGGGCCAGACGACATCAACCCCATCATCGACCTGTTTTACAAAATGTGCCGCGAATCCGGTATTACCGTTACCGATAACAAACCACGAATTCTACAGCCTTGCAAGTTGACTCCGTCAGACTTCAAGCAGGATCCAATGCGTAATAACGCAGAAAGCGAGCTAAGGGCAAGATTGGATGTAATTTGCAACAGTCCAAAGAAACCAGGAGCGTCGAAGACCCCCAACTTCCTCCTGGTGATGTTATCAAACGATAACAAGAATGTCTACAATCATCTTAGGACACTGGTTGACTGTCGTTACGGGATTCCCACCGTCTGTTGCCAGTCAGCGAAGATAAGCAAGGAGAAGGGACAACTGCAGTATCTTGGGAATATTGCCCTCAAGGCAAACCTGAAGCTCGGCGGACGGAATCATGAGGTCAGTGGAGGTGCGTTGAATCATCTGAGCAAAGACACGATTGTGCTGGGCGCAGATGTCACGCATCCCACGGCCACAGTGAGTGCCCAATACACGCCTAGCATCGCCGCTGTTGTGGGAAGTTATGAAAACACGTATAGTTTATATCCAGGGAGTTTACGTTTGCAAAAGAGCAGACAGGAAGTATGTCATCTCAGACCCAATCTGCCTTCGGTCACATGCTAATCCCCTTCTCCAAGATGATCCAGTATCTCGATGAACAAGTTGCGGAACGACTCAAGATGTATGTTGCCCGCAACCCAAGCAAGAAACTTCCGCAACGCATCATATACTTCCGTGACGGCGTTTCCGATTCCCAATACGCGCAACTTGAAGAGAAAGAGCTGCCTCTCATACGAAAGGCCTGTGCAATTGCATCAAATAACGATCCGAAGTACCGCCCAAAGATTGCCATAATCGTCTGTGGAAAGCGACACCATGCCCGCTTCTACCCGTCGGACAATAATTTGACCGATGGCAAAGGCAACTCTGCCCCAGGCACAGTAGTTGATCGCGGTGTCACCAGCATTGCCAATCTAGACTTCTATCTCCAAGCACACGTTGGCCTACAAGGAACAGCACGCAGCGCTCATTATTTTGTCACCCACGACGAACTGGGATTCACGGCGGATGTGCTGCAAGAGCTGGTGCATAATATGTCGTATCTGTTTGCACGCGCTACCAAAGCTGTTTCTTACGTACCGCCTGCTTATTATGCGGACATCCTGTGTGAGCGAGGGCGGTGTTACATTCAGGGACTGTTGGCGGGGAGGTCGGAGACGTCGTTGTCTGATATCTCAAGTAGAGTCGAGGGTGTCGGTGGAGACAAGGCTGCACAAAGGAAGGCAAAAAGGGAGGCGGAGGAGGCGGCAATTATGGCTGAGGCAGCTCAGACGTGGGGTAGTGGACCGAGACCAGAGGTGGCAGGAGTAATGTTCTACATGTAGGCTAATTGTTTGCATGCACTCAGTGGAGGTTTAGAGAGTTCGATTGGGAGATTGATAGATAAGTGGCCGCTTTAGTTGATGGATTTCTTTTTGGATGTGATTATAATTCAGCTGGTATCGAATTTTTTTTTTTTTTTTGCGCTGTGGCCAATGACCGATCTATTCTATAGCATGTCACTTTATCATCGTTAGATCATAAGGAGAGAAGACTCAACTCATGCTTCCAGAATAGCTGCCTGGGATCTGGCTGGAGATCTGGGCTGGCCACGTGATAAGATTCCATTCAGGGGTTAACTAAGGTGGAGGCGAGAAAAAATGGTTATACAGTCAAAGTTACTCTACTTGCCGGATTTTCAAGTCTTCGAACACCCCATTATAAGCGCCCTTGGTAATACATCAAAAGTTTGGTGATTATAGTTGGATGTCTAGCCACTCAGATATAATCTTATCGGCATCATCAATCACTAGCCGGAGACTTGAAGAGCTTCGCTTCTTCTCAGATCAACGCCCGAAATTTATCTAAGTAGGTTTTTAAATTTAACCCTTGCTTTGTACCGACAGATCGGTGGGTAGATAGATAAGTAGAGAGCGAAGAGACAGAGGGAGGGAGAAGGAGAGGGAGAGGGAGAGAGATGGCTACCCGCGCACCGAGAGGCTGTCTCTACCACACTGAAGAAGATGCGCAATGCCACCCACCCCATCTTTCTTATCCCAGTTCACTTGTCAATCGTCAACTTTCAATCATTAATTCAGCTTACATAATTTAAATTACTGTACTGGCCGCCATGGTCCAGACGTCAGTAGTTAGCATGGGGTGTCCGTCCGGACAATGGTTTGCGTCAGGTTGAGGTGTCAGAAATTAAAAGGTGTCGGCACCGATGATTGTACATATAAAGAGTCGTCAAAGACTATAGATAATAGAATAATTGCAGTCCTAGAACCTCCACCCCCAGTAGAGCTGCCCTTCACCTCCTGTTGCATTTCACAGCCATTTCCCACACTTATCACATATCAATAGAGAACCCATGGCCCAATTCTAAGTCCGAGTCACAAAAGCTGTCAGCGACAGCTGTCCGACCTCAAAACTGCTCTCAGCACCAGGTCTTGTCCCGACCACGGCGGCCAGTACAGTACATAACTTTAAACGCACTAACCCAAACAAAACCCGCACTTACCTAAGTGACCTTCAGCCATTCCAAAATGTAATTTATGGTTTCCCTCAATCAATTCGACGAGTAGTTCGTTCGGTCATACAATGTCACTCATACATATCGTCCGAGCGACTGTTGAAATAGTGACTGCTAGAAGCTTGAATTTTTCTATCTAAGAGGCCACAAGGCCAATATATATGAGAGTGCAAATACGGCTGAATGCCATCAGCCCGTATCAGAGTCAACAGTCATCTCCGGCCATACAAGACATCACCGTCTCCGGCCATACGAGACACCTCCGCTCCGGCCATACAAGACATCACCGCTCCGGTCATACGAGACATCTCCGCCCCGGCCATACGAGGCTCATCTCCGGCTGAGACCTGTATATGCAACAGCGACTGTTGCATGTGTACCTGCATCGTGAGTCTCAGCTCCGTTTACAGTCTTAGCTCCGTTTGATGACTCGTATGAAGATAGCGGCTTGTATGAGGATATGCATAGTCTGTATCAGGATCAAGGAGAGCGTCTCAAGATAGTGCAAATGGATATGCAAACGGATATGGGAGCTTGTACATACTCGCTGGAAAATAAAGTCCCCTGACGCTCACTATTGCGCAATGAGACATTGCACGGACCATCAATTGTATTTACCTTGCCAGTAGATTCCTGTATCGAGTCATTCGGTATCCTAATTATGTCAAGGATGATGTGCAGACAATATCTCTTCTAAGTAATAGTCTCAATAATATTAATATGTCCGGAGACATTATTTTCTAGCGAGTATACGGGCCTTATGCCCTCGAGAGAGATCAGTGAGTCAAGCAAGCCAATCAAGAAGTCATCGAAGCATCCAAAGTAAAGCGACTCAGCATTATACCCCTAGCTACCATATTACTTAAAAACGTCCGACCCTGTGTATACAAGTTCAAGTTGTGCGACCCCGGGTCTAATTGGCGTTCTGTGTATATTATTGTGAGTATTTGGGGTATGCTAACTACGAAGTGAGGTTTTGCCACATCATCTACATCCCCGACTAATAGGCTCTCCGTTGAAACGACGCATACAGCCGCCAATCCGACTCAAGCAATCCGCAAACGCGTTAACGGCCGGCCGGCACTACCGCCGAGCCCTTCGTCCTTTCGATACATAAGCGCCGTCAACCTGCGCCGAAAACCTGCGCCGAAAACACGACATCAACCCGCGTTGAAGGAGGGGTCAGAGGAACAGGGGACGGCTTGATGAGTAAATAGTGCCACAGCAAGTGTGGGATAATGCGAAAAGGTTTATCTCTAATGCAGAATAACATACCGTATAATTTGACCGCTGTGCTAGCAGCGGTCAGAGCGTAATGATTTAATCTCTATACCGCTCTTAAACAATCACTTCCGTACTGGGTATCGGCAGTGCTAATGGTACTTGGCGTTCTAACTTAGACGTGCTAATTGAATGCGTAAATAATTGAACATAAACGGAGCATCTCGGCTTTCAAAGCCCAACTTATCTGCTCAGCAAGCCTCCAGTTTAGCAAGCAGCGATCGGAATAATGCTCAAGCCATTGAAACGGTAACAGCTCTCTCCTCCCCTCAGTCTATGGCCTCAGCTTGTCTCCAAGCCTCTGAGCGCCTTCTCCTTCTCTCCGAACAGAGACGTGAAGTGGATTGTACAAATGCGGCTGATTACCTCTGTCGTCGAGAGATACCATCAGGCCTTGCAGAGACAATGAGATCTAGTTTCTTCAGGGGTGCCTGAAGAGGAGAATCGGATACTCGGTCTAACGAGGTTAGAACAGAAGTAATGATCATGCCAGGTCATATCTTATGATAATAGAGCTCAAAATCAGACCCAAGGCCTGTATATCTTGCTGGCCGAGCGTGCGGAAAACGAGGTGGACGATGGGATGAACGTAAGGATTTACGCTTTCCTTGTAGATTGAAGCAGCTGCTACTCTGCTCTCGCATACTCATGATTGTATTGCGGTGAACAAAGGGGAACTCAATGTAGAGAGAACAAACATAGGATGACAAAAGCCCAACACCTTGGGTTTCATTGATTCCTTTAAATGGGTAGAGTTCGCATAAATTGACCAGTTCGCGAACTGGTGGGTTAGCCAATGGGTCGGAACATATACCAGTCAAGCAGCGCCAAGCCCCACCACCAAGAGTAGTATCGCATTCTCTAAGCTAGAATATCAACAAGAAGCGGCACTAGCGGGGCTTCTTACCGAGAAGCAGAGAGTCGATGGGTTAGGTTGGTTAGGTGCGGTGACTGGACACCCTTCCATCCGCTTGCTCAACCTAAAACCCGCCATCTTGTTGAATACGAGTGAATCGCTTGAATGCACAACGTCTGGACAGCAAACCCAAGATACATTCGCCACCTCTCAAAAGATATATATCGGGGACATAGCTCTTCACAGATAATTCCGGCCCTTATGATTGCCAAAACACTTCGATTTAACGTTTCCAACCGAGGAATGACGACAGACTGGTATCATCCGCTCAGAAACCACGGACCCCCTCAAAAAAAAGCCCAAACAAAACAAATATCGGGGATATATTCCTTTTCAAAATGATCCTAGCCTTTACAATTGTCAAACCTTAGATTTTTAACGCTTCCAACCCGAGGAATTACAACACCAGTTTCATCCACCATGGAGCCTCCTAAACAGACGTCCCAAACGCCCCAAACCCAATAACCTCCAAAAAACCCGCAAACAAACGCCCCCTTCTTGCTTCATAAAATATCACCCCCTTCTCGAATTCCACATGGTCCCCAACTTTTCGGACATCAATTAACGAGGTTGCTAACGTTGCCTACCCAGAATCATAAGGTGAATCAAGCCAAAGAGCTACTTCCCACAAAATCTACCCTCCTCCCCCGGTGCAACTTACACATAGCTTCTATTCGTTTCGGACATTAAATTCGGGAAGTTAACGTTTCCAACCTGAATCTGATGAATGATTTCAATGGTGCGGTTGAGAACCATGCGGACCGGACCGTCCGAGTCCAGTCTAGTCCGGTGCGCTCTTTTGCACTGGGAATGGACCAATGCAGCATTTTTGTGTACTGGAACCAGACTGCACTGGACTGGTGCAAACTGAATATTTGATTAGGTATAAAAATGGGTGGATAGAGGTCCTTTTTAAGTCACAACTCAGCTTAAAAGCAAGTAAATAATACCGAACATGCTCAAAATAGTGTTCATTAGCCACAGGATCAGTATTAGGTGTAGTAGGCGGTGATGAAGTGTGTTTTTTGGCATTACTCAGCGAGTAATCTACACAGAATTGAGGCAAGGCTGTGATCTGCCTGTGGACTGGTCCGCGCTGCACTACACAGAGACCTAACCCAGACCGGGACCGTGCGGACCGTTGAAATCATGGAATCTGATGCATTACTAAGTAGGAAACACATGTAAAGCCCACTAATCTCTCCGGATCCACACAATACTCCCCGCCACCAACACCGCCAAAATCGCCAACCCCTTCACCACCACCCCTCTTCTCTTCCTTTGCACCACCGTCACCCTGCCGGCCGTCTTATTGACGGGGTAAGAGGCCTTCAGGCGGGGTGAAGGTCGAAGTTCGAGGCGCGGTTCTAGGCGAGGCTTCTTTCTAGGCGGTTCCTCCACTAGCCACTTGCGTCCTAGAAACTCACATTAGAACTTCCCTCAATAGAGGTTTAAGGCTACTTACTCTCCTCTGGCGCAATAGGCGGCACCTTAAACTCGGGATGCTTTTCTTCAAAGCAATCCCAGCACTCACACCAACCCATCCTCCTGGATTCCTCGCTGTGCCGTGACCACGACACCACCGGCTCGTTGTCGTTCTCAGTGTGCCAACCACGCTTGGGCACCAAAGGCGGATCCATAGGTTGCAGCAACATCCTCGAACGCACCCGCTTAGGGGCGCCGGGGAGTCCAATTTGTATTGCAGTTGGACCCTCCGGGACCGGTAGTGCCGGACGGTAAGTTGTCAGCACAGAGGCAACGCAGTAAGGTGGGTCGGTGATCCTCATGCCCCAGCCTTGTAGAGGCGGCCTTTGCTGCTGCTGTTGTTGGTACTGCGGCTGTTGTTGTGGCTGCTGCAGGTACTGTTGTAGCAGCTGCTGTAAGTGCGGCTCCTGTTCGGGCACATCTATCTCCATTTGATATTCCTGAGGATGCTGAGGCTGCTCCTGCTGGAACTGCCGCTGTTGGGCCTCCTGTGGCGGCAGCTGTGGCGACTGCGGCGGCCGCTCTTGATGTTGCGGTTGCTGATGCTGTGGCTGCTGCTGCTGCTGTTGTTCCTGTTGTGGCTGCTCTGGCTGCTGTACCTCCTGTTGCTGCGGCTGTGGCTGCTGCTGCTGTTGATGATGATACACCTGAGGCTGCTGAGGCTGCTGCTCCTGTTGGAACAGTTGCTGTTGCACCTGCACCTGTTGCTGCACTTGCTGTTGTTGCGCCTGCTGCTGCTGCAGTTGCGCCTGCTGCAGTTGTGCCTGCTGCAGTTGTTGATGATGATTATGATGTTGCTGCTGCTGCGCCTCCTTTTCCTGAAGCTGCTGTGATGGCTGTGGCTTCTGTGGCTGCTGTGGCTGCTGTGGCTGCTGTGGCTGCTGTGGCTGTTGGGGTTGCTGCGGTGGTGCCGGGCGTGCGATGGTGAAACCAACCACCCCAACCCGCGGGAGTGGCACCGACGGTTTCATCGACGCATACTTGGAGGATTCCAGAGGAAGTGGGGTGAGAGTCTGGTGCGGTCGTTGTTGTTGTTGTTCCTGTTGCTCTTGTTGTTCCTGTTGCTCCTGTTGCTCCTGTTGCTCCTGTTGCTCCTCTTGCCCCTGTTGAGGTTGCTGCGGTGTGCAGGAAATGATGAACGGAACCACGCCGGCTCGGGGCAACGGGGCCTGCGGCCTTACCGACACATATTTTGAGGTAGCCGGAGCAGGGGCGGGACCCTGCTGTTGCTGCTGTTGCTGCGGAGGCGACGGCGGTGGCGATGGCTGCGGTTGTAGCTGCGGTTGAGGTTGCTGCTGCTGTTGCTGGGGCTGCTGTAGTGGCTGCTGTGGCGGTTGCGGGCGTGTGATCGTAAAACCAATCGCTCCAGTACGCGGAAAAGGCACAGATGGCCTCATGGAGGTATACTTGTTCGCCTTTTGGGCAGATGCAGCAGCTTGTCCAATCGGCGAACAAGTACCCTCCGCAGTCAGGATCGAGGGAGGAGCCGGGGGAGGCAGAGGCTGTTGCTGCAGCCTGATCCGAGCGACCGGGACTTTGGGGGTGGGGAGCGAGGTCGGTGCAGTTGGCGTAGCGGCGACCGTTGGAGGAGGTGGTGGGGCAAATTTCTTCTGCTGTTGCTGTTGTTGTTCTTGGTTTCGCCCCCCGAACCTGCGCTCATGATGAGCTGGGGGTGGAGGTGCCCTTAGGCCAAGGGGAGCCTGGGGACGAGATCTGGGGCGCGGAGGTGGTCTGGGAGGGACATTTTCCATTGCCGCAGGAAGTGGGGGGAACTTGATTGGTTTTCCAATAGGGATTGAGATGCCATCATGCTCGACCGCGCCGTGGAGAGAATGTTTGGACTTCGCTCCATCGGGGTCGTCGTTCGCGGATCGCTTGGGCATTTTGTATGTTGATTGATCGAAAACAAGAAAATTGGGTTCGTATTAAAAGAGAAGATGAGATTCGTATAGAAACGAGTAGATGAGATTCGGAAGTGGATCGATCGAATACGAGCAGATGATAGCAGGACACGGTCGATGGATCTGGAGAGCAAATAAAGCAGAAGCTGTCGAAAGCTTTGGCTTGAATGTTGCGTTAAGACAAGGTAGATCCACTAATCAGTGGAGGAAAGGTCTTGTTGCCCGTCGTGGAGAACTTATGATGCCGAGTGACGGGCCATGCCTGAGTCTCTATCCAGTTACAGCATAATGCTGTCCTGCCACATCAACTAGCCCTTATTACGTTAGCCTACGAGTCTCAGCACTCTAAGCCTATTGGCTTGCTTCTACTGGCAATCTGCCCTTGAATGTTTGGCAAAATCCACGATGTTCGTTACGGGGACGCGCTAAGCTAGCTTCAAGTTTAGCGAACGTTAATTCAACACATTACAACAGCCGACAACGATAATAGCCATTTAATTGACACGCACGACGACAGACACCCACAGTACGAAACCAACGTCTGATCAATGCCACATCTTGTACAGGGACGGTTTGGGGAAGGACTCACCCCTTTATCGGTTTGCCCACCTCGGGTTGGGAAGGAGAAACAACCCGATCGTGTCCGAAGGCTATGCCCTCCGGATGCCTCGCCCCTATCACCGCGAGTTACATCACCGAAGCCTAGTCTCATGCCGAGACTAGGAACTAACATCTACTCCGCTCAAATCAAGACAACGGGAGCACCGCTGGAGCACATGGATACAGGACATCCGTCGGAGAACCATCTTCGCGATGAACCATTCTGGGCAGCACGTGATACGAAATTAACAGTCTCCTCAGCACCTGCAGCAAGAGAGGAAACAGATCCCGAGAACCTCTGCATTTGTTACGTTTTTCATGTTGAGAGTGCTTGGTGGCATCACTATTCGTCGCTTCTTACAGCCTCATCTCATACTTACTTTTCGACCTTCAAGTCATTCTACAAGTATGCGATGGTCGCCGTTTGTTATCTCTTAGTCTCGGAGTGCCCGCCAGGATTCCGAGACAAGGTAGTTATCTCTGGAATACCTCGTGGCCAAAATAGGTTAGTGTTGAAAATCTCCCGCCGAGCTCCGTTGGTTTGGTTTGCCTTTAGAGGTTGAAGCGTATCCTCAGCCTCTTATAACATCTGGCTGCGGGCAATTCCCCTAAACTTTGCTTCGGTTTTGTTCATCGGCTGAAAGAACGGGCGGCAGGCATGCTCAGAACAATTTGCATACATGGTACATTCACCCTTATTATACTAGAGTTTACTTCATTGACGATAATTAATCTGCAGCAACTTAGCCAAGTCTCACGAGCTCTACCCAGAGCATCACTAAACGTTGATTTCAATAGATTGTACGCTGTTACCGACAAACTTAATGCCAACAGCTACTCCAACAGAGCTACAGATCGAGATTTATTCCTCAAACAGTTTGATATAGTGCTAACAATGTAGCATGCACCATGGAAATGGTCCTGACACTAAATTTAATTGCACAGCCCCTTCGAATAAGCGGTCATGCGGATGGTGACAGACGTTGATGGATATGTACTGCTAGGTTACCCTAATATTTCACGGGACCTGGTGTCATACGACAATATGGGGATGGTAGGAGATCGGAGAAGGTTGATGGGATGAATGAGAGACTGATGAGATGGATAAGGATAAAGTGATCAGATGGGGGTAAAATATGGAGCGGCACTAGCTGTTTTAGTTAGTGGCTTGACTCAGAGATGGGTACGCTGATATTGTGGAAGCCAACGAAGAATAGACATCAGGATTCATTATCCTCACAAGATAAAATATGGCAACAAAATGGCTAAGTAGTGAGTTGTCATAATCAGGACGAAACACCAAAACTCAATGTGTAGTCATCTCTCAAGTCACAACAACGAATAAGCAATACGCCCGATACACACATATTCTACAGTAATTTCTCCACAAACCCGACAGTGCACTAGAGAACCTAGCACGCTACCGATAAAGAAATACAAGGCATCTCCCAGAGACTATTGAGATTGCTTAAATCGCCTCGTTCTAGCTTCTGGTATTTGCGTTATTCTATTGCCAGACCACAGCGGTGTCGGTACGTTCATGTGCACTTTCTTTTCTTCTTGTTCTGTACCGCACTACCTATAGTACTACTTCCTTGGGCTGTGCGCGATTTCGGGTTTGGAAATTTGGTGGAGTGAATCGTGGGGTGACGGATCGTTGTCAATTGCTGGAACTTGAACCGAAAAGGTGCATTATTGGATTTAACTAGGCCCTAGTACACTTCAGGTTCTTGCTCTTACAGTACGCGTGGAGGTTTTAGGTTGTCTCTGCATATGTGACTGAACATTGACCAAGTATCCCTCTGAGATGAGCGGATGCTTGTAATGCGTAGTATGCCTGCATATTCTTACATGTACCTAAAGCGGCATAAACTTAGTCCAGATTTGTTTGCAACAGCTTTGTCCGCGGAGGTAGACGCGACGTCGACTTCGTAGTAACTCAGGGTGCCAGTTTATTTAGCATGATAATTACAACTACATTTGAACGGTCACCAATTACGGCCAAATGTAGAAAGTAGGTACCTCTAAAGTACTACTTTGATGATCTCTACGATTTAAATCTACTTTTCATACATTACGGCAAGCTCCGCATTACAACAACAACCGTAAAACTACCCTCTTACACCACGAACAGACGCAAGGAACGGAAGTCCCAACAACTAAACACAGTCACAGAAGACTGAAGTTATAAAACCTCTCTGCACACCGCCCCAGTCACTCCCGCATTTGGCATAACATCAATACCACCTGCACTTCTAGTAATGGTAATACAATGATTACAATCTCACAGCCTCGTGCGGCTGACTGCTGCGGTTTCCCCTCCACGTCACTGCATACGGATAGCCATTCCGAAGAATTACGCCTATTAGAGTGCCTATCAGAGTAAAGATTAGATGAAATTTCTTCTCCTGTTCCTGAGAGAGCCCTTGACAGCCTCCCAATTCACCTCCAAAACAGATACTCAGACATCCAACGCAGAACTAAACCCAAGACGACAAAAGTATTCCACTACTACCACCCTGCCTGATCCCAACCGTTTTAACCACGGTTTAAGAACAGAGCGGCGGTATATATAGCGAGCACAGCCAGAGCAACCCATGCCATATCGCAAGCTCCTATGTCTCCCTCCAGGTGTCACTTACCCGAATCCACCACAGTGCAAGCTGCAACACCCCAACCGCCATTGTCTTCCAGTAACCCAATCTCCACACCACCTGTTCGTAAGCGGCACTACGCTCTTGGGACCAGCAACACAGTTCTTACGGTTATTGGTATCGTTGTCGGTGCCGGTCTGGCATGGTTTGCAATCACCATAGCCTTGAAGGCAAACCAATTAAGCCTTGAGGCACTTGCATTGGCAGATTGGACGGCTATGAAAGACTTTCGAGAAGTATGCAAGAGTCGCATGGTATGGTATCTGCTTGGGAAGATTCGGTTATAAACATGTCGAAGCTGAACATATTAGGACGGGCGAAGTACAATAGCAAATCCCGGGTGTGAGGACGCCCTACGGATTCCACTGACTCCGCCCCCTCATGCCTCGATACATGCTCGTTGGCTGAACAATTATTCGAGATTTTCCAAGTTATCCAGCCGTTCGCGATATGTGAATATGTGGAAGACTGTACGGGACTTTATGGGGATGATGATAATCTTCTCTCTCTCAACCATGGGTTCGCTGGTCTCAGCCGGCCCAGAGTTTCGTCCTAACAGTCGGACTCAGACATATTCTACGATATCCTACATGGTTTGTTTGTCCCATATCTGGCTTTGGGTTTTATTCCTCCGCGTCTCTTGGCTCGACTGGATCATAGCTTTTATTTGTGCGTTCTCTTTTTGTCTTATCATCTTTCGGGTCTTTTCTTTGGTCTGGAGGACTGGGAGCATATGGAATCCCCAAGGTATAGGTGGGGGTTTGCAGGTTGTAAAGTTCTTGCAGGCACCGATATTGGTTTGGGCCCACCTTCCATTTGGCTGGCTTTACCTAGTGCTTCACTTTCTGCATATTCTTGGGTTTCGTTCGATATATCCAGCTCTTATGCGAAGGATTTGGTACATTCTTCTTTCAGACGATGACCAGGCAAGGGGGCTACAGGCAGCAGAGGGAATGGCGGAAAAGGGTTTAAGGTCGGTTATCCCCGGTCCCATCTTACGCTCAATGATTTTTGCTGCTTAAGGGGCGGGATACTTACCCGTGAGGGAAGATACTCGGATACCATAGCGATCTCTCTCCCGGGAAACTTGAGGAGCGCGATTGGCGAGCTGAAGCAAAGGCTGTACGCTGTACGATAACGAGTACAATTCACCACCTTGGCGCCCCAAGAACGATTTCTCATGGGGTCCTAGATACTTGCGTGATTTGAGGAACTTGGATATTAAGTAGAAACGACAATGGTATTTATACCTAGCAGTATTTACACGGATATATCGGCCTGAAGTAATAAATAGTGTGGTTCGTCGGGTATGATATTCCTTTGCTTCAACCAGATGAAATCCGAGAGCCTGTTGTGGTTATTGTCTTCTTATATTCGATCTATTTATTTGATCAAAGCCTCTCACAGATGTACATCTCGCCGGCGGCAAGTGCCGCATCCAGAGAGCTGCACGTCGCCGTTTCGGTGCGTGCGTGCGTTTCCTGGCAGCGTGGGCGCGGCACGGACAGGGCGGCAGCTCACGCGTTTGCAGCAATACGGATGCGGTGTTCGGCTTGACTCATTGCTGCAGACGGAATCACCCCGCCGGTTTGCTCGCAGTGTAGCTTACAACCCTACTGACTCTGTTCCCGCCCCGCTCCACCACCTCCCGCCTCAGATTGCCCACCAAGACCTCGACCTCCTCCCTCGACCACCCCAGCCCCCTCGTCAGCGCCGCCATCGCGCCTCCCTCCAGTCCCGCCAGCACGCACTCCCGCCACATGCGCCCGAGCTCCTTCAGCTGCGGCTGCACGGGCCAGCTGCCAACTGGGATGCGCCCGCGTCTCTCCGACACCCCCACAAAGCCCTCCGCCGTCAGCAAATCGGGTATCTCCTGCGCGCCAACCACTGTGCGTCCGAGCGCCTCGAACCCCGCCTTCAGAAACGCGCCGTATTCGCCCCCCACAATCCCCATGGGCGACAGCAACACCCCCACGTCCGTAATCTCCACCATCCCTCCCGGCCGAAGCGCTGTAAACACCTGCCCCAGCAGCCCCGGCCAGTCTCTCACCCCGCCGCTAAGTAGACACCGTGCGTGGACATAGTCTACACTCCCCGGCGCGACCGTCCAGGGCGACTCGATGTCGTCGATTTCGAAATCGCAGTTCGGGGGGATCCAGGACGGCTGGATCGGGGAGAGGTCGACGCCGGTGACTTTGGCGGTGGGGTAGTCGTACGCGAAATCGATTGCCCACCGCCCCGTTCCTGTGCCGAGGTCGATAACGCGGGATAGAGGTTTCAGGGTGCTCAGCGGCGCGGTGTGGATCGAGGAGAAGAGGGTTTTGAGGCAGTGGTGCTGCAGATCTAGGCGGTCTTTGTCGCTCGCCGTTAGTAGCCACCGCGTACGCCATAGAGGGGAAAACTTCTACCCTGCTCGGTTTTGTCGTTGGGGAGCAGATACCGGCCCTGGCGGAAACCGTGGTATCGTCGGCCGTTCTCGGAGATATGGCGGGTGGTGGTGGAGTCGAGCGAGGATGTGCTAGAGTTTTCCTCGGAAGAGTATTCGCCAGGGGTGTAGCAGTGCGGGTCTACGAGTAGCGGTGGTGGATCCATGGTTTTGTCGGGAGAAGTGGGCGGTAGGCGAGGTTTTATGGGGCGCAACGCCATGGCGCGCAGGTTGAATTATGGTTGGTGGGCGTGGTCTACGGTGTGGTTCATGCAGTGAAACGGAACAGCTGCCACTTGTTTTGGCTATTATCGTATAGATAGCCAGGGTTAGGGGTGCCATGGTTCGCCCAAGAGTTTGGGGCGCCGTGCCATGTGGCCGGGGTACATGCATTTGTCGGGATTTGACGATGTCGGTAAGTATAACGTGCAGCTTTACATTAGGGGCAAGTAAATGAGGATGTAGACACGTATTTTCTGAGTTGGCGGAGGTGACTGATGAGAGGTTCTCTTTTTGTGGACGGCTTTTGAATTAGGCACATTGTGTACCGTATCATTACTTTCGAGGCTATAGAAATCCTCAATACTTGCCATGTAGGGGACGTTCTATAGCTTCGCCAGCTACTGCGAATATTCCAATGCGCCTCCAGTAAGTGGGGACAGACAGCAGGCGGCGAGGTTTGTGATACACCATATTTTGTGCGTCCTATACCGGTAAAACGTAAGCGCTGATCTCGATGTGAATGGCATGTTTTGCTTAAAAACTTATTGAATGACATAGTATGGCCTCCTTGCGCATGCCATCAGGTAAGAGCAGGGATCGGCTCTTTCAGAGTCGCTAGCGCTCAGCACACGCGGCCCAGAGCGCTCGAGCGCCAAAGCAGACCAATAATGGGTGCTCTATAAGCTAGGGTAAGGATAATCCTGCACATAGCCGCCAGCATGTCATGACGATCGCAAAGGTTGAAAGTGCCGCGTGGCAATGTATCGTCACGTGGGTAGGGTTCTTCATGTATTATTGCTCCTAGTGAGACAGGCAATGGATGGAAGGATAGAAGGATAGAATGACAGGACCTCTACAAACTCAACGGGCAAGGATAGTTCTAGGGCATATATGGGCTCCGGCTGGCGTATTTTATCAAGGCTTCACTGGAGAATTCTAGTTTGTGGATTGTGTTACTATTAATAAAGTTATATGGGATGGGTGGGTATAGTGATGAATAGGGGGCCAGGGGTTACTCAGTCTCATGGTCAATACCTGGGTATGGATGTAAAAATCGGAAATTTGCATATAAATTCCTATGAGAAAAGGGATTGGAGCGTTTCGACTTCTATATCTATGGTTATACTCGAGCATCTCTAACTGTATTTATTGGTAGGCGGTTAACCGTCAGCGGCCCGCGCCCGATTTGTCGAACACCCAGAATAATTTGTCCGTGCTCCTTCTTTACCGCCTGACGTCCGCGTAGCTGTTGTATGAACATATGCAACAGCCCCCTATTCATTTGATTTCATCCGTGAGCACCCACTTTACCGCCACCGTCTCCTCGCTACTACTAAGCCCACCTGTGTTCGTTGCGGCCCAGAATTAGTCACCGAGTACTTAGGTACGGTACTATAGCTGGCGAACGGATGTCCGTTCAGCTCTATCTTATGGTGCGAACTAGTGAATGGAAATGTGGGGACCCACGATGTCAAACACTGTACTCGGGGTACCGAAAAGTGGAGTGGCTGAAACTCCAGTGTTTATTGCAATTCTAGGAATGTTTCGAGGGTTTGCATTTTTAGTATTAAAATCCTGCCCTACAAATTCACAAGAATCTTGCTCATGAATCACGGCATCTGGGAGTGGTTAATGGGTGATGTGCATAAAGACGGTAAAGTATTACGCATTACATTATCTTAGATTACCGTATAATTCCCAACCTTCCACACCCATTGCCGCTAAGTATAAAACAGAAACAGAAACCCACACACAAATTACACAGGAAATAACACTAAGATAAACTGCCCCTTAGTTGCGCCTTCTTGGTCCTGTTCACCCTTCGTGCCCTCCTAATCCTCAGCTTCCTAATCCTCACAGTCGTCCTCCTCATCCGATTCACTGCCCCAAACATCGTAGTCATCCTTTTCTTCCGCCTCGACATTTCGCTTCGTGATGGGCAACTTTACTGGAAGTTTTGTAAGACCGTCCGTGGGGGAACCTTTCTTCTTGGGCAGATCTTCCTCGTGCAGATCTTTCTTAGGTAGATCTTCCTCAGACTGATCTTCCTCGGACTGATCTTCCTCAGACTGATCTTCCTCAGACTGATCTTCCTCAGACTGATCTTCCTCAGACTGATCTTCCTTAGGGAGTTTGCTTGTGGGGAGTTTGCCTGTTGGGAGTTTGCCTGTTGGGAGTTTGCCTGTTGGGAGTTTGCCTGTTGGGAGTTTGCCTGTTGGGAGTTTGCCTGTTGGGAGTTTGCCTGTTGGGAGTTTGTCTGTGGGGTGTTCGTCTGTGGAGTGTTCGTCTCCTTCCTTGGGTATATCGTTCTTGGGCAGATCTTCCTTGGGGAGTTTGCCTATTGGGAGTTTGCCTATTGGGAGTTTGTCTGTTGGGAGTTTGTCTGTTGGGAGTTTGTCTGTAGGGTGTTCGCCTTTGGAGGGGCCGCTTTCTGAGAGGTCACCCGTACGGTGAGGACCGACTTTGCCGCTGTTATCGGTTTTTTTTTGTTCGTCAGACAGGGATTCAACGTCTTTGCCGATATCGCCGGGAACAGTATCCTTAGGTGACTCCTTGCTATCAGATTTGCCCTTATCCTCGGGGATCTCGTGATGCATTGGTGGGAGGTAGCAATAGGGGTCCATTTTCCAATCGCATTCGAATCCCGGCACTCCCCGTTTGCCGATCTGCTTCTTGGGTGGCTCGCCGTTTTTCTGGAATACTTCGATTGGCTGCCATTGGTACTTCGGCGGGTTCGGCGGGTTCGGCTCGCGTTTGTAGACAGCTGTAACTATGTTAGGACAGAGCGTATGAGAATTGGGAAATCAGTGGAAGAAGCGTACAAAGTTTTCCCCGGTTGCCTCGGCGGTCGTCGTCTCGATCAGCTGCGGGTGCGCCTAGGGTGGCGACGGAAAGGGAGAGAACAAAGGCGGCGTACAAGGCGGATCTCATGGCGACAGTGGAGAGGGGGGTGGAGAGGGGTAAATGTTCAGATGGTATATGAAGGGAGTCCTCGTTAGGGATATTGTGGATGAGGAGCTTTGGGTCGACGGAGGTAGACGATCAAGAGGTTCTTATATCAATTATTTCTGTGCTGCTTAGCCGTGCCTAACAGAAGTTTGGCTGACCCCCCGACTCCTGAAGCAGCGCCCCCATTGAGAATTCACGATCATCCTGAGCCGTGTTGTTGTTGAATGTCTGAGACACTTCATGGAAAGTGCCGAATCTGTACCTGCATAACAACGCCTCACCCGATTGAGACTGTCTCTCCGGTACTTGGACAGCAGCCACATTCTGTTCGACAGCTTCGCTTATTTCGCAGGGTACGGAGAAAATATGAACCGGCTCGGAACGAGACGTCCAGAATTCCCGTACCGACCTGTACCTAACGCTGTGTGTGCTCCAAACAGCCTAGTATAATATAATGGGAAAACGTATACAAGTATATACTGTACTCAGTACCCAGGTGTGATGGTTAGACTTTCGCAGCTGGCTAGTTCTTTTAACTGACTAGAGGATATCTGTTCGCGCGTTATCGCAGAACAGTGGGGCGTTTAGGATATTCGTCCGCCAATTTCCCAAGCTCAGGGGCACCTACCTGGTAGTGGGCCGCCTACTTAGGTAGTGATGGGCGGCATCAACGGTGAACTGTGACGGGAGCGCCTGCGTTATAGCAGGGGTGGTATCAAACGAACTTGGATTGTTATCCACTCCACACGGCGAACACAACGGAATCTTGACCCAAAATGACGAGCACTCCTCTAATTCATACATTGTAAATGCGGTTATGCCTAATGAAAGGTAATACCGTTGATGCTTTTTATACACACCGAAAGGCTTGGCACAACGAAGAGCACCACAAGGAATCGATTTGGTTGAATCCAGATATAAAGCGCTCTACCATGTCAAGCAGTGCTTAGGGGATCACTAAATGAGTGGTGTACCATGGAAGTTGAAGCATACCGCCGTGGAAATGCTACCAGATTCAGACTATCTCCCAAGCTCGGCAGTCGTCTGGGCCGTGTAAGTATGGAAGATTTCGTTGGTCTGGTATCACAGAAATGAGTTTACATTACTGTACGGCGAAGCGCGATAGAACAGCCCCCCACTCCCAAACAAATGACAAAGGACGGACCTCGTCATCAGATCGTCAGTGATGCCGTCTCGGCAGCCACCCCATCTATTAACCCCACTTTTTGTCTCCTGCATCATCAAAACCGAGATCTTCAGCACGGCGAAAAACGCAATGATTTTGTCCCAGACCACAGATAAGGTTCGTACGACATTGTGAAATGACTGCCCTGGGCCCAATGACAAGTTTAGCGTGCCAAAGTTTCTCTCCCGAATGCTGCATCGTGTGTATTGCACGTGGAATTTTCTTGCGGCATGAATTTTTGACGTGCAAGCGGCGACAGAAACGTCTTGTCGCCGCATATTTCGTTGTGTTTTGGATCCTGTGCATCTCGTAGTGCTAAATTTCTACTACTCCCGTACAAAAACACGGCTTCGGGCATTTTCGGAGACATGAATACAGCCGGCTGCCGATGGTTTGGTAGTCTCGTAGAACGGCTATCCATGATTCCGTCCGTATCGGTATTTGTGGACCGGGATGCCGGCAGCGATACGATCCGGAAACTCGACTCTACCAAATCATTGAACCTAGACCATAAATTCACATTCGAAAAGTCTCCCCAGTTTAGCCAATTAACAGCGCAAACACGTGTGGATCTTCGAGCAGAAGACGGAAAATTCTCGAACACTTTACTGGGTCACCAGTCTCTATTCGTGATCGGGAATGGGACATATCTTCTAGTATCGGTCACTTTGAATCTGTTATTCACCGGTTGACTTCCAAGTCGCTGTTCTGGCAACCCCGCGAAAGCAAACACCAAATTTCGCGGAAAACATTCTTGCTACTCATTACCTTCGCTCGAAGATTCATATACATACGGAAAATACAGAAGGAAAAAACCCAAGCCCTCATAACGCTCCCAGAGATCATGTCACATCCTTACTCGCTAAGACCAAAAGGAAATAAAAAAACAGGAAATTTTATCAAAAAAGGCCGAGAAACTTGCTATTCGTCGGCTCCTGCTTGTCGGAAGGAGAGGGGGAGTCGAAGTGGAAGTGGTGTTCGCCATCAACTTTCTTATCTTTGGTGCCCTTATTTTCCTTTTCTCCCCTCTCTTCGTGGTTGTTTTGATTATCCTCTCCGGCCTCGTCTTCCTCGAAGGGATCCTCTACCGCCTCATCTTTCTCGGAGGGATCCTCCACCACGTCTTCCTCGGAGGGATCCTCCACCGCCTCATCTTCCTCGGAGGGATCATCCCCCAGGTCTTCCTCGGAGGGATCCTCCACCGCCTCATCTTCCTCGGAGGGATCCTTCACCGCCTCATCTTCCTCGGAGGGATCCTTCACCGCCTCATCTTCCTTGGAGGGATCCTCTACCACCGCGTCTTCCTCGGAGGGATCCTCTACCACTTCATCTTCCTCGGAGGGATCCTCTACCACTTCATCTTCCTTAGTTGGTTCCTCCACCGTCACTTTCTTACCCTTGGCTTCCTTCGCCTTCTTGGCTGCCTTCGCCTTTTTGGCTGCCTTCGCCTTGAGTGCCTTCGCCTTCTTGAGTGCCTTCGCCTTCTTGAGTGCCTTCGCCTTCTTGAGTGCCTTCGCCTTCTTGAGTGCCTTCGCCTTCGCCTTCTTGGATCCCTTGACTTTTGCGTTCTTATCGACAAAATCATCATCAACCAAGTCTTTAGGACAGGTCGTCAGCAACTACTCACATTATGGGGTTGAGGTAAGTACTTACTGCCTTGTCGCTTCTCGAGCTCCAGGATCTTGGTCAACAGTTCAGTGTTGAAATCACCATCATCTCCACCCTTACTCTCCTTCTCGCCATGCATCTCGCACATATCAAGGTGCTTGTAGTAGGCCTCCTTATAATCGTACGCGCATTTCTTTTCCTCGTGCTCTCCGTGATCGTGGTAAGGTTCTTCGGCGAACGGGCAGATCATCATTTCCGTGATGTAAGCCTCCTCATAGCTCTCGGCGCAGGGCTCCTTGTGAAAGTCGTCGTCGCGTTTCACATGAACAGGGGCTGCACCGGTTGCGCTGCTGACTATAGAGAGTCCATCGACCAAACCACTCACGATACCCGAGGCACCACTATCTCCACCCTTACCCTGCTTCTCGCCGTCCTTCTCGCCATCCTTCTCACCGTCCTTCTCACCATCCGTCTCACCGTCCTTCTCGCCATCCTTCTCACCGTCCTTCTCACCGTCCGTCTCACCGTCTATGCATATAGGGAGCATCTTGTAGTAGGCCTCTTCGTATGTGGATGCGCATTCCTTTTTCTTGTCCTCTTCGTGATCGTGGTAAGGTTCTTCGACTTGCGGGCAAATCTTCATTTTCTTGAGGTAAGCCTTCTTATAGCTCTTAGCGCAGGGCTCCTCGTGGGAGTCTTCGCGTTTCACAAGAGCGGGTCCAGAGGCTGCATTGGTGACTGTATTGGCTCCAGGGGCTGCATCGACTGCATTATTGACTGTAGAGACGATATCCCCGACGGGAGCTGGTAGACTGCCGGCCTCCGGAACAATACTGTCTTCACCCTTACTCCCCTTCTCGCCGTGCATTTTGCATTTAGGAAGGTGCTTTGCACATGTCTTTATCTCATGATCATCGTGCAGGTACTTGCACATGTCGTAGGCGTCCTCGTAGGATTCTGCGCATTTCCTGTCGCTATGGTCACGCTTTGGCAGGCCTTTGGCGATTGTGCTGGTGTCCACGGGGACACCTTCTAGGAGTCCGGCTGTGGAGTCGGTAGTATCTTCGGGTTTCTTTTCATCGTCGTGTTCTCCGTGGGGATAGCAATTGGATCCTTCGGCGTACCAGTCGCAGTACGGTACAGAGTCGCGTTTGTATATGGCTATGTTGCGTTAGTAAGAAGAGAAACGGAAGAGAAGGAGAGGAGGTAATACAAAGTCTGTCCCTGTTGCTAGGGGTTGGTGCTCCCCATGCCAGGGTTGAGAGGGAGAGGGCGAGGAGGGTGTAGAACGTGGTTCTCATGATTACAGATTAAGAGATAAGCTGGTCGTAGATGTTCGTGAAGTAAAGAAGTAGTAGTTGAGTGAAGAATTTGTCGTCGTCAGTGGCGGAGGGGGGTTTATATGAGCCCGCCTGTCTAGTAGTGGATGTAGTCGCGGCAAGCAGACCAGCTCCCAACCTCTGCCCAACAGTGACATCCTCGATCGTCGGTGTTCACGATAATCCACAGTTTGACGCCATGATGCTGCCGAGAATACCTAGCGCTCGGCGGTGAGTGACAGCGACACGATCAAGACGGGTTGCGCCGTGTTTGGGAACGTACCTGCATCTGTCGCTCGGTCGTTGCCGAATTGGGGCGTCTCTCCGGCCCCAGCCGAGAAACACGGGAGGCGCCTGCAGCGACTGCCGGCGAATCTGCAGGCTTGGCTGCTCGGAGGAGACAGCGGAGTGATTCGTCGTGATCCAACCTTTGCCATCGGGATGCCGATCTGTGGTAGTCGAATGCACACGAGATGTGGGTCCCGGGCAAACCCAGCAAGAATTCACTCTTTGCCGCACAGATGCTGGTAGATCTACAGTTGATCGCATGGCCACTGGCTAAATTGGCGAGAATCCGAACGTGGGTTTTGGATTTGCCCGAGGCCAACGTTCTCTCTTGGAGATACGCCACCAGCTACGTCCACAGTCAAGCCTACCAGATAGGCCTGGACAGCACTCCCAAGCAGAAATAGCCACACTACCTATTTTTTGCTGACGATACACCACGTGTTTGCTCCTATCGGGCCACCAACGCCGAATGACGATCGGCCCGCGATAACAATCTTCGGTCATCTGGAAAAAGAAACCACTGGCGGCATTGCTGACAGATTGTGCATTGTGCATTATTCTCAAGAGTGAGTTCGAACCCAATAGAGGTCTTCAGTTCCGAAGAGATTGTACCGTAGTCCGGCTTGTCCGCCAGCTTGGAGCGCCAGCAAAAAAAAAATAGTCGTCTACAGGTTAAGGGTACTAGCCAATCGCTCTGATTGATACATTCGGTTGTTGATCTTTTAGCTGGATGGTCATTTTCCCATCACGGATGCAAGACATACTCGAGTAGCCCACAACCGTTTGGTTTATTTGTTTCAGCTAGGTTATTTTTGCAAATTTGGCATTGTTGACGTCACGCTCGACAGAACATGGCTTGATCAGAAACCTAGCATGGTAAAGCTAAACCACACGCAGTTTGAATTGGTTTGAAAACCACGAGAGTAGTAGGACAACTCTAAGCCCGTCGCAGTATTATCAGCACAATCCGGCGAGCTATTCTGGCACTCAAACATGCTATCAATGCCAGCCTTGGCATTTATAGCCAAACTCGACCCCTTCAAGTAGGTACCCCGACAAACAATAATACGAGTAAGCTCAAGACTCTATCAATGCATGCGTTGTCTATTCAAGAACTACTTTGGGCAAATCTTGCTCAATGTCTCAATGTCTCAGTGTCCAGTATCGTCTTTGGTATACCCCACATAGATGACCGATACTGAAACCTCAATATCATGTTAAGCCCAGACCCAAGGCATCAATTCCCATCACAATACGTACCTGCATGTCTTGTCTCAAAATATGGATTGCAATCATGTATGTTTCAGAATAGAGTATCTATCTCGAGTCGCTATCGGAGAGTCATAACCATGAGACCACAGTGTAGAGTACAGCAGAGATAAGCATCTCAACACATATAAGACATCAGTAGTATGTATGAGAACTTTCCCCACCGACCCGCATATCAACAGCAAGCTCACTTCCAAGTTCGAACTTTAGGATCCCCACATTCAAGAGCCAAAAAGCCGCAAGGCGAGACATGCGTGTAGCTAACACGTCAATATAGTCCGATGCCGTATTCTCCACTTTGTTCGGACTATGTAGAATGTGCGTGCTCTAAGTGATTACCGCAAACCTACCCCGTCATCATCCTCATCCTCTTTCATGGGAACCTAACTCGTTATTGCATTCTTCCCTTATTCCGCCATCAACTCCGTCCAACCCACACTTTGAATGCAACCTTTTTCACCGCAGAACTTGGCGGATAAAGCTGGAGAAACCTGAATTCGAATTACTATATTGCGGCGACTGAACATCCCAAAATCACATTCCAAGTAATGAACCCAAAAATTTTCTCCCCAACACATTTCCCACTTCCTTCTTCCATCCACCACCGACCCCTCTCTACCTATGCAACTCAACAGCCACCTGTCTGCTCCCCCTAAACACCTCATGTACAGAGTCACTAATCCACAGATCCATTCGGAACAGCCTTGTCTGCACTGAAACTGCTTCAGCAATGCCAGGTCCACTCTTCCCGTCGGCAAAGATCCTCACTTATCGAGATATTTTTCGTGGGGTCCACAGGTTTCGATTGAGTATCCCCAACAAATGCAAGGTTTTAATCACAACAAGTTTTGCTTTTAGCCCCAAGATCATCAGCGTTAGCTGGTGTCACCTTTTGCTCTAGCGGGTCTCCAAGCTGTTTGTCTGGAATGTTCACAAGCCCTTTAATCTGTTGCAATAAATTAGTTAGGTTTAGTGTTTTTACTGTGAATCTCCGAGGAACAGGTGAGTGGGGTGGTCGCTAATGGGTTCGCTTTGAGTTGTGGTTCGTCCAAAACTCCAAGCACGTAAACCAGTGCCTAAGACGCCCACCTACGTCTTGTTCTCGCAGGTTTTTGTTGGCATCCTTGTGTGAGAGTTTTTTTCAATTGCTTTTCTCTTGGGAGGAGAGATTATTGTCATTTGGCCAGATTATATGCGGCTTAAGAGCTACCGTTGGTGCCGAATATAAGGAGCACGTCGTGTCAGCGTTTATTGTGGAGATAGTATTTTGTGATATACTCTCGGGCTGCGCTGTTTGGGAGTCGTTGGGTACCTGACAGTTTGTGTCTGGCTCCCCTGGATCTGAACCTTTGAATCATGACCCTTAAGGTTCAGTCCAATATCGAGTATTTTTCAATTGTCAAAGCCAAATCCACGAGATGATTGTCCAGATCCGTCATCAGCTGTTCGGTTTGAGAATATGGGGTGGCCACCCAGTTCGTGCTTTCACGGCGTTGTCCAAGACTCATCCGATAGTTTCCGCCGGTGCTTCGACACTATTTATAGCTGCCTTGCTATTATAGACTTTACATTTTGAAATAAGCACTGAGAATGCTAATAACATTCTCCCCTCTAAAAAATTAGCTGCAGGGAGGCATTTTACAGAATACGACAGGAACTAAATAAATTCATACTTCTTTTAGCTTTCTTCACCCCTTTGAAAGCTGTATGTCCTCGACGTTTGTCCCTGGGTGTTTCGCAAATTCCTTGACTGAGTGGGAAACATTTTTCATGGTCAGCGTTCTGAGGTATGAAGGACCGGGCGCAATAATGACGGCGGTCTTCATGACAGGATGCTTCCTTCTGCCCTGTGTAAAGAATGTACTGTAAGTGTATCAACTGCCGGTAACGTTTGTGAAAGATTAACTCCCTGAGACGATCCAGTTGTACCCAAGAAATTAACAACTTTAGAATCAGGGTTATTGTTTAGTGTATCTAGTACGCTACTATCTGGCATACCCGAATGGTGCTTAATTTGTCGCCCTTGAGAGTTGAAATATCCAACAGAATAGGGTCCCCCGGGGTTACAGAACCCATTACTTCAGCCTTACACTTGCAGATATCGCGGAGATACTGTAGTGACGCAGAAAAGCCTAGTTGTTACAGTTCCAATGGCAAAACTGCTTTGTTTAGGCGAAATTCATGACCTCGTAGAGTCATAACTCCATATGTGGCATCTGGATCAAAATATGAGCATTAGAATCAAGTCCTAGGAGTGTGCAAATAAAAAAAGCAAGTAGACATGTCATGATCTTGAAAAGTGCACAATTGTGGACGTGATGAGCCCTGGAACTGCCTGAAGTCCAGCTGCGAAAGCTACGCTCATCTTTGATTCAGACAGCATGTTTATATACGATCTCTCCGCGGTATGATGAATGGACGAATGGACTCAGTAATCATAGAGCAACAATCATGTGTGGATAACATCCGTAAAGTAAACTTAACCTTGGACTTCAGAGGCAAAACAAAGTTGCGCTGAGATTGCGGTCCTCCAGAGTCACCACCACCGGTAATGGTGTGAGCGGTTTCAAATTTTCAATATCGCAATTCATATGGGTTATTCGTGACAGCGACTTTCGTTACTGCGCTAAAGCCTCCGTGAAAACTCTTAGAATTTCAATTACTCACTGGTGAAAGCTCTACCCAGAAGAGGTACCTGGGAATACTGTGGCGGAATTCTAGGTTGGATTATGGTGGGTACTATTTCGGTCTTGCACTCCTGAAGTGACGTTCTGGAAGAAGGCAGTCCTTAAGCCTGACAAACGCCACGTATCTCCGATGCTGCTAATGGCTTCCCGGTCAAAGAGTCATTCCAGGTTGCATCGTTAGGGACTTCGAAACCAAGCGCTGACCAGAAAGTGCGGGTGATACGCTTCCATATTTCACCCCCTCAGGAACCCATTGTGATATGCCCGCAGCCAAATAGTTTCACGGCATAGTCCAAAGTAGATGACCAGCATCCTATCTCATATGGTGTAGTTTGAGTCCAATAGCCTTCCGTATCTTCTGATCCAAGGTATTTCGCCTTAGAGTTCCTCGGTCACGCCCGGCTGGAAGTCTGCCAACTGCTCAGATCCCAAATCGACAGTCTTGGTTCGTCCCTGAGTTTAGGTATGCAAGGTCTCTAGGATATCCATTTCCGGGAATAGGACCATACTTTCTCTTGCCTACTGATTGTTCAAGGGTTGAAATATGCGTAATGGTCTTTGCATCTCCGACGACGACAGCCGGTAGCAACATTGCTGCATCTAATATGCGATATCTGGTAGTACAGTAGATGGCTGCATAAGTCGAAAATGGGATTTACCACCCGAACTGCATCTGTGCTTCTCATGGATGCCGTCAGTATATGGAAGAACCGACGAACTGGACAATGTGAGGCTTTAACATCGTTCGTTGTTAAAGCATAGCTGAGTCGTCCAGGTGCAATGCGGAGTTCTGCATTCCTCCATCAGTGCAGAAGACATTCAATATAACTTGTAGCTTGAAAAGGTTTATATGATCAGTCCCTGGGAGTGGAAGCACAGAGAATAGATGTACACACATGAATTTGTTGTCGGAGGTGGTTCTTCGATTCAGGTATTTTCGGGTAGAATTCCGGTCACTCTTTGGTTTGTTCTGGTGGTGCTGCGGGATGAATAGGCGAGAGAAGAATACAGAGCTGAGGGGAATAGACGTCGTCGCAAGATTGTTCTCGTACGACAGTACAACCACCCGTAGTCACTCGAATCACGTGATGTTCTGCAGCCTTCATATAATGATTCCTAAGCTACTTAAGTACCGTAAGAATCCGTAGCAGGTTTGTTTGTAGCCCAACAGAACAACCAATAAGTGGTATTCATTTGTGAATTCTCTCAGTGGTGCTGGCCCATGTAACTTCACAATTCTCACATCGAATGAAGACCGCCATCGAGGGTGCAAATGCCACCTCCGGGCTACAAATAAACCGTATACGGTTATATTCTACGGTATCTTCACCTACATATTTTCCACGGGTGTCTTGCTGTTCACGCTTTATCTTGCCTACTTGTTTTTGCCCGCTTCGAGTCGGTCGACGTTTTGATCTCCTCCAGTTGCTTGATTAGCCCCTTCACCCTACCGAAGCTCTGCATCACCATCTTCTCCTCCCACTCAAGGTCGGCGATTTCCACGTTCTTTTCCACATTCAGAGCGTCTTTGACTAGTTCCGTATAGCTCTTTATGGCGTCGTTTACAAGGCCAACTTCGAGAGAGAGTAGTCGATGGACGGAATCAAAGCGAGCTTTGAAGTCGGTCATTGTTGTTATGGATAAAAGCAGAGGGGGCGCGAGGAGTAACTTATATCCACCGAGAACGAGGCTCATGTTGAGCGTTGGCTTGAAACACCATGCTGACTGGTGAAGACATGAAAGGGAACTTTACTGTTGAGAAAAGTTTGTCCTCGGTATTCGCCCAAGCTCAGTTGTGTAACGGTTGTTGCTTGAAGCAACCGAGGAAGGGCCGTTCTTTCAGCTCTCATTTTTTTCAATGATACCTAGTATATTTTAAATTTACTTTGGAGTCGGAGTCTCGCAGGCTTAGGTTGTGCGAAAGCGCCACGTGAACAAATTGGGAAGTGACGTCACACCTGATACGTTATCAACGACATGCAGTAAACAACCCTTAACTCCTCCCCTCGAGCACCCTCTCTACCCTTCTCGTGCTCTCTCCTCTGCTTCCACGGTTCTGTTTATCCTGGAGGTCGGATACAGTCCTGACGACACTCCCGGAAAACCTTACGACGTGCATTACTAGCGACAGACTGGGGATGGCGATGAAAGTTGCGACATCGCAGCATGTATCGCCAACAGTATCAACAGTATTTGTCCACAAGATATATCCGATTGACATCTAGAGTACTTATTTGGGCCAAGTGGAGAATTGATTCCTGATATGACATGCATGAAAGGACCGCGCGTCCTCATTCGGCCGGCTACTTCGCTTTTACAATGTATCTACGGACGAGTGATGGAACATTGGTACCTTGAGGAACGAATTAATTCTTATTCTTGAAGGAGCAGATATAGTTGGCCTCTCCCACCTGACGGACCTTGCCAAAAATCCCCCGACTCCTGATTGAAATGAAACAATGCCAACTTAACTCGAACTCGGCATCCTCCTCCAGGCGCAACAACTCCGGAGTGATCTATGAGCTCACGGCAACTGCAAGTCACAACTACCCCCGATATCCGGCTTTCCCGTGCCATATGGTTTTGGAACGATGGTATGGACGTACACTAAATTGGTATATTAAATCTTGACGATCAGGGGTACTATCTGCGCTTGGTCTTCAAACTTACGAACCGTTGAGATGTCATAAAATGATCGGCACCTCAGTCTTCGGGACTTATAAGAAGTGTTAGAGTCGCCTTTTCCATACTTTCTAGCTATCATGAATGGAGGACGGGAGTATCAGGAGTAGCAATAGAGGTTTAGATTCCCAGTTCTTTATATACTTTCTCTACTTACCTATACGAACTTTGGTTAACTGGGAGTCTTCAACATGTCTTAGGTTTGAAAAGCTTGCTAGCAGACTTTATTCGCGGCCTCGTCTTCCGGGAACCCAGGGCCCCGTTCATGTTTTTCAGTCCCTCCAGCCTCTTTTCGTTCCACAATCACTGAAGTGCTGATTTGGCAATCCTCGATCAACCCGTTCCAACGGCAAGCGGAAGGCTCATAGCAGTCAAGGTGATGGATAGACTTATATGGCACCCTGGACCACTTCAGAACCAAAATAGGAAAGCATTGAATCCAACAATAACAATGGCCACCCCACGCTTCGATGATCGACGCTGCGAATCTCTTGTCCGCATATGGCGCGATACAGTGCGGTGAGTTGTCAGGGCAGAGACACGCTACCCTCGACCACATTGTCTTAGCTGTGGAGTTCTTGTACAATTCAGGTACCGCGCGCAATTCTTTTGGTGCAGCTTGCCGATGTCCGAGAGCTGTGGGCTGTTGGTCTTACGCGTGCGCGGTGCTTTTTTGGGCGGAGTTGGTTCAAGCATTCCGTCCCGTTCCTGTTCGGCATTAGTCCAGGCGTTGGCGTCCAGTGCCGGGTGTTGGGAGCCGAATTTGGCGAAACAAGGGTTCGGGACCGTACTAGCGATGCCAAGTTCGGAAGTGGAATAGGAGACTCCCCTGCACTTCTCTCGCTCCCCCTGAACACGCCCGAACCAGAATAGAGCTGCCGATCCTCTCCCGTGTTGGTGTTACGCACGATCTCCTTTTGCCGTGCCGGAGGCTGTTCCGATAGGGAAGCAGCCGCCGACAGGCTGAACAATCCCGGCTAGCCCTAAGGTCAACGTCAACAATGCCCATCGTCGAAAATACCAACAGCCCGGGTATCACGGATCAGACTTTTGGCTGTGTGGCGTCGAAGCAGTGAGACTTGCGAATTTCAGCCGTATGGATCCCCATCGCTGAACGGCTGCTATTGGAATTGGCAGTATAAAGACGCAGCTCACGATGCCTCCTTCACCTCGTTCCTCACTACCCATCGCTCGCTCTATCCTCACCTCCTCGACAGATTTACTTAGTTTTAATCCTAATTTCTAGTATCTTTACTGCCTATTTCCTCATCATGAGATCTACAATCCTCCTTTTCGTGGCTCTGGCCTCGCTCTCGATGGCAAAGCAGCCAACAGATAACCTGAAGGAGGTCGACGGATAGTAAGTTCATCGCCAATCCCGCGGTGATTTCTGATGCTAATCGATGTTCTATCAGTCTCCCTTACAAGGCACCCTCTTATGACGCTCCTAAGAAGCAAGAATACAATGACTACAACGATAAACACGATTCCGGTTACTCGCATGGCGACAATTACGGCGTCAAGGATTCCGACAAGCCTAAGAAAGACACCTACAAATCCACCTACGACTCGTACAAGCCCAAGGAAGACACCTACAAGTCCACTTACGACTCATACAAGCCCAAGAAAGACACCTACAAATCCACCTACGACTCGTACAAGCCCAAGAAAGACACTTACAAATCCACCTACGACTCGTACAAGCCCAAGAAGGACACATACAAGCCTACCTACGATTCCTACAAACCCAAGAAAGACACCTACAAGTCCACCTACGACTCGTACAAGCCAAAGGAAGACACATACAAGCCTACCTACGATTCCTACAAACCCAAGAAGGATACCTACAAATCCACCTATGACTCGTACAAGCCCAAGTATGAAGACTACAAGCCAAGCGACAAGGATTCCTACAAGCCCAAGTCCGATGAGTACAAGCCAAAGAACGACGACTACAACAAGGACGAGTACAAGCCAAAGTCCGATAGCTATAAGCCAACCTACAAGGACGAGTACAAGCCCAAGTATGATAGTAAAGATTCCTACAAGTCCGAGTACGACCAAAAGGATTCTTACAAGCCCAAGTATGACAGCAAAGATTCCTACAAGCCCGACCAAAAGGATTCTTATAAGCAGGATTCTTACAAGCCCAACTATGACAGCAAAGATTCCTACAAGCCCAAGGGCGACGAGTACAAGTCCAAGGACGATAGCTACAAGTCTACCTATGACAGTCAGAAGGGCGGGTACGAGAGCGGCTCTGATTACAAGGGCTCTTACGGAAAGGGGAAAGACGGCCACGAGTCTTATGGTTATGAGCCCGAGCACAAGGAGCAAAAAGGAGGTAATGGCAGTCCCGATCTAGGAAGTCTTATTAAGATTGTTCCCCTCCATAAGCGGGAGGCCCTCTTCGAGGACCTTCTTAGCATCCTAGATGAGGATCATGGAAAGGACAACGAACACAAAGACGAGTACAAGGACGAGTACAAGCCAACGGATTCCTACGAGCACAAGGACGAGCATGCGCCAAAAGACGACTATTCCCAGAAGGATGAGTACAAGCAAAAGGACGAGTATAAGCCAACCAACTCCTATGCCCAGAAGGACGAGTACAAGCAGAAGGATGACTACAAGCCAACAGACTCCTACGCCCAGAAGGACGAGTACAAGCAGAAGGATGAATACAAGCCAACGGACTCCTACGCCCAGAAGGATGACTACAAGCCAACAGACTCCTACGCCCAGAAGGACGAGTACAAGCAGAAGGATGACTACAAGCCAACAGACTACGCCCAGAAGGACGAGTACAAGCAGAAGGATGAATACAAGCCAACGGACTCCTATGCGCAGAAGGACGAGTACAAACAGGGCGACTACAAGTCAAAGGATGACAACGAGAAGAAGGGCGGGTACATCCACCAGGACGAGTACTCCCAGTCTGTCGGCGGCATTTACCAAGACGAGTACAAGCAGTACATTGGCGATTACAAGCCCAAGCAGGACGACTACAAGCCCAAGTACGACAGCAAGGATTCCTACAAGTCCAAGCAAGACGACTACAAGCCCAAGTACGATAGCAAGGATTCCTACAAGTCCAAGCAAGATGACTACAAGCCCAAGGAGGAAGATTACAAGCCCAAGTACGACAGCAAGGATTCCTACAAGTCCAAGCAAGACGACTACAAGCCCAAGGAGGAAGATTACAAGCCCAAGTACGACAGCAAGGATTCCTACAAGTCCAAGTATGATTCCTACAAGCCCAAGAAGGAAGAGTACAAGCCCTACTACCCCACGGACACCGATGAAATCGAATACGCTTCCAAATTCTCCAAGGTCTGCATGGGTGACAAGGTCTTTGCCGACCTCTTCCACGACAAAGCCTCGGAGGCCATCCATGCCGTGTCCTATGGCTTTGCCGAGGGATGCAAGTCGCACAACGTTATGAGGGACTACGACTCTGATGAGTTCGCACATAAGTTTGTTGGTTACCTCCATGGCCACTCTCATGATGAGCCTGTTAAGGCTGTGTGCGACTCGGTCAAGAGTGCTTGTGACGAAATGAAGATGAAAGAGGAGGTTTCCACTGATATCGTCGAGAAGGTTAAGGGATCGTTGAATGGGTGGTAAAATGCGTGAATGGATGATACACTTGTAACGGGTGGGTTAGTCTTAGTATAATACTGGTTTCTTTTGTACGGTTTCGGGGTTTGTACATAGAATCAACTTCATTGGAGAGACAGGCATACATGAATGATTTGAGAACTCTGACCTGTGATATCACTCGCTTTCTGTCAAGTGATGACCTTTTGAGCTTTGGACGTATATTTATAAGGTAAACTCCCTTAAGCCGAGGGATTACGTCTACTCTATTGCAGTTGCGGGGTTAGGGCCAGTGATGCTTGCCACGGGCTTCCTATAAAACAAATGTCAGTGAGAACGTCACTCGACGAGAGACGCCAAAATCCGTTCTCGATTGCCACCATTATTTCGCTTCTCTCACCTAGACACTGTTCACCATCTATCATCACAGCAACTGTCTTCAGCATCAACCTTCTGTATAAGCCTAAGCCTGTTCAAACCCCTCAACCTATAATTACCTATTCCGAAGCGCCACTGCAAGCTCCCGCCTCGGAGATGTGCGTTCCTCAGCCAATACAACACGGCGGGGCATCGAGTCTCTAGTGGCCTCTTGTCTGGGTTTAATTCCAACAGAAACCGGTAAGTACGAATGCTCGTCTGAATTTGGTCGGTTGTTGCTGATGGGTCTAGGTGCCGAAACTATTGTGATAATCTACGAATGTTTTGGACGGAATGAGTCGTCAAATATGCTAGTCTGTAGACTACAGATATGCGTCACACACAAGTGCTCCTCCACCTCCGCACGCTCCCAGAGCCATAACTATCATCAACGCAATCGCTGTTACGCGCCACACTCCAACCACTCAAGGCGCCAAAGATCGTTTGCTCCATCAATACCTGAGTTATAGGGCAGCAGGTTCAAGTACTCCGGACATTGCATCGCATTGTCGTGCCGCCGCACACTCCACTACTGCGAAACATTTTTCCGCCAGCGAGGAAGACATACGCCCACAACCACCACCTCCTGGTTCGAGACTCGTTTTGAAATTCGACCTCGAAAGAATTAATGTATCTTGGCATAAAATTGACCAGATGTATTCAAATGTGGAGGAATGGCGCCCATATGCGGTATATATACAGAAAGGAGTTTTCGGATCTTTGAGGTTTGCATTGTAGCGAGTAGGATTTGAAATATGCCGACGTTACGCCTCTAGCTCTGCCACGATCCATTCCCCATGATGGGGCGAGGTAGTAGGCGCTGAATACAGTGTGGGTCGGTCATGGGGAGAATAACAACCAGTGTAATGATATGGGGAGCTTTTAGTTTGTTTGTTTGTTTGCTTGTAATCATATTGCGTTCAGCTACGAGCAGCTATAGCATGTGTTTTAATTAACATCTACTAATTCTCCTCCCCACCATATCCTCGCACTTTCTCAACATCCCCGAGGCAAAGTCGTGCTCCCTCTAATCTCTAATCGTAATGAAGTACTCCACACCGAATCCCTCCACCCGAATCCCCCCCAAAAAAACAACCCCACCGACTCCTCCGCAAGGAAAAAAAAAATAGAGTATCGCTTACACTCCAGCGTCATATTCAATTAGCGTCCTTGCCACAACTGCAGGTTCTCATATGATGTTATCGCAGTGGAATACCCCAACCGCCCAAAGGCAGCGGCCTTTCGATGGTCTGGGCCTGTAGGTTTCGAAAAAAAGGGCATTATTGTACTGGTGCTCGCAGTGCTCGAGAAGTGGGTCTAATCCATCGTAGCCGTCCGAATTGCCTGGGTCGGAGCATGCTGTTCTCAGAGATACTCTTCATTGAACTCGCTGTGCTTTCACGCCCTAAAGTTGTAGTCCCACTAACATTCCGAAAGCGTCGTATAACTGGGATAAACCATCCGAAAGTGGCGAGTGGCACCCCAAAAGAGTGACTACCGGCCGGTGTTGATACTGAGTAGTATCGAGCGGTGTAATCGACCAGATACACTCACTTCCTGGAGGGGAAACAAGTGGACACACAGGTATGCGAAAATGAAGCCAAAGTAAACCGCAGCCCCGCCCAAAAGAGGGGAAGTCTTAGCAAACCAGGCGGTGAGGAGTATTGTCAAAGGTATGTGTGGGAGCTCTTGGTTGTTCAATTGAGTTGGTTAGGAAAGGTGGTTTGGAGCTTGGAAATTGGGAGGAGAGGGCGGTAATCTCAATAACGAGGGAGCGGCTGCAGATGGATTCCAATAAGTTAGAGAAGGTATATGATTATAGCAACGTACGGATTCTTGCCTAAAGGTTCATATTCTAGCTCATTTCTGCTAGTGTTACTTTAGATGCTTAAAATGACTTATTAATTGACTTAACTAACTCAAAAGTCGAAGGCCCGTATATATACAGATTCCCATATCCGTTTACACTATCTTAATATGAGCCGCTCTCCCTAATCCTGATACAGACCATGCATAACCTCATACGAAACACTAACCTCTCACGAGCCAGAAAACGGAGCTGAGACTGCAAACGGAGCTGAGACTCACGATGCAGGTACACATGCAACAGTTGGTGTTACTTTGGATGCTTCTAAGACTTGTTGATTGACTGATCTCTCGAGGCCTGAAGGCCCGTATATATACAGACTTGTCTCCCATATCCACAGCCATATTCGTATCCATATCTCTTATCCGTTTGCATATCCGTTTGCACTGATATGAGCCGCTCTGCAATGATATGAGCCGCTCTTCTGAGGTATATCTTCATACACAAACTGCATATCAAACGGACCTGAGCTGTGAGGCTCACAATGCAGGTACACATGCAACAGTTGTTGTTGTTGTTTATTCATACTGTATTCACTCTTACTAGAGTATGACAGAGCCTAATAACCCCCCCCCCGCCTCCGGGCGAGCCGGCTAGATGGCGGAGCTCCCACCCACTACCCTTCGTCCCCGCCACATGCAACAGTTGGTCATACAATCTGCGCGAGTGACTGTATGTGAAGCACGAACTTTCATCACTCCACCTTCTCGACTCTACCACCATTGAGTGTTCTACCACCATTGAGTGTCGTCTTTCTCTCAGACCGTAGCAAATCGAAAATCCCCTCCAGAAGTAGCAAGACATGGCCTCCAAAGACAGATGCTAGTAAAAACGTAACGTCCATTGTGAGAGAGAATGGATGTTTACTAACCTAGGATGCACATACCCCTCGGGTAAGGGATTTTAAAACCGCCCTTCAAAGATACCAAAAGGAGATGGAAACCACGAAATTGAGTTAACATCTTTCTCCTTTTCGGCAAGAGAAAAGAGTGACCACAGCAAGTTTCGTGCCTCGGACCGCGTTTGGTATTTACAGTACAAGTTGTTCGGGGCATCGCCAAGTTTCGATCCTGCAACATTTTGGTGACTTAAAGTCACTAGGTGCCCGCAGCACTACTTGAGCTAGGAGGTCCTTAGCTTGTTTATTTGATGTCCTAAATCTCTGAACCCCCTTCTAATCGATAGTAGATTGGCCAAACAGTGATACAGGGCTGTGGTTCTGAACTTCCCACATGAGAGAGTATTAGAGTAGCCGCAAAAGAGCAAAAGAATGAATTCTAGAGGCTTTGATTCGGGTGATTTACAGCCACCAAAACACTTATAGCACCAGTACAAGTTTCTGACCTGAGACTTTGTTGGTCACTACAGGTTTCGAGCTTGCGACCTTTGTGATTTACAGTCAATGGAGTGTTTACAGCATCACTTGAGCTAGGAGGTTTTTGTTAATCCACTACTCTATACCGTTGAACTCTTGATCCATGCAGTGGAAATGGTTGGACGACCCTAAACTTACAACTCTACAGAATACTAGAGTAGCCGCAAAAGAGCAGAAGTGAACTCCGGAGGTTTGATCCGGCAAGTTTTAAGCCTGGTGATTTATAGCTACCGGGTGTTTATAACACCGGTTCAGGTTTCGGGCCTTATTCATGGCCACAGGTTTCGAGCCTGCGACCTTGGTGATTTATAGTCACCTGGGGTTTATAGATCTAGTCGAGCTAGGTAGGATGTGATTGTATAAACGTTGGCTTGATAGGGCTTGCTGAATTGCTGCATCACGACTCCTAATGTCACAGCAAGTCCGCGACCCTGTTGTTCACATTATCACCTGACCAGACAGATTGTTAGAAACTTTTGGTTTATGTGATGATTATTACAGATAGTATAAAAGCTGTCAGTACCCACTGCCCACCCCGGGGCCCTTTCTCGACCGATATCCACTGTTGAAATATGGGGAGAACCGTGTGCGTGTATAGACTTAGATACGGAGAAGAGAGAAGGAGAAAGCCTCGAGTTATATATGAGAAGTGTACCCCTTACTACCAGCCCCGCCAGCGGTCAGCTCTATATATACATGCAACATCCACAATTCCTCGAAAACCGAGTGATCAACACGACACCACCGGAGAATCTTCCCCACCTGTTATCGATCTGGCGCATTCCTGCATCTCATCATGGTGTAAGTAGACCACGACTAGATGTGACATTCCGACAGACATCTATCTTCCACACCACAACCATATTTCGGCCATCACGTAAAACGTCCTACGAATCACAAATCACAAATCCAAACGTCTATATTTCCCTCCCCCACTATGCTTACTAGTCACACATAGATCACACCCCATTTCATAATAACAATGCTAATCCCTATTATCCTAATCCCCACCATGAACTCATACAATGAAAAGAAAAGCGAACGAAAACGAAAAAACACCCATGCATACACAAAACCGCTGACACCGCAGCAAAAAAGAATCGAATATATACTCCCCCTCCCCCCCCTCTCCGCATCCCCTCACTACGCCCTATACTCCCGTCGTATCACCGAATCCCGCTCATACCCCGCGCCTACATTCCAATTGCCCCCGCCATGGATGGGACTCCGTTGTGGCTCCTTCTCGACATAATGCTGTGCACTCGGAGGGGCGGAGCGTTCCCGATCATACCCCGGGTCTACATTCCAATTGTTCCCGCCCCCGCGACCCCGCTGACTCCGCGAGCTGTATTGACTGTGCATACTTGTTCGTCTTGAGGGTTCATACGAGTTCAGGTGTGCCGGGAATGGGCTGGGGGCTTTAAACTTGCTTTCATCGTGGCCGCGGAGGCTCATTGTACCGCGTTCGCTTTCGCCCCGGGAGTGCAGGTCGCGCGGGGGGACGGTTTGGAGGGTGGCGGGGGGTGTGAGGACGTCTGCGTCCAGGTCGCGGACGTTTGGTTTTTCGGCGGTGGTGGGGAGCGGGGTGTCACCGCGGTAGCGTTCTTCTGGGTTTTTGGAGAAGATGGCGAAGCAGACTGCGATGGCAAGGAGGATGAGGAGGATGAGGGCGAAGATTGCGTTTGTAATGAAGAAGACGACGCCTAAGACTCCTGGGACCATGTCGGGCGCTCCTGTGACGCCGGAGAAGATTACGACTAGGATTGCGTTGAGGAAGTTTACGACTGCGATTGCGATGTTGACAATGTTTGTGCGGCGGTCGAGCCAGGGGCGGAGGTAGACGACGGCAGCGAGGTAGGCGGTTTCGATTACGAGGACAACGATGCTTTGGGCTACACCCCCAGTTTGGCCGAATGCGATGGCTAAGGATTTAGCGAGGATGTAGAGGAGTAAAGGTACGATGTAGTAGTATGCGTCGGCGCGGAATTGCACGTAGAGGTAGCCCCAGCGGTTGAGCGCGGCGGGGTCAGAATATAGGGTGTAGGCAGGACCGCGGGTTTCGTTAATGGCTGCCGAGCGTTGACCGATCATGAGGATCTTGTACGAAGCCCAGCCGAGAGTAGCGAACATGGTGACAAAAAGAAATGCGGCCAGTGTCGCGGCGGCGGGAGAGTCAAGGTGTATCAATTCCCATGGACACAGAATGGCCTTAATTATCCGTTAATAAAGAAGTTAAGTAACGAGGAGGATAAAGCTACCATCTGAGGAAACCCAATAAGGACGATGCGGTACATGATCCCCTTCAAAACGACCAACCATTTTGCTCTGAAATCCCGAAAGTTTCCATTCTTCTTGATAACGCCAGTGTTACAGAGAAGCCTGAACCCTGAGACGCCGAGCATGACCAGACACACAAACGCCACAAAGAACGACATGCCCGTCATAAAGAAGTTGCTGGACTCGATTCCCGCCTTATAGCTCATCCTCTCGATACCGGTTACTTTGATGATCTTGGTCGACGTCGGCATAGCGTTGTTGTTGCTTCTCTCTAATATCCCACGTTTGATCAACTGCGGAATCTCCGCGAATCCATAACTTGCCGCTCTCGTCAAGAGATACTTGGATGAATCGAGCGACCGTTTAGCGATCTGAACAGAGATATCTTCTGTCTGCTTCAATAGATTGTCTGTCTTCCCGTTCGTCGCCTGTATATACCAATGAAAGATCCTTTGCATGAAATCGATATTAATGATTCCCATCGCCCAATCAAAGTTCTGCGCCCAAGCCGCCGCAAGCGGAGGTAGATGCACCGCCATCATCGCGACCATTGCCTGCGCCTGAAAATACCCGAACAAACTGAGCGCGTTGGCGGCCAGATGGGCGGCGGTACTAGAATGTCCCAGGCCAGAAGCGACGGCTGAGGCGGTCAATGCGAGGCCGGAAATAATACCGGTAATCCAGCCCACGGCAGCTTGCTGGACGGTCTGTCCATTCGATAACGGTGCTTCGACACAGGCAACCACCTGGTGAGAGGCATCTATAACTTCCATCCGTGCCACTCCATCCAAGTCCGGGATCTTGTACGCGATCACTGGGAACTCATTAGCTTTAGTCCACAGGCAACGACGAGAAACAAACCGGGAATCTTAGACACTGTCGTATTGTCAATTGTCTGTTGGAAATTCATATCCAGGTTATCCTCCAACTTCATCGGACACATTGTTCCCAATCCGGCCGTCTTGCACGGATCCAGCTCTTGACTCATGACGCTGAATCCATAGGCAAGAACGGTAAGCCTCGCCCGCACAGTGCCGACTATCTTGGACGAGCCCTTGATCTTCATCCTGAGTTGGCCGTCGCCCGGGGTAAAGGATACGTTGAAAAGGGTCGCCGAGAAGCCCGAATTCTCCATGCATGTCGCTAGAGAGGTCGAGCGGAGGATATCAGCGGCGGCTGCCGCGGAGGAGAAGGCGAGAAGGCCTCCGACAAGCGAGGCTGCGATGTTGAGCTTCATACTGGTGATCGGAAGCGGTCAATCGTGGGAGGAAATGAGTGGGTACTGCTTTTTGCGCTCGATCGGTTTGCGGAAGGTACGAATGGTGAAGACTGGTTCGTTCGCTTTAAGTGCCGTCTATTATTACTCCTGTACACCGATGGGTGAGAATTGTAATCGTAATCGTTGATGTTTTGGCGGAGTGGTATTATTGCAAGCAAGAGACAGAATGCGAAAGAGCGACTTGTTCATCTGCGCATCAGTGGCGAATGAGTGTGGTGGTGACTGTCGAGTGAGTGAATGAATGAAGTGAGTGAAGCGTTCAAGGAGCGGCAGTGCGATAATCAGCACGGAATGTTGGCCTTCGCTACCGCGCTATACGTCTGTAGCGAACGCTGTCGGGAATCGTGGTCGTCGTGTGTTGTCGTATACTTCCTGTCGTTTCTGTCGAGATTACCTGCTTGGGTCGAAGGTGTCGAAACAAGCAAGTAGGTGAGCGACTTGCCAGCGCCAGGGTCTCAGGGGAGATTGGCCAGCCCAAATTGGCCATATTAACAGCCAAAGCCCGGTGCATCCTTCCACTTCGGGCGATTCCACGATGCCGTTAAGCGCCCGTCTTGGGCAACCAGCCAGGCCTGTGCTGCAAAATGACAAAAATAGAAGGCTGACTAGCTCGGCCGAGCACCCGGCTGTAGCCTGCAGAGGTGTCGTTCCAGTGGCGGACAAGTCGACATTGTCGTTCGCGCAGAACAGTAAATTGGTGGACATAATGCCCACAATTCCTCGGTCCTGCATCATCGAAGTGCAGTTCAGGTGGTACTGTGTGAAGTGACTGTCAGCAGATAACGCAGGCGCCCACTCATAACTTCCCTCCGTGTTCCAACGGCTGCTTGCCGTAAATACGCTCGATTTCGTCGCTCTCCGGATTCGTCGGGTACCGCAGTCGACAATCTCTCGCATATTGTCAGATCCTTGCTTGTCATACGCGACGGCGAGGCTGTGCCACAAACAGTTGCCTGAAACAGGAATTGATCGGAACTGCAATCTGGATCTGACCACGGAGAGATCACAGCATAGAACGTAGACATACGGCGGAGCATCTCAGGGAGGCGCATTTACTGGCTATCGACTATTGCCGCCGTCAAGCACTCTGGAGTACATGGAGACGTGGTAGACTCAGTCACAGTTATGGGCTCAAAATCAATTATGCTGTTCGGTTACGGGTTTGGGTCACGTGGCAACTTATGCGAGTGACTTACAGTGATCCTTCGAAACCTCCTTAAACTCTACAGCAGTCAACCTAAACTCGGAAGCCAGAGCGAGAAAATGAAACGGCAGATTTGAACTGTGACTTCTAAATATACGGTGATATACTATGTGCATGCAAGCCATGACTCCACAGGGGCTTTGGGATAGTATTTCGATTTCCAACCCAGATCACGACGCTGTGAAAGGTCAAAGCTTAGGTATACCCAGCCATATCTGCAATTATGATGCACTGGGCGGAGCACATGTTTTAGAACGGTGGGGCATATTTGTACTGCACTGTTGCTCCACCACGGGGGGTTGAGTATGATACAGGCTACAAACCATAACTGTCGCATCAGTGGTTCACAAGTTATAAACTAACGTGTTAACAAGCGAGATCACTTCACTTTGCAACTATGCAAGAAAATCACGAGATCCCACTCGGGCATTCAATTTCTCGGATTGCCGTTCCAGAGCAGTTTTGTAGGGTGTATATAATAGCCTAGTATACGTCCTAATCTGCTTATTGCAGGCACTGGAGAGCTAGAGACCTTGGTTTTTACAGCACTGAGCTAGGCATCAGTTGGAAGACTCTGTCTTCTCATCGTCATGCAAACCAAAGTTTCAGCAATCCGTCTGATTGTTCTCCTGTGATGTGTACCTAAGCTTCCTATGATATCCGAAATTATTTGTCTGCAAAAAAACAAACGTAATGAAACTCTAGCTCAACTAGTGCTAGTTATAACCACCTGGTGACTGTAATCACCAAAGCCATAGGCTCAAACCTGGCACTGGACAGGCTCAAAACCTACCAGGCTCAAAACCTTGTGGTCTAAATCATCGAACAAACAAGAGCTTCTTAGCTCAACCGGTACTATAAACACTCGGTGACTGTAATCGCCAAGGTCGTAGGTTCGAAACATCCGATGGCCACCCTTCCTGGTACTATAAACACCAACTTCTCAGGCTCAAGACCTGCAAGGGCCAATTTTTTGGTTTTACCTTACAGTTCCGGTAAGTTTAAGCCACAGTACCAAATTCACCCTTGTCCTATAGAACCTGCATGGATTGGGAGGGGGTTCAATTATCCAGCACAACGAATACACAAGAATCACCTAGCTCAACTGGTGCTATACACCGCGGCGACTGTTAATCGCACTGGCCAAGGTCGCAGGCTCGAGACCTGTTATTTGCTCTTCTTTTGCAGCTTCTTTGGCACTTTCGTGGAACTGTATGTTAACGCCGCCTACATACATAGACGCCTAAATTCACCCTGGTACCCGTCAGTAGAACAGCACGGATTGGGGATTCAAGTTTAGCAGTTCGGGTCAGTGAATATCTATACAAAGAACTTCCAAACTCAACGGCAGAGCATGACTGCTACAAACACCCGGAGCTGAAAACACCAAGGCCACAGGTTCGATTACGGCGGCTACTGAGGCTACAGCCTGCAAATATCTAGTCACCACTCTTTTGCTTTTCCTTTACTGCTGATATCGGCATTTTTCTCAGGTTTTTTGGTTTTAGCCACCCTATTCATACCAGCCATGGTTCGGATGTTCAAGGATCTATTTTATTAAATAAACAAGAGCTGTCCTCGCTCGGCTAGTGCTATCAACGCTCCCAGTGTCTACAAATCACGAAGAAAGATTGCAGCCTCAAAACCTACGGCATTCGCTCTTTTCCTATACATATTTGTGCCCCGCCTATCGAACCCTAGACAGCATCTCCATCATACTCAGGAACTCGAATTAGAGCAGAATTACATAGCGAATCTTTAATGGCACTTCAGTCATCCACGACATAGGATAAACAAGAACTGGTCTCAACTAGTATAATATAGTGCTGTAAACACTGAAATCGCAGCCTCGAAAATTGCGGTGATCACTCTTTTTCTCGTAAGGAAAAGAGAATGAATTCATCCATCTCTCTATCTGATTTAGATGCCTCTCTCGCGGCTGGAGTTATAATTCTAGAATGCGGGGTGTTAGGCGTTCCGCTAACACTTGAGAAGAGCATACTCCTCTAGCGTAATAGATACACATGGAATGTTCTACTGAGATTAAATGCGGCGGGACAAAAGAGTAAAACGACTAGTATAAGTTTAAGTGACCTTAGGTAGTGTAGTGTTTACAGCACTATAAATTTCAAACCTATACATGCCGCAAACCTTTTCAACACCTAGTGTTTCAAGCACCTAAGCTAAAGGCTCAGTGGTTATATATGCGTTAATTTCAACAATGGCCATGTAAAACTTCAAGTATATAACAAATTATTTTGAGAAATGCCTATTATTACGTATTGAGTGGGTTACAGCCGGATATAAGAACAAAAGGGTGATCTCTACAGGTTTTGAACCTAGGACCTTAGGTAGAACTTCAGGTTTCGGACCTGTACCCGGCGTTTCTCAGTGATCTCAACGTTTCGGTAGGGAACTGGTTCGAACCAGTCTCGAATCCCAAGCCATTTCTCTCTATGTAATTTACCTCTCAAGAAGGGAACTGGTTCACTATTCGGACCATGACTGGTTTGAACTGTTGAGATCACTGGCGTTTCTAGCATAGCTAACTTAAGAGCCTAGCATTTTATGATTGATTTTGGCCATGGCCATGTAAGAGTCTAATACATATAACCACAGAAACTTGTCGTCACTTGCAGCGAAAACGAGTGTCTTCTTCGAGACTGCTCGGTTTGTGGTGCAAAGCTTCACAGATGCTCACTCGGTCTTGGATAATTCGACTACCCTCGACAGCGGTTGGTGGAAATTTGGATGGCAGGAGAGTTGAAGAATGTCAGGGATGATTGCCTAGTATCTACGTTCTCGAATTTCTTGCCATCTGTCTGCGGTTGGTGTTTTCCACGGTGTCTTTCTCCTTCACCCCGTACCCATTCAGCAACACAGGCTCCCAAAAGCATTTTCTCCCCTCTATTCACAACGTATCCCTAACTCAGCACGAATTTCCTCAATCCTGCGCATAACACGCTCTCTCAGCTGCGTCGCACTTCACTGTCTTCCTCTCACTCCCATCACCCCCGCTATTGTCTCACTTTCCAAATCAGCGGCCATCTCTCCCTTCGTAACATTCGTCGTCTTGTCTCTCGTTGTTTCTCCCCTCGTAGCATCCTTCGTCTTGATTCTCACCGATTCTCCCGTCGTATCATCCTCCATCTGGACTGTCGCCGTTTCCCTCGCAACATTCTCTCTCTCGATCCTTACCGTACTACCTCTAGCTCGATATAATTGTCTGGAATACACTGACGGATGAGGTCGTCGAGGTTGGTAGCTTCTGAACCGGAGGTCTTACAAAACTTATCGCCTCGATCTAGTCTACAATTCTCAATCTCCGGTCTCCGATCCTGGTATGTCGATCCCCGTCTTTACCCAACTCTAACACTCCACTGAAACATCTCCCATAACATAGGATACGAGAAGGAGTCAACCAACCTTCATTATTCTGCCCTCGCCGCTTCTTTTCTAACGACTATGAATCGCAGCTAGAAAGTTAGATCGACAATGATACTATCCGTCCCTCTTCATAGCTCTATCGACGAAGAGCTATTTTCTCTTAAGCTATATGCATTGACTCTTCCGCACTTCGTCAAGCGATAGAGGAATAAAACCATTTTTTAATACAAATTCGCGATCGAGGCAGCGGAAATTGGTTGTTCTTTGGCGGAGTCGATGAATGGCTGGAATGGGCGCGAGATGGGCCTGGAAACGGCAGTTGACCCGAGATAGGTCGGAGAAACGATTGATTTGGCCGCTGATTGAGTAGATCAGTTCAGGAAATAGGTTCTGGAATGTCATAGTGATGTGTCGGATTTGTACTGTTCTTAGTGTGACGTGCGTCGAAGCTTCTCTTATAGAAGTTGGGCTGCACGTGACTGGAGGCCAACCCAACTCTTTTCAGCTTCCTTCTTTCATCGCACGCTTCACATTCACACTTTACATTCACAATTTTGAGAACGCCTTAACAATTAACAATTTTTACTGCACGCACCCTTTGAGTCCGGTATGTCGATGACCATCGTCTCCTAAATCTCTAGACAACCTCAAAGCTGGCGAAGTGCTTACTGATGTGTCTGCAAAGCTGAGCCCATGTCAATAGCCAACACTGCATCTGAGGAGTCCGGTATGTCGATAGCCAATGATGAACCCGAGGAGTCCGGCATGTCGACGACCAACAAAGAATCTGAGGAGTCTGGTCTGTCGACTACAAACAATGGACCTGGGGAGTCTGGTATGTCTGTCACCATCGCCTCTCAAATCTCCATACAACTCCAAAGCTAGTGAAGTTCTTACTGATATGTCTGCAAAGCCCAAATACTAGCAAAGATACCTCCTAGTAAGGATTGCGGATAATCTATCTGAGGATGATGTTGTTAATATGGCTGTTGTGTTGCGCGCAATGAAGTCAACGGTTCGGGGTGAACGGGTTCGGACTGGCGGTTCGCGGTGCGGATCGGTACCGGTTCGGGGTCTGAATTGGACCATATGGAACCGGTTTACTTCATGGGACCAGCTGGTTCGGAACCGGTTCAGTTGATTGGACAGCGGAATGCAAGAGAGCAGGTATAAAAAGAGTCCATTCTACCTGAGGAAGAAAGCCTCCGTCTCCCGACAAAGCCTCCCAGAATGCACTCTCGATTGAATCTTCTCAAGCCGTTACCACAAAACCAAGTCCTAAGCCATGTTATTTCATCCGTGGATGCAGAGATGAGAGATACATGTCAGCCAAAGGTGTGGAAAGTGCAATTTCTGTAGTGAGTATTGTATGTTGTATCTACTTATAAAAATCATTTCAGTCTCTGCTTGAACCACCTTGGAACTGGTTCGAACTAGTTCCCCTACGGTGCCGAACTTGCAGTTCGTGGTTCGAACCATTTTCTACTCTGAACTGCACCGACTGAACCGGTTCACTCTCCGAACCGGGACTGATTCGAACCATCGACTTCACTGGTTTCACGCCCACGATACTGGACTTGGGAGACACTTACAGAAGCGAAGACTTGAGGAAGGAATTAGATTAAGTGACGAAGCAAGAATTCGAAGAAACTACGGTTGCCTGGCGAGCTGTTTAACGGCGAACGAATGATAAAGATGGCAGGTGTGGGAGGAAACTTGAGGGCATTGGCTATCTCACTGAGATTGGGTGCTGAAGTATGGGAGTCGGATATAGATTTGGCCTACGGAGTTTGTAACTATAGACGTCTGCTTACTCTTCGTCTATTGGTGAACGCTGTCCCACGCCTAAGATAGTATTTGGCGAGCTTAGATCCTCATTTAGCTACGAGGGTTTAATAGCCGTTTTAAGGTTGTCAGAAGTTGTTTGCGTATAGTAGAGCAGCCACGCTGGCTAGGACCCGTTGTTGGGCTGCGTGTATAGTCTTTACAAGGTATGATGACGGGTTCGCCGTCCTTTGGAGGGACTTAGAGAGCTCAGCCAGCCCAGAGTTATCATTTTCGGCGGCTCCTAAGCTGGCTCATCTTTATGCTTCCAGATGTATGCAACTAACATACTTCAAGAATTCCAAATTGCTTAAATAGTCTCCAGCCAGCTTGCTGTCAGCAAAGTGTAATTTCTAGTCAGCACCCAGTGAGCGTATCTCTCAAGTCCCTGCGAGCCTGTTGCCAGAGCAAACATATTGGCAGCTGAGAAAATGCCTCCCGCTCAGCAACTCTAATTATTTCAAGTTCAATTAGGTCCACTCTAATCACAAAGTGTTCTATATATGAAATATGTATAAACAGGTCCTCTATCACTTTCCAGTCTCCAATTTACTATATCACTAATATTCATGGTGCAGTTGTACAAAAACGCTCCAATAATGCTGTTGATCCATAATTTCTCACTCAATATTAGAGATATCATAAATCTGGAACTGGGAGGTGAAAGAAGGCATAGTTATCCACATTTTGTGTATAGGACACTTTGTGATCACAGTCAAACTCATGGACTTAAAAGGGCAAGCTATTTTAGATCTAAGTTTAAGAAGTAAGTACTTACCACAATGAGCCACTCAGCCACAGAATTCCAACCAATCTGAATCGAAAAAGACACATGTCGTCTCTTTATATGAATGATGTTTTCTTTAATTTGATTTAGTGACGTTTGACAATTATAATTTTCAGTTGTTCATCCATTCTCTAGAAGATGTTCCTGTGATATTTGTACCTGCAAATTTGAGTGATGCCGCGAGAAGGGGTTGCTACATCACCACCATTACTCTACCACAAACCACAACACCTCAACGAGCAAACCTCTCCACCGCATCCGCCCTATCTATCAGAGCTCGCACACGACCATTGTACCTCCCACAGCCGATGACAACACTACCGCACTCCTCTCTCGCACTACGCTACATTACTTCCGCACTTGCAGGTCGTTAGCACCTTGTGCTATTAGCTCGGTGGAATGCTGACGTCCGTACCTGATATTCTACCACTATTAGTTCGTCTCCTGCGTTAAAGATAGGTGTACAGATTTTGCCAAGTTGGCGCTCACTATGGGGTACATCCACATCGTCCATTCCGCTCCCTCTCCTTATAGTCAGTCACTCCTATCCATTCCCGAGGAGAATCTCTACCGAGTGCGATCTCATCAGGTACAGCATAAACAGCACACTACAGATGGCATAGCTATCAGCACAGAAGTAGATGGGGCTAGGGGGGTGGGAAGGTACCATTTACTGGAAAAAGACAACTTTACGACTCCCGGAGGCTGGTGTCCAAAATGTCCACACCGCGGCAAAGGAACCGGGGATCAAGTGCGGGGGAATGGCGGCCATGTTGGTAAGATTCCTCTTGAAGCCACAGGTATCTGACATGAACAGGAAATGCGGCTGCATGATCGATCAAAGCAGTCTCGGAATACGAAAAGCAAGTAGATATCCGAGGACGAGCGGATACAAACAAACGGGTAGAGTCGTATATGTCGCTGCCATCTGGATATTGAGAAAATCTATCCACCCTAGTCGAAAATCTCGTTGTTTAGAACTTCCACCTCAATAACTTTCCTATCAAGTACTACCTTACAGATGGGGATTCGGTGCTTAAATTTCTACAGGCTCAGCTTGAGGAAGCCCTCGCAGCTCTGCACAATCACTGCAAGAAACGAAAACTTTGGTCTTCGCGATTTCCAATCTACACAGTAGGTACAATGCCATGCCGAGGGTTATTAGGCCGCAAAATCAAGCCCCAAGGGAAGGAAACGTTTCTCATAAGCCTTAACGGCCTGAGCAAAACAGACGAAGGCTGAAATGAAGTGGATGAACTGAACAACAGTACTTTGGTAATATTTCGAAGTTCGAACCGAAGACGAAAGCAAGTTAGGCCGGAAAATATTTTGGAAGAGACTGGAAGAGCGCGACAATCCACATAGGCGGCATCGAGAAGGAGGGAATGGCCGAGGAAGGCGAAAATCGTGAATACGCCAAATACTGGAAACAACCGAATTGTGAAAACTAACTAAAGGAAGATTTGAGAGTGACTGTATCAACAATTCGCAAATACACGCGCATCAACACAGCGAGTATTTGATTATATCCCCGCGTCATAGACCAGCTGAATAACAGCGACTAAGAAACCATCCATGCGAATGAGTTCAGGAGACGAACCCAAGGATCTCGCTCGAAAAGCATGAGATGGAGATCGCAGAAAAAACAGCTGGACGGTGACGTGGAGCTCGAACACCACAAATAAACCCGTGGCAAAGTCAACGTGACGAAGGGGTTTCAAATCATTCCCTACATCAACGGGTGGAGGGTGGCGCATCACTGAACTCTGTGAGAGAGGAAAGGACGGGATACTGCAAAACCGTGAGGCTTGACGCAATACCTATTGGGGAAAAAAACGATCGCCCTTGGAGTCCGGAGACTGGCCGGGAGAAGTCAAATACCGCAAGACATCGGTATGGAGTCTTTCTGTGAAGTTTGGAGCCAACGAATTACTTTCTGATGACGATACACAACAAACAGTATATGAAACGATTTCAAGTTTCTATAGTACAAGACACGGTAGCGGCTTCGCCGCCTCCTGGGGCGACCTATAGATCTGTCTCTAGCTCCCGGTGGGTCTATCTCTATTGTCTCAGTAGTTACTCGTAAGATTTTTAAGTGTCCGCACACCTGCAACCCTAACCCAGCACGTAAAAGACTTTAAATGGTTAGTAATTTTCTTAAATTGACTCTTGGCAATGACTATTCCAGGGCTAGGGTTGCAAGGGTGCGGACACTTAAAAATCTGACGAGTAGAGGAGAAAATGTGTTGGCGACTTAGAAGAGGCTTTCTACTGAGCTATCTCAATCAATTAAAAGTTTAATTAACTGCACGAGTTTTACTCCAATCACAACATGTTCTATACAGAAAATACACATAACAGGTGCTCTTCACTTCCCAGTCTCCAGTTTACGATATCGCTAATATTCATGTAGTGGGCTTTACAACAATGCTCCAATAGCGCTCTTTTTCCACAACCACTCACTTGATATTATAGATATCATAAATCAAAGACTAGGAGGTGAAATAGAATTAATGTATATACATTTGATGTATAGAACGCTTTGTGATTGGAGCTAAACTGTTGGACTTAATTCGTTGGATGATTTTGGTTTTAATTTCAAGCTCGGTTTACTTTGCCACAAATCAGCCACAGTATGTCGGTACGTACCACTTGTCAACCAATGAGAATGCTTCGAGCTGACAACCATGTGTATAACTGTTAGATGTTACTCACGACGCTTGCGGAGAAGGAAGGCATGTAAAATTTTCCTATATATCCTAATTATGCTCGGTTGCTCGGTGGGGTGACGCTCAACTGAACATGACGATTATTTAGTACTATAGATCGCACGAATAGGCTGGTTGGAGTGGCATCGAGACACTGTGCACTGGTTCAAACGCGAATACTCATTGAACAGTGCGTCAAGCTGCGGTCTTTGCCAAAGAAGAGAACCCTGCAAGCGGAGTCCCTTTTATTGTAGACCAGCCACGACGGTTATTCGACTTGTGCCTCCGCAACTGCTCTTCAAAGCCTGGTTAATCATTTGATAGACTTGTTATCACGCACAATGACACTCTGTGGGAATACGAGGGCCATGATGCCGATGAATATGATAAAGCTATACAAAATGGGCTATAGGTGATGGAGCTCTGAATATACTGCTCGAACTCGGCGGTGACAGTGACAATGCACCGACACTAGCTTGAAGTTCCAAGTTCAACACCATAACGGACCTTCAAACAATACAATTTTAATGAACAGCTCTCCAGAAGCGGCATATTCCTCCGGATTGGACTTGTACAGGATACTACTTGCAGTTTTTAAAGAACATGAACATCGTTACCTGAGCTGGCCTAACTAACCACACATGGATTGCATTAGCAAGCTCTAACCTGCGGGCCTGAATGTTCCTGCAACGGAGAGGCATGTGCAGTGGCTGTGGTCGGAGTTTGGATATGAAGTGAAGATAGATTCCGAGTTTCTTTGGGCTATCAGTACACAGGTCACAGAAAGGATTTCATACCCCAGGCCTTTGTTCGGGTTATTGCTTAGGGCACTCTAAACACCGGTTATGGGGAGGCACTAAGAGATTTCTAGTGCAACTTGTGGGCTGTTGTTTCGGATTCAAGTTGTCATCACTTTTGTGATCTTTGTTCTGTTGTTTCTTATACGGTTTCGAGATTGCATTTGGGATTGCGTGTTTTAGAATGTCTTGCGCTGTCTGAGGTGCAGCTTTTTGGAAGCGTAAGGTATTGAATGGCTTGCTTTCCGTTAAGGTAGTCTGGCCGTTGTGGTGGAGAGTCCGATCCACTTCATCCTTTGTTAGTTCTAGAGTGCTTGAATTGGGACAGCGCTATTTTTATAGGTATTAAGGGTTTTGTATTTTGGTTTTATGTTGGCCTAATTCTGTTTTAGAAGTTTGGTGGCATACCTAGCGGTTAATAACTCATTCCCCACTTTAATAGGCAAATCCTTACTAGTTTAACCTGATCAATATGGCTCCATGCAGATTAACAGTTTTCCCCGGATATTCGGGAGAGGTACGCATAGTGGATGTCCCGGACGGCTCTGTAGAGCTTGCTATACGTCGGCTGACTATTTTTCTGGGAATTCAGGAGAACTCCCTACAATAGTTGCTCCAGCTATCTCAACAGGGCCTAGCACAATTGTCTCCGGAAGCAACAGCGGCGCTGGTACTTCCGATGTACTTTCAGAGAAAATTCGAGGATCATTTCACACTAACATCATACAGAACGTAGCGGGAATAACCAGAGCATTACCTCCCCTTCCCACAGAAACGTTAACATGTTTCGGGTCTCAGAGACGACCGGCACAACTGAGTACACGGAACAACAAGAGAGGTTTTGGAAATCATATGAGAGCAACTATGTGGTCTTTCCCGGAAGTCCACGGGACAGACTTTTTATCTTGGAATAGTTGACTGTACGAAGTGCAGTGACGCCTAGAAGTGATCGCAAGTTTGATTATGAATCTCTGAGTGGCAATAGTTGTGCGATCTTTTGCCAGCCTTTGTCACCGGATACGCAACATTTGAGGAAATTCAAAAACCGGGTGAGAAGCCATGATTTGACTCACGACTCCACATATCTCCATTAATTCTACCCAAAAATCGACACCCTCACTTCTGCAACACTCCGGATACTAAATTATGGGGTGTTTTGAACCAATCCGACGAGATCTTAGCTGCAGGTTATTGAGTTGGTAGGAATTTGATATCTTGGAAATTAAAACAAAACTTTCCGTACCGCCGAATACTCAAATCGAACCAAATACTTATGTAGTACTCCATACAGTTTGCGGATGAGGTAGGTCGAACTTTAAGATACTCTGGCAACTCGGATCCTCTCGATTGAGATTTAGGGGTAGTGGGGTCGCATCATTATCTACGCTCGTCATTCGTACACTTCTCCCCGCCTCATTAATTACTAGCGGGAGGAGACACAATCATTGATGCGGAGTGAACATCTACGAATATTCGGCAGCACTTTCCCACCATCCCATGCCGGTTGAGCCTTCAGCACTTATGAGAATAGTGATATCACTCACGGCCGGTTGGGACCAATGCATGGCGCGTTTTCACTCCACTGTGCTTGCTTCGCGTCCTCTGCAGGAGCGTTTTACTCCTTTTGGCTATTTTTTGACGCTATCCCGTTGTCTCGAGAGGTTTCTGTCTCTATTATACGATACGGCACGGATTTGGCGCTGGTCTTGCCCACTTCCCATGCCTTGGCTATCTTTCCAAACGGGGTAGATTGTGATCTCATGGTGCGTAGCAGCGCCTACTGCAGGAGGAGATACGCTTAAAAAGCGTGATATGTGCATGTGCAACGAATTGCCATATCTGCCACCCTAGGATTCTCAAATATATATTCCGTGCCATCTCTAGCCTGGAACAACATTTCGGGTTTCACGGCAAGGAATCCTGGACTGTATGAACTAGAGTAGTATAGGGAAATCGATTAATCTGGGCCCATATGACCAATACAGCAGGGCGTTATAAGATCTACAAATATAATAAGGTTACTTCTTGTTTTTGTTTTAATCATACTGTATTCACTCTATCTAGGGTATGACAGTGCCTGCTTCCTCTCCCTCCGGGTGGCATGGGTAGGTGGGGGAGATCCTGAAAACCGCTCATTCCTGGCTCTAAATCTCGGTTGAAGATTCCGGCAAAATCCGGGGTTCGCATGCAAAATATCTCGGATTTAGCCAATTCACAGCGTGACCGACACTAGATCTAACAACAGCTAGAAGTGGGATTAAGTAGGCAGAACATCCATGCCGTGAGATGACAGCGGACAGTACCCCACGGCGGGAAAACGAATTTTTAACGACACGCAAACACTTAGTCTTGAAAGGTATTTTGGTGGCGGTTGTTGAGCAAGTATTTGTGAATGCGTCGGAGCAGTGATTGTAGAAAGTGTGGTTTAAAGAAACAATATAATACCGGACTAGCTCTACCACTTCAAATGATACACGATAGCTTGACCGGCATTGTGAAGAGTGCCCATACCTCTCTCCCTAGACAGACTAAAACTAAGGGCTACCCGAACAATTCCATATTTTTGTGGGGTGCTGAGGGTGGGGAGTGGCGGAACTCCACTTCGGTATGTCTCGAATAGGACGAAAGGGAATTTGATGATTTCGTCGACGGAATATCCTATCCATTTGGTGGATCGCGAGGAATGTACTTTGGAGGGGTTGTAGGGTACGTATCGTAGGATATGTGCCCATCGTGGAATCCTGTCCGCTGGCCCGGGACCCTGTCCGTTTCCTTGCGAGAAATTTCAACTGGACCCATAGTTCCAATGGTACTCTACAAGGCGGCAAGGTATGTAACCCTTTTTGAAATTAGATCATGTTCTCAGTTCCAGGGACCACAAGAAGATTAACAAGGGTTCAGATACGGTTACCGTGGGGGGAAACTTATTGAAGTTCCATGTTTTAGATTCGTCAATTCATTTTGGAAGGATGTAAGGCCAAGTAACTAGGAGGTCGGATCGGTAGTACTCGTGCTCTGACTTTTTACAGCGGATAAACTACTCGAACTGGCAATTCTAACTTTCAAGGCGAATAATTCTATATCAAGAAGTCTCAGACATCTAGAAGTTTGTACCTTTTCCCTGTTGAGTAGATGTTCCTTTCCTTGCATGACGTGGTCACGATGATGCTGGACTGGCTGGGTCTGCCGTTTCAAAGGCAAATTGAAGTGGTCGCGTAACTTCAAAACTTAAATCTATACAGTGGTGTGTTATTGTTTGTAAAAAATGTGCAGAGCCTCCGGCAGTTTAGACTATAGATTTTGGCAACAAGCCTACCGTTATCCTGTGCTCGAAATCCAGCCGCTTCTTTTAGCCTCCGGCAAGCGATCGCGAGCGACGAGAAATCTGGGAACGAGAGCACCGTTATCCCTAGTCCAATCTCAAGACCTCCGCCCGGACTCGCTAGTCACCTAAACTGGGGTTCAGGCATTGGAAGTTCAACCCGGGGGCGACATTTTTATGTATGTCTACTTTAGAGAGCATGTCGCCACATACTTCGCATCGCAAACCCTGGGCAACTTCAGCATAACTTGGTTCGAAAGGCTGGAGCACAGTAGTAGTAGAAACTGAGAAATTTGCATGAACCTGCAGCAAACTCAACGAGTTACCGATAAGACCCCAACAGTAGTGTCACCTCTAGACGAGGGAATAAGCGCCTGATATTGAAGCTTCTGTTCTGGCAAGCTTCTGTTCTGGCAAGCCTCTGCTCCGGCAAGCTCCTGTCCTGGCACCGTCAAACCGCCGCTGCCATACCTTCCCGAGACGTGTTCGCAGAACCGCAGACTACTACTGAAAAGCACCTTTAGTACCGCGTTATATGGCTACTGTGTGACCGTAAGAACTGTAGTCTTCCAACGTCTTCAGAATGCATTCCGCAACTGTCTGTTCATTACGCGTTTAGAACTCCTGTCAAGCTGGCCAGACTAAATGTTGCGCGAAGTTAGCGTTACCGTCAATAAGTATAGGACGTGTGGACTTCTGCAAATTAGATTTGTAGCGCTTTAGAGAACGGCATCTTGATCGCATTCTCAATGACGGTCTCCGAGCGCAGCCTAAGCTGTTAAAGATTCTATTTCGATTTTTCTTGATTTTCATCCTGTTAATTACCTAAAGCAAAATAATAATCAAAGTAAGAATGCAATATCAATCCCAGAGAACTTAACCCGATCTATAACTCAGTTACCGCCATAGTTATCACTAATTTCGGAGGGTATATTGCCAACCAGAGTTAGTATCACACCTTTAAGAAACCTGCATCGCACACCTCTACCTACCCAACTACAGAGAAGATTGCGTACCACTAGATAGTTCAGTACCGTACCGAGTAGGTAGGTACAGACGTCATCTGCCATAGTCGGTTTCTGTCCGTCACATAGAGCCCTGTCCGAAAATGAAGATTTCCGTCCAGACTGTCTTCAAGAAAATTCAGAAGCACCTGAGCAGTTGTTTATGCATTACTTCTCCAGGATGTCATGGCCCAGTGAAGGATTTAATCACCGGCGTAGTCACCCGGAACGAGGCCAGCCGTAGGGCTAGTAGGTTACTAATGGGGGTCATCCATGGAAAACTCAAGGAGGCCATAACAAGAATCGTTGCGGCGTCTGCTGCAGGTTAGTGTTAAGCGCTGGGTAAGGGTCACGGCGGCACCAGAGCGCGTTGTAGATAAGCGATACCAGTGGTTAGCCATTCGGGCATTGAGGTTAAACTTAGGGTGGGTTTGAGCACTTACCCCTAGCAGTTAACCGGTTCATGTATGTCTACATATGCTTAGTGGGTTAGAGACAATCACTGACAGTACAGTGGCCACGATACCGCGTTGGGAAATCTTCACCATACCCTTTCTTCAATCGCTGTACCCACAAGTAATCCATAACCATAGTATGAACGCCAAATTCATTGTTAACTTTTTTCAGGGTATAGTTTTCTAGCGTTGGACTCTCAAGAACAAAGCCTTTGAGTAATGCCGCTCATACCGACTTGCGAACCTACTAACCTTGTCGCTGGTGGGTCAAATCAGGGAAGTATTTGCACGGGTATCTGTTCCCTTTAATATTAATCGAGCAGAGGTCAGGTTGCCTCCTTCGGAACTGTCATTTGGAAACTTCTGTCCGTCGGTATATGCAATGGTCGAATGTGTCTGATCGAGTTGGCGATGACGAAAACCGTATGCGTCCTATACAAAACTAAGGTTTGGTAAACTCATTATTACGACTGCCGGCAACTTTTTCACTAGACCGGACGGGCAGTTACCGTACAACATCAATGAAGTGTAGACGTGCAAAGTCGACGTCGACGCCGACGCGATGTCATGCTATCACGTGATCTAAGAGATACCATAGCCGCGGTTTGCTTTTTCCTCTGTTCGCGATGATCATTTGGGAATTTTTTTCTCTTTCGGAAGATTATGAGCTCTGTAGCCAGTTAAAGATCCCTATTTTCAGCCAAACGATATTCTCAAAGTGGGTGGTTTTTCTTCTCACGGCACCATTCAAGGCTAGTGGCATTGATCCATTGATTGGATACTGGAATAAATGGTTTCGTTCACTTGCGGGATGGTATCGCCGTATTCTTTCAGGGTGGTGATTTCTGTATCCTTTTGCTCGGGTCAGATACTAGAGTATACGAGTGGCTTTATTGCAATTCCCATCGTATCGTTTCGCTCGCGTCACTATCCAGAGTAGTTCAGTATCAATCCGCACCCATTTAGAGATACACAAACCTTAACAAGCAGTAGATTCCCGTTCGATGCACTGCTCGGGTACTGGAACGAGTGGCTTCTGCTCAATTCCAGGGCGGTAATTGCCGTATCCTTCGCTCGTGTCAGATACTGGAACGATGGCTTCTTTGTAGGTAGCCTGTGTCCCTAGCCAAAGTATGTTAATATTAATCCACATGCGTTTGGGGGAGGTACAAGCTTACCTAGCCGCAGATATCCGCTCATTTCAATGCCAAAGAGATACTTGTCGCTCCGGATCCGAATGGCATGGGAGGGAACTACCCACGCTCCCAATCAACCTCGTCCTCCTTGGGTACTTCCGGCTGGAATGTATACCATAACCACAGCTGTAGGCTTGGATACGAGGGAGCGTAAGTAGACTAGCGGTACCCCGGCTCGGCCGCAGGTACTCGGGTAGTCGCTATTCGTCCGTCTGGCACTTCCGTCTTCTGATCGCCAGGAGCAGGCCGAACTGGAATAACTGTAGCAATAGGTAATCCGAACAAACAATCTCCACATGTCTCACTCCCATGTAACGGAAGACTCATCAGACGGTTTTGGTTCCACTAGTTAGTTTCGGAGGCCCCGCATGCTGCCGGCCGAGTCGATCGGAAATCACCACGTGGAGAACGTGGCAGAGGGCTAAGGGGACATGTGGTTCGGGACGCCTTCGGTGATAGTTCCTTTTTTTGTCGTGCTGGAGGGTGAGCTGTCAGTCTAGCTGGACGGATGCGGACTGCGCGAGTGCAAGATAGAGAACTCTGTCTCCGCTAGCTGGTTGAGTGCATCAGCTCGGGGTGATATCCAACTTTGGAACAGCCCTACCGGATAGACATATATTGTAATAGCACATATCGCCATATTGCATATAATTCGTTTGGCTAAGTAGTTGATAATTCCGATTCTGCCATAAGCTTCAATTTAACATCCGTAAGGAGCTGTTCACAGTCATCCGTCTGCTCGATAAGCCTTTGTCGTTTCAGTTCGCTAGATGTGGCGCAGCACCCAACTAAGCTTTCATTTCCCGCCCCGTTTGCTGACGCCCAAAATAAACATCCATCCGTTTACGGTTAACCGAGAGTACTCATTTACGTGATGTTCTTCATCACGGCCGAAGCAAGGTTGTGATGCAAGACAAGACCAGTTTCTTATCAATAGGCCTACAGTGCAGCATGTCTCAAACGCAGTGCCTGGCTCCACATGGTTAGCACATGTTGTCATTGATGATCGGCCGCGCGCTGATCAATGATTGGCTTCCAGAATGCAGGCCAGCACAGAGGATAGGGACGATCATTGCAGCATTCCATCCTTCTCCCCTACGCTAATCAGTCTGCGACTATCGTATTCCAGAAGGCGAACCGAAGGCGTGTTCTACCCGCTTAGCGCAGCCGTCCGAGAGAACAAGATAGGTTAAGATAGTCAGTCCTGAGGGGAATACAAAAAAAGAACTTTCCTTATCACACTGCATGCGCAGAGCTGCATCTTTTTTTCGCTCCCTGCTTCATCTGCCAAATTATCAATTAACTCGGTTTCGGTTGAGACCGCACGGCCAATCAGACCCCAGCCTTTTCCTTTTTCATCCCGCTCTCACCCCACATTGAAAACAGAACTTGGCGATACGAGCAGACTATGATATGACGGTAGTAGTGATGGTGGTGGAAGAGGCTTGGCCGATCGTATCGCTGGGCTCGCACGAGTGATTGCACTATGACTACCGTTATTAGAATTTCGGACGAGACAGCAACAACGGCGTGCAACCCCACAAATGCTGCTGAGAGATAAAACAAAAATAAACCGCCGCCGCCGGGTGCGGTGCTATAGACAGTAGTAAATTCTCAGCAATTTTCCTCCTTCTGCGGACCTCACCTAAGCTGAATGTGGCGCAGTCATTGTGTTATCCGTCGCCAGGTGAGTGAGCGAGCGAGGCTGGGGACACTTAGTATAGTAATATCGGTGCCTGCATCCGCCGCTCGGTTGGTTCTTTGCCACTGCTGGGAAACTGGAAAATCATCAGCATCATCATCGTTGGTTAGGTTGCTAGCATCATGTCAAGACGACGTCGATGATGGGCCTACTTCGGGTGTCGCAGGGATGGGATGTCTCGGAGATGGAGATCGCTAATCGGCTAGATCGGCTATGCAGATCTCTGCCACAGACACCCTGCATGCCATACCCACATGTTCCCCGTAGGTAAAATTGCGCACATGGACTTTGCACCGAAAAAGGCTGCAGAACATAGTTCCGCGAATAAAGCCGCAGTGATTTGTGGGCAGACAACCCTAGCCCACTGAAGAATCCGCTGCGCCGCTAACGGAACTTGCCTGACTCCACCTACCTGGCACCCCGTGGCGGAGTGTTTGATATAGATAAGCAGGTATGGATGGCTCATATCATGCCACTCTCTCGTGCGAAACCCTTGCCCACAATTACAACCACTCCCATGCAGAAACCCCGGACCCAATCGTGCCCATGCGACCTTTCGTTGGTTCCTGTCCGTGTCCCAGCTTGAAGACCCCAAAAGTAATACCGGGTACTGATATACCGGCCGGCTATAGTTGGATCTCGCCTCCACGATACCTGATATCTTCATATACGATTGCCGTATAAAGCGATACCTCCTCCCCTTCGATCTGGTACATCACTCACAGCAACAACAACATCGCAACAATATAACATCTCTACTCCTCGACTCCCCAACACAACAGCAATCATCGATATCCTTCTCCTTCCTCCTTCTCCCCTTCTTCTGTCTTCAGACACCACTCCGACAAACATGTCTGTCGTCTCTATGAACGGGAATGGGTATAGGCATTCGCCATACTCCAAACATCCGATGCCGTACGCAATACTCCGGTCAGTTGTTTACATGTGTTCTGACGATTACAGGCAACCTCCAGCAGGCGCAATTACACCCGCTGCTTCTCCAGGGCGGTCACCTTCAATCGACGAACAGGCCCACCGATATGGCTCCCACAGGTGAATTTACTCCCACAGCTGTATACTGGTAGTAGATTTCTAACTCCGGATTCACAATAGATCGTCACCAACCCCTACCGCTCCTCTTTCCAATGTCTATAACCTTCTCCAGAGCAACCATGTCTCTGATCCCACCGTCACAATCTCACTTACCGGCCACGACCTCACAATAAGCCAGCTACAAACCATCATGAAGAAGGGAACCAGGGTCGAGATCAACAGCAGTGCAAAGAGGAGTGTCCAGGCATCCGTTGATGCTCTTGCAGCACATCTCAAGGCTGAACACTGTATCTACGGAGTGAACACCGGTTTCGGCGCTTCGGCAGACTCCCGAACAAACAAGCCAGATATCCTGCAGGCTGCACTTCTCCAGATGCAACATATTGGAATCTTGCCTTGTAAGTTTCCTTGCGTTGCAATTGTACCGACAATCGTTGACCATTCTTAGCTTTAACCTCCGGCAACAAGAACGTCATGCCAGAAGAATGGGTCCGCGGTGCGATGGCTATCCGCATCAACTCGCTTCTTCGCGGCCACTCGGCAGTGCGATGGGAGGTCCTTGAGCGCATGACTGGATTGTTGAACCACAATGCCATTCCATGTGTACCGCTACGTGGCAGCATCTCCGCCAGCGGTGACCTCAGTCCATTGAGCTACATTGCTGGCGCCGTCACCGGCCACCCCGGAATCTTCTGTTTCATTGGCGAGGACCGCAAGACCGTTACATCAAGGGAGGCATTGGCATCGTGTGGCTTGCAGCCTGTCGAGTTCCGCGCGAAAGAGGTGCTCGGTCTCATCAACGGCACTTCCATCTCATGCTCCGTCGCTAGCAATGTCGTCTCCGAGGCATCGATGCTTGCCCAGTTCTCGCAGGTCCTCACCGCCATGGCCGTCGAGGTCTCCGTCGGAAGCGCAGAGCCATTTGATCCGTGGGTTGCCAATGTCTCTCGTCCCCACCCCGGCCAGAAGGAGGTTGCCGGAAACATCTGGCACCTTCTTGGCGACTCCACGCTCGCTCGTGACCGCCACCCTCCGGAGGGCGATGAGGACCACGACCACGTCGGTCTCCGCCAGGACAGATATCCTCTCCGCACCTCGCCTCAATGGCTCGGCCCGCAGATTGAGGACCTCGACCTTGCCATCACTCAGCTCGGCGTCGAGTGTAACTCCACCACCGACAATCCCCTCATCGACACCACCACCGCCGGGGGCGCGTTCGCACGCATCATGCACGCAGGCAACTTTCAGGCTATGCACGTCACAGCAGCAATGGAGAAGACACGGTCCGCACTACAAAACATTGGAAAGCTCATGTTCCAGCAGCTCACGGAGATGGTAAACTATTGCACGGCACCTCTCCCACCCAACCTCGCCTCAGACTGCGACACTTCGCTCTCCTACACCATGAAAGCCGTCGACATCGCCGCCGCCGCCTACTGCTCCGAGCTCGGTGTGCTCGCCGCTGGCAACGTTGGCAGCCACGTTCAGTGCGCTGAAGACCGCAACCAAGCAGTCAACTCCCTCGCACTTGTCTCCGCCCGTCAAGCCGACGAGATGAACGATGTCCTCTCCATGTTGATGGCCAACTACGCCTACGTTCTCTGCCAGGCAATCGATCTCCGAGTCATGCTCCTTTCCTTCACCGAGAACCTGGAGCAGCTCGTCAAGAGCGAGACGCAGAGCTATTTCAAGGGCATGATCAACAAGAAGGAGCTCAAGAAGCTTGGCGGCAAGGTATTCCTGCACGTCAAGAAGCGCTTCGACGAGACTATGCGCGAGGATGCCCGACCACGGTTCCATGACATCTTCTCCACTGCTACCTCCGTAGTTATGGACGCACTTGCAGACAACAACCCCCGCCCTAGCAATGATCCAACCGCCGTCTTCTCCTCCATCTCCTTGTGGCGACAGAACCTCACTCACAAGGCTCTGACAATGTACAAGGACCACCGCGACGAGTTTGTAGAGATGGAAGCACCCGCAGCTGGAAAGCTCGGACGTACACGACAGCTTTACGAGTTTGTGCGACGGGATCTGAATGTGCCCATGCACCGCGGCCAGGATGACTTGCCCGTCAAATTTGGAGAGATGAGTGAGCGTGAGGCACAGACATTGACTACTGGTGCGATGATCACGAGGATTTACGAGGCAATTCGGGATGGAAGGATTGCGGGCGTTGTGATGGGGATGTTTGAGGGGTTGGAGGCATAGATCGGCTTGAGGATAGTGGAGGAACGGGGGGAAATGGGAGGGATGGGAGGATTTCCTGGAGCTCGCTGATTGGCTTGAGACCGGAATGGTGGGATGCGATGGATAGACGGATGATTTTGGAATTGGGATTTGGAATAGGACGGAACGGTATATGGAGGGATGAGAGGGAGCTACCAATGTGTCGGGACATTTCTTAGAGTGCTGGGGGTAACAGTTCGGGTTCATACGGGAAGATCAGGATCAGGATTGTGATTGGGTTTCAGTTTCATTTGTACAGGCCAGGAGTTTTTTGCTTTTTTTTTGTTTTGTTTTATATCGGTGTTTTTTGCGAGCGAGTTTTGCTTCGGGTCCTTTGTTGATATTACGGCTTTTTTTCTCTACATCGGTTGTTTTTAGTTTATTTGATGTATTTAGGTACAAGTAATGCGAATGCGAATGGTACCTCTATTTATTACTTGCATCATCACTTCTCGTATCAGGCTTCTCGTATCAGGCTCTCCAGCCGCTAAACGAACAAACCACAGAGGTTCCATCTCATCAAGGCTACATGGTTCACTAACCAGGCGGAGCTTACATCTCGTTATGACCACTGTACAGTACCTACATCCGACCATGCGAGCAACTGCACAGTACCTACATCCATATCAACTAATAAACCCAAATTATTTTTAGTATCTCTCTCCCATAGCCTTCCTGACTCTGCCTAGTTTACCGTTGCAACAAGGCAGTGATGTCACAGGAATGTCAGATCTAAGCATGGCTCATCTTTCGGGCGAGAAGCTGCGGTCTCGGTTGGAAAAGGGTTACCCGCCACCCGAGTGACACCTTGTGTACGTTAGGTACAGCGCGGAGTTATGCTATCTAGGATCACAGACAACACACAGTGAAGAGTAATCGTCGATGAGATTTGTGGTAGTTGGTAATAGTGTTGGTCGCAGGATTTAGAAACTAACGCTTACTACAAACAGAGAACGAAAGCTGTGATCATCGGGCACCCATTACGGACGAGTCTAGAGTTCAGCGTTGTGTGCTAGCTCCAGAAACTCATCTTGGTCACAACTCACTTGTTGAGAGCGGCGATTGAGCGATTTGTTTCCTGCGTATGCTGGTAATGGTGATGTCTAGGTTATTCGGGGATTGTCACGATGTTTGGGGTTTAATCCATAGAACCACCATCGATGACGGGGTTGCAGGGTAGGGGAGGCTCGGCAGTCAGTCGGCTCTCGGGCGAGAACGGGGTGCGAGTGGGGGCACGTGAGCGAGTGAATGATTATGATGCAGGATGCTGTCTCAAGTAGATGAAGGCTAGTTAGGGCCACGGCCGAAAAAAAGTTTAGTTGCACCTTAAGAAGGGTGGGTCTTAATATAGTGAAAACGCCGCCAGTGGGATGTATCCGTCTCCTCAAATAGTCACTCAATTATGGCTTCATCTAAGAAATCCTTGGTGTCGGAATGTGGATAGGTTAGGATGATATTCCATGACCTCCGGCATACTGTGTTCTCAACATCAAATTTATACCTCCCCTGGCATCAAAATGTGGACGCTACAAGCGCTGCTGTTTTCAAGTTCGTGTTTGTACTATATCTTGGGTGGGGCGCCACTGTTTGTAATTAAACAATGGCACCTTCAGTTTTTGGGGTGGTAATTAATCTCGATAGTTTGTCTTTTGTCCCTGACATTACTTGTTGTTGCCCGAACCTCCCCACACTGAGGAGAGTCTCCTCTAGATTCGGAAGAAGAGGTCTTAAAGTTTTCCTTCGATGATTTAAATTCCCAATTTAAAGAGAAGCCACCACAAGTTGAAATTCTGTCCCATGAACTTTCCGATCTCAGCATTTCGTTCTGGATTGAAGCAAATTTGTCTCATTTGGGTAAATGGGCTATAGTGTGACATCTGATTTCCTTGGTCTTAATTCCCTCCCGAAACTGGCAGGTTAGTGCGGATATAGGTCATGGCTTTCGTCCGAACATAGGCCACCAATTTTTCATCTTCTCTGTCGTAGACCAAGGTTAGTATCCAAAGTGTCGATTAAGATCTAGTGTTGTCTTTTATTCTCTTTAGAAATTGATCCTTGAGGCTATCATACATTCCCATCTTCTATTCGGCAACCCTCTCATGAAATACCGCGTCTTCTCTATTGATTCTTTGGGATCAAAAACCGAGTTTCCCATTACCTACCTCCTGGACAATGCTGTAACCTCTCCCATTGAGGCAGTGTTATGACCCTTTCGTAGTAGCCGCCCATCCATGGACGGGCAGTACCATCTATGGACAGGGCGGTTCCATGAATGGGACAAATAAAAATATGCAAATTAAAAAAATAGCTTTGTTTATAAAATACTTAAAAGAACTCCTGGATATTTCTTTTACAAGTCCATTGGCTTCGCTTCACTTCTATATATCTCTTTTATTATATAAGTCCATTTGCTTTGCTTCGCTACCATATATCTCATTACAAGTCTACTGGCTTCGCTGCACTGCTATATATCTCTTTAACAAGTCCATTGGCTTCGCTTCAATTCTATATATCTCTTTTATTTTATAATCTCATTTGCTTTGCTTTGCTTTGCTTTTATATATCTCTTTTACAAGTCAGTTGGCTTCACCTCGCTTCTATATATCTTGTTTTACAAGTCAGTTGGCTTCGCTTCGCTATTTTACTGACTTTATCTGTAATTATTTTACTCAGCTAACTTTATCAGTTAACTTTATCAGCAATTAAATTGCTGGCTCTCGTTAGTGGCGTGAATTTAATTTGCATAGCTTATTTTTACTTGTACCATTCGTAGAACGTTAACCGCCCTGTCCATAGATAGTACTACCATTCCATAGGGCGATTCCACGAATGGGTCAGAACAGGCAGCATCCAATTCCCAAGGGCCCTCCAACGGCTACCGCGGTAGCTCATTTGTTGCCAGCCATTTCGATTTCTGCAAACGGGCATTCTGGCTCTGGCAGAACGCTCTCGGTCGAAAAACAGATCAGGATGGGCAAACAGACCTGGGACGGGGGAATTGGGAAGATTGAGTTCGAAGATTGCTGACACTAGTTGGTGTCTTACTGTTATAAACTGACGCCTATGCATTCTAATAACGTCAAAAAAATTTCAGAGTAGATAGATATTATTATCAACCCAAGTCATCTAGGTTCGTCTTCTCCATCTTGGAAATGTTGTCCCCCTCGCAAAGATTTCCTCGCTGTCAGTTGCGGTAATTTGTTCGGATTTCTCATACTTGTGCGAGAAAATGATGTCTCTGTCCACGAAATCAAATTCCACTTGCATCTCAGTCCACGAATATGCAACGTTAGAAGTAGTGTTATGCTGTGTTTATCGGGTGCTGGATATACCTCAAGTCTGACACATGGTCAATACCGTGCTAGTGCTTGCCAGATTGTGATATATCCAGAGATTACGAGACATGGATAAGGATGGTACGAGGTTTCCAGCATTACGGTTTGTCCAGAAGGTCAGCCATATCCATCGGGATCCAAAATACCGGGTTAGTTCAGTTGTATACCGTCAGACACGCGACAGCTTGATCCCGGGATGGAATGAGTATTATCCAATGACGTAATGAATAGCTGCTGCGCTAATGCACGATCCCACGTCAACGAGAAAGCCAAGGTTGGTGTACACCGGAGTTTGGGGTAGTATATATTACGGGTGTATGGCCTGTAGCTCTATGGGACATCCATGCACGGTTTAAAGTTAGACAATAACGTGTAACGTTAAACGTTCATATATAATATGTTAAACTTAAATGTTAAGATAAACTATAAGTTAAACGCAAGTTAAACACTCAGTTAAACGCCGAGTAAAACGCCGAGTTAAACTCCGAGTTAAACGATGACTTAAACGCTGAGTTAAACGCTGAGTTAAACGTTAAGCTAAATGACTTAAGTTAAAAAATGAGTTAGACAATGAGTTAAATGGTAAGTTAAATGTAAGTTAAAACCACTGAAGTTAAACGATAGGTTAAACGATGAGATAACGATGAGTTGGACAGGGATTTAGGCATTAAACAAAGAAGTCGTTTAACTTTGAACGATAAGCATGAGTTAAACAGACGTTAAACGTTCCCATATAAACACATGTACTATAGAGGTAGGTGTTCCTTGAGCCAATCAGTACTCTTCGGACAAATTGACATCTCATGGACGGATAGTGGAGAACACAAGTTCTTCACACCAGGCAGTGCGCCCCGCGATGTCAGGATTCCTTTGGGGAAAGTATCTAGCTCCCTGATCCTAAGTTTAATGAGGGTGGCGGCCTACAGACTCAGAGTACTGGAGGATAACGAGACGTAAATATATGTTGCATTTAACGTCAAAGTAATCGATCCCACACTGTACAGAATATATTTAAATGAAGACTTGCTGAGATTGCAATCTGGGACATGTTAGGATCGTGAATCGTTCAGCAGGTGGAAGTAAAAGAGGGCGTTGAAGTTGACGTTGAGAGAAGGTTGCTGAGCCCCAGTGCATGTACATACCACGTGACCGCTATGACCGCGCACTGGATATCACTCACATCTGAATAATGGGCACATAAAGCGCGGCGCCTCTCCGGACCATCACCTCCACTATCACCATCATTATCACCCCCAAGACTTTCCCCCCGGCTAAGTTCCACCATACACAGGATTATTATTGTATGAGGGCTGTACTTGATTAACATTGAAATGGTGGCTTTATAGATCCATCCTCTATGCTGTTGTGCAGTCTTGAATAATATACTGATAACCAGCTACCATTGATGGAAGGGTCAATTCTCACAGGGTACTCACTAGCTAGGCGCATTGTTTTAAACGTGCTTGTGCTTGGGTATCCAAAGTTGGGAAGATGTCACTGGTGATGATGGCAACAGAGGTTTTGATGCACTATAGCAGTACCCAGACATGGATCGGGCTGATCTTCCAGTCAAAATAATTACAGATTCTCTACCACTTCGGAGTCCATGCGAGGTCATAATTTCCTTGTATATGTGGCCAAGATTTCCCAGCCTACAGTTCATTTTTGTTATAGGAATTGTAGATCTCAATGGTCTGTGGAAACGTACAGACCTTGGTAGCAGGCTGACCGGTGCCAACTGAATCTGCTGCAGAACGAATAGCCCCTAAGGAAATGCATGCTATGTCTGCTTACTGAAGACTCTGCACAATCTGCACCACTCTCATTTCTAGAGTTCTGTTACTTACACGCTTACTCCTCAAAGTGAAATGAATTCGGCAGATAGAAAATGGTACTGGTGCACATGATACTGCAAGCAATAATCCAGAAGCTTTACATAACGAACAAGACTTTAATTGTTGTGTTTGACCACGGTGGAATTCTTGGGGGTGATAGTGAGAGTGATAATAGTCTGGAGAGGCGCTGCACAATGCACATAAAGGCCGTTATTGCGGGATTAAGTCCAACAATAAAATGCAGGCGATCAGCAGACGACAGATTAGTGAGATTTCATACTGCCCATCAGTGTCATCACTATTGATCGTTCTCTGAGGTGTATCGTGACAGAAAGAACAGCTTTTTTGTGCTTAGACAAACAAAGTAAAGTGTTTTTGGTTTTGGAGCGCTAGGCACAAGAGAAGGAACAAGGTAGAAAGGAATAAAATATAGAAAATGAGAAATACAAAAGCCGCCCTGCCATAGCTCACATGATAAAAATACTTATACATGTAGATTACGGCCTGCGGCGGCGGCCCGAAAACAAAGGGCTTAGGCTTTCAAAACTACTGACGCGGTAAATTCTGATAGTGCGCAATATGTGCTGGAAAAATCGCTAACAGAAGAGTTGCTACCACAGCTACCATAGTTGCGGGAACGGCGCCACTTTGGATATCCCAAGGCCGTTCGCTCATCCACCAACAGAAGAAACCCCAGGATGGAAGCCAAAAGAGTAGAAACAGAACAGAAACCCTTGTACGGCACAAATTTAGTTGCAGTTGCAGACCCCAAGCAATGTCTTGATCGTCTGGGAGTTCCCCATCTCGTTTCGGAATTTTCTTCAGGAAGTCGCCGCAGGTAGGTATGCCGGGACATTCTGGATTCTTAAAGTAGTGCAGCAATTTAAATTCCGGTATTACAGGCGGCTTATCAGGCGGCTTCGGACTATAATGGTACACATTGTATGCAGGATCGCCGTCTGGTGGAACTCCTTCGGGTCCATGGCAGTCGGCATAGTCTTGACCCAACCGAATACGCGTACGGGAGAACTGAGAGTATATCAGCTGGGACAAGTCTGTTTGCCTGGACATTGAACCACACACTCTAAGGAATGTTATCCTGCTTACGCATGATAACCCAAGCCTACATCTCAATCGGCCTCTGGATTCGTGGTACTCCCTCTTTAAGTCTTCAAAAAATTCCCTATCACTCGATAGCCGTAACGGACGTTTTGGAAGCTGTGCAAACAAATATACTTGATCTGTCTGCGGGATACAGCACATTATACGAGGATCTACAAGTGAAACGGCTTGCCGCCCACCTCCACTCGCACTCTGTGACTCGGCCAAAATACCACTATTATTGTTAAGATCGCTAGGAGACGGCTTATTAGCCTGGAAGGTAGATGGCGCAGAGGAAGATGCTGGCGTTTGATCGCTAGTAGCCGGCGGGATTTGGGGGGTGCTAGAACCTATTCCCGCAGCCGCACGTTGATAGATGGCTCGATAACTTTCAACAGCTGCTGTGCTTATAACCGTGGACATTCGAAACCCGCAGGACTACCTGAAGTTAGGTGGCTTACGATATATCTCAACGACGGTGAAAACGTACACACGTCCAGGTCATCTTAACCAATTGAGTGCCCAACTGAGATAAGATAGGAGGATCAAATGGCCACCAAAATATCTTGGTCTTTAGTTTCTGTTCCAACTGTATCCTGGCTCTATAAATCCATCCAGCATCGTACGGAACAAACTCGAGCGATTCGTATTGTCCATTTTGGTGCTCGACTTTAGAGTACGAGCTAGGAAATTGGCATTCTTTTTCTGGTGGGAGAGATGATGTGGTTTCTGGTTCCCTGTTGCTGGTGGTATCTCCTACCCAGCGATCAGCTGACGTTGATGTGGTTTCCAGTTCCGCCTGCGAACTCGCGTCCTGAGGTCTGGTGGTGTCGTACAAATCGTCCGGAACCCATTCTTGTCTGTAGGCAGCGGTTCAACATTTGCGTCTGAAGATGGACTGAAGCTTACATCAATTCACACCTCCCACACCTTATATGGTCACACTCAGTGCATGCTGGGGTGGTTTCGACGAGGAATGGGCCTGAGTGATGGTATACTGTAGTGCCCTGTCTCCCCTGGCAGCAAAGCCAGAACCATACATATAATCCCCCTTTCATGTTCCCTCGTGTTATAATCGTTGTGATGCTCTGAAGTTGGCGATGATGAAGTGAGATGGTTGCAGGGCCGGTTGATGGCATCTGCGGCTGAAACGGTGTTACACCGCATAGCTTTGGTAAATGCTATCATCCAGCTGGTGTGCCTAGCAAAAGAAATTTCGTGGCGTAGATAATGTGGTGAAACGTCGGGATGTGCCGTGATTTTAGGTGACGATGCTGGCGCCACCACGCTTACCGGTAGCTGAAAAATGTGAAATGACTGTCATAACCTTAAGATCTAGCGATATCTAAGTCCCCATAAATAGTCAAAAATCTTTGCATTTACTTGAGCAGTTGCTCTGACAGGTCAGCCTGTTCAAATAGTTAAGTGCCTTGATGGTATATTGGTTTATCTAAACCCAAATTCCCATCAATATACGATCCACCGGCTTATATTCACGGGCTCTCAGGCTAGAGATCTATCTCTGCGAGTTGGACATGTGCCGAGGGGTCCGTGCCCTAAGCCGCACCTTAATCCAACCTCCTCCAACTGCCTCCTCTCAAGAGAAACAACCCCCGCTCTGGAGATACAAACATTGCTAGGAAACAACCTTCGCAAGGCAAAAACAGCCCAGAGTCTCGACCGAAGTACGGGTAGCAGTGGTAGAAAAAGAAAAACCAGTACGGAATATGCGTTCACATGGTCAGTCGGTGACGGTACTTTCTTTCTCCCTTTACCAACTCGTGCACTACCACCACCTCGTTAAGTGATAACCCCGTGATGAAAAACAGCAGAATAGTGGAAGAGTAGGCCTACGGTGAACGAATATGCCGGAAGAAGACAAGAAGATTGAAAACGTACCGCGAGTGAAGCAGGGTTCTTAAAATGACGGAAACAAAAGCTCGTATTGAAAGACGGGTTTTGAGGTAGGAGAAGTGCTGTTCCTGGATCCGAGCAAGGCATACCTCAAGAGCCATTTTATCGGTGCTCTGCTATTTTGGCTCTCTTTCTCATCCTCCGTTAGTTATCCCTCACCCCCTTTTCTTCGAGGGAGCTGAGACCTGGTGATTGCAGAATCGGCGCCAGACCGCCAGACCGCCAGACCGCCAGACCCAGATTTTGGGATGCTGTGTTAGATAAAGGTGCCAAAACTGAAGCTAGGATAGCAGTTCCAGCCCTGTCCGTGGTTCTCTGACTTTTGGATGTGATTGTTGCTGGAGGGGCTGGAGTAGGAAGTGTTGGTAGCGAAACAAGTCCAGACCGAGTGATAGTAAATGATTAGATTTAAGGGACGTAGATATCGAGGTAAGAAACGACGAAGTAGCTTGAGTTACGATAGAACCCCTAGAAAAGCTGTCATTACCATCGGAGTTGTCGTTGTGGTCGAAGGACCTGGATATGGTGAATCATAGTGTAGACTTAGAGGTCGGCAGTTCGGATTAGCAAGTAGTAGACGTTGACATCTGGTGAAAGGGAAAAGGAGGCAAGGGTCGAAGGGTAGATGGCGATGGCGATGGCTGGGTGATAAATGCTTGGATTGCTGAAGATGGGCGAGGCTGGCTTCTTGGTCCGGGCACTGGTGGGCTATCCATCAAGAGTGATTGTGCTCCGAAGTTCAACATGGTGCTTTACCGTCCGTAGCAATTCGCCCTAGTGTAATATTCGCTAAGTATCTAGGTGGAAGTAAAGACGCAAAAGTAATCGGGAAAAGAAGAATCTTAATGCGGTTAACTTGGCACCATAGAACGACGAGACGGAAACCTTGGTGTTACTTGCCATGCAAGGAGCTGGAAGGCTTGTCAGTAGATATGGAAGCTCTTGTCGCTGTTAGCAGGTAGTATACTGTCGAATAGAGGAGAAGTGGAGGTGGTTTGTAGATAGAAGTTCCTTACAGCTTTTGGCTGATCTTGGGGACGTTAAATCGAAGCTGTAAAACGCAGTGCGGAGGGACTGATGTATTATCAGGTACCCGCCAAACGGGTAGAGAGTAGTCCGGAATGAGTCACTAGAGGAAGAAGACGGGTAGTCTTGTTTGAATACTCCGCGTGCTGGATTGGGAGGTCGAAGTGTGGTCCGAAGAGGGTGATTCGGTTGCCAGGCTTTTGTTTTTTATGTTGTGTAGGGTCCGAGATGGCGATTGATCAGACTTGGTTTTTTTTTGAATATCTGGCGATCTCAAAAAGCGGGGTAGGATTTCGGCGACTCGGTTCGCTGCGATGAAATGACGAGACTCAACGGAGATAGTTCAGACCCTCCTTCCTTCTATTGATGATACGAAAGAAGAACCAGATTTGTCTAACGCAAATTTTTGCTGGAACTGAAATTGGAGGTGAGGGGTGACGGAAGACTTTTCTCTCTATGGTCAGACTCTAGGACGTCTATCTAAGCTATGTAGCTCGCTATGTGCCATAAACCGCTAGTTTGATTCATATAACAAAGACCAAAAATTTGAAATGATTTATGGCTTTAAACAATACCCATACGACTATAACTGAAACAACTCCACAAAGTGACACAAGTATCGGGAACCCTCGCCCAACCCACAAGAATGCACCAAAGAAATTTTGGTACAATGCAGCCCTCAAACCAGTTACAATTGACAATAATGTGTGGTTCCGGTACCGTTCTCTGCTGACTGGCTCCCCGGATACTGGTAGTGTCTCAATTGACCGGATTCCACTGTTGTCTGTGTATAGCGGCTGAGTATTTGTATTTGAAAGGGAATGAACTGACGCCTACCTCAACTCACACACCCCACACCTTACATGGTCGCACTCCATGCATGCTATGGTGTTTACGACGAGGTATGGTCCTGGATGGTGGTGGTATCCTGTAGTTCCAGTTCTCGCCCTGCAGCAGTACCATGTCCACAAATATGTTCCCTCACGCCTTGTTTCCGGTATCTCTCCTCGCGTTGTATTCGGTTCGTCGTGGCGTCTCGCCGTGGGCAAGGCTCTATCGTTTCCTGCTCTCCCCAGAGGTATGATTGGTGACGAAGTTACCCCCTGGCTGGTTGGTGACGATGTAGTCCTCTGCTCCATAACCTGCGGGCTAACGCTCTGGGTGGTGGGGATGGTGGGGATGGTGTCATCCTCGTTTCTGACTCGCTCTTGCCTATGGGTAGAGCGACTTAGCATTTAAATCGGAAAAGGGAATGGAATGAAGCTTACTTAGTCTCACAGCGCTCACATTTCTGATGGTCACACTCTGCACATGATGCGGTGGTTTCGACGAGGTATGGGCCTGGGTGGTGGTATACTGTAGTTCCGATTCTTGCCCTACAGCAAAGCCAAGTCCATATATATGCCATTATGATTGATGCAGAATTAAGAGCAGATTCAGTTGTCTTTTGAGTTGCCTGAGGATTGTGAGATAAAGTGGGGATGGTGGCGATGGCTTGGAACGCTGGACTATGTGTAGACGTGCGCAGCGGCTGAAACTGTGTTACACTGCGCGTGCAGCACTCCGACGAATAATAACTGCAGTCACTGATTTTTAGACTCTGGCAGGAGAGGTGTGGTGGCGTGAATATGCGGAGTGAAAAGTCCGGACCTGTGTTTTGGCGAGTGAACTTGCAAGCAAGCCAGCAAGACAGTAAGACCCTGGGCACGAGGGAAAATCCAGACGTCATTCAAACCCAACAACTCACGTTATACACCAAGACCTAGCCGACTCCTTGGAGTCAAGATACTTAAGTAAGTAAGTATCTTCGTATTGCATCAACAGATGAGGTTGAAACGTCACGGATCATCCGTGATTCATGTTCATGACTAGAGATTGCCATTTCGTACCGATTCACAAAGGATATTGTTCGGTAACCTTCTCATATCCCCCGCGAAGGAAGCGTTGTACGAAGAAGGTGCTGAGGAGAAAGTACTAGTAGAAACGCGGTAAAAGAGGTTCAAGCTATGTACTAAGTAAACGTCACCCGACCATATTGCCGTGACTGGCAGGTTCCCAGACTACATTGCCGTATGGATGTGAAAATTGCATTGCTAGGAATGAAGATTACAAGATATGGTGGCTGCTTCGCCGCCTTTTGGGGCGGGACCCGTCGAGTCCAGCCCGCCCAGCCCAGAGTTACCACCTCTAGCCGGCTCGGGGGCTGGCTAATCTACATACTCCCAGGTGCAATTGGCTCCAACCTGCTCCAAAAATCAAAATTTGCAAGCCGCTTATGAACAGCATGATAAATTCATGATCTGAAAATGTTCATATCCTCTTCGCTTTCCGTTACTCACAAGTCCACTTCACAAGCTTTCCTACAATTGCAAATGCGCTTCCCAAGTGCACCTCCCAAGTGTGCTACTCAATTTTGCTTCCCGGTCTCCGTTTTACGTTATCGATAATAGCCACGGTACGGCTGTACAAAAATGCACTGATAATGCTGTTATCCACAACTGCTCACTCAATATTAGGGATATCGTAAACCTTGAGATCTGGAGATGAAAGAAGGCATAATTATGCACATTTCATGCACTATATAGTCAGAAACAAGTCGTGGACTGGCGATTTTGGATTTGAATTCAAAGCTCAGTTTGATTATCGGCATTTACCACAATCAGCCACAGATCAGCCACAGCATGATGGTACGTACCAATGAGAATGCTTCGAGCCGACAACCATGTGTATAACTATTACATATTTGCTCCTAAGTTAAGTGTATTTACTAGCGTCGTTTCTCTTCAGTTCATTAATAAAATTGGACAGTCTGAGGAGCTGGTCTAACGGTGCAGGATCTTCCTCTGACGGTTGACATGGAGAAGATCTTGGTGCGTATCCCGTTTCTGGGCTCCGGGGTAGTCTGGATTCTCTCAAACCTCGCAAGCTCGATTGTGCTTGCGAGGTTGGAGAGAATCCAGACTAGCTCCGGTGCTCTATATTTACTGTTCAGAGTCCTGGTATCCACATATTCCCAATCCGTATATCTCCGGGCCGGATAATCGAATAGCCGGAAATTCAACATCGACTGTTGCATATATGGATCTCCTCCATTTGTAAGGCTTATGGGCTTCAGATGGCTGATGGAGATCATGTTCTCATCATGATGACAGTCATTCAGGACTGTTACAGGTGTACATATACCGGAGACATGTTAAGGTCTGATACACGGTCACTGCTGCTGGGGCTGATGCCTCCTGTATATATCTCGAGTCTTTCTCCTCCTCTTCTCTGTACTATGGTCTATGCACACGGTTCTCCCCATATCGTAACAGGGACTCAGCTGGAGATGCTAGCTGAGTGAGCATGCATGCATGCGTACAAGGCATACTCTGAATGTCACATACAAGAACATACAAGTCTTCTCTTCTTTAGGAACAATTAAGCTTCTCTATCACTACTATCGTAACACTGACTATTGCATAAATAGATCTCAGCCATTATACCTCGTATAGGAGATTACTGTTGGCACTGATACGGGTTGATGATATTTAGCCGTATCTATATATAGATGAGTACGTACGCATTCGTACTTGAACTATTCGTATATATATGGGCCTTGTGGCCCTCTTAGATAGTCAATTAAGCTTCTCTAGCATTCACTATTTCAAAACCGACTGTTGCATGTATATATAGAGCTGACCGCTAGCTAGTGGGTTGGTAGTAAGGGGCACACATCTCTCATATATAACTCGCGTCTTTCTCCTTTTCTCTTCTCTCTGTATCTAAGTCTATACACGCACGTGGTTCTCCCTATATTTCAACACCGACTGTTACATTAGTGAGATAGAGAAGCTTAGTTTCTTAATAGAGTCTATCTAGGTGGGAGCTTATATGCTCTTATATACGGCATTTAGAGTATGCCTTGTACGCATGCATGCGCACTCAGCTGGCATCTCCAGCTGAGTCTGGAACGACCATCATCATCGGGAGATTATGATCCCCATCAGCGCAGCTGAAGCCCATAAGCCGTACGCCAGGGAGGCGGTCCATATATGCAACACCGATAGCAACGCATATACCGGGTGATAATCCATGATCCAATACCCTTCGCCACAAGCCTGTCCTTCACCCCATTCTCACGTCGTTGCCAACCCTCAAAAAGAGATAAACTCAGACAAGAACAAGTACCACTATCGTCAAAGACAGCTTGCGCCACATCCAAAAGATTAATCGCTAGAACTCTCCCAGCCTTGATATATTCGTCAAAACGGACGCCATTTACCAAGTCTAGTCGGACTGAGCCGGTTCCTGCATCATTCTGCAGCTAACTCCCTGTCGGCAAATCGAAGATTATGGTTCTACGGTTTCCGCTTCCGAGTTATCCGTCTGTAGCCCTTCCACCGCAGTTGGCTGAGTAGCATAACCACAACGCTTGGTCCCCACGCAGGTGTGTACATTCCCCCCTGACCTAGAACGTTCTGCTGCTCGCACGAAAATTTCGGTGCTTAAGGCTGCGGCAAAGTGCTAAAAATGTCACGGGGATGACGTCTCTGTTGAGGACGAGTAATGGAATTTAAAGATGGTGATGGTAGCCGAGAATGGAAAGGGAAGAGATTGCAGTTTTGGAGATTGTAGCGTAGCGCCGCTGTTTGTGGTGTTCATGATATCGTGGAATAGCAAAGGTTTCTGTTGTAGAAAGCGAAGGGACGAGGATAAGAATGGGAGGGTTGACGGAAGCAGTGGAGAGTCCTCTCCCCGTTGATGTTGAAAAAAGCTTTCGCTTGCCCCCCTTCAGGAGCTAGATTGCGCTCGCAAACCAGCATCTGTCTCCTTCGCAAGCTCAGTCGTTTAGAGCCGAGCTAGCCGACCGACGAACCTCTGGGCACGAGAGCAGAGCTAGATTAAGTACGGTATCGTAGCACAAAATCTTGTGGATTTAAGAAGCTTAGACAGCTACGGTAGAACAATAATCTATGTTGTGGTGACTATATCACTAGAGTTTCAATGGGCAATTAGTCGCGCGACGACCGAAAAACTTTGGTTCACATCTCGTAGACTGAAACCTCCAAACTTCTAAACGAAGTATTCAGGCCAAAACAACTCCGCCAAATGTCGACACGTATGTGGAGTCAAAGAATTGCTGGGGTGCGTGCGTTGATTCTGCATGATCTTCCTGAGTACACGACCAGGCGAATTGCCATTAAACGTCTCCCAGCATCCTACACTGTATCTGACACTCGGTGACCTTGCGGTATCTTCCCAACAAGAATCAACCCCGACTCTAGCTAGTCGGACTCTTCCTTCTCTTTTTGAGTGCAGCCACCTCATCCTTCAGGGCAGACCTCCGGATCCACCACTCTGCCTCAAGTCGCCAATCCTCTGAAAGACCTCCGCCACCTCTTCCTCAGCCACACTACTAGCTACATTTTCTGCCGCCATCTCCCGCAATTGATCCTCCATCCACCACTCATCCCCCATACCCTTCCTCCCCTGCTGCACCTCTTCTGCCCTTACATTGGCCTCATCCTCGTCCCCGCCCTTGTCCTGGTTTCTTCACCCTCCACCTGTACATCCACCACCTGCTCTGCAACACTACCAGCTGTGTTTCCTTCTCCTGCTGCCTTCCGTTGCGAAAGATCCTCCGCCGCCTCTGCAACACTATCAGTCGTAATTTCCGCTTCTGCCACCGTCTGTTGCGAAAGATCTTTCACATCCATATCCATTGTCCGGGCATCGACCACAGGCCTATTATCATCCTTGCCCTTCCCTCCTTCTCCCGCCTCCCTCCCCTCCCCTTCTCCTAACCTGTACATCTAGGCTCGTATAGATAATTCAAAAATCC
>Ga0307512_10000177_pt1 | contig 85623 bp, 76 predicted proteins | sample 14_EM_MG_FD_200267 | JGI IMG/M metagenome (GOLD analysis project Ga0307512, IMG submission 200267) | Populus trichocarpa ectomycorrhiza microbial communities from riparian zone in the Pacific Northwest, United States - 14_EM | ecosystem: Host-associated > Plants > Roots > Unclassified | place...
TACGGCATGGATGTGGGCTATATGTCAAGATTGAGAATATGTTGGTGATTACAATGCCTTTTGAGGAATATATAGGGTATTTGCTTTGTGGAAAGATTATTTCTAGATCAGAGGGATATAGAAGTACAATTGGTATATGTTGGTGATAGAACTTCTTTTGTACATATACATTGTCTAAACCTCTGAAATTAGACTATTTATTCTTCATATATTATACTTGGGCTTCCAATTGCTTTGTGTTCTCTTCACACTTGCCTGGTACATTTAGATTGACCATTTTTGATAATGCTGTGAAAATAACCTAATACACTATATAAGATCATAGACAAAAGATTATCCAGTGATAGTCTACTATTCCCCAAGTATGTAATTTTGATTTATTATATTTAAATTTATGCAGTACAAGAAATTGCTCAATTGCACAAACTAACGCAAAGAATTTATTATTGTCAATATACACTACAAACAATATTCGTTTCTTCTGTGAGTAGTAACCACTATTGTAGTAACTGCTGTGACTGAATACATCCAGGTAGAGACAAAGCCACACACTGGATGTAGAGTCAATAACATGCAAACTAGAAACAGTATATGCAGAAGTGTGAAGTTGGGTACATTTGGAAAAAAGCTTTCTGTTACATGTAATCTATGGTAGCCCATATGGCGTACGGTAACCTCCCGTAATACTGATAACACCAAACTCTTCAGTCCACCAGAGAGCCATTTCCTGCAACCCTCAATCATAAACTCGTCATTTACTGATAACACAATAGAATTATCACTCTGATTCAACTGTAGCAGATGCATTATATACCACAATTGATGGAATATACTATATATTCATCACAATTATTCATTCAATTGCCACTCTGACATCTCATTTCGCATCTTTAACATGGACTCTTCTAAATCATGTCATGCTTGCTTGATCATTTGTGACAAGTGCACACTCTGATTCCCATGCCTCTGACAAGCTTGCTCCTACAACTCTGGCATGCTCACTCTTATAACTCTGACGAGCTTGCTCCCACAACTCTAACATGCTCACTTTCACAACCGATATGGTTGCTCTCACCGCTCAGATATACTCACTTTTAAAGCTCTGACTTGTTCAGTCTCACAACTCTGACATGCTAACTCTCACCTTTTGGACAATCTGGCTTTGCTGGGAGCAAGCTGGTAGCAGTTGATCTGGCTTTGCTGGTAGGGGTGAAACTGGCTTCACTGGTAGCAGTGGATCTGAACTCGCTAGAAGCACAATGGTAGGAGTGGATGTGGCTTCGCCGGTAGCACAGAATCTGGATTCGCTATGAGCTGGCAAGAAGCTTCGGATCTGGCTTCACTGGGAGCAAGCTGGTAGCTATGATTCTGGCTATACTGGTAACAGAGAATAGGAATTCGCTATGATATGGCAGGATGCTTTAGTTCGGTGTTCACAGCGAGCAAGCTGATAGCGGTGGATCTGGCATCGCCAGTGGCAGTGAATTTTGAATCGCTATGAGCTGGCAAGATGCTTTGGATCTGGCTTCGCTTTCACAACTCTGACATGTTTGCTTTCACCACTGATATGCTTGCTCTCACAATCTGACATACTTACTTTTACAGCTCTGACATGCTTGGTCTCACCACTCTGACATGCTCACTCTCACCTCTCTGATAATTTGGCCTCGCTGGGAGCAAGCTGGAAGCGGTGGATCTGGCTTCGCTGGTAGGGGTGACACTGGCTTCGCTGGTAGCAGTGGATCTGGATAGTCTGGAAGCATGCAAGAAGCATTGGATCAGGTGGATCTGGCTTTGCTCATAGCAGTGGACCTGGGCTCGCTAGTATACAAGGATTGTACTTCGCTGGAAACAGTGGATATGTATTTGCTGGAATGAAGTTGATGAGAGTGGATTTGAGTTCACGTGTCACAGTAGATCTGGCTTCGAATTAGGTTGTGGATCTGGCATCACATCTGACGGTGGATCTGGCTTCGCTTCCAGTAGTCGATCTAGCTTTGCATGTAGTATTAGATCTGGCTATACTCAGAGTTGGCAGGGGTGTATTACATACAGGACATGAAGGAATAACGAAAGAGTACAATGTCCTGTAGTGGTGCTAGTGATAGCGGTGACGGTGATGGTAGTGATGGTGATGGTAGCAATGGTAATGGCAGTGATGGTCATGGCGATGATGGTGATGGCGGTGATGGCAGTGAAGGCAGTGATGGCGGTGATGGTGGTGATGGCGGTGATGGTGGTGATGGCGGTGATGGTGGTGATGGCGGTGATGGTGGTGATGGCGGTGATGGTGGTGATGGCGGTGATGGTGGTGATGGTGGTGATGGTGGTGATGGTGGTGATGGCGGTGATGGTGGTGATGGTGGTGATGGTGGTGATGGCGGTTATGGTGGTGATGGCGGTGATGGTGGTGATGGCGGTGATGGTGGTGATGGCGGTGATGGTGGTGATGGTGGTGATGGTGGTGATGGTGGTGATGGCGGTGATGGTGGTGATGGTGGTGATGGTGGTGATGGTGGTGATGGTGGTGATGGTGGTGATGGTGGTGATGGTGTTGGTTGTGGTGGTGATGATTGCAATGTACAAAAAAGAGGGTGACAAAAGGGTATACAGTATGAGAAATATACTTCATTTTGTAAATGGTTATCACAGACAGTAATATATGGTAACACTCTTAACAGTCTCTTAATGGTAGAAATATACGTTATCACACCAAAATCTGGTGTATGTCACAGCAATTCAGCAGTAATGGCCATAGAAAATTGCAGTTAAAGTAGTACGGAAGCTTTTCCTGATATAGTTAGATACTAAAGATGGTACTTGCCCAACTTCTACTGTACTTTACCTCTTATATATCCCCTTTCTGGCTTTTTACATCTTTTGCTTCCATTCAAGACTCCCTCAAGCTCTTGTTGTGAGCTGCCTGAAGTTATATTAATTATAATAAGCTGTACGAAGGTGTCAAAGTTATCTGTTGTACTCCTATATATCCATGGATATCTAGATACAGCATTTGATATGATACAGTAGTACAAGGTTGAACCAAGTAAATATTGGTATCCAGTAAAGTGTAATGGATTCTTGATATTAATCTATAACATCAAACTACTCAACTGTACAGCCAGGCTATTATATTGCTATATATACCACCTGTAAGCCCAAATCATCCACCATCATATTGTCCCTCTCTCCACCTGGAGGTCTTCTGCAATCGAGAATGCGGAACCAGTGAATGAAATACCAGCAAAATCAATAGATATATGGCGATATGTAGTATATGTAACTTTCTTGACCATTTACTATAGCTCAGTGCCAACTGTCAGTGGAGCTAATATACAGAAAGTCTCCATCTGCACTTGATATTTATTCAGAGGTGGTAAGATCCAAGTCAATAATATTGTATAACAGCATTGAGTCTGAATACCATATAGGTTAGTTCAGAATATTGTAGTACAGCTGAATAAACTTTGTTTGGTGTGTATATTTCAGTGTGACTTAGAGATGTCAAGTTCAGTTTAGTTCAGAGAGATTCAGTATAACAGATCTGTTACAACAGGTTATAAGCTGGGGCACTATGCAGATTATCTGAACTCAACTAGGGTCTGGTATTGGAGAGATACCAACAGTAGCAGCCTATTAGAAGTGACACCACAGAAACTCATTTGTAAAGAATTGGGAATATGTCTGGGAGCAGAAAAAGAGCTGTAATGGTGAATCAGACCAATCAATATAAGATCATTTGACAAGAACCCATGTGATATAAGATGAGAATGATATATACATACAGTTAAGGAATCAAAACTAGGGAGACTTCTTCTGCAACATGCACAATGAACATTCCATAACACATACCAGAGTAACATGCTGGATATGTGATAAAAAAGAGACATTTTGAGTAAGAATCATTATTACTGGTGCAATGGGTGGTATAGAGATGATTCATAGTGATGAAGACTGAGAGAGAGGCTGTTGAGGAGACTGAGATAGATACTAATACACACCAAGATGGAAACCGACACCTATTTGGATTCCAATCAGGACAGAGGATTAGAATGACACCAGCTGAGATCCATAGAAACTGAATGTACATTGAATAACAAGTGACATTAATGTAATTAATTGATCGATAAGGTTTAAGAAATTGATTGCCAATTGGTATTCAAGGAGTTGATAAGGAAATTGAGAGATAAATTAGATTTCAGTAATCAAAATATGGATGAAGTCTAAGATTTTCAGAGAATGCAAAGATTTGGAATTTGATATGCGGTATGTGGTTGCTAAGGATTATATGGTCTCTCGCTTGATTGATATGAGAATTTAAAGTGCGAGTATATAAATTATTGCTCGGATGGAATAACTAGGTGATTACACAGTTGGAAGAACATGAGTTTGAGAAGATTATATTGGAGGAGGTTTGGACTTGATATCATTTGGGAGAAGCTTCAGCTCATGTACTATGTTTCATTTCATTACAGTCTGGTGCTCACAGCTGTAATAGAGTTTTGGAACTGTATGGGTCAAATTTGAATAAAGTAAATTTTAGATTGGTTTATGATATCACAGTGAAGCTATATTCACTTTTGGTCATGTGTGTTAGTTAGTTAGACTTAGAAATTTCAAGTTCAGTTCAGTCAAGAGACATTTAGCCCAGCTGACCCATTATGCTAGTAATTCATACAACAACAAAGTGCAAATAAACAGAAGGTATAAAAAATCAATGCCTAATCAATGGCTTTCTTTACTTCTCAACTGAATATAGCTTGTTTGTACTGTCATGACTTTTTGGAATGGGGTTGGGAGACTTATGGTGTAGTTTCTGATTAATCAGAATATGTTTCCCTAGCCTACAGCTGATTTGTATATAGTTATATCCTATCTATCTGCCAAGACATTTGGGCTTTCAGTAGTATTTATTTATATTCAAAATTTGTTTAATCTCTTATGTGTCTTCAAAGTTTTAGGCTATGATTCCTTTATGCTCCCATTGTGGTTCAATTCTTAAAGGTGACAAATCTCAATTGAGTGATAAAGTTTTGAAAACATTCTAAACTGACTTTATTTTTGGAAACTGAGTTAGTGAGTGAGCTTATTGATAATTTTATACAGCGTACTATCTCACCTGTATAAAATCCAGCTTCTCTCTTGGTCTTGTTCTGTGGATATTTTTACTCAAGGGTTCAATACAATCTGTACTGTGATACAATGGCAGTCATGATTAGATTCTTGCCAATGGCACGAGACGTGTCGAGGGCCGGGTAACGGCAACATTCTGTAGACGACTAGCGATCTCTCCGAGATCGCCAGCAATAATCTTACCTATCAACTGCTCGATTATATTACCATATCCACGTGTGCAACCGTATCTTCCCATATACTCTCATACATGGCAATATGCAGATATACCGCCTTACACTATTGTCGCTGTTAATCAATTTGATACATGTCGCTCACAGGATCTCGTGATTACCCCATTTTTGATGTGTCGCCACAAATTAACGCATTTTATCAAAGAACCTCTCTCCAAAGATGTCTACCAGAACTCAATTGCAGATCACTGACATCCATGAGAGTGATGACACTCTGTAGGCAGTGGCATCGACAGCTAAACGCACTACTCCAACGGTGTTACCTGCAGCGGAGATTGATGATGACGATGACCTTGCCGATGGCCTCGGAGGTCAAAGAGACAAAGATACCCTGATCAACAACAATGTTGGTAATCTCTTGCCCCAATTTACCGACAAGTATTGTCTAGACGTGGCGACCCAAAACCGGTTGATGCTGGAATGGCTACTTGAACATCATGCCCAGTGGAAAACTGAACAGAGACTTAACGGGAGAGGATGGCAGCTGAATGGCAAATAATGGCCACCAAACGGGATCAATGGGCTGCGAGACTCGCTGAATGCACAGAATGAAGCATCCTGGGCCCCAGTCCAGATCGTGAAAATGTGGTTGACCGCGTATGGTACTGTGCTGGTGCGAAAGAGGTAGATCAAATTGTGCATGCGTGATGTGCAAATGTCGACTCCCACGCCCGCCCTTTCTCATGCGGTTGCCCCGATCTCATGAAATATGGGATCTCTCTACCGTACGCCGAGAGAAATCGCCAAAACCCGGCACTTAGACAGACGGCGATGACAGACCCTTCGGACTGGGCTGGCGACTTATCTGCGGAATCTGGGCCATGCCAATGGGACTTCGACCTCATTTCGCAGGAGATAGCCAACATTTATGAGGATGAAGATCGATGTCATGCGGCAGTGATTACGCTGATGCAGGAATACATACAACTTGCACAAGAATCGGTCAGAGCCTATGTGAATCATGTCAAAGCTAATTGTAGACAGGCTAGGTGCAATCTACAGAAGCATGAAGAAGTCCTCAATGATATTGCCTGGGCAGGCCTCCGCAACACTCTCAAGCACAAGGTTGGACCGATGACACCTGGCTATGGCAGATTGGTTACCTTAGATAAGTTCTTCGATAAGGCCGCGACCTCGGAAGCTACACATGTCGACAACAAGAAGCCCCACCGGCAGCAACAACAGCAGCAGCAACAGCAGCAGAAACAGCCAACGGACTGTTCTTCCAAAGGCGGCAAACGAGGCTACCGGACATCCATCGCTCAGCCAGCCGACCCCACAGGCAGCAAATTCGGCCAATTGGGATCAGACAAACACCGCAAATCAGGCGACGGAGGTCAATCGTCAGCCTGACCGCCAGCACTATGCGTCCCAAAGAAAAGAATCGACAACTGACATTGTACCGCCAAATGCGTACCATGTAGGACTCCAAACCATGAGGCGATCTTCTGCGCTAAATACTCACGAGGTGGTAACCCACTGCAGCAGGACCAGACACTAGCTGCAAACAGGGACGGTAGACACCGAATCAAACGATAGAAGTCCTTCGACAATCAACAGCCAAAACACTCATAGGCGTCTCTCGGCATTTGGCCTGATGGTAAGGGATCGACGAGGCGGCATTGGGTCGAGAGAGGTTGGCAATGCAAACGTTGATGGCGACAACAGACAGCATACAACCGCACCAGATCGCTTTGAAGTCAAGGATGTTGTCTGAGAGCCCAAATGCTGTCATGTCTAGTCAGTACCAATGCGGAACGTGCAGACCGGACATGTCCGATTTTATTCAGGATGTTTTTATCAGAGAGGAAAGTGGGGAAATACAACCCATGTGAGCACTCATCGATTGCGGCGCGATGAGCATCTTCATGGCACTGAGACTGCGAAACGGCTTGGTCTGGCCGACGAACCAGCATACATCACGACTCTGAGCCTATATGGCCAAGTAATGGCTCACAGGTGGGACAGTCGAAAATAGCATTCGTGGTTCAGTGTATGGAGCACATATCACCGGTTCAAGAAGCGGAGGTGCTAGTAGTGCCCATGCGGGTTTACAACTTGGTTTTGGGATTGCCTTGGTTCCAGTCCAGGGATTCTGATGTCCATTGGCTATGCGGTCGACTTTTGGCTCTGCGAACCCCAGGGGGAGCGGAAGTGGTGGCGGTGGACCAGGTAGACCATCAGGAATGCCCCGGGGATGTACCACGATGTCCGGTTAAAGAGGAGGCGTGTTCTGAAGGAGGCAGCAGTATCCCAGATATTCAAATACTCGGAGAAACTGCCTTGGACGATCCAGTGGCCAGTGAGCAGGTCGTCGGGACATTATTCCTCAAAGTGGGAGATTGCCCATGGCAGCTGGCAGCGACCATGGAAGGCATCGCGGATGGTGGGTGTGATTGGCCTCAGGCACTGGGCAGGCGAGCAGGGAGCAGCGGCGGTAGTAGAGGCAGAAGAGCATCAACATAGCAACCTTAAATGACTGCTAGTGGCATGCCGCAACATGAAGGGAGTACAGGACGGCACGGCTTGGCCCTAATGAGGCGAACTATTGTCAACACGGGATCCTGGATATTCCTTCATACCACTCCATATCTAGCATGAATTGAGAACTAACATTTGCAGATGCAGCCGGCACAACAATGAAGATGGCGCCTACAGATGATCGAGGACAGATACCGGCCATATACGGAGAATTCGTGGAGGTCTTCGGCAAAGCCAAGGCGGAGACACTCCCACCCCATCCGTCAACCGACCATGCAATTGACTTGGACCCCGGCTATATTTTCTGATATGGGTGGAATTACAATCTATCAGAATTCGAATTAAGGATGTTAAAGCCTTTCATTGAGGTAAACCTAGCCAATGGGTTTATTCAGTGATCATCATCGCTGGTGGTGGCGCCAATCCTCTTTGCAAAGAAGAAGGATTGAAAGTTCAGGTTTTGTGTTGATTACCGCGCGCTCAATCTAGTGATGGTGATGAATTGGTATTCCCTTCCGGTAATCTCAGAAATGCATGACTGTGTGGGCGAGGCGAGGATATTTACCAAGCTGGACCTCTGCGCTGTGTAAAGCTTCATCTGGATCAAGAGAGGGGACAAAGACAAGACAGCTTAAGGATCTCGGTATGGCCAATCCAAATACCGGGTCATGCCATTCGGTTTAACAAATGCACAGGTTACATTCCAGTGGTTCAACGAAGATTGCATATGGCCATATATTGCCGACTTCGCAGTATGCCACCTCGGCAACATACTCATCTATTGGACAAACGAGAGGCAGCATGAGGAGAATGTGAGCAAAGTGCTGCAGCGACTTAAGCATTTCGGGCTCGATTACGAGGCTGAGAAGTGCCAATTCAGAGTTTCGGAAGTCAATTTTCTTGGGTTTGTTATCACTCCCAATGGAGTTGGCATGGAATCAGACCAGATCTCCACAATCGAGGACTGGCCGACATCAAAGTCAATCAGTGATGTCCAGGTGCTCTTCGGGTTCACGAACTTCAAGTCAAGATTCATCTGGAAATATGCCAAGGTGACCCTTCCAGTGACGAAATTCCTAAAGAAATCAGAGACATCTCGCAGCAAGAAATCTGAACGATCAGCCAGATGACAATGGACTCGGGAAACTGTGGTGGCATTCCGAAAACTAACAACGACTTTCACTGAGGCACTGATCCTCCAGCATCTTGATCCAGCGAAGCCAATTATTCTGCAAATGGACGCCAGTGGATTCGCGATCGCAGGCATCCTCAACCAGTACAATGTTTTCGGAGTTCTCAGGCCAGTCAATTTCTGTTCCTGGAAGTGCTCTCCAGCTAAACAGAAATATGACACTGATGATCGGGAATGATTGGCCATTGTGGAAACACTAAACCAGTGGTGGCATTACCTCGAAGGTGCCAATTACAAGGTCTTAATTTGTTGCGACCACACTAATCTCAAATATTTCCAGTGATCCAAAGTACTCTCCAGAAGACATGCCAGGTGGTCGGAGATTCTCTTGGCTTACGACTTCATCATCAGACACCTGGAAGGGACTAAGATGACTGCCGATGGCCCGTCTAGACTGCCTGACTACGAAATCGGTTACACAAGGACTGTGGCACGACTATTGGCAACGACCTCAGTGCAACCATACGATGATATCAGGCGGGCAATTATTGCGGCTCAGGCTTCCGACGCCTTGGCCGTGGACATCTCTGCAAAGTTGGTTGACAGACCAGCTGCAGTCGACACAGATACCGCAGGACAGCAGAGTCAATGGATAGTCGTTGTGGGGGCTCTGACTTACGAGGGGTGGATATACATTCCTGCCGCCGATTCTCTACACCGACAAGTGAGAAGTCTATTCCATGACAACCCTGAGTCCGGGCATTTTGGAGCTTTTAAGACTACTGAGCTGGTATCTAGGGATTTTTACTGGCCAGCAATGGACTTGCACATATGGAAGTATGTCAGCGGCTGCGAAGTATGCCCCTGAATCAATGCACCTCGGCACGCCAGGCATGGGATCAACTTGCCCTTGCAGTCACCATCATGGCCATGGGAAGGCGTCACAATGGACTATGATACTAACTTGCCAGATTCAATCGCATTGGGCTACACCATGATTCTGGTCATCGTCGACTGACGGTCAAAGATGGCAATGTATTCACTGTGCGGGAATGATATTGACACGCCGGAATTGGCCCGGCTCTTCTTTGAACATGTCATTTGCAAGCATGGCGTCCTGGACAACATAGTTACAGATCGTGGCACTCAGTTCACAAGCCGATTCTGGAGGTGGGTATGTTCTCACTTGAGCACTGACCATGGGCTCTCGACGTCCATCCATCCACAGACAGATGAGCAGACACAGCGTCAAAGCGAGACAATGGAGCAGCATCTCCCGGTTGTGTGCATCTACGAGCAGGAAGATTGGGTGGAACTCTTACCGCTGGCCAAGCTCGCTTACAACAACACGGTACACCCTTCTATGAGGATGACTCCATTCTGGGGCAATGACAACTACCATCCGGTGATGCAGTTTAAGCCCAGGAAGTAATCATCCACCCTGAAATCGGAAATCCAAGCAGACACCTTTGCAGCTGGCTTCGAGGAGACTCACCAAACTCTCCACAAGAACTGGCAAGAGGCTCAAGCCCATCAGATGAAATACACTAGCGACAAAGCGGTTGTTTTGGAGGTTAGACATAAGTTCTGGCATTCAACGCGACACTGCAAAACAACAGGGCCGTCGAAGAAGTTGAATCAGACACGGACAAGACTGTACACGATATGTAAGGTCATCAATATGAATGCCTATGTATTATACCTTCCGTATACGATCCGGAAGCACAACGTTTTCCAAGTCTCGTTGCTCGACCACTATATACATCCTACCTCCGGACAGCTGCTAGCTGAACCACTGCCGACGACAGTCTATGACACTGACGAATGGGAAGTCGACCAGATCGTCGAATTCCAGCGAAGCTTCTGGAACCTCCATTACCTCATATAGTGGGTGGGTTACAGTTACATACGGAGTAGCTGGGAACCTGCGGAGAATCTACGGAATGCGTAGGAATCTGTCGATTAGTTTCACTGCGAGCATTCGACGAAGCCTCAACGGTGATTGGACTTGTAGGAGTCGGATTGGACGTTTTATGGCGGTTGTGCTTTTCTTCTTCATATGGAACTCGGGCCGGTATAAACGGCATCGGTACGCGTATTTACCACCTACAACTGGAGGTGGAGTTTCCCCATTCACTGAATGCGCTGTGTCGCAGCATATAGAGCAGTGATTGGTAGTGGGACGTATGAAGTCATGCGGAGGCGTACGCATTGGTTTTGATTCCATTTGGATGTGTTTTCTCTTGTTTATACATGTATGTGGCAGCCCAGGGGGTCCGCTCCTAACTGGGGGGATGATGTAATGGCAGTCATGATTAGATTCTGGCCAATGACACGAGATGTGTCCAGTGCCGGGTAACCGCAACCTTATATCGACGACTCGCGATCTCTCTGAGATTGCCAGCGATAATCTTACCTGTCAACTACTCTATTCAATTAACACATCCACACATGCAACCGTATCTTCTAATTTACTTTCATCTGCGGCCATATACAGTTATATAGCCTTACATGTAAAAAGTTTTATATTTCCCTTTATCATACATTGATGGGCAAGTTTGTAGTTCAAGCAGATTTGATTGAAGGAGCTTCAATATCTTGTCAAGACCAGCTAGCATTATATTTATTTTTATATCCGACTGTTTATCAGCAGGTACTTTCAGCCACTTGGACTTTTTATGTAGATGAATATGGTAAATGGCCCAAAAAGATGACATTGTATTGATGATTGCATAGAGTAATCGCAAGGAAACTTAATAACAGATAAGAGCTTTATCACATAGTCTTGCTTCTAGCAACAGATGACTTAAAAATACTGTTAAATTGTTAGGTTCAACTATTTCATTTAATCAGTAGTCTGAGATTAAATAACAGTCAATAGTCTGTAATTAGTTTTCAATTTGGAATATACTGCTGTCCCAAATCTGGTGGTGAATTCCTTCTCCCCACCTAGTAAAATTATTATCTAGTACTCAACCAATATGCTGGAAAAGATCGAATTTGAGCTATAGTCTGGCCAGCTCCGGTACAACACAGTTCTGTGTACAGTGTAGATATATCTTCATTTTGAGGAATCAATCAATGATGATTACAATTTTAACAAACATAGACGCCATTAATTGCACTCAGTTGCTTACAGAATCCATTATGAGCTCCTCCTAGTACTGTGATACTTGAAGAAACAGTATGTTGATATAAAAATGGGTGTATTGTAATATCTTGATCTGATTACAAACATCATACCTAGTATTATTTATCTATCGTATTGCATTTGGAGCTGGCCAATTAATCTGTTGTAATCCATAGTTCTGATTGATGAGCTCCAAAAGAATCTGATTTCAGATCTTCATGAGATATACTATCAACATTGCCACTATGAAAATCTATCCCAAGGCAGTAAATTTTTCAATTTAAGGTCAGAATATCTGAGACAGGATTCTATTTGTTTGGAATTTGCTTTAGTAAATATCTTCAGTTCATGAAATATTATAATTTTATTTCATATCTGCCTTATATGAATGGCTCAGAAACCATTACTGTGAAAAACATTGAATGCTGATAAAAGCTCTTTTAATAGTACCAGGGAACTGCCAAAATTAAAACTATACCATACACCAGTCTCATTTACCAAATCTGGTTGAAGGGTCATTGTATAGCCTATTCACCAGACTCATGGTACTGCCTGGATGCTGTAATGTAAAGTCAGAGGATTACTGAATCTCGGTCCATCCAGCTTGCGTTGGAAAGTATATGATAGAAGTTGGACAGTGTGGAAGATATTTGGACATGGGCAATATTGAAACCTTGTAATCAGCTTCATCTTGAGAGTACTGTTATTGGTTCACTCTGTTCCCATACGTGAAAAGTGTTTAACCATATATATTGAACCTCTGTTTCACCAGGGACCTCTTTGAAGAGTAATTATTGACTGCAAAATGAATTGTTAAGGCAGTATACAGATATCGGATGCTGGCAATCACAATGCTACTGGTATCAGTTTACAGAATGACTAACTTTGATTTCTCGACATGCAACTAGTTCAGTTGTTCAGTTAATACCAACTTGTGGTTCCCAAAATATATGTTCAGCTTTCCAAGTGGAATCTCACCATAGTGCAACAGTTTTGACTATTTGCAACATTGTAACAGAATGTGATTATGTGACATAAAACTGAATGTTCATATCAACAAAACAAAGAAAATTTGGGCAGCAGATTTCCAATGTTCTCAGGTGCAGCCAAAAGCCAGAGAATAAGTAAACAAAGAAGAAAAGAAAACCCTCCAACATCCAACAACCTCTTTTTATATATGGTTTGATCACTACCTGCACAGTATTCTCAAGACTGTGTTATTTTATTTGTATTCTTACCTATTATCTTATATACCACCAATGAGATCTTTATCAACACAACCACAATACATCACTGGACATAGTAACAATCCAATCATATTTATATTATTTTCAATAATCCTACTACAACTGTAACCTAATAGTATAACACTTCTTTATACAATAATATCTACTGAATTCTATACTCTCAACTTGATCCAGTATCACTTCTCATTACAATTACAATTTATCAATTGTATCTTTTGGATTGTAACTGTAAACCCATTCTACTTAGATGATGTATTGAAAGCAGTCATTAATGGAGTGAGTTCAGAGCGAATGAAACAATGAAGGTCACAATTGAGTTATGTGTATCAATTGTTGTTACTAGTTTCCATACAGGAGAGTTGTAATCATACCACCGAACAACACATAAGCAATTGCCAAAACAGTACATATGGTAAATGACAACCTCACAGCTGCCGCTATAACATTTGTGATGTGTTCAGACCCCAATTGAGGTTTGTAAATACTCCTAGATGCACCCCGAGCTTTTGCAGGTACGCTTGAAAATACCTGCCATAAGGGAGGTGCATTCATGATGCAACCAAATTAGACTTATGTGATGGTTATATTAAGTAGATGCTGAAACCTCAGTACAGATCTGTGGAAGACCAGAAGTTGGTGCAGTACATATGCAACAGTCGTTCTCGGGGTCACTGTATAAACATCCATATACCTGTATCAGGCGTTAGCTGTGTACATATGGTTATTATAGGGATACAATTGTACTTGTGGATGCCAGTGAAAGTCGATATTAATGAATCGGCAGGATTGTTTCTAGAGATGAAAGGTTCATGGTGAGCTGACTATATTGAATGGATACTACCTGGCACCAGGTTATGTGCAGATATTCCATTATTTGACTGTTGAGATACAGACATACTGGGCTGTATCAACTGTACAGACATGAAGGAATGGAAAGGGAGTATTACCCCATTATACAACATATGTACTCATACAGACTCAAAGTCCTGCAACAGATTGTTACTACTGCTGGCAACCATTTGGTGATGTTCACATATGGGAAAACTGCACCTCAAGTGGCTGGTCGTAAAGCTTCTGCAAATGGGATTTGGACTATGCCAAAATGCCATGACGAGAAGAAGAGGCAGTTAACAAGATGTAGCTTAAAGTCAACCGAATCTTGATATTACAACTTTGCAATCCATATCTTGCTTACAATCAGTCCAGGAAATGTACTATATTGTGATTCCAGTCATCTTTATGATTGGTTAGGTATCACAGCCTCTATTCATGACTTGGCATGGAAGAGAGCATCTACTGCCACCATCAGTCATAGCCACCAATTGTATAGGTCTATTATATCCCTTGTAGTTAAATTGCATCCAAAGTTATCTAACAAGTAAATCTGTCTAAACATGGTAATGCTATTCACATTGAGATCCACTTACACTCTCCTAAGCATTCATTGAGTGTTCAGCACAATATCTATTACAGTACTCTGTAAAATATATCTTGTGAAATGCTGTTGACTATCTCTTGCAGCTGGTTGTTACAAATTGGTGGTATTGACTTGTAAACTCATCTTGACTCAGTTAATGTCAGTAAAAGTTTGTATCTGCCACCGTCTAGTGAACTTCCAGGTTGCCCACTAATGAAATGGGCCCAGTAGAATCTGCGCCAAGTGTCCACTCAGCAGTCAACCACTTCGTAGCATTCTCAGTGCTTGTTTCATTACACTCCTCCTATTGAGCATTTGAACTTGTCAGTAGCACTTTATTGTGTAGACAGATATATCTCCCCTAAATGAAAACTGGTTGCTCTGGCAATGTCTTCTCTATCATATTGATTATTGATTGCCATTGTCACTAAGAGTGCAGTCATGATTTGGAATTGGCGATGGATAGTTTCTGGAATTCAATATGTAATTTCATACAGCATTCACTTCTTAGGTACCAGAGTTGAGTCTTGGTGTAGTCCATTGTCAGACTGGGCAGGAGAAATCTTTGAAAACATACATGACAACTTGGATAGCATCTTGACTTGATACAAATGTGTAAGATTATTCAGTGAAATGTATTTCTGTCAATGGGAGCCTCTGGGTGTATGTCCAAGTTGTCAGACCAGAATCCGAGAATGGTCAAATGATGGAGTTCACTGGACTGAGCCAGTAGCCATTAGGTGCACCTGCGACAGCTGGTGACAAATCTCGGAGTTGACTTGCCTAATGTATTCGCCCTTCAGGTGCCCCAGGCAGCATTAGTGACAAATCTCCAAGGATACAGGAGGTACAGTGACAATCTCAGGAGCATCTGGAAATGCAGCCCACAAGTGTGGGAGCACTTTGGAATGCAGGTGGAAAGCTCGGGAGTTGGATTGCTGCCGGTGCCCCTCAACATTGTACTACCTACATGTCCATAAACCATTTTAAATCTCATGAATTCACTTTGTATTCACATTGATGTATCTATGCACCAATGTACCAATGCAGCTACATAGGTATCCATCTACACATGGTATATCTAGACTGGCTGCAGGCGGTGCTTGAGGGCAATGGGAGGTGCCCCTGCAGATGGTGATTGAGGGAACATAGAGATGTGCTTGGGGGTAGTGTTAGCAATGGGTCCAGGTAACCCGCCAGCAGGCTGGGTTTGGACCGCAAAAATGGGTCAATTCGGATCCTGACCCGTCCAAACACCCGACCTGCGGACTCTTTGTGGGCCAAACCCGGACCCGTACCCGTCAACCCGCGGATTTCACCGGGTGTGGCTTGACCCGTCAGGTCCAATCTGTGGTTCCACATTTCGGGATTCACATTTATGGTCGCATTCAGATATGCTACTGTTGATTGTAAAATATTGACCATGGTATGTCACTGTGCATTTTCGATGTATTGGCCGCCTGAATCATCAAAATGAATAGACACACCCGCCCTACCTCATCCTGAAAATGAGCGGCAACGGAGCATCAACAACGGTTGGTCGTGTATCATTGGTAATCTGGGGGTGCGACAGGTCTAATACTGCTATAAACAATGTATTGTCTGCCTTTATTGCAAAAAACACAAGCGAAAAGCTCCCTACCCCAGCTTGAAAATGAGCGTCAACGGGGCGTCAACAATGTTGGGTCTCACATCTTCAGTATTATGAGTGGTGCTTGATCACACGCATCCATAAACAAGGATAGCACAGGCATTATGGGAAGGTAAGTACGGAATATTCCCGGCACATCCTCCGGGACAGTAACAACTGGCATCATATACAGAGCTACCACTAAGTATACGTGAGCCTTGTAGCATACCAAAACAGTCATAACCGTTTATATAGACAATAACGGCCACATCGCGCTATCATTCACTATACTGGAAGGCCAACAATGGTTGACACTCCGTTGAGGCTCATTTTCATGATGGGGCAGGGAGTATTTCACTTTCTCTTGTGCATATAAAGTCAGCCAATACTTAGCTTATGACTATGTGCAACGTATCACCCCGCAGATTACAAAAGATACATGACCCAGAATTGTTGACCCTCCATTGACACTCATTTTCATGATGGGGCAGGGAGCGTTTCACTTTCTCTTTTGCCTATACAGGCAGCCAATACTTCGTTTATGACAATTTGCAACCTATCGCCCCCCAGATTACTGAAGATACATGACCAAGAATCTTTGACGCTCCATTGACGCTCATTATGCCAGGGGTGTATCCACAATATGCAATCATTCACGTTGAATTGGCAGCCTTTCTAGTGTTTTCATTTACTTTCTTCTTGATCACTACATTGTTCTTTAATGATACATATAAATATATCCTTTAAAATATACTTTACAGTATCCCCGAATTCAGGAAAATAATGATCTCCAACATGCCGTGCCATTCGATCAATGCTAGTCATCACTGCCAGGTTCGTTGAATGGGCTTCTCTGGTCTTCAAAATGAATGTTAGCTGCATTAGCACACAGCAGATAGTGTACTAGCCGGTGGATGTTCCTTGATCAGGCAGCGTATCTGGATCAATATCTGTATCGTGCTTGCTATCCTGGGCAAATGTATCAAGAGTAAAAGATTCAGCACAGGTAAGAGATGTATGTGAATATGCATATTCGGCCGGCACATTGAAGATTTTGAGATGTTGGGGACTGGAAGTGTTACCAGTTGAGGCGGGTGGTGTTCCGGGCAGAGGTGGCATTGGCTGTGGAGTCTGCTCTGGAGTCGACTGTGAAGTCAACTGTCTATGTCGATTGGGCGGAGGTGCACCTGTTCATTTGCGTCTCAAGCATGTCTGCAAATTTTTTGCGGTGCCAATTGGGTAAGGAAGGTGTCCGGGCGTGTGGTTCTGACGAAGCATAGCTGGCTGTCATTCTATCACAGCCTTCGCCTTTGTATGCCCAGGAGACTCAACACCTCGCTTCTTCTCTTCCTAGACCTCGGTGCGAGGTTTCTTGTTCAGATATTGCATTTCCTCTATTGCGGCGCGCGGAAATCCTTCCTTGGCCATTTTGGCCATATTCATGGCCATGCACATGTCGGACTGTTCCAGCTGTACACAACCTCCCTGCCTTGCCATTGTAGCAGACATGTTGAACACCTACAAGGAATACGTTGCTGCCTCAAACAATAAGATGCAGCTATTACCTCAACCATATACGCTTCCATAGCCTCCTCTAAGGTGATTACAGCCTGTTTCGCCCACTCTTGGGGTTGCTGCTCAGGAAATTCGTCGATGAAAGTCCCAGAGCTTACATTGTCCTGATGTTCCGTTTCACAGGCGGTGCAGACAAATGCCTTGGTCGACAAATGAGGCTTCCCGTTACGGGCAGCTATATATTTGTCACGTAGCTCTGAGCATACACCCACTGTACGGTATACAGTTAATTGACAGCCATTGACCACGGTATGGATATAGTCACATGAAACTGCATGCTGTTTCTTATTTGTGCTGCTTCCAGTCTTACGGATGATTTTTGAATGTGCATCCTGGGACATATTCTTGGTGCCTTCTTTGGCAGCGTCGAGGTGGACTAACTGGTGTCGGTGTTCCTGCTGTGTGCCAATAAGCGACGTATTAGACGAAACGCCTGCCAATTGGCTGGATTTGGATCCGCTCGGACCTGGCTGAGGTGGTTGTGTATCCATGATTTGCTTGTGTGGAATTGGAGAGGAAGATGATAACGAAAAGAAGTGGTAAGTTCTGAGGATTATATATTTAGCTTCATGTCAGAATGGAATAAGTAGCTGCCAACATGTTCGTTATACTCAGGATGAATTCTGCTGGGTATAGCTGCAAGTTGCAGGAGTTTCCCACAGCCCTGGGATGCGCAATATGTCGGTCCGGTGACCTTTGTTTGTTAGCAGGGATAGATTGTGGTGTACCACAGCTGAACTTGCATCATTGTCAGCTATAAATAGGACATTGTTCGAGAGAAAGGATGTCTGCTGATGTTTGTCTTAAAGTATCCCCGGGTTACTACATGAAACTGACGCTAACAATCAAGTCATGTTGTACAGATAGCCTATCGATTCCCGATTCATTGACAGTCAAAAGGGAGTTTTTGCTTCGTTCTCGATGAGTAAACGTACTAACCTCGACATACCAGACGCAGCTTGCCTCCATTTTGTCAATATCTTGGAACATCCAACATCTTGCCCAACAACAAAGTCGAACGCAAACTACAATGGTCAATGCTCCAAAAATGAACTTTTCGCCACTTCCAGCGGACAGAGATGGCAAATCGACAAAGCGGTCTACCCAATGACGTCATCACGCAAATGAAGGCAAGAGCGGCTTGGACGCAGAAACAGTCCGAGCTCTTGGGGCATTGAGTAGCTTGAGATCCAAAATGAAGCTTGCGGTGGAGAAACGACAAGAAACCCACTTCTGAAACAATGAAGAGAAAGACAAATGGATGGAGGATTATGTTGAGAGAGAAAGTGTTGGGGCGTGAAAGCGGGTTGAATACGCAGAGGCAGCGGTTCGGCAGGAGCAGGAAGATATGAAGCATGCTGAAATCGCGGTATTGACGAACACAGAGCGGAAAAAGTCTTTTAAAGACATGATGGTTACAATCGGAGACAGTCTGAATGTTCTTGCAAGTTCCGATAATGGGGAGGATGGGGAAGACGAGGATGATGAAGAGACAGAGCAGGGCAAGCTGAGCGAAGATGACGAACCCGGTTGGGTGATATACACAATGACCAAAAAGGTACAGCAGCGCATGGAGAGGTTTTGGCAGTAGCAGATGAGGCTTGACGAATTGTCACAACCGGGACGGGAGGATGCAGCCGACACTTTCTGTGAAATTGATGAGAAGTACGGCATTTCAGAATTGAGGGTTCCGGCCGTCGTTCAACCGCACACGGAAGATGACTCTGCAGCACCTGCACCGACAACATTTGGAGAGGTTAAGAAGTGTGTTGAGTTTGTCCCCGGAATATTGCAAATGCCACAGGGGACTTCTCGACCAGGGAGTAGTCATATCAGGCTAGGTGTGGTGAAGCTGCAGTCGAACACGAGCATATCCGGTCTTGAGCCTCCCGCAGAGCGCCATACATCATCTTTGCTGCAAGTGATGCCTGTTGAACCAGTAAGCTTTTACCCCTACATATAGCCTCCAGCTAATCACGAGTTAGATTTCGGATTCGGACAAAAACATGGTGACGGCTCCTTTGTCAGTGGAGGAATAGACTGGCAATGTGTAATTCATGACGTCATATCTTGGAGAAAGGCAAGTTGTGTACCAATTGTGCTATGTGTCAGCTTTTTCTTGATTTCAGTGACCAAATTGTGTGACATGATAATTCGTCTGTGCATGTGCAATGGTCGAAAGCACAATGTGGAAGTTCTAGAATCCAAATCACGAGGAAACAGGGCCCAAACATTCGATTTCTATCTGCAAGTGACTGTTATGCGACAAAGCAAAAGTTATATTAATGATGAATTATACGAACAACATCTAAGTGAGTGATGTCATACGCATCATAGAAATAGCGGTCAGTGCTCATGCCAAATCTGTCTGAATGACCACCGTCATGCTGCATTCATCCATGTATCCAACTGCATGACTCTCCACTCAGACCTCGCGCACATGGTTGAGATAGTTGAAATTGCTTATGTTGCATCATGGAAATCGAGGAGGAGAAGCTGGATAAGGATTGGTGAGGAAGTTGAGCTATATTTACCAAACATTTGTGAAATGATCTACATGCCGTATATAGCTGGCCGAAAGCGCGGGACTGTGATATGGCCACGTCATCTCTCACTCAGATAGCGTGGATAGCAGGTCATAAGAATTTGAGAGGTAACAAAACTCCAGGATGGAAACGATAATACATACAAACACAATATTGGACGTCATTAATGTGTATACAATTCGTTGCATACAATTAATGTGTGTACAAAGGATGTTTCGATGTGATTAATGTGTGCCTCAACAGAGTGTCAACAATTTTCAGTCTTACACATTCGGCAATCAATGGGCGGCATTGTCACATACTGCCAAAGTGAATGAATTGGTGGGAGTTATAGCAGAGAAGGCAAATGACACACTGGTTGCCAAATTCTCAAAATGAGTGTGAATGGAATGTCAACGGAGCTTCAACAATTGTTGGCGTTGCATCATGCAAAATCCAGAGAGCTGCGAGGTGACATTCAGTCATAATCGAACTATCGGCCGCCTTTCTAGGCAAACATGGTTACAGCAACATCACTACTATATCCTAAAAATGAGGGTCAACGGAGCATCAACAACTTTTGGCCTTGCATCATAGAAAATGCAAGTGCCGTGCGGCAATGTTAATCCACAATCGAACTATTGGCCGCCTATCTAGGCAAAACTTGTGGTGACAACATCACTACTATGTCCTAACGATGAGCGTCAATGTTGCATCAACAACTTTTGGCCATGCATCTGGGAAATTCCAAAGGCTGAGATGCGACATCAAGGCATAATGAGAGTATCGGCCGTCTTTCAAGGGGAAAATCATTCCAACAACATCGCTACTATGTCCTCGAAATGAGTGTCAACGGAGCGTCAACGATTTTTGATGTTGCATCTTCGATAATCTAAATGCAATGGAACGCAGATAACCCCCAATGAACCCTTAGGCAGCATGTATTGGCAAAAATACTAGTGACGATATCGCGTCTGCCTCCTACAATTGAGCGCCCAAAGAGTGTCAACAGATTTTGTGGAGGCTTAGAATGCTACAGAGCAATGAACTGCATTGTGCTGTTCCTAAATCAAGATTCATGCGGTCAGTCTTTGCAATCTGACCTTGTTTACATATTCACAATTATGGATGCAATGTCTTGCAGATCTGATTTTTTTGCTTGTAGCTGTAGAGTCAATATTTAAGAACCCACAGTATGCTTTACTGTATCATTACGTTTGGCAGTCTTTCAAGTCGGATTACCCAGCTTTCTAATGCCCACTCCCATGTCGAATTCAATATCTTAGAGTATCTCATTGCTCAAAGTTATGATGTCTTCGAAAATGAATTTGTCTTTGTCCATGATTTGAGCGACCTTACTTTACAAATCGTCTTCGATGCTTGGTGGGCTTCAATGAATGTAGGCTCGAGGCGTGCAATGGCCTGGAATAATTCTAGACATGCACCTTCGTGGCGATTCTATTTAAATTGCGGAATTGAGGAGACCGGGAGCACTGGCATCATATGTATTGATTGTCACCAAGGTCTTCGCCATCCATCAGAACCTGGGACCACGTCAATGGCGAAACACTTGCTGGCAAATGCTCACATCGCAAAGTTGAACGAATTAACAGAGTCAGAGTTGACTGAATTGACTAGTTTGACTGTCGGTGAAACAGCTTTGGCCATCCTGATGAGGCAAGGAAGTTGAGGAATAACAATAGTAAGTTCGCAGAGTCAAATCATATTTGACATTCACGTTATTCCCTATTGACTGAAATGACAGACAAAAAGTTCCAAACTGGCAGCTGAGGAATTTGAATGTTCCTAATTTCACCAAGACACGTGGAATCGGTACCTTATGTTAGGATTTGTTTCGGCCCATATTACATGGAATGCGCTATCGAATCTGGAGCTACGACGGTTATATAAGGCATCAAGCGATGACCAACTGCTACTGTCCACTACGACACTTAGCAACATTCGCCCCAGGGAATATGAACTGACCATGGAAACAATTATGAAGCAGTTGCCGTTACAAAATAATGATAGGTTAGGTTGGGACGGATGGACATCAACGGACAAACTAGCCATAACGTCGGTGATTGTTTACTATATGGAGGGACATTGGGCATTGCGTGAAGTTGAAATCGCTTTCGATCAGGTTGATTGCCTATTCGTTTTCCTTTTTCGAAAGCTAAATAAGGATTATAGGTCAAGGGCCAACATACTGGAGCAAGGCTAGCCGGGCTGTTGAAGGATGTGCTTGATCGTTGTGAGCTTACCGACGGCCGTTTGTTTGGTACGACGAGTGATAATGCTTCCTCAAGTTACTCGATGACATGTGTGCTGCAATTGACACTTGAGGCCTCTGGAATCGGGTTGGCTGCATTGAGGAACCATATACCATGCATGGCGCACGTCATACTGCTGGTTGTAAGTGCATTCATGAGCAGTTTCAGTGTGAAAGGCCGCACAAAGACTTGGCAAGCCTATGAGCGCGATCAGCATTCTGGAGAAAATGAAAGCATAGATATCAGGCAGAGTCAAGGACTTCGCAAAGAGAGCAATGCTACAATCAACAAGGTGTCAGCCATGAGACCAGGTTGAGCAAAGATCATTGAGAAAGTACGTATTTCATGATATTTTGAAAGTCCTGAAACTGACCTTCATATAGCAGAGAATGCTTGTGGTATTGATCACGCTGACACCTGGTCGCTGGAACAAGTTCATTGACTGTCAATAAGCGAATGTCTGGATTCCAGTACTTCCGATTATGGATGTGAAGACATGTTGGAACTCAACACTGGAGTTGCTCGAGCGTGCCTACCGATTACTGGAATACACATGGGAGTGGCTCCAAAATCCAAACTACACCGATTACCGGCAACTTTTCACAACTCAAGATGAATGGACCATTGTGAAGTATGTCATGGAAGTATTGAGGCCATTTTGATATTGGACCCTGTGGATGTCGAAGAGGCATACAGTCACATAGCATCACGTTATCACGGTGTACGATGACATGTTGGATCATATGGACGGCGTGATGCGAGCTTTGGTTCATATCCAGACTCCATGCATAGAAGACTTGTTCTTTGCTGTGAAGTTAGCTTGACAGAAGCTGTCGAAATACTATGCTGAAGTGACTCCTACGAGGGGCAGGCTTCTCATTTCTGCAAATATTCTTGATTCATTCCGGAAGTTGCGATCGTACAGAAAGTGGGAGAAACGAATGGATACTGATCCTGAAAATGAGACATTCTATACTACCCAATACCAAGAGGCCTTTCTGAAGTACCTGGAGAATGAATACGGTGCCATACATCGACGTGTGCTGCTCAAAAAACTCGAAAGCTTAATGAGGAGCAAACTCGTCCCCTCTGCAACAGCTTCTGGATCCAGTCAATCATCCTTCGATCCAGATGATTTGTGCAGAGATAGTGTTAGCAACGGGTCCAAATTCCCGGTTCGGTGCCGGGTCCGGTTCTAACCCGGAACCGGACCGTTGCAATTGGTTTCCACACAAAGCCCGCTCCTCAAAAGTCAACATTTCTTGCTCCAATTAAGTATTTGAGTTCTGATCGTATCACAACATGTTCAATACGTAGATTGTGCAGTTTTAGTCGCTCTTTCACCTCCCGCTTTCAGATTTGCGATCCGACAAGTATTCGTTGAGTCGAGATCGAAAACCCGCCAATTTCGCTTAAATTCAGCCTTTATTTCACAGCTACTCAACGAATATCAGTCAGATCGCAAATCTGAAAGCGGGAGGTGACAGAGCGACTAATGCTGCACAATTTACGTACTGATCATGTCATGATACGATCCGAACTCAAAAACTTAATTGGAGCCAAAGTTGTAAGAACCGTAAAATGGAACCGCAGTCCGGTTCAAGCCCGTCCCCAAACCTGGTGGGTACCCCTGTGTTCCGGGTAACAACCCGGACTGGACCACCCGGTCCGGTTCCAAACCCGGACCGCTGCCAGGTAACCCGGAACCATTGCTATCACTATCCAGAGATGATGAAGAATACTTAACGCCTAACAATGTGGCCGAACGACACCCAGATGGAACGATCCCGCTGAATGCTTATTGACCACCGCCTGGCTCCATTTGAATTCCCCGCCTGCAGCGCCAAAGAACGGAGGGCAAATTGATCGAAATCTCAATGATTACCACTCCGAACCAATGGAGATTAGCAGTACGTGTTTGATACCGGACATAAGTGACTGGTGACGCCAACAAGAGGAAGCGCACTCCAAGTACGCCATTCTCTCCAATGTGGCACACGATATATTCTCTATCATACCACATGGTGTCCGAGTGGAGGCCAGTCTTTCCGTTGGGGGAGATGTTATTGGCTGGAGGCAGTCAAAAACCTCAGGCGGGACCCGTCGCGAAAATGTTGTTGTAAGGCTCTTTGCTCGAGCGAATACTGGGATTTTGGCGGGGGAAAACCTAGTATCGGATATGATGAACACATAACACGACTCGGACATGAAGAAAGAGGCCGAAGCAATGAAATTGCATAGTATGGCCAAGGTTTACGACTTTTTGGAGATGTGGCAGGGCAGCCAGAACCTACATGCTACACAGACGGAATCGCATGCTCGAAACAAGCAGATGACAGCCGTTGGACACAGAACAGATCGTCAAAGCCTCCTGGTCACTCTTTCCACATGATGGTGCGGCTGCATTTAAATTGTCGGAAAGATCACCTTTGCCACCAGCTTTGTCTGCAAAGGTCCTCACTGGAGGATGCACTCAAATCTTTGATGTCCGCCGAATCTGGTGAATCAACTGTCATCCAGTCGAAAGTGATGAGGATAGCGCAACTGAAAGCAATTCGGACAGCAAAAATTTGCTACACTTGAATGGGGACTGCGATAATCCAAATGGCAGCGAAGACGATTGTGCGGCAGACAATGAATCCGATATTAAGCACAACAATGGCATTGAGGATCCGGAATGCCCAGAAGGGCAGGATGTGAGTGCTGCCCCAAATGTTCCCTGATTGATTCGGCCAACACGGAAGTCAAAGAGACATGCTGAAATGGTGTTGGTGACGGTCAATGCAATAGAAAGGTGGAGAAATAAAGTAGTAAAGAAAAAGTAGAACAGAATGTGTCAATGGTTCACCAGCTTCTTTATGTAGCTTGACTGAGAGTTCCAGTCAGAGATATATTATGGGCAAATGGTGGGAACTAGATTGTGAATATCGGTTGATAAAGAGATGTATAGCAGGTGCAATGAATCTTGTGGCGAAATACATCATTTTTAGTCATGTGGGAGTGAACAGTGCATGAATATTACGCCGCTCGGCATTGCCACAGGGCCGAGTCTCAATCGGACAGAAACACAACCAATAAGGTCAAATCATGATGATAACAATTATTGACAGCAGCAGATGTTGAATGGACAATAAATTAAAATGAGCGTCAACGGAGCGTCAATGATTTGTGGTCTTGTAAGTCTGGTAATTCACCAGTGACTTGGTCGTTGTTATTCATATTGGATGTATTGGTAGCTTTTATAGGCGAAAAAGATAGCAACACGGTCACCACCCCATTGTTAGAATTCGCGTCAATGGAGCATCAATAATTTTTAGCTTTGCATCTTGGGTAATTTATGTTCCAATTGGTTCCAGACATCCATTTATCAGATATTGATATCCTTAACTGGCAAAAACAACTGCAACATACTCCCTGCCGCATCCTGAAAATGGGCGTCAACAGAGCATCAACAGTTTCACGTCTTGCATATTTCGTAATCAAGTCATCGCGCAGATTTTCGTGTGCATAACAGTACTGTTGACCTCCTTGATACGCTACAATACCATATATCAAAGGTGAACCACAGATACCGAATTGATTGATATTGCAAACTGCACAACATGCAAAAGCGCATTATCGGTTGCTGACAACACGATTTTGATTAGATACTATTAACAAACTGCAAATACAAGAGCCATATATGAATCTATAGCTGGACCCACTGGGTGACCCGCTCACAACCGGCCCAATTCGGATGGGTTGGGACTTTACCATTGAACTGTACCCAAGTGGATGGTTCGGGTTTCATGACGACCCAGACGGCCAATTTGAGAACATTTCGGTTTGGACCCGGACCCAGACCCAAAGTGACGGTTCGGAACCATTGCTAACACTACTTGGGGGTGGTGATCAAGATCGTTTGGACATGCAGTTGCAGGTTGAGATGGGGTCAATCTGGAGAGGTACTTGGAAGCTGGGATCGGATATACTCAGATATGCACTTGGACGTAGTGATTGACTCTCCTGAGAGATGTACTTGGAGGCCATGATAGAGCAAGTTTCAAGATGTACTTGGACACCCAGATCGCATGAACTCAGAGATGCACATGGAGGCTGAATATCAGTGATCTTCGACATGCAATTGGATACCACAATGCTGTAGACTCACAGTTGCATTGGAAGGCACTAATTGAGCACATTTGGCGATGCACTTGGAGACCGAGATCAAGCAATATCAGGGATGCACCTGGAGACCATGAAAGAGCCAAACTAGAGAGGTCTTTGCAGGTGGTCAAGCTGCAGGTGTTCAATCTGCATACACTCAGTTTAGATGGGCAAACCGTGCAGAGACTGTTTTTGTCAGTTAGTTGACTTGCAACAGACCGAATGAAATATCTTAACTCTACCATTGAGCTCACATGGGGAGCTGGCTGGGGGCAGTTGAGCAGTAGGGAGGTATGATAGAAGCTGAAGCTACATTCCAGTCTTAACCCATCATGGTAAAAATCAAGGGAAGATAGAAAATCTTGGGCAGATGCTGTTCTCCATGTATGTTGCACTCAGTGTATGCTGTACTGGGTATATGCTGTACTGGGTGAATGCAGTACTGAGTGTATGCCGTACTGGGTGTATGCTGTACGCAGTGTTTATTTCTGATACTGTCAGAGACATATAGCAAGTAAAACATAACTTTGTGTTCTCTGAGAATGGTGGAGTTGCAGACAGGAAAGAGAGATTGGGGGATGGAGATGAGAATGATATGGAGGATTCAAAAGATGTATGAACATAGTGGTATGACTTTCCTGTGTGGGTATCAAATACCTCTAATCAGTAATCTTACCTGCCTGATGAGAACTCAGTCATACATACTATATTGGGAATGGTGAATTGACCTGCACATACAATTCCCTCACTTCATAGTTTCTCATAATGAATTCGCCCCTCTCCTCTCATCTGTCTGATTCTTGGTTTCACCTCTACCATCACCAGAGCAAATAAAGTTCATTCATTCCTCTCTATCTCTCCATGCACGAAATATCAGTACACAGTCTATATAGCATACACTGAGTACAGCATGATCTGAGGACAGCATCAACCCAAAATTGACTGACTTCCACTCATAGCCGGACTCACATCTTGCATCTCATCTAATTGTTGTCATCCACTACGTCCATTCACTGAATTATGTGTTAACAAATGAATAGAGTCTCAGCTTTCATCATATAGCCCACCAGATCTACCACCTCCAGATTGTCTTCTAGCAGATAGACCATATATCATTTGTCCACCTGCAGATTGTCCACCTGCAGATCAACTAACAGCAGATTGTCCACCTGCAGATTGACTTCCTCCAGTGCAACCACCCTGAGATTGTCCACCTGCAGATTGTCCACCTGCAGATTGTCCACCTGGAGATTGTCCACCAACTGATTGACTACCTGCAGGTTTACTACCCGCAGATTGACCACCTGCAGTTCAACCACCTGCAGTTCGACCACCTGCAGTTCAACCACCTGCAGTTCAACCACCTGCAGTTCAACCACCTGCAGTTCAACCACCTGCAGTTCAACCACTTGCAGATTGAGCACCTGCTAATTGACCACCTGCAGATTGACCACCTGCAGATCAACCACCTACAGGTCAACCACTTGCAGATCAACCACCTGCAGATTGGTCACCTGCAGATTGGCCACCTGCAGATTGGCCACCTATACATCAGCCACCTGCAGATGGTCTGTATACAGATCAGCCACCTGCAGATCGACTGCCTGCAGATTGACCGCCTACATATCAACCACCTGCAGATTGAACACATGCAGATCAACCACCTCCATATCAACCATCTGCAGATCAACCACCTGCAGAATAACCACCTCCAGATCAACCACATCCAGATTGTCCAGCTTCAAATCAACCCTCTCAATATGGACCACCTCCTAGTACTCCTCAAAGTTTGCTTGAATGCTGCCCCCATGTACATCTCTGAGAGCACTGAACCTCAGCCTCCAAGTGCATCTACAATATTGCCTGACCAGTACCTTCTAGTGAATCACTAAGTTTGCTCAATCACCTACTCAAGGCACTTCTGCAATTGCGCTCGAGTACCCTCTCCACCCAGATAGACCAAATGTGTATATATTGATAGATCTAGATAGATAAAATATAGCACATTATGATGTTGCAAATCTTCTTGTGATTGTAACAAAGACAAATATGACAGACACAATGGCTTGTGGTTATTGGACATTAAGAACAACTACTGTAAAAATACAGCAGCAAGTTTAAAGTCTCCCACTGAGCTGTACACAGAGGTCTCAACTGCTGAGACATTGTACTTTCCTACAAGCCGTGTATTGTAGAATTTTGAATGCACCTTTTTAACTGGAGATACTTTCAAGAGCGCATGAAAGTACTCTTGTAGCATTTGAGAGCTCTTTGGTTAGTGCTAAGGGGGCCTGGTGGCATCTGGAATCACTTAGGAGCACTGGGGAGATCAACCAGAGTGTCTGGGAGGGTTGCATGTGGCTTCCAGATCAATTTACATTTTGCTGATGTTTTGCTCCAGGAAATGTGACTGTGGTTAGCATACAATACTTACAGTAACTATGTGTTGGTGGTAGAATTGATTCTACATTTATCACGCATGGGTGGTATGTTACTAATCCATCTCTAACATGTCAATATTATAGTAGGTTATTCTCACTGTGATACTAGCACACTTGAGCACATGCGAAGCTGCATTGTGGAATATCGCTGTAGATTTTAGCATGTCTTGATTTGGTATTTGGTTGGGTCTATGTGACCTGTATTAGGGTAAGTATCATTTAAACAATAGTTTAGGTGTGTTCTTTGTTAACTGTACTGTTGCCATCTCTTTTAGAAATGTCAGTAGAACATCCATTGACTGCTTGGTTGTTATTTTTATGGCCTCTGGTAAAATCATTCTGAATCCAGTTCAGAATGCTATTTGTCTGTAGTCTCTCCATTCATTGGTATGACATTTGGTAAGATTTTTTGTCAGTGGCTGGTTGGGTAGCTTCCAATACTTCTCTCATGCAATTACCATATGTTTATGTTTGGTAGAAAACTTCAGTCCTGTGTAAATCTCAGCGATTATCTTTTGGTAGTTATCTTGACTGTCTGTGGTGCTGCTGTTCAGTAGACTGCATTACACATCGTGGTTATATTCAATTTTGTTTGGTACCTATATGTGCAGTCATTTGGCAGTGATCTGTCTCATCTAACCCAATGTTTCCCTCTGCTACATTTATAGGTTTAGTGGACATCTGTGGAATGCTAGTAGTACTTATCTTCACATATGATGGGGTGTTCTCGTTGACTCTCCTAGTTGTATGCAAGTTGATCCATCACAAACATGTATATAGAACACTGCGAGTCTGGGTGTGTGTATGGAAGTTGTCAGACCAGATTCAGACAATGGTCAAACCTCACAGTTGACTGGACTGATACAGTAGCCATCAGGAGTGGTGGCAAGTAATGGCTACACACCTTGAAGTTGACCAGACTGATAAATTCAACTTCAGTTATACCTGGGAGCACTGATGATATATCTGTCAAAACACAAGTGGACTGGTGAGAATGGTGAAAGAATCTGGAAATGAAGGCCAGAAGCTTGGAAGCACCTGGAAATGGAGGACACAACATTCAGACTATGCCAAATCGCTGTTGAGTAGTCAGAGAAGATATATATATTCCTTTGAAATGCTGCCCACATATTGGAAAGTTATAGGTACTGCTTATCATTCTATAATTTTACAATATGTAATCAGTCTGTATTCTAACTAGTAGATTAATATATAGATGCATGAATGTATCTATGTAATTATTTAAACATGGTTGTCTTGACTGGCTATATGTACTGAGTGAGTAACATTCTTGGTGTATCTGAAACTGGTGTGTCAGTGAACTTCACAAGATACGTGGATGCTAGGATACTGTGAATCTACATATATAATTGGAGGCCATGATTGGGTGAACTTAGAAATGCACTAAGGAGGCCATGTTCGGGTAAACATAGTTATGCCATAGGAGGTAGAGATTGAGCAAGTTTGATGATACACTTGGTGGCTGTAATTAAGTACATATGGAGATTGACTTGCAGGCTATAAACAAGGCAGTTTGGTCATACACTTGGAGATCAAAATTTAGCGAAATTGGAGATACACTTGAAAGCCATCATAAGTTAGATTTAAAGATACACCCAGTGTTAGTATTTGAGGGAAATTGGAGGTGTACTTCCACATGGTCGATAATCATGTGGAAGGTATTGAGGACATCAGTGCTAAGTATTTCAGTGGGAGGGATGTGTAATGGGGGACAACAGTGAATGCATTTGGTACCTTAGAATCTTGAAATGTGATGAGAGTTGACTTAACTTTCAAGCTTATCAAGGGCTGATTAGAGTTGGTTATTCTGCAGGAAGGTACAGTAAGCGCTGGCTATATGCGGTTGTTAACATGAACTCATAATGGTCAGAATAAAGATACACTGGCAGAGATGGACACAAAGTAGATCTTCAGTGGATGGGATACTTGGGGTTAACTCATTTTCATTATATGAGGTGATCAGGAGAGTTGACTTAACTTTGGATTCTCCTGCAATGGTAGAGATATAGATGAGAAACGGAGAGATGGCGGATGTTAATATGGATGGTATGGATTGATATGAGCAGATGTTGAAAATACAGTGTATAACCAACAAGATAAGTTTTGGAATAAATTAAATTATGAATTGTACCTGCTGAATGGGGTGTGATATCTACCATATTGGGTAGGTAAATTGGCTGCAGTGTATGAGATTTTCCAAGTTCTAATTTCTCATAATGATTTTACCAGTCTCTTCTCATCTCTATCTAGTCCATCGATATTGCATACAGATTCACTCCTTGCAATTACTACCCCAACTGCCACCATCACACCTTTACTCTTTGCAGTTAACACCTGCAGTAATATCACAACTGCCTCTATACACACAACCTACCCAACAGGCCACATTGCTGCCCCACTATTCTGTCAATTCCCAAACCACTGAATTACCCAAAATGCCCCCACAGCTGTAATATATTTCTAAACACCAAACTGCAGCATGACTCCACTACAACTGAGTGACAGAAAATCCAACTGCAGCCAACAGCTTCTATTCAGTTCCTAGAATTCATCTGACACTTTCGCTTTATCCATGAACTGTTGGTTACTCAGTTCTCCATCCAGTAGAATCCAGTACAATACCACCAGATTAAAGTTCATCCTTTTCCTTACTATCGTAATCAAGGTTGTTTTCATCCATCCATACACTGATATTGGATACTCATTGGTATTGAACTTTTGATAGATATATTTCAATGGAACTACCTTAACATAGTACAGCATTAACTAGCTTCACTCAGTCCTCCCATTTCTTGACCCAACCAACTCCTTCCTGACTACACCCCAACACCACAACCGCATCAAAAACCTTACCCCAGATTAATCTCTTCACAATCTCCATTACATCTCAATTGTTATCAACTTCCAGCCAAGTTTTTCAATTGTCTGTTACCACAACCCCTTCCTGCATGGCATATTTGCTTTCTCCAAGTGATTGCACATTGTGTGCTACAACTTCATGGAGAAACAACTGGTCTTTTCAATTTGCTGATGGCTTCATGTAACCCAGCTCAATCCCTACCCTGATATCCATAGCATATAGTACATATTTTATCTGTGGTTCCTGTGGTAATACTTTCTCTGTGTCTGTCTACTGCACAGCATATACCAGGTTGTGTATTCTGATTGATGAGGCACTAGGCTATCCAAGCCTTCTTGAGATATGCTTCCATCTGTAAGTTAAGCAACTATCAAGGTATGCACACTCAGCAGCATAGTTTGTAAACTTGCTCCCTGCCAATGTAACTACAAATAATCCACCTAACTATTCCATTCTTCCAGTGAATTCAGTATGGCAGGCCTCGTGATAATACACATATAGTATTGCAGAATCCAGAATCAAAATACGATTCTGCTGTACTATACCTTGATCATTCACAGTCAATATACTGGAAACATCTGGCTCCACTTCCAATCACTTTAGCAAGTTGGTGATTATCAGGTTTGGCACTCTGTTTTATTGCTTTGTCTGTTTCTGGCATTTCAGATATTGTAGCGATTAATCTCATTTGACTTCAACTTGCACCTGCACTGCTCCTTCAATTTTTGCTGATACTGCTCCCCTGATTAGCATGTTGAGTAGTTTGCTGAGATATTCTATCACCATCACAGTTGATCCAGGTATACTTTCCATGTTCGTTCCACTCAATCAGGATGTTGTCAACCATGTTGTTTATGTAATAGTTATACAGATAGCCAATGCACGCAATTTCAAAGACATTCTCAACTGTATGGCGATCTCGAATAGCTAATATAACATCTTCATTCATAAGACTCTTATGCCGGGGTCCAGCTGAGTAGTGAAATTCATAGAACTTCTAGGGATTCGGTTGCAAACTGATCAGAGTAATTACACAGGTCTTTGTACACCGTATGATACTTGTTGAGTCTCATCATTCTCAGAAGGAGTTGATTTCAGGTTAAAACTTACCTGGCCGTGTTATATGCTAGCATAGCCACCCTAACCTCTAGTATATGACATCACCAATACATGATTCCTGCTGGCGCTGCTGGACTCCTGGGCTTAATATTTGCTGACTAAGAGAAGAAAGAAAGCAACTAATATACAAGCAAAAATCCCACTATTGTCCAACTGACATGGTGCAGGTGGAAACTCCCCCTTTACTTGACAGTGATCTGGAGGTTGTAAAACCCATGCCCAGCCAATTGAAATGGACAGCATCACATTGGAGAAAAGAACACCAAATTGATTCCTTTTCTCCACTGGCATTTGCCACAGCTTCATTCAATCCCACTCCCATGGCTTACTAGAGTGGCAAAAGTGAAACGCATTCTCCAGCTCCTGAGCATTGCCACTGTTTTCCACTGGCTCCCAACTCATATGGACATATCTGTATCCTGCCTCTTGGATAAGAAAACCAGCTGACAATAGCACCATTTAGAGTCAAAATTGGTATACACATCTGACTGCTTTGAATTGTCAATGCTCAACTGGCATGGTTTATTGATGTGCTGAGCTAATGCTGAATACAATTACCAATCGGATTGGGTCTGTGGAAACTATTGTGGTTCCACATTATCTTTACGAGGTCTAATTCAGAAGCATTTGTATTCATGACTATACACCCAGTACATGGTCCTATGAGTGCACGATCATGCTACAGAGATGGCCTGGTTGTCTGGCAATACTTGGTCGAAAGTCTCACTCTGTCTCCAATATTGCACACAGTTTCATTTGCACAGCCATATGTAGTTCTGCACCATTGGGCTACCAGCAAGTTTTGGCTGAAGTCTAGTGGGTCTCTGCCATTCCTTCAAGCCCAGCTTCTGCTGGGATATCTCATTATAGCTTTGATGCTGTCAGTGGGTTGAAGTGCATCTGAGGGTTGCAATGGTACATGGCAAAGGACAGGGTTATCCTAGTCAAACCGGGCACTTAGTTGTTCTAGGCATATTCCGCCAGTGGAAGGAGTTCAACCCAGTTGACTTACTTGTAGTTCCAGAAGACTCAGAGGTATTGTTACACCATCTGGAATGGGCGCTTCGTCTGATGAGTGGTGTGTGGATGAAATGGAGTTAACAGTCAGTGGTCAATGCTTATCCAAGAGCACACATGAGTGCAGAAGGGGTTGGTTAATAGTATTCTGTAGTCACGTATGTGACTATTTGGAAATACATGGTTTGAAAATCTGGCTGCAAGCTAGTCCCTGCAAATTGCAGTACATGGGTAAGCTAAATGCAGGGTGTGTTAATTGCCGACTTAGGCGATTGATAGACTATGATGAAGATCCCAGAGAATCCAAACTCAGTCCATTTCGGTTGATTGGTGATCAATTCCATTGTTGTTCTACACCCAGTGATATCAAGTTGTTGGCGTATCAAATACAGTGGGTATCATAGGTGGTGTGGTGGTTCCCTTCGATGGCAAGCTGCAGAACTGGTAGTGTATATTAGTACTGAGGTATTGAGTTCTTGCCAATAGAATTGAATGGACAGGTATTCAGCAATTCAATAAGCTCCCAAATGACCGGAGTCACGGTTGTAATTGCAGAAGCTTATATCATGGTTGTGGAGCATGTTGGGAATAGATATTCTCCCTTCAGAGGTAACTGCCCCTGCACTGAGTTTCAACTGACTCCATCATTCCTGCATAGATCTCTCAAGCTTGCTTGCTTTTGACAAGCCAGGGTAACTCAGCTGATTCTTCATGTCAGTTTCTAGTCAATTGGTATGTTGGGTTGCCTTGATTGCTGTGAGGAAATCCTCAAATCACTTCACAGCAGTTGCAACTGCAGTTACCAATAGTGAAACTGCAGGGTGTTTGTAGCTTTCTTTCTAATCAATTTTCCTGTATGATTTGCCTGCAGGGTTCATCTCTTGGTCAAAGTGTTGAATACCACAGTCATATAATGACTGGATGTCCATTAATCTGCCATTCCACTGGGAGAGTACTTTTGTAATATTGAAAATCTTCAGATTCTTATGGTCACACTAAATCAGGATATGAGATTGGCCCCTTTGAGATAGTATTGCAACTTCCTCATAATTGTCACCATCGCTCTGAGCTCTCTATCATAAACATGGATGTAGTGTTTGGCAGGGGAGCCTGTCCAACTGTCAAAGTCGATCTGAGTGAGAATATTCACACTGGCAATCAGATTGCAAATTCCAGCAAGGCCTATGCTGCTTAGTTCTATCTGCAGCAGAAACTGGCTCTGCCTGGTTGAAATGCTGTTTGATTGGTGTGTGGGTAAATGGTTTCTGTGCTTCCAAAATATGAATTTGGCTGTTCAGGTCCATTTCCACTTGACTGTTGATTCTTTCAGTTGATGGGAGGATTGGTTCAGTCACCTTGGGGTGTTTGCAAATGATCCATTGGTAGACATTTGTGAAACCCAGGAACACTTGAACATGTCGAATGGACTTGGAAGTTGGCCCATCCTGGATGGTTGATATGTGCCCATATTTGATCCAGATCCGTCAGACCTGATAGAATATATAAGCAAACCAATCTGGAAGGCTCTACCTGGGGACTTTTTGGCATTGCAATCAAAGCCAAATTGGTGTAGTCATTCCAGCACATTTTGTACCTGATTATCATGCTCCTTCATGTTGGTTGAATAGATCAGTATGTAATCTTTGCAACATATAACAAAGTCTTCAATGTAAGGCCAAATGCAGTCGTCAAAATAGATCTGGAATGTGGCTGCCAGGTTTCTCAATCCAAAATGCCACACTTGGTATAGGAACTCGCTGCAGCTGGTACAGAATATGCTAACATACCTGTCCTCATCTTTCAATGGAACATGACAGTATGTGTTCTGGAGGTACAGCATAATGAATATCCAGGCTTGGTGCATTTGGCCAAGTATCCCTGAAATAAGGGATAGGGGGTATCAGTTCTTAACTCTTGTCGAATTAAGGGTTCAGCAGTCCAAGATAAGCCATTGGCCACGGTCTTTTTGCGTCTAGATAAATATCCATACTGCTGCTATTGATATGAAGTGTAGGAGTAGACCTTTTGTGAGATTCATTTTGATGTATGCATTGAGTGTTTGGAGTTCAACCCCTCTAAGCATGTAAGTCTGTCCCTTTGGTACCTTGAATTGTGGCTACAGGTCTAGTGAATAGTAGATTGTATAGTGCAGTGCCAGTTAGTCTGCGAGTATACCTCTAATGATGTCCCTGAATTCAAAGTACTTTGCTGGAATGCAGTTTTAGTTATTGGTGAGTATCCTTTTATCTGCCACATCAGATGTGCATTAGTCTATTAGTCCAAGCACAGATAGATGGTAAAGAAGGAACAATCCAGGAGACCTTGTCAGTAATGGTTTGGTCACAATGTAGCCAAGTACCATTGTCCAGTCAATCCTTCAGATTCTCTGTCATCCCATAGCAGTCATTCCCAAATCTCCATAGAGACGCTCTTCGGGTGCATCTACTCTCACTGCTGGCTGCTCATAGCATCTAGCACTTAGGTCTGTATTACCTTGCGAACCCAAGGTGCAACCTTCCAATGCTGCGTTAAGCAGCTGTGGGCATTCCCCAATAAGTAGAGCAAATGCTGCAACAACTTCATCACTAGCTAGAAGTTTGTCCAATACAGCAGCATTGGGTCTCTGTATGTCTGGACTGTGCAGTAGATGCTAGTTGTTGATATTTTCATTATCAGCTGCCCACACCTTTCATACCACTATTGTAGTCATTTGTGTCACTCCCTCCACTCCACTCAGTTTCAGTGATCGCAGGGAAGTCAAGTGAAGGCAAGCCAAGTTGATGTGAAGATTCTGTGTGTGTGACTACAGTTAGTTTAAGGACTAGATCGTACACCCAGATTGGCATGACAAGCACATCAAGTTTGTCCACCGGTTGGACCTAAGTCGAAGTACTGGAATGTGATCTATATCTTTCTTGTTTTCTATACATACTGCTTTGCTTCCACATTTATACTCAGGATGATACTGTGTGCAAACTCATGGCGTCTCCCTAGTTGCTTGTGTAGCCATGATGCCATAGAGATTCTGGTTGCGCCAAAGTCAATAAGAGTCAGTACATGATCCATCTCACCATGTTTGTCTCATATTGAAACATCATGAGCTATGAGTGCGGAATCCGCTCTTTCAGTGCAGTATAGATAATGATTTCCCATTCTGGCAATCTGGCTCTCAAAGAATGAGACTTGATTCTAGTGAAATCCAAAGGGGTTGGACTTTGTCCAGAGTTGCCATTAGTGTCTGTGCCCCAAATCTATCCATTTCAAGCTCAATCCAGTCTAACCTCCACCACTACGCTCGAAACTTCGAGATGTAAACTTGATTGTATCTTCCTTACCGTTAAAGGATTGTGCGTGCTGGACTTGACGACTGACCATGTGTAGTGTCTGTATTGCTCTTTGCCATCGCTGGGAGTATGTTCATCTTGAGGCATCAGCTTTCATGTTATCGCGTGTAGAAATGTTGCATGACTATTGAGACTCCACAATAGGCGTTCACTGTCGGCATTTCACATTTGGAGGGCCTCTATGGGAATCAATAATAATAGGGGTTCATCATTTCTGCCACCGGAGGACATCTCTGACTTGCCAGACCTTCTTTGCATGCATCCATTCTGAGGTACTTCCTGCATGTAGGAGACTGATAGTCAGAAGTTATATTTTCTACCCCCTGGATGAGATGACTCTTCAGTTGTCTTCAGTTACTGCTGCATGCTGCCCTTACCCAATTGAGTGTAAATATCACATGCTGCATCAAAAATCTCATCAATTGAACTGTACTTTCCTTCCTTTTTGTTTTTAAATGATGTGAGATTTGGTGGCACATCAGCTATTGAATCCACCCGGACTGTACGATACATGATTGGTTGAAACTGTACCATTTATCTCTCGGTATCTCTCTAAATCAGCTATTGCTCACAGCTATAGTTACAGCCCTGCTCACAGCCCGAGTATGGTTTCCTAGCCGCATCGAGTTTCCAGTCCTTGTACCTGTCGATAATCTGAACTTCTCTAGTGAACAGGTCAAAGTTGTGAAAACATGATGAGTACATTGTTTGTGGGTCCTGGGCATGGGTAATGGTGTCCATCGCAGTAGGCATTTACATATTACATTCCGTACGGTACGCCCGACTTCACATGTGCTGTAGGTACACTTGTGAGGCCTTGTATGAGAATGTATAAGACGATACAGTTGGACACGGCAATATGGTAATATTATAGAGTAGGATAAACCAATGATTATCTTGAATGATCCAAGGTATGTGGTGAGCCGACTGAATACAGCAGGTGTTGCCCAGCACTTGACAAATCATGTCCAGCTGTGTCATGACACTACTGAAAATGTTCAGTGAGGTTACGAAACAGGTGTGTATGTTTACAGATGTTCCATTGATATCAGAGATAATGGAATTGCAATTCACAACCAAATTCATAGCGATGTTACAGCTGTGTCATTTGGCAGAAATCCTTCAAATCCAAGTTTGATAATCACTATCATTTGATTCATTCCGAGCTAGGCGGGAAATTCGATTGTGTCATCTTACAATGTCCCATGCGTATATCTGCCAGATTGTTCTTCGATAATGTAGGCAGTTTCTCCTAATCATGCCAGAGATCATTTCATCCAGGTGTGCCACCTCAGTGATCGCTCTGATCATTGGAAGGGGGTTTTTATCATCGTTGATGATTATGCTGCATTTGTTGCAGGCTAAGTTCATTTCCACATGGGGTTAAACTGTGGCAGTTGTAGATACAGTGATGATTCAATTGGCAAGACTTGGGGTGTCATGACCACTTAAAGCATAAATTATCTTGGCACTCCAAAGACAATTTGCACCATGGGGTTGGAGTCTAGTTCACCCTTCAGATGGAATTTGAGTAGATGATTGCCAAGGATTCTGCAGATGGTGAGCAGGTCACGAAACATCTCAAAAACAGGGGTACAACTCAAATGCCCATCAGTGAAACAAACCTGGCAATTGAACAGCTGGGAATAGAGACTGGGCACACATACCCATGTTCGACTAAGTAACAAAATATACTGTATATATTGGTATTCAGATACAAACATGTCACAGCAATCATGTATTTATCTTTAGGTGATATCAATCTTGGCAAGAATCCTGATCCTAGCAAGCAGTTGATTGAAGTGAACACCTTTCCGGTAGTGTTAGCTCCGAATCAGAGTAACCAGCCAGTGGTCAGGGTTTGGACCGCAATAACCGGTCCGTTCGGTTCCAGACCTGTCCCACAACCCGACCCTCTGACTGTTGGCGGGCCACACCCTGACCCATACCCATCCAGCTTTGGGTTTTGCCGGGTTTGGCTACACCCGTCTGTTCCAATTCTGGTTCTGCGGTTCAGGTTCCACGTTTATGGTCGCATTCAGATATGCTACTGTCAATCGTATCATATTGACATTAGCACTGCTCAGTTTGTGATTGACGTTTTGGCCGCCTTAATGCTTAGAACGACCATAGACACGTGCCCGACCACATCCTGAAAATGAGAGACAAAGGAGCGTCAATGATTGTTGGTCATGTATCTTGAGTAATCTGGGGGGCAACAGGTTACACACAGTCATACACAAAGTATTGGCCTCATTTATCGCCAAGGGAGAAAGCAAAACACTCCAGACCGCATCATGAAAACGTGCGTCAGCCGAGCGTCAATGATTTTTGGTGTTGCATCTTCCGTAAAATGAGTGGCGCTTGATCACAGGCATCCATAAACAAGGAGATGGCAGCCTTTATATGCAGAGATGAACAGGATATTCCCACCACATCCTCCTGGACAGTAACAACATATTTCAAGTACAGAGCTACCACTACGTATTCTTGAGCCTTTTACTATAGAGAAACACTCAAAACGATATATATAAATCGTAACGGCCACATCGCACTGTGATTAACCATGATGGAAGTTAAACAATCGTTTACGCTCTATTAACGCTCATTGTCAAGATGGGGAAAGGATCGTTTCAGGTCCTCGTTTTCCTATGTAGGTGGCCACTACTTTGTTTATGACTGTCTGCAATCTGTAACCCCCCAGATTAGCCAAGATACACAACCAACAATCATTGATACTATGTTGACGCTCAATTTCAAGATGGAGCAAGGAGGGTACCACAATCTGTTTTACCTATAAAGGCGGCCCATCATTCCCTTATGACTGTTTGCAACCTATCGGCGTTTTGATTACCCAGGACGCATGGCCATGAATCGTTGATGCTCCGTTGACGCTCATCATCAAGATGAGGTAAGGAGCGTGTCGCTACCATTGTTGCTAATAAAGGCGGGCAATACTTCAATTCTGTATAACCACGACCAAATCAATTATCAATTGCCAGACTCACATGACCTGAAATTGTTGACGCTCTGTTGACACTCATTTTGCCACGGGTGTATCCACAATATGCAATCATTTGATTCGGCATAGTCTATCATTCACATTGTTTTGGCAGCCTTTCTAGTGTTTTCATTTACTTTCTCCATAATCACTACATTGTTCTTTAATAATACATATAAATATATCCTTTAAAATATACTATACAGTGTCTGCAAATGGTAGATAACAATAATCTCCAAAATCTCGTGCCATTCAATCAATGCTTGTCATCACTTGCAGGTTCGCTCAATAGACTGCTCTCATCTTCAAAATGGATGTTAGCTGCATTACCACATGGGAGATAGTGTACTAACCAGTGGATATTCCTTCATCAGTCAGCATATCTGGATCAAAATCTGTATCGTGCTGGCTATCATGGGCATATGCATCAAGAAGACAAAATTCAGCACAGGGAAGAGAAGTATGTAAATACACATATCCGGCTGGCAAATTGACGATTTGGGAACATTGAGCTCCAGAATTGTTACCAGTTGGGGCGAGTGGCGTTGCACGCAGAGGTCACGTCGGCTCTGGAGTCGACTGGCGGTATCGGTCGGGTGGAGATGCACATGTTCATTTGTGTCTCCGGCGTATCTGCGTACTCTTTGCGGTGCCATTTGTGCAAGGGAAGAATCTTGCCAAGGGATTTTGACCAAGCATAGCCCAGTGTCTTTCTATCGCAGGCTTCACCTTTTTATGCACAGGGATCTCAACGCCCCACTTCTTCTCTTCTCGGACCTCGGCGCGAGGTATGTTGATCCGGTATTGCGTTTCCTCTAATCCCAGCACACGAAAACCCATCTTGGGCTATTTGGGCCATATTCATGGCCAGGCGCATGTCGGGCTTTTTGAGCTGTACCTGACCTCCTTGCCTTACCATAGTAGCAGACATGTTGAAAAGCTACATGAAATTTGTTGCTGCTACTAACAATGATATTCTGCTATTACCTGAACCATATACGCTTCCATACCCTCCGCTAAGGTGATTGAAGCATGATTAGTCCACTCTCGGGGATGCCTGTAATGAAATTGGTCCGCGAGAATCCAAGAGCTGACAACATCATGATGTTCGATTTTGCACACTGTGTAGACAGATGCCTTGATTACCCATGGAGGGTTCCTGTTACAGGCAAAGATAAATTGATCACGTGGCTCTCTAAGTACACCCACTGCACCGTACGCAGTCAATTGGAGGCTGTTTACCTTGTTATGGATATACTCACATCCAACTGCTTACGGTTTCTTATTCTTACTGGATCCGGTCCGACGGATGATTGCCTAATGGGCATCCTCGGTCATATGTTGGGTGGCTGCATTGGCAGCGCCGCGGTGGCCTAACTGGTGTCTGCATTCTTGCTGTGTGCCAACAAGTGATGTATTTTATGTAGCGCCTGGCAATCGACCCGAGTCAGATCCGCTCTCACCTGGCTGAGGGGGTTATGTATTGATGCTTTGCTGGTGTGGAATAGGTGAGGAAGATGATAACGGAAAGAAGTTGGAAGTCCTGAGAACTATATAGTTAGCATCATGTCAGAATGGAAGAAATAGCAACCACCATGTTCGTTATACTCAAGATGAATCCTGCTGCGTATGGATGCACATTGCAGGGGTTGCCCACCACCCCGCATTTTGCAATAAGTCAGTCCGATGTTGTATATTTGTTTTCAGGGATGGATTGCGGTCTACTGCCGCCGAAATCGCATCATTGTCAGATATAAATATGACATTGTACGAGGGAAAGGATGTCTGCGGATGTTTGTCTCAAATTATCTCCGGGATATTACATGTAACTGACACTAACAATCAAGTCCTGTTGTACGGTTAACCTAAACAATTCCCAATGGGTTGACAGTCAAAAGGCAGATTGTGCATTATTCAAGATGATTAAACATACCAACCTTGACATGAAGGATGCAGCTTGCCTCCATATTGTCCATATCTTGCAACATCCAACATTGTGCCCAACAATGATGTCAATGCAAACTACACTGGTCAATGCCCCAAAAAAGCACTTTTGGCCACTCCCAGCAGGCAAATAAGGCAAATCGACAAAGTTGTCCCCACAATGACGTCATCAAGCTAATCATGGCCAGAGCGGCTTGGAGGAAGAAAGAGTCCGAGCACTTGGGTCATTGCGTTGCTTGCGATCCAAAATGACTCTTGCCGCCGAGGCACGATGAGAATCGCACTTCTTAAGCAATGAAGAGAAAGAACAATGGATCAATCATTATGTTGAGAGAGAAACCGCTGCGGCAACAACGCAAGTTGAAGACCCGGATGCAGCGGTTCAGCAAGAGCAGCAAGATAGGATAAATGCTGAAAACTCGGGATTAATAAACTGAGAGCCCGGAAAGACTTTTCAGCAGATGATGGTTGCTATCGGAGAGAGTCTGAGTGATCGTGAAAGTACCGACGATGGGTAGGATGGGGAAGGCGAGGATGATCAAGAGACAGTGAAGGGCAAGCTGAGCAATGATGACGAACCCAGCTGGGTGATGGGCACAATCTCCAAAATGGTACAGCTGTGGATGGACAGGTTTCGACAGAAGAAGATGAAGGTTTACGAATTCACAAAACCCGGATTGGGTGATGCAGTCAACTACTTCTGTGAACAAGATAACCAGTACGAAACATCCAATTTGAGGGTACCAGCAGTCAATACACATCAATTGGATGATGATGCAGCTGCACCTGCACTGACAACATTTTTAGAGGGTATGGAGTGTCACGACATTCTCCCCGGAAGATCACAAAGGCCGCAAGGGACTTTTCGACCAGGACGCAGTCAGAATCGGCTAGGTTCTGCGAAGACACAGTCGAACAAGAGTATATCCAGCCTCCCGCCCACTGCAGAGCTCGATTCATCACTCACTCAGAATGTAAAGCCTGTTGAACTGGTAAGCTGTCACTCCTGCATACAGCCTCCCCAACTAATCACCATATAGAGATCGTATCCGGACGAAGACATGGTGATGGCCCCTGCATCATTGGTATAATATAGAGGCAAATTTGTATTTTTGACATCATATCTCTGTGAGAAGCAAATTGTGTACCAATTTTACTACGTGTCAGGATTTCCTTGATCTCAGTGACCAAATTGTGAGACATGATGATTCACCTGTGCATTTTGAAGGGTCCAACACACCAAGAGGGATTTCTAGAATCCAAATCAGACTGTAAGACGGCCAATAAGTTTGATTTTTCTTTGCGAGTTACTCTTAAGTGGGAAAGCATTAGCTATATTAGTGATGAAATATACTAACACAAGTCAAGTGAGTGATGTCATACCAGTCATATCAAGAGCGGTCAGTGCTCAATACGAATCTGTCTGAATGACGACCGTCATGCTGCATTCATCCATGCATCCAACTACATAGCTCTCCGCACAGACCTTGTGCACATGGTTGAGATATTTAGAATTGCTTATAGTAAGTCATGGAAATCGAGGAGAAGGAGCTGGATGAGCAAAGGTGAGGAAGTCGAGCTATATTTACCGAAAACTAGTGAAATGTGCTACATGCCGTAAATCGCTGGCCGAAAGCGCGGGAATGTGATAGTACCACGTCATCTCTCACTCAGATAACGTGGATAGAGGTTAATCAAAAATTGAGAGGCCACAAAGCTCCTGGATGCAACTGATAATACTAAGAAACGCAATATTGGATGTCAATAATGAGTGTACAACTCATTGGATCCAATTATCAACTGTAAGAAGGCTGTTTGGATGTGATTAATATGAGCGGCCACAGAGCGTGAACCAAGCGGCAACAATTTTAGGCCTTGCATCATGGATAATCGAGGGGTTTTGCGACCACAATGATCCATTATAGAACTATTGGCCTTCTTTCTATGCAAAAATGCTTTGGATGACATTGTACCTATGACCTGAAAATGAGCATCGATAGAGCATCAACAATTTCTGGCCTTGCATCTTCAATCATCCAAGAGCTGTGGGGTAACATTAACCCATAATCGAACTATCAGCCGCCTTTCTCGGCACAAATCGTTGTGACAACATCGCTGCTCTGTCCTAAGAATGAGCGTCCACAGAGCGTCGATGATTTTTGGCCTTAAATCTTGGATGATCGAGGGGCTGTGCGACCACAATAATCCATAATCGAATTATCCGCCGCCTTTGTAGGCGACAATTCTTCCGACAGCTTTGAAACTATGTACTCAAATGAGGGTCAACGGGGCGTCAACGGAGCGTCAACGGAGCGTCAACGGAGCGTCAACAAAGCGTCAACGGAGCGTCAACGGAGCGTCAACGGAGCGTCAACGGAGCGTCAACGGAGTGTCAACGATTTTTGATCCTGCATCTTGTATAATCTAAGGGCTATTGAACGGCATTAACCCACAAACAACCAATCGGCAGCCTATATTGCCAAAAATGCTAATGACGATATCATTTCTGCCTCCTGATATTGAGTGCCCACCGGCCATCAACAGATTTTGTGGGGGCTCAGTATGCTACAGAGCGATGAACTGCATTGCGTTGTAAATAAATTGAGTTTTACGCAGTCAGTCATTTCAATATGTCGTTGTATACAACTTTACAAATATGCATCCAATGTCACAGAGATCTGATTTTTTTGCTTGTAGGTCTAGAGTCAATATTTGAGAACCCGCTTTGTGCATTACTATAACGTGACTTTCGGCAGTCTCTCAAGTTAGATTACACAGCTTTCCGATTCCTACTGCCATGTCGGATTTGAAATCCTTAAATACCTCATTGCTTCAGCACATGATCTCTTCCAAAGATGAAGGTGTCTTTAATCTTGATTTGAGCAAACCTACATTACAAATCATCTGCAATGCTTGGTGGGCTTCAATGAATGTAGGCTCGTAGCGTCCAATTACTTGAAATAATTCTAGTCATGTGGCTTCATGGCGGTGTTATTTGTACTGCGGAATTGCGCAGACCCGCAGCCCTGCAATCATATGTATCATTTGTCATCAAGTTCTTCGCCATCCATCAGAACATGGGACCAGCTCAATGGGGTAACACTTGCTGGCATAAGCTCACATCACAAAGTTTAACAAATGAACACAGTCAGAAGTTACCGAATTGACTGGTTCAACGGTCGATGAAACAGTTTTGGCCATCCTGAACATGAAAGGAAGTCGAGGAATTACAGTAGCAAAGTCACAGAGGCAAATGATATTTGTCATCTAGGTTAATCCATATTGACTGAAATGACAGCCAAAACACTCCAAACTGGCAGCTAAGGACATTGAAACTTCCAAATTTCACCAAGACGCATGGAATCGCTACATCATGTCAGGATTTGCTTCGGCTCATATTCCATGGAATGCTATATCAAATCTCGAGCTACGACGGTCATATGAAGCCTTATGCACTGACCTACTGCTGCCATCCACCACAACCCTTTGCAACATTTGCCAGAGGGAATACGAACTAACCGTCAACGCAATTAAGGAACAATTGCCGTCACGAAAAACAGTTAGTCTAGCATTGGACCATTAGACATCAACAAATATACTAGTAATGACATTGGTCATTGTTTACAATATAGATCGAAATTGGGCATCGTGTGAAGTACAACTGGCTTTCATGAGGTCGATCGCATACACTTTTCCATTTTCAAAAGCTAATCAATGATGATAGGTCAAGGACAAACATACTGGAGGATGGCTAGCCGTACATGTGAAGGATGTACTTGAGCATTTTGAGCTTACCGACGGCAGATCGCTGGGAATTACCAAGGATAAAGCTTCCCCAAATCACTTGATGACTCGCAAACTGCAATCAACCCTTGAGGCCTTTGGAATCGAGTGCCCTGCATTGAGGAACCACATACCATGCATGGTGCACGTCATACAACTGGCTTTCGGTGCATTCATGAGCAGTCTGAGTGTTAAAGGCTGCACCAAGTCTTTGGCAGCCCATGAGCGCAATCAGCAATTTAGAGAGAATGAAAGCATAGACATTGGGAAGAGTCAAAGATTTCGATAGGCGGGCAATGCTCGAATCCACAATGTGTCGGCCAAGAGACCAGGTATTGAAAAGATAATTGAGAAAGTACGTATTTTAAGATATTCTGAAAGTACTGAAACTGACCTTCATATAGCAGAGAATACTTGATATATTGATTACTCTGGCACTGGGTTTTCGAAACGAGTCCATTGACTGTCAAAGAGCCAAAGTCCACGTCACGGTACTACCAATTACGGATGTGAAGACAAGTTGCAATCCGACCCTGGAGTTGCTTGAGCGAGCCTACCGATTACAAGAATTTCTCTGGGAGTCACGCCAAAATCCAAAATACAGGGATCACCGGCCACTCTTCACAACTCAAGATCAATGGACCATTGTCAAGTACGTCATGGAAGTTCAGAGGCCATGCCGATATTTGACCCTGTGGATGTTGAAGAGGCATACAGTCTCATTGCATCATGTTATCACAATCTAGAATGACAAGTTCTGTCATATCGAAGGCGTCATGAGAGCTTTTGCTGCGAAGAAGACTCAATAGAGGGAAATCTCGTTGTTTGCCGTGAAGTTAGCACGACAGAAGCTTTCCAAATATTATGCTGAAGTGACACCTCAGACGGGTACACTTCTCATTTCTGCACATATCCTTGATCCTTTCTGGAATTGATGATTGTTCAAGAAGTGGGACAAGAGAATGGATATTAATCCTGGGGACGAGACATCCTATACTTCATAATACCTGGCGGTCATTCTGAAGTATCAGGAGAATCAATACTTTGCCCAAAATTGAAATGTGCCAGTTAGTAAACCCGAAAGCGTACTGAACAACAATCTTGTCCCCTCCACAAAGGCTTCAGGATCCTGTCAATCATCCTTTGATCCATACGATGTGTCCAGCAATGATGAAGAATACTTCATGCCTAACAATGTGGCTGAAACAACACCCAGACGAAGCGATCACGCAGCACGCTTATTACCCCCCACCAAGCTCGATTTGAATTCACCGCTTGAAGCGCCAAGAAACTGGGGGCAAATTAATCCAAATCTCAATGATTACCACTCAAACCAAATGGAGATTATCAGTCCATTTTGGATACCGGACATAACCGACTGGTGACGCCAACAGGAGGGAATGCACTCAAAGTACACCAATCTCTCCAATTAGGCAAGCAACATTTTCTGTATCATACAACATGCTTTCAGAGTGGAGGCCAGTTTTTCCCTTGGCCGAGATGTTATCAGCTGGAGGCAGCCACAATGCACAGGCGAGACCCTGCACAAATCTGTCGTGGTAAGGCAGTTTGCTTGAGCCACTATCGGAATCCTGGCAGGCGATGACCCAACATTGGATACGACAATCACAGAAAAGGACTCGGAAATGAAATAAGAGGCAGAGGATAGATAATTGCACAGACTGGCAATGGTCCACGACTTTTTGGAGATGTGGCAGAGCAGCCAAAACCTACCTGCTACACAGACAGAATCTTGCGGTCAAAACAAGCAGATGACAGCTGTAGGATACATTTCGGACACAGAAACGATTGTCCAAGCAACCTGGTCACTCATTCAACATGATGGTGCGGCTGCATTCATATTGTCAGAAAGATCACCTTTGCCACCAGCTTTGTCTGCAAAGGACCTCCCAGGATGATTAACTCAAATATTAAATGTCCGCTAAATCAGACAAATCAACCGTCATCCAGTCGAAAGTGATGAGAATCGCACACCCGAAAGCATTTCGGACACTGAAAATTGGCTTGACTGGAATGGCGACTTGCATAATCCAAATGACAGCGAAGATGATTTCACGGCAGACATTGAATCTGATAATAAGCATCACAATAGCATCCAGGATGCAGAATGCTGAGAGCAGCGGGATGTGGGTGCCGCACCAAATGTTCCCGCATTGATTCGGCCCACACGGAAGTCAAAGTGACAGGCTGGACTGGTGTTGCTGATGGTCAATGCAATGGTGATGAGGAGGAATAACAGAATCAAGAAAACGTAGAACAGAATGCGTCAATGATTCTCCGCCTTCTTTTTGTAGCTTGACCGTGAGTTTCAGTTAGAGATATATCATGGGCGAATGGTGAGCAGTAGCTTGTGAATATTAGGTCATAAACAGATGTATAGCAGGCCCAATGAACCTTTTGGCAAGATATTCAATTTTTGGTAGTTTGAGAGCAAACAGTGCATGAATATTACTGCGCTCGGTTTTGCCACATGGCCGAGTCTCTATCCACCAAAAATGAAAACAATAAGTTCAAGTCATGATGAAAACAATTAATGATGGCAGCAGATGTTGAATTGACAATACATTAAAATGAGCGTCAACAGAGTGTCAACGATTTGTCGTCTTGTAAGTATGGTACTTGAACAGTGATCTGGTCACTGTTATGCATAACCAGCGTATTGGCAACTATTGTAGGCAAAAGAGACAGCAACACGGTCACCACTCCAGTCTGAGAATCAGCTCCAACAGAGCGTCAAGGAATTTTAGCTTGACATCTTGAGTAATTTATCTTTCGATTGGTTGCAGACATCCATTCGAGAGATATAGGCAACCTTTAGGCGGAAAAACAGCAACGACACACTCCCTGCCGCATCCAGAAACTCAGCTTCAACGGACGGTCAACTGTTTTAGGTATTGCATATTTTGTAATTAAGGCATCACGCGGATCTTTGCGCTGATAACAGTGTTATTGACCTCCTTGATAGGCCAGCATACAATGAATTAAATGAAAAACATGGATTCCAAATTGATCGATATCACACACTGCGAAACGTGCAACAACATATTATTGGTTGTTGAAAACACGATTTTGATAAGATACTATTAACAAACTGCAAAAACAAGAGCCTTATATGAATCTATAGATGGACCCTCTGGGGGTCCCGCTGACAACCCGCCCGATTCGGACATGTTGGGTGGTTGCCATCGAACCATACCGGAGTTGAGAGTGCCAGTTTGTTGACATCCCGGGCCGCCAATGTGTTAACGGTTCAGTATGGACCTGTACCCGGAACCATTGCTAACACTTCTTTCCAGACCCTGTCACATGCCAGTGTAGCAACCCTTACCTCTTGTATATGACCTTACCATTACACTTACATTATTGAATTGTTTCAAATCATTTCAGTGAACCCAGTTCAGTCACTGAACACTCCAGTGATGGCATTAATTGATTCACCATTATTATCTACAGGTACTGAACCTGCACATTTAATTCTAGCTACCCCAAATGCAATATATAATCCAGCTCTACAATAGTTTGAATCATACCTTGGGTGATATTGTATACTGTAAGTTTTGCTACATGGAACATATCCTGGGAGTCAATGATACCATCTGCAGCCTGTTGCAGCTCTTCTATTATTCTTTTCAAAATCTCTGCAGTTCCTGTAGTTGGTGGTATAACCAGACTCAATCAATTCTGTATGTATATTATCGCATGGCCCTGCATAAACTTGTCTTGAATATTGGGTAATTCACAACCTGGTACTTAGAAAGATTGTAAAGTTATTCAAACTCACTGAAACATGGTATATCCAGAATACTGTTGTAGAGTGATTTGAAAGATGGATATTGATCTCTTTATGATACACGGATGCTGTGCCAGTGAGATTACAATTGAAATTTTAATGCTGCCATTCAATCAATGTTTGGTAGTGTTGCAATCAAAAGACCCACAACTGCCAATCGTTTGGCGATTATGTGAACACTCCCTGCATTTGCGGATGGTAAATCCCTACTTTGTTGTATGATCGACCTGGGAATCTCTATTGTGATGACAATCATTGCAATAATACTGCTTAATGTTCATATTGGCAAATTAGATGACAAATTGTGAGGTTTGTACTGGTTGGATAAGTTTCACAAGTGGGGCTTCAGAAATTCCACAGAGAGCTTAATTACTGAATTGTGTGATGCTGGAATTTCCAATGAATGAACAGCTTTGACTGCTACTCGGACATTGCCTAATACAAACACAATGTTCTATAGAATACCATTTGCCTGTTCATTGTACTTTATACACCTGCTACTATGTTACTCTCTTATTTGTAAAGAGTTGCAGTAGAGATTGTGAGAATATCCAACCATCCAGATTGCAATAGTTGCTTCTATTTTCCAGTCAAGTAGCTGAAGTTGTTGGTTCTTTGGTTGTGGTGTTCTACCCAGAGAAAAGTCCCAGAGAATCTCCCTCAACAATGCAGGATAGTAATCATGCAATATCCACAGGTGCTTGTGAGCAAATTCCTCAATCCACTCTCGTGAGGACTTTGCCTTTGGAGTTATCACTTCTTGACTCTTTCCCAAGGCTGATTTCACTGGTTCAAATTGGCCCACAGTAAGTTTCATGATAAATTTCATGAAAGATGTATTGAATTGGAGGACTGTACTCACATACCACTCTGTAGTCACAATGGATATCCACAATGTTGTATATGTGTATTAATCTGCTACTAATGATGCACTGGATTACTGATGTTTTAACTTCTCTATAGTAGCATCTGCAAGCACGTAGAATCTCAACACAGTAGCTGTCATTTTGAGATATTGGAGGTGGTCTGTGCAGGATGGTAGCGTAGACTGTTCCCTGCTTAGTGCAAATCCAGAATCTCTTGCAACAGCATAAATATAGATCAAATTAACTTCAGAGTCTCATCGATTAGCTTGGCCATCTTCAGAAAGGGTTTTACAGTCGGTGTTCTGGGTTACCAGCATGGCGGTAGTTGTATGGATGTATAGTGTGGTCATGTTTGCAGGCTCTATCCCCTTACTGTCTCTTTCATTGCAATTTGGCATTGATTGACTGCACCTAGCTTTGTCTAGCATAATCCAGCAGACTATGTCATTTACACGATACACATGTTGATGGTGTACCACTACTTGTACTAGACAATGTCTATCAGCAAAATGCAGATCGGTCCAGAAGCCACACGCAATCCTCCCAGACACTCTGGGCAACTTCACCAGCACTTCTAAGTACTTGTAGATGCTCCCAGACTCCCCAGGAGCGGAGCAAAGTGCTCTCAGACTCTCCAAAAGCAGTCTCAGATGCTCCAGAAAGCACCTGCAGTTCTCGAGGTGTATTCAGGATGCTATGAGATTTGACTTGTAGAATAGTCAGATTGTGGAGCTCCTGAATCCTCTGCGCAGATCTGCGGGGGACTTCAAGAGCAGGTGAGATGACTGCGCAGCTCTCCCAGGGAGTTCGAGAGGACCCGAGACCGCTGCGCAGCTCTGTGGGAGACTTGGTGCCGTATTCTCACATCAGTGGTTCTTACATAACCACAAGGCATTTTGTCTTATCATATTCGTCTTTGTTACAGTCACAAGATTTACTACATCATAATATGGCATGCATTATATAAGTCTCTCTATATATATATAAATATGGTCAATCTGGCCGCAGATGGTAGTCGAGCATATTTGGAGGAGCACGTGGACACGCCCATTCAGAAAACTTAGAGATGCACCACTTGGAGGCCATTGTGGTGAAACGATGGAGCTAGAAGGAAGCGAGCCCACCATCAACGCTCCACTGCACCTCTTGTGATATCTAAATGGAATTCATGACAATGAGCAGTTCTGGCTCAAGCTGCGTAGGAATCGGGTTAGTAGATATAATAATACCTGGCATTGAGCCTCCACACAATTGCGCAGATCCAGGAAATCTCAGACAGAGCGAGTGAGACCAAAAGTTGGAAAAGATAGAGTGTGTATTTTCATTGTATGATAAGATGAGATGGAAATGGGATAAGGTCTATCTACTCTGGGGTCGGCCAAAGATATACTCCCCGTCACGCTGTCCACCTCCGGTACCCCTGTATCTCCGTACACTCGCAGTCGCTTGATCATTAAAGATTTACTTTGAGGCCGTGATCCGGCGTGTTTGGAGATGCATTTGCAGACTGAGCTCGAGTGAACTCAGAGATGCACATGGAGGCCGGGATCGAGCGAGTTTAGCGATGCATTTGGAGACCGAGATCGAGTGGACTAAGAGATCCACTTGGTGGCTGGGATCCAGTGAGTTTGAAGATGCATTTGGAGACCAAGATCAAGTGAACTCAGAGATGCACTTGTAGGCCGTGATCGAGTGAGATTGGAGAAGTACTTGGAGGGGGTACGATCGGGAGGGAGGTGCGATGGAAGCTGGGACTCTATTGATTGGTTAATTCGTAATTCAGGGAATTCAGAGAGTTGAGTATATCCACTGAGAGATGAGACACTGGCTGGGAGCGGGAGACTGTCGATCATAGAATGTTGCAGTACTTGATGTACACTCTACTGGGTGTTAGCTCATCATCATGGCATGCAGAGATTGAGAGGGATGACTTAACTTCGTGTTCTTAGGTGATGGTAGAATTCAGGACACGAAAGAGAGAAATCATAGGAGATGGGGCAAATCATCAAGAGAAACTGGAACTTCGGAGAATTTTGTGTGCGAGTCCATTTACCATCCCCAATACGGCAGGTCCCAGTCCCGATCCGGCGCGTAATATCACCAATACAAGGTCCTCTAAACCCAATCAGGTAAGTGGTACCCCTGATTTCTCATATCCGCTTGTATCCTCCATATCATTCTCATCGTCTTCCCCAATCTCTCACTTTCTCATCGACAACTCTACCATCATCGCAGAACACAAAGTTAAGACACCCCTCTGTATCTCTCCATACCATGATGATGAGTTAACACCGAGTTGTAGCATACACCGAGTGCAGCATACACAAAGTGTAGCATACACAAAGTGCAGCATACACCAAGTGCAGCATACACCGAGTACAGTATACACCAAAGATTGTCTGTGGTCCCTGCATTCTCACGATTACGAGTTGACCCCTGTCTGTAGTAGCTTCAACTTCTGGGGTGCCTCCCTACACGAGATCCACCGCCACCGGCCAGTACTCCATACGAACTTCCAAGGTGAAGTCACCTCGTCACATTCCCACGGTTTTGAGTTAACTAGTCGATGAATCGAGTCTCAGCACCTGGTGGGCCTCCCATCGACCGCCTCCAGATCAACCACCCCCAGATCAACCACCTCTAAGTACTCCTCCAATCTTGCGTGATCACAGCATGCAAGTGCATTGCCAAACTCGCTCGATCACAGCCTCGGAATGCATCTCTAAGTTCACTCGATCGTGGCCTCCAATTGCATCCCCAACCATGCTCGATCATGGCCTTCAAGTGCATTTCCACACCCGCTCAGTCACGCCCTCCAAGTGTGTCTCCGGACTCTCTCGAGCATGTCCTCCTTGTGCATCTCCAAACTCACTCGATCACAGCCTCCAAGTGCATGTCCGAACCCGCTCGATCAAGGCCTTCCCTGTTCGTACGAGCATAGCCTCCAAGTGTATCTTCAAACTCACTCGATCACGATCTTGGGGTGCATCTCTAAGTTCAGTCAATCTGGGCCTCCCAGTGTATCTCCAAGTACACTCGATTACAGCCTACAAGTGCATCTCCAATCTCGCTAAATCACTGCCTTGGAGTGTATCTCTGAACTCACTCGATTGTGATGGTCAGGCGCACTTCGAAATGCTCTCAAGCACTGCCTGCAGCCAGTCCAGATATACCGTGTGTTGATGGGTAGCTATATAGATACATAGATACATTGATACATAGATACATAGATGAGAATACAAACTGAATACATGAGTTTTAACAATTGTTGAATAATAAGTAGTAGGTATGATTTCCAGGCGCACCAGCAGCATTCCCAAAGAAGATCTTGTTTTGCCCAGACTGCTCTACTGTGATTCGCGATGCTCCCAGACATGTTGCCAGTGCTCCGAGGCTTCTCGTCGGCACACCCAGACTTGTCACCAGCACTCCCAGGTGCTCCCAGGTGCACCCAAAGTTCTCTCCGGCGCTCCAAGGTGTTCCCAAACTTATGACAATCACTCCCATGGTACTCCTGTATTGGTCATCAGAGATCTCAGTTACTCCGAAGGCCGGCCAGAATGCCCTCCTAGGGTCTGATACTCTCCTGAAATTGATGCATCTAAGTTTACACTCCACATGCTCTCAGACACTCCTGGAGGCTTCCAGTGACTAAAATACATTTTGCCGATGTGGCCAGGGTATGCAGCCAGTCATTGATAGAACCAACAGATATACTTCAAAGACAACTAGCAGGTGAAGTTGGAGATGCACATGGAGGATATTAGCATTCGAGCATAGAGATGCAATAGGTGGGTGTGTTCATATAAGCTTCCCATCACTCCTGGAGAGTATGATTGTGTACACTTTGCGATGGACTTTGAAGGTTGGGGTTGGGTGAGTCTGGAGATGCACTCGGAGGGAATAATTGAGATTATTTAAAGAAGCACTGAAAGGCAGTGAGTATAGGTCATTGGAGGTATACTTGAAGGAGGTTGCTGTGGAGGTAGTTGGTACAAAAGTGGTTAGAGTAGAGGCAGTCCATTTTGTGGCAGTCAGTATGAAAGCTGTTGGTATCCTGGGAGTTGGTATGGAGCCAGGTGGTATGAAGGAGATTGATGTTGGGTAAGATGATCTAGGGAGGGAGAGGCAAATGAAGCTGAAACTTGGTTTGTTCGTTAACTCGCAGGTGTGGGATTGTGATAACAGTTGACTTTACCATATGCACTGGGAAAAATGACCTTACGCGACGCGTAACTCATAGAGAAGCTGCTGTTGGGACAGTAAACCATAGCATATTTGACATGTGGCACTATGAGGTCCTATGAACCAGCGCATTGACTTGATTACTAAGATACACATGCGATTATGTGTGCTTGATACTTTATATCATGCTGCATTCAACAAACTTGAAACCACACTGCCAAATGCACTTCATTGCACGCTCCCAAGTACACCTCCAAGTACGTTCTCAAGTACACTCCCAGGCATGCTCTCAAGGACGCTCCCATTGCACTCGATGGCACACTCCCAGCCTGCTTGACTATACGCTCCCCATTGCACTCGATGACACACTCCCAGCCTGCGTGACATACGCTCTCAAGTATGCTCTGATGCACGCTCCCAAGTACACCTCCGAGTACGTTCTCAAGTACACTCCCGGGCATGCTCTCACGGACGCTCCCATTGCACTCGATGGCACACTCCCAGCCTGCTTGACTAACCCTCTCAAGTGAGCTCCCAAGGACACTCCCAATTGCCCTCGATGGCACACTCCCAGCCTGCTTGAGAAACACTCTCAAGTAAGCTCCCAAGGACACTCCCAATTGCCCTCGATGGCACACTCTCTGCCTGTTTGACTGTACGCTCCCCATTGCACTCGATGGTACTCCCAGCCTGCTTGACTGTACGCTCCCAAGTAAGCTCTCAAGTCACTCCCAAGTACACCTCCGAGTCGCTCTCAAGCACGCTGCCAATTGCACTCGATGGTACACTCCCAGCCTACTCGGCTCTACGCTCCCAAGTACACTCTCAAGAGGGACGACACTCCCAATCTCACTTGACTTTATGCTCCCATGTACGCTACTGCATGCTCGATCCAGAGACGTGCTGATTTGCAGACGCCAGCCTCCGGGAGGCATCAGGCTGGTGTCGTATGCTGGGGAGTGAGTGGCGGGCGGCGTGTGGCGTGTGGCGTGTGGCACGCGGCGTATGTTGGCCGAAATCATGACGTCGGTCGATATGGTAGTCTGAACCTTATCTTTAGCGCAGCCACCACGACAAGATCTCAGGATGCCTCAAGGTCATGGTGTTGACAATTGTGGCCTTAGATTCTGCAGGAAAGGTAGACTATTGGATCTTGGGGAGAGCAGATCTCCGACTCAGTTTCCTCAGTGGAATCTGCAGCCAGGTTCCTGACGATTTTGGGCATATGTGTGCGCATTCGGTCCGCGCTGATGGTGGTCATGATGGTGATGGTAATTGTGATGGTGATGGTGATGGTAACGGTGATGGTGATGGTGACGGTGACGGAGATGGTACAGAAAGCACTTGGTCAAGTAGGTTGGCTACATCAACGTCAATGTCCACAGACTTGAAGCCATCTATAGGCCCAAGCTTCCACAAACTCAGAGTGTTCGTATGGCAAAAAGCTTCCCGTGGAAAACTCTACTCCTCCCGAAGTGCGGCTTTGTCTAGCGCAGCTCTCGAGCAGGCTACCAAGCTGGCTATCAACCGGTTGTCGAGCAGGCTTTGAAGCAGGCTCTCAAGCAGGCTCTCAAGCGCCAGCGGGCTGTAAAGTGGACTCGAAGCGATCGTGTGTATAGTACCGGTATAACTGCGAAGCCTGCAGGCAGTAAAGTCAGGTATAGGTCCATATCCAGCCGCCAGCCGTACATAGATTCATAGGCCCACGTGCACATCTCTATGGATTGAATATACATGACAATAGGCTGCGCATCGCGCAGGGGACTACGGGAAGCTTGCTATGAGCTGTCCGTGTGCGCGTGTACACATAGCGCATCCAATAGTCAATTTGCACTTTTACCGATGTGACTGATGGTGTGATAACTGGAGGTGGTTGATCAGTAGGAATGCATCCTGGGATCTAGCTATAGTTAACTTACATTGCGGAGAATACAGAATGACGTGCTTCAATTGGAAGATAGTGAATCACCAGTGGATACAATAGATAGTAATAAGTAATACTCTTGACATTGAAGAGGTAGCAACAAATGAATTAACATTATCATCTCCCATGATGATAGAGATGTGGACTTGGAAGAGAGAGAACGCAGATGAAGATAGGGATAAGGGAAATAAGGGATAAAACCTGTCCAATTAGATTTACACTATTGAGTCAGTATTCTTAGTAGCCAGATCAAGAGTAGTATCTCTTATTTACAGTATGATACATTCAGTATTGTACACAGAAGTCTCTATGAACCAGTATCTCATGATGATTTCTCTAATCTCCTCTAATTTCAATCTTGAATATCTCCTTCTCATTCATGACTCTTCTATCACCAGTGAACAAGATGGTAAGTTATCCATCTATTCCTCTCCCTACCATAAGTATAGGCTGATGTTCGGTGTAATATTCAATCATATTTGCCTGGTACCTACTTCTAGTCTCCCGTCTCTAATCTCTCATCTCTTAACTATCATATCCCACTGCCTGGTAGACCTTGTATCTCTCTACTGTTTGTTACTGGGGTGCTTCCACCTAAGTAACTATACATATACACAACTATCAATAGATACAATAAGTAAGTACTAGGTACATGGCTGTAGTACTTATCATAATTTCTTATGCATATCTCCAGACAAAAAGTCTGTACAGATCATATACACAAAGAGGACAAATGTAAATAGTCATATCAGACACTATTGAGTATATCGCAACTAAATCATATCGTGGTGTGACACCGTATTGACAATCCATATGAAGTCAATCCTGATGACTAATTAACTTCATTTTGTATACCTGTATAGTTAATCCTGGTGATTAATTATTATCGTATTGCATATTTGTATAATAAATCTCAGTCATTGAATAATATCGTCTTGTTCGTTACTATAATCAATCTCGGTGATTATTTGATATCGTATTGTATATTTGTATAATTAGTCTCAGTGATTAATTAATATCTCATTTTACCTTTGTATAATTGATCTTGGTGATTCATTACTATGGTATTTGTATATTTGTATAATTAATCTCGGTGATTGATTAAGATGGAATTTGACATTTGTATAATTGATCTCGGTGATAAATTAATATTATTGATTCCTCAACTATCTCCTTGATAAATCTAGCGTTCTGACCTTATCGGCAATATTATGTCATACACGTAATCGCACTCAATGTTCAATTCTCTGCTCGGAATAAGGTTGCATGTTCTTCTCCTTTGCTTCGTAGTTGCATTCACTAATGAATCTCGCAGTTGTTTATTCGAGGGTTCTCGATACTTATGGTTCTGAAACACTTTCCCCGAACGTGTCGTATTTACTTTCGTTTGCTTATTGATTCGGTGCCCAGGATGCAATTTCTCTTGAGAAGGGTGTACTGCGATATCTGAGTTGATATTAAGACCCAATAAAGGGATATCGGATTCCGAAACTAATATTTCATCAGGTACTTCATTTGGTAATGGTGTCACCACAAGATTATTAACGTAATCTGAAGGGAATATCTTATAATGGTGATAGTAAATTAATATCTCAGTAAACTGGATTATACTTGCCAGCCACCAAATACACTGTGCGGCAAACAACTGCTCTTCCTGTTAGGAGTGATACAGTAATAAAGAAATAGCACACAGTATGACGTCATACACTTTATTGATCTTATGCTCAACCATAGGGTGGGGGAACTGTGTATAATCCTAATAGATAATACTAATATACGTAGTAATAATGATCATAATAAGAACCGAAAACAATGATAATGTTTCAGCTTTCTTCTTGCAGGTCGGTGTCATTCATGCTTGTCAGGCTACCCTTCTCCTTGCCGTAGCGATGTGAGCTCTTTCTAGATGGACCCTCAGTTCATGCTTGACTTCAGAATCTCGTTATGATATAAAGATTTTAATGATAGCTTATCACCGAGAACATCTCACGTGCCTGATTGATAGTGCCACAACTTCCCATTGGTTATCGCGTTCATGCATAAGTGGTTTTGGAACGTTATGTCCCCCTATTGGGCCATCCTTATGATCATGATATCAAAACACACAACTGCCAGCTCATAACTTCAACTTTCACATCTTGGTTCCCAATTTGTCAGTAGTTGGAACAATGACGACCAATGGTTCGATGAAAGCTTTATCGCAATATGTTTTAATAACTGTTGATTATCCAATGCCTTACCTTTAATTTGGCCATTTGGCATTGCTTCAGAGATTTTTAATCAGTGACCTACCAATACTCTGTCAAAGTAGATTCTGACACGCTCGTGACATTGCAATACATACTAACTCAAATCAATAAGCAGGGTTGCTTCTGGCCTCGTATCTTCAGCCAATCTCATTGATCACTCTGACACAGCATGCGTAGATCTCGAGCTTCCGTAGACCGGGGAGTGCCGCAAGGTGTTCCCACCAGTTAGTGCGTAGGCTTGCAGATCCCTCTTACTTGCATTTTGCATATTGTCTGCTGCACATGTAATTCTGCGTAATCGCAACTTAACTGAGTGTTGTCCAGCTAGACAAAGTAAAGTAGGTGTGGCCAATAATCTTGCGCAGCGCTGTAGGTTTTTCACTTCCCAGTAATGGTGACATTATTGCGTCATCATAAGTGAATCTGCTAGTGAGGGCATACCTATCACTAAATGATTGACATGTGGCCCAAGTGTAATCCCACACATAATCACTTGGTTGACAAACATGATGTCGTCATCACTGAGTGTGTGTTTTGCATATGTACTCCCATAGTTGTAGCCACATGTACCCTCTGCAATCCATTCATGTATCATTACCACTGCTAAGGGAAAACCCCTAACACTGTTTACAGTCCTACATTTATATGTTATTTAAAGAATGGAATATTAACCTCCATCACATCACCCTCTCAATTAGCCATATATAGGTAGATGAATTCCAGAGACAGACCAAATTCTGGATCAACTGCTTGCATGTATACCTGTAACATTGCATGACTACTGCCTATATGTACATTTCAATGTTTCAACCATCGAAGTCATCTATTGCTTGCCCAAATTTGCTCCCTTACATCCTTGGAGCATATATCATCCAGACAGCAACAGTCACATTTGGTTTATCCAAATATACTCATAAGTACTATTTCTTTGAGGTGATAGCTTCTCAGTTGTTACAAGCCCTGGTTTCAACAAATCAATAATCGTTGTCTTTTGGTATCTAAGTCATGGTAGTATCATAGACCCAGCTTGTTTCTGTAATATAGAGAATTGATATTGAATGGTAGTATCTGCAGAGCGTTGTTTCATTGATGAAGATAATTATATTTTGATACTATAGCTCTATACCCATATATGGTGTAATGTAGACAGATTGCCTGCTTGGTAGTAAACTGATTATCATTCAGTCCCAAATACAGGGTGACCACTCCCTTACTCTCTTTTCGATTTGTTCTGATGTCAAGATTATTGCATTCTTTATCCACATCAATTGAATGCTATCTTTAGCATTATTAATCATATATTGATGAATTAAAAGGTATTTGTACATTATCAATATTTGATAGAAAGCAATTACTTGACAAGATTGATATCTGTATTCACACTACATTAAGTTTGTTATCCTTCTGTGAGTTGTTATTTCTAGCATTGCTGTTTACTAGTTCTATCTTGAAATAACAGCTATGATATCTATATCACATGACAAACACATATTCAGATCTTGAATTATATTATTAAGTAATTAAAAAGACTTACAAAGATTGTATACATAACACTAGCTAGATTAATAAACATATAATTTGATGAATATCATACAATAGATTGGGCAGGGTTCAAGTGCAATATTTATATTTATAGAGGCACATATCTGATAGCGGATTAGTAACTAACACACTACACCTGGTCTGAAAAGCGGATGATTTGGACAGAATGCTTAACCGAGAATACATTGAAAGCAAGTCTTAATTTTGGTCTCCCTAATGTTATGTTCAATGTGAATGTATATCCAATCCACTATAAATTGATTTAGAGATATCTGAAAACCTAAAAGCAATAATATTAGGTTACTAACTTGGACTCATATTACTACAAAACTCAGAAATGTGGATTCAAAAGAATCATTACAAGATGTGTAATGATAATTGTCAGCATATAATGTAGTCTTCAGACATTTAATTATATGTATAACTAGTATATTTCGGATCATAGAGTTACACACAACTATTCTCATATAGAGCACGCCTGCAGAACTTCTTAAACGTGATAGGAGAGAACTGGAATAGCATTGTGATAGTCAGAGTCAATTGTTGAGTATCATGAGTACATGTTGATACATATGAATATTGTATCTGAAAAAGTGAAATGAGTATCTATGATTACTGACTGGGGTACTAATGTAGTATAACATTGTGATTCTGATAAAATCAAGAAAACAGTGTATCTGTTTAACATTCCTAGTGGTTATTATTTGGAACTACTAGCTGTATTTCAAGATCTCAAGCTATTTGGACAAATCTGAACAGATATATATTGGTAGTTAATAAAATCACTTCTAATGCTGTAAACAGTAGTAAACTTCAGTTCACTACAAACTGAGTTTCCTCATGGTAGACAACATTATTTACATCATTTGATTAGATATTGGTAGTGTAATATTGCGCTGCAATAATATAGCTTAGAAACTGCCATTAATGTATAATGTACTTTCAATTCAGGATTGTTAGAGGGTTAATTGGATTTCATAACAAAATGGGAAAAAAACAATTGTACAATGAAAATTCATGAGTGGCAATCTTCATGGAATTGGTTTCTGATTCATATCAAGATTGTTAGCCATGGTCATACAAGCTAACTCCACATTAGGAATTACAGATTAATGAACTGTTAATTACTGGAATTTCAATTCTCTTGAAATCATACTGGTAATAAGCTATTGCATATACAGGTCTCAGCCAGAGATGTCTCGTATGGTCGGAGATGACTCTTGACTCTGGTATGAGCTGATGGCATTCAGTTGTACTTGTACTTTCATATATATACTGGCCTTGTGGCCCTCTTAGATAGAATACAATTAAGCTTCTCTATCATCACTATTTTGACAGGTTATGTGTCCGGCACCCACTACAATCTTGACTAGAAATACTCTATGTATATCATATGATTAAGAGCTTGAAAAACCGCAACCCACTCACAACCATCCCTGCTCATCAGCCGCAACACCATCACCATTTATCACCCTCCATTGTCACCTTCACAATCTCCTCCACCCTCAACATGTGAAACGAAACATTTAAGACCGGTCACGGGAATGTGCCCCAGTGGACTGAAGAAAACCGCCGCGTCTGGAAGCAAATGGTTTGCCGAGTCCTAATTGCCAACACAGCCTACAATATCATCACTGCTGCCAAACTCCTCCCTCCCGGTAATGGCGTTGCCCTACGCGCTCTGCAAGAAAACTGGCATGACCGAGCCAATATGGGGATAGCATTGGTAATCCATGGATGCTGGGATGAACTCCTTCCACTCATTGACAATATCGATGATCCCGTGGAGATGTGGGAAGCACTCTGGGACTGACTGGACAATACAGCAACAAAACATGTTTGCATCCCAGTCCGGTGATAGTTCACCGCCTCTCGACCTTCGCCAGACAGCATGGTCACTCAGTACTTTAGCAAACCAATCGCCTTCCATGAGAAGTTGATCAGTACCACCGAAAATATCACCCATGACGCCATGAAGACACACAGCCTCAGTAAGCTATCTACTTCATATGAAACGACCATCCAAATCCTTGAACAGCAAATCCCTGCCCCCACTGCACAGCAGTGTATGGATGTGATCCATAAATACACTGAGTGAACAACACTGACCAAAGAAACCGGAGAAGCATCCAGCAGAGCGGATCAATGCTCTCGTGGCGGAAATTGCGGCCGCAGACGTTGTGGACAAGGTTGCAGACACCGAGCTGGACGAGGAAATGGACGCAAGAAGCACCAATCCAGACACTGCAAAATGGACAACCATACCACCAAAGCATGCAGAAGGAGAAAACCCACTGAAAATGTCACTAACACTGGCGATACAAACACCTCCAACACCGAAGAGTCAACATGCTACCACTGTGGTCTCCTGGGACAGTTCAAGACCGACTGCATCAACTTCAAACGTGCCTGGGATCAATTCAACAAAGTTATTACAGGCAAACTATCTGTGGCACTTGCTACAGCAGGAGATCGCAACCTGATCTGACTAGCCAAAAATGCAACCCCACTCATTGCAGCCTCCGCACCAGCTGCATGGGTCATCGATTCCGGAGCATCTCATTCTATGTGCAAAGACCTCACCAGATTCAACTGAATAAAGAAACTTTGTCAGCCAATAGTCATTGAACTCGGAGACAATATCAAACTTACAGTAAACCACCATGGACTCGGTAGCGTCTCACAGGAATATGAAGTCAATGCTCCATACACACCTACGTTCTGGCTCTCCCATTGTCCATGAATGAATTGGACGCAGCCGGATACACATCCACATTTGGATGCCGCGAGTGCTCCATATCATCTCCATGAATCACAATCACAGGCAATCGGGTCAACGATATCTATATCATATCGCCAGCAACTGGACTGACTTCGACAACTACGCCTACCAAGTCCACCTTAACAAGGAGAACAATGACAATAGAAAGAGCATCATCAAGCACATATGCCTCCGTACCTGAACGTCTGCCTACCACTGAATCTCTCAAGCCACTTACAATCTCAGAATTACAACTGTGGCATGGCCACCTAGCCCACATTCATCCCACTGCCCTACAATCTCTCATTGATGGATATACAAATGACGACTCCATGTGCACCGCATGCATTCAAGACAAGCACAAGCAGTAGATCATCAAAGTCAAGACCGAGCGCACTACAAAGCCATCTGAAAACATACATTCAGATGTGTGTGGACCATTCTCCACGCCCACCTCGGCTGGCCATCGCTACAATATCTTATTCATCGATGACTACACACAACACACCTCCGTTTGGGTCCTTCCAGACAAGCAATCAAAAGCATGCACTTCAGCCTACTAATCAATGCAGGCCCGAGTTGACTTCATGGGATATGAAGTACAATGATTTCGGTGCGATAATCATGTTGGAGAATATGAAAACAAGACCTCTCAGCTGGAGTTCACTGCTCATGGTTCAACACACAAACCATGCCCTCCCTATGCTCACCTTGAGAATGGAGTTGCGGAATGAGTGATCCAGATCATCACCGAGAAAGCACGATCTATGATGATTGACTCCGGGGCACCACTTGATTTTTGGGGAGAGGCAGTCAACACCGCGGTCTACCTCCATCAGTGATTACCGAATGAAGGCCTAATGAAAAGAGACAACCGCGACGGCAATCAAGCACCATATCCACATCAGCAAAATGTATTTTAGTCACTGGGAACCTCCAGGAGTGTCTGAGAGGATGCGGAGTGTAAACTTAGATGGGTCAAGTTCAGGAGAGTATCAGACCCTGGGAGGGCATTCCGGCCGGCCTTTGGAGTAACTGAGCTCTCTGATGACTGGTACAGGAGTACGTTGGGAGTGATTGAGGTAAATTTGGGAACACCTTGGAGTGCCGGAGAGAACATCAGGTGCACCTGGCAGCATCTGGGTGACCCAGCGACAAGTCTGGGTGCGCTGACGACCAGCCTCGGAGCGCCGGCGACAAGCCTGGGATAGCACCTCGAATCACAGCAGAGCCGACTGGGAAAATCAACATCTTCTTAGGGAACACTGCTGGCGCGCCGGGAAATCATAGCTACTACTTATCGTTCAACGATTGTTAAAACTCATGTATTCAGTTTGTATTCTCATCTAGGTATTAACTATCTATGTATCTATATAGCTTCCCATCTTCATACAGTATATCTGGACTGGCTGCAAGCAGTGCTTGAGAGAAATTCGAGGTGCGACTGAAAATGACGACTGACTGAACTCAGAGAAACACTCCGAGGCCGTAATCGGGCGAGTTTGGAGATGAACTTGGAGGCGGTAATTGATTGTATTTGGAGATACTCCTGGAGGCCGTGATCAAGTGAACGTACAGAAGCACTCTGCGATCATAATCCAGGGAGTTTGGCGATGGGCTTGGAGGCCATGCTGTTGCGAACTTGGAGGCCGTATATGAGCGAGGCTGGAGATTCACTTGGAGGTGGTGATCGAGCAAGTTTAAACATGTGCATGTGGAGGCCATGAGAGTGCGAACTTAGAGGCCGTAATTGAGCGAGTTTGGAGATGCACTTGGAGGCTGTAATTGATCGAGTCTGGTGATGCACTGAGAGACCGTAATCGAGCTAGTCTGGAGATGCACTTGGAGGTCATGATCGAGCGAGTTTGGAGATATGCACTTGGAGGTCATGAGAGTGCGAACTTAGAGGGTGTAATTGAGCGAGTTTGGAGATGAACTTGGAGGCCATGATCATGCGAACTTGGAGGCCGTAATCGAGCCAGTCTGGAGATTCACTTATAGGCCGTGATGAAGCAAGTTTGGAGATATGCACTTGGAGGCCATTAGAGTACCAACTTGCAGGCTGTGATCGAGCGAGTTTGGAGATACACTTGGAGGCCATGATGGAGCGAGTTCAGAGATGCACTTGGAGGCAATGATCGAGCGAGATTGGACGAGTACTTGGAGGCGGTCGATGGATGGTGTGCCGGGCGCTGACGCTCTATTCATTGGATTGTTTACTCGCAATGGTGGGAATGTGACAATGTGACTCACCTTTGAGCTCTCATGGAGAGCTGGCTGATGGTGGTCGATTGTGTCTGAGGTACACCGGAAGCTAAAGCTACATTCAGGGGTCGACTCGTAATCATGAGAATGATAGGAAGACACACCACCTTGGGTGGATGCTGTACTCGGCGTATGCTGTACTGGGTGTAATGCTCTACTTGGTGTATGCTGTACTCGGAGTATGCTGTACTTCAGTGTCAACTCATGATCATGGCATGGAGAGATAGAGAGGGATGACTTAACTTTGTGTTTTGCGATGATGGTTGAGTTGTGGACGAGAAGGAGAGAGATGGGGGATGAAGATGAGACTGATGTGGAGGATACAAGCAGATATGAGAAATCAGGGGTACGACTTGCCTGATTGGGTTGGGAAGACCTCCTATCGGTGTTATTACACACCGGATCAGGACTCATGCCTGCCGTATTGGGGATACTCAATTGACTCGCACAGGAAATTCTCTTAAGTCCCAGTTTCTCATGATGATTTTCCCCATCTCCTCTCGTTTCTCTCTTTCTTGTCCTCAACTCTACCGTCATCTAAGAACACAAAGTTATGTCATCCCTCTCTATCTCTCCATGCAATAATCCAGAGTAAACACAGAGTACAGCATACACCGAGTACAAACATACACCGAGTATAGCATACACCGAGTACTGCATTCACCGAGTCCTGCATACACCACATAGTGTATCATCCTAGGATCGACTGTCTCCCACTCTCAGCGAGTCTCTCTTCTCTCGGCAGGCCATGTTGAACTCAATTCTCTACATTCCCACAATTACGAGTTAACCAATGAATAAAGTCTCAGCTCCCGTCTGGCCTCCCTCCTGAACTACCGCCTCCAATTCCTCGTCCAATCTTGCTCGATCACGGCCTCCTAGTGCATCTCCAATCTTGTTTGATCATGGCCTACAGGTGCGTCTCCACACCTGCTTGATCACAGCTTCCAAGTTCGCACTCTCATGGCCTGCAAGTGTGTATCTCCAAACTCGCTCGATCACACCCTCCAAGAGCATCTCCAGACTCGCTCCAATATGGCCTCCAAGTTCGCACGATCATGGCCTCCAAGTGCATCTCCAAACTCCCTCGATTACGTCCTCTAAGTTCGCACTCTCATGACCTCCAAGTGCATATCTTGAAACTCGCACACATGCGGCTTCCAAGTTCGCACGATCACGGCCTCCAAGTGCATATCCAAACTCGCTCGATCACAGTCTCCAAGTGTATCCCCAAACTCGAAAGATTAGGGCCTCCATGTTTGCACAATCACGGCCTCAGAGTCCATCTCTAAGTTCACTCGATCACGGTGTGGTGAAATGGTGAACCTAGAAGGCAGACAGCCCATCATCAACACTCCACCACACCTTGCATGGCATCCGAAGAGAACTCTTGAGAAAGAGCCGTTCTGTGTGAAGGAGTGTCGGATGAGGGTGAGAGGATATGAAGGGATACCCGGCCATGATGAACCACACAAATTGCGTGGATCTATCAACGCTTGGCAAGAGTGCATGAGGAACAATACAAATTACATGGATCCATGAAAGCTCGGCAAGGGTGAGTGAGTCCGAGAGCTGGGAAAGACAGATGGTGTATTTCGTATTATCTTCACCGGGTCTCCCAAGCATATACTCTCTGTCGCCGTGTCCATCTCTGTTATCCCTGTATCTCCATATGTCTATATATAGAGACACTTAGATAATATATGCCATAATATGATGAAGTGAGTCATGTGACTGTAACAAAGACGAATATGATAAACGAAATTCCTTGTGGTTGTGGAACCCTAACAACCTCTGCTGTTGTTGTTCATTCATACTGTGTTCACTCTTACTAAAGTATGACAGGACCTAAATACCCCCTCCGCCTCCGGGCATGCCGGCTAGATGGCGGAGCTCCCCCCCCACTACCCTTCATCCCCGCTGATCAATCCAAGTTTAAAGATAGATAGAACGGAAATGGAAGAAGAAAAGAACGGATATAGACCCCGCAGCCGCCATCGCCACCCGGAACCACTGCTGTGGGAATATGGCACCAAGTCTCCCGCAGAGCTTGGGCAGAGGTCTCAGCTGCTCACAAAGTCTCGCACAGACCTGCGCTGAGGTCTCAGCAACTCCAAAATTTGACTATTCTAATAGTCAATCTTGTAGCATCTTGAATGCATCTCCATAACTGCAGGTGCTTTAAGGAGCACCTGAGAATGCTCTTGCAGAGTCTGAGAGCGCATTGCAAAGCTCCAGGGGGGCCTGGGAGCATCTGGAAGTACTTAGAAGCACTGGTGAGGGCTACCAGAGTGTCTGGGAGGTTTGCATGTGGCTTCCAGACCAGTATACATTTTGCTGATGTAACTTCTTGTGGGATGCTGCGTGAATATGCCAAGCCCTCCCACAATGATGATAGCAATGAAATGTCGTACAAAGCTCCTCTCCACCACCTTCCGCGATTTGGCTGCTACACCAGTCGACATATCCCTGAGCCGCAACGACAGGGAAAGTCCACCTAAGATCCAAGCCATGTATGATGGTCGGTTTTGTGCACGATTCGACTACACTCTGGAGGATATGGGACCCAGCATTCTGAGTAGAATAATTAGAGTCAGATGTCATCTTCGACGAGGAGAGGAATGCCCACGCATCATGCCTACACGGAGACCACACAGCCAATTTGAGCTACAAGATTAGGAGGAATATGTTGAGGAAATTGAAACGGGTGGAGATGGACTTCTCTATGACCACGCAGGAACCAATCGAACAGGTGAAGGCCATGGAAGTGGTGTTCATGACATTACTGATGATGATACAGACCACAATCTGCCGGACTCTGACAACCGTCAAAGTTTCCCTTCAGGTAGAGGTGTGAGATCATGTCCTCTTGACGAGGAGGATGCCCCACAGGTGCCCAGGGAAACCGTCGTCCACAATCAACATCTCTGCCGGTAACATGACAAACCCAGCCAAACGGCAGCCATGGCGAAGTAATCATTCCAACCACCACGCACAAATCGCATCACAAGATGTCAGGGTAAGATCTCTGCAAATGCACTGATTATCATGGCAAAGGCTCTCGCATTGAAATCCATCAACAGCGATCCAATCACCTCCATGCAGGCCATTGATAGCCCACAACGAGACCACTGGAAACAACCAATCGAAGAGGAATGCACATCGATCCTGCACAATGACACATTCACAACATTCAACTGCCGGGAAGCAAGGCAATTGTGAGTCAAGCCAATTGGCTCCAGATGGCTCTACAGGATGAAACGCAACCCTGATGGCACCATACGATACAAAGCACACCTAGTAATTAAAGGCTACAAACAAACGGACTTCAGAGAAATTTGTGCCCCTGTTGGCAAACTCACCACTTTTCGGTAGCTCATCTCCATGGTTGCAAAATATTGCTGAAACATCGATTATTCGGATATGGTCACAGCATTTCTCAATCCCAACGTTGATGATGATGATATCTAAATGACCCTGCCCGAAGGCCGGCCAGAAGGTCTCACGTCACCCACAATCAATTTCGACTAAAGAAGGCACTTCACGGGCTCAAACAAGCACCATGACTTCCGCACAACGATATTAACACATTCTTGCTCTCTCACACATTTACGCAGTCCCAGGCCAACCCAAACCTCTATCACCACAGCGATGGTATTCTGATGCTTTTGTACGTCAATGACATTTCAATGATGTACCCAAAAGACACTACCAAAGCTGCGATTGAAGTTATGGCCAGGCTCAGAAAAATGTTCGGGATCACCAATCTCGGCGTGGCAGGGCAATTCCTTGGCATCAAAATTCACTGTGTGGAAAACAGTACCGGCATCAGTCTTGGCCAGAAGGCCTTTATCACCTCAATTCTCAAACGATTCAAAATGCAGAATGCTCCCAATGTATCAACTCCATTGGATGGTAATGTGAAGCTAGATCCAGCCGAGAATTGGGGGGAGAAAGAACTACAAGATATCAAAGGCTACCAGGCAATCATCAGCTCATTGATGTACATGGCACTTGCAACTCAGCCCGATATCTCATTCACAGTCGCTGCACTTTGGCAATACAATTCCTGCCCCTTCACCAGCCATCTCACTGCTGCCAAATGAGTTCTCTAGCATCTACAATCTACAGCCAACTTTCAACTGTATTTTAGCAGCAGCAGCAGCGCTGACAGAAATGATCAACTCACTCACTACACGGACTCCGATTGGGCCAATGATAGTGCCGACCCCAGATCCCAAGGTGGTCATGTCTTGTTTCTCAGCAACAGAGCTGTCTCATGGCAGTCACGGAAGCAAGATTTCATCGCCATGTCAACTCCTGAAGCTGAATCCATCGCCTCCTCCGAGTGCTCCTGTGAAGCGAAATGGCTGTTCCTGCCCCACAGTGATATAAATGGCAAACACACATCACCGCTCCCGATGAATTGCGACAATCAGGGCGCACTTAGTCACATCACAACTGGAATCATCGAAGCTTGCATGAAGCATCTGGATGTTTGCTATCACAATAGTCGAGATCTCCATGCCTGCAAGATAGTTAACTACTGGTATTTGCATATGAACGAGACTGTGGCAGATATACTAACCAAGGTATTGAAGATGGATATGCACGAGTAATTCACAATGGCGATGGGGCTATGGTAATAGAGGTCAATTTAAGGTTGGATTGTAGGTTGTTTCACTTGTCTGTTAGGCACCTCGATTTCTTTATGGATGGCCATCCTCAGGCTACGGTAGTACTCTTTCCCTGCTCACTTTTGCACGGTTTCAAGGAGGCTGCTATGGCATTCAGTTTGTTTCATCATTTCATTTGTTTCTTACTCTACGGTGTAGAACAAGAGGGGGAGTATTCCATACACAGGTCTCCGCCAGAGATGTCTCATATGGCCGGAGACCGAGATGTCTCATATGGCTGGCGACCGAGATGTCTTGTATGGCTGGAGACTGGGATGTTCCGTATGGCCGGAGAGAGAGATGTCTTGTTTGGCTGGAGATGGTGATGCCTCATATGGACAGAGATGACTGTTGACTGTTGTACGAGCTGATGGTATTCAGTTATACTTGTACTTTCATATATATACTGGCCTTGTGGCCCTCTTAGATAGAATACAATTAAGCTTCTCTATCATCACTATTTTAACATATTCAACCATATATCCAATGTGTAAATCAAGGGTATCTTAATTTAGATATATTAATGTACACTAGACTATTACTTATATCTGGGATCAATTACCAACCAGATAGTGCCAGCATGTAATTTACAGACAATTTATAGTTTCTGACAACTAATTTGCAAAGTTGTCAACTGACAGCTTGAAGTTGGCATAACATATTTGAGGTACACTATATATGATTTCCAATAACAATATCCAATTTATACTTGTAACCAAGCAAAGTTTCATTATTGATACCTTCAAACCTTACAGTGGTGCATGAAAATTAAACTTCCTACCAGGGAGATACTGAATCTAACTCTGCATAGTGAGAATGGGTGGAAGGAAGTCAACAGATATGAAATGATGCAAGGAGAAGCCACAAATTCAAATTACAATCAGATGGGATATATAATATCTTCTTGATGCATTTTACATTGTTTTCTAATCTTGAGATGTAATTTTCTGGTCTAGAGAGAGGCTTGAACAAGAGATATATGATCTGACAGTCTTCATGCAGCTGCAATACTGCTATAACAAGCAACTATCTTTCAGCACTCAATCTGAAAGGTTACTTATTAAACTCTTTTAAAACTGACCTAACATAATAGTACCTAAATTGTATACATGCACATCCCATTTCCAAATCTTTCACAAAAGCTACAATCTTTCAGAAATGTCAGTTCAGTGAACTCTTAGCCTTTATACATTGGACTGCAAATTTCTGCATATCAAGAATATTGTAATAGGTTTAGATTATCTATAATATTAGTAGCACATTTATTACCTATGTGAATTATCCAGTCTCCACATCTTCAATTATTTATCATAATGGAAATGATGCTATATAATGTTCAAATTTCAGGGCAATTCAGATTAATCCAAACTGAATAGTCTGGTCTTCAGTATTTAAGACTTGATAAACATCAAGTATTCTGAATTGCTAGTCTGATATATTTTCCAACTTTTAGCTAAAAACATAAAAGTCACACAATCCCACACTGTCTATCCTGGAATAATCTACATGGTGTCTGCTTTCGAAGAAATACCCATGACAGAAGACAGACAGTGTGAACTTACACCTGACTCCAGGAGTTCATTTGGAATGGAAAACAAACTGCCAAAATCCAAGTTTGAATTGTGTTACAGGAACAAGCATAATGTCTTTTATAACTTAATCATGGAAGGAAAAAACTGTGCATTTGTGCTGAGAAACATTTATTATAATAACTCACATTGGGATATATCCGTAATACAGTATCTCTGCGTTCATTATCTATATGTATCATGATTTGCGTTTGTTGCATTCAGTCAAGTGTATCTATGAGTAGCAAAGATATATTGTTCAGGTATGGAATCCTTCAAATTCTATCAAAGTTACTGTATGTGCCAGTTGATGTAACTCACTGCAATCAGGAAAATATATATAGTGTGATTTTCATGAAAAGATTCTGAGTATCTGGAGAGTCTATTAAAGTGTGCATAAAATCAGACATGTCAATATATTGAGAAATAGATTCTGCTGTATATAATTGTAGTTAGGAATTCTCCCTTAGTTGCCATATGGTACTTAGTGGATTGCATAGCAAATACATTAATATTGTTGCAACACAGTTAATGCATAACAGGTATATGTGACATCTCTAAGTGTGCTTCTCTGGTAATCTTTAGTGGGATTTCACAGAAGCCACATGTACAGCAGACTCCCCACGATGTGGCAGGAAGAGAAATCTGTTAGCCTTGTCTCCTCAGGAGCAGAAATGACTCATGGCTACTCCCAGTCATTGAATAGTTAACACCTAAGCATCCAGAATCTCAGGGATTAATGGGAACAGCTAAAGATATGACACAAAAATTGAATCTAGTTATTGAGTTGAGCCAGTATTAATCCCCAAGTCATATTCAATATTGGCAGACAGTAGATTGTTTGCAAACCAAATGTCCCATGAAATTCCCGACATATCTAATTCGAGATGTAGCAGTACTATACTTGGAATAAAGCACTGCTTGCTTCCATGGCAGCACATTTTCCAACTCCTGAACAAACAAAAAGTGTGATGCTACATATGAGGTTATGAGTTGCCAAGTAGTGCGGTTGGTATGTTGCAGAGGATAGCCCTAGTCCGGAGTGTAATGCTTTAAAACGATTGTTACATTACAATCATAACTGAACGTATATCTGGCTATGTTACTGGGCAATTTTCAGAAACAGGATTCTCCTCAGCCATTAGCTATGAAACAGAGTAATGTGTCATAGCAACAATATCTCAAGAAGTCCAATTCTTAGAACTAAACTATAAATGTCTCTTGTTGTTCCAGCATTAAGAACAACTGAGCTGGAGCAGTAATTCTCAGTTAGATATCACTGGCAAGAAATACCCTAACATGTTATTAAGAATGCCACTTCAAGTTATATTTGTTACGTTTACCCCTGTGCCCCATCGTAATACATTATTCAAATCAGAATACCTTATACCTTAGTACTTGGATTGAGAGTTTGGAAGACAATACCTGATCACCTCATGGCCATATTCAGGGAGATGCATGTTGATTAAGAAGACTGTAAACAATCCTCCAAGGCCTCAACTGTGCTAGATTACATGGGTCTCATTGGGGTCAGGGACCGTTACCAACAGCCAACAATGCTTCCAAGACAGTACTAGGATGAAGCAATATGGAAGCTGGTTGTTCTTGTGGCCATTACGACAATTACTATGTACATGTCTCCATTGACAACAGATTGAGCAATAGGAAAGACGAGGAAATAAGAAAGGACATGATTTATTCAGGCAGCTGTAAATTCAACCATCAAGTGTTGTATTTGTTATTGGGATTTCAGTATCACCATAACAATTTCAATACAGATACTAATATTCGATTACTTATGTAACACTTTGAGTTTACCGTTTTGAATTTGTCCAAAGACTGAGGGAAACTGATCACAACTGACTCAGGCTTTATATTACTCTATGAGGTAAATAATATCCAAAAATAATTGAATTCTATACAACGTATTCCAATGATTTATATATATCAATAATGTTCAGAGTCTTGAAACTTTATAGTGGTATGAGTTTCATTATTCTTCAAGCACTAGAAAAATAATAGTTTTATATTTGAATTTCAACTTCCATTATTATAAAAGAATATATATACCTATCAACAATTGCTATCTACATACACAATCTTATGATTGGCAATACCCTACATTGGACCAATCAGAAAAGACTTCAGAATGGGATTCATGATCAAGATTGTCATGTTTGGTCAACTCATTGGGCTATGCAGAATTTCCATTTCAGTAAATTGAAACTGTTCAAAATATTTACTAGTTTGATATCATTTATTGCAAAGTCTCAAAGTAGAATCTGACTATGCAGTGCTGTAGAATATGGAAGCAAAACAATGAAACCAAACGAAGAGCATTGCTCATTAAGCACTGATCAATCTGTAGTTATTGCGTGATAATGCAGAACAGTATAATTCATATCAGATTCATATGCTTGCTGGATTGTTTTGAATAGAACCAGACTTGTTGAATGCTTGACTTGTAGTTACATTATCATGCTGCAATCACTGCTTATTACCAATTACCTGCAGAATATTACCACACAGGATGAAAAATTCTTAATTGTCTACCATTTTATATGGTGAATCTATCCAGTAATTTCAAACGATAGTCCTAATTGCAATGAACATGGCATACAGGGAAATGCATTTTGACTTCCTAGTAGTAAAATGAGAAGTGACACATCTATATCCTCTTCTGGATTAGCATTTGACAACTCTGCCATCTAATTGAATATTCTAAGCAGAAATTCTTCGTCCAACTTTCAGAAAATGAGCAAACTCATGCAACTATTCTCAGGCTATTTTTCATGCCACTGAGCAGTGAGATTACTCTATTCTATTATTCTTGCTATCTCTTGAAACCAAACCAATCTATAAAAAGTACCTGATAACGTATAGCTTTGAATAAGTAATTTCTGCATAGCCTGTTTTTGGGTATCCAAATCAATGTCTACAGAATATGTCTACTGTTACACAATATGACTATAAGGGTTGGTGGTCATGTGTTTTGATTCAGATTATCTTTATATTGTCCATGGTATTATAATTTACATCATCTTGCACTGTGCTGAATTCGGTATTTCTTAGTAATATATCCCAATGGCATCCATTACCCTCTTGATGGCTGTATGGAATACATAGACACAATAATTTTTGATATTCAGATATTTTGGTAGTACTTCACAACAACCCACAGAGAGCCATATCATTTCGTAGTATCCAGCGCAGCCACAGGGTATTGATCATAATGCAGAGACTTGTTACCTGAATCAGATGCACTGTCCAATCACAAATTCATGGCATTTCATGATTTAAACTATATTCCTATGCAATATATTTACAAAACAAAATCTCCATGATAATTTTGGTCATTGGCTGTTACTATCAGTACATACTACACTGGGAAAAATGACCTCATGCGATGCGTAACTCATAGAGAAGCTGTTTTTGGGATGGTAATTCATAGCATATTTGACACGTGGTACTAAGCATGTCCTATAGACCTACACCTTGACTAGATTACTATGATATGCATGCAATCTTGTGTGCTGGATACTATATACCACACTACATACAACAAACTTGAAAGCAAGCTGCCAGATGCACTTCATTGCATGTTCCCGGGAACTCTCTGAAGTACACTCCTGATCGCACTCGATTATACACTCGCAGCCATCATGAAAGTATGCTCCCAATTGGTGTCAATTGCAACCTCCCAGCCTGCTTGACTAATGCTCTGGAGTAAACTTTCAAGATGCTCCCAAGTACACTCCCGGGAATGCTCTCAAGGATGCTCCGAATTGCACTCGATGGCACACTCCCAGCCTGCGTGACTGTGCACTCCCAAGTAAGCTCTCATGACACTCTCAAGCATACACCTGAGCATGCTCTCAAATACACTCCTGATTGCACTCGATTGCACACTCCCAGCCTACTTGACTGTACACTCCCGAGTAAGCTCTCAAGACGCTCTCAAGTATACTCCCAGGCATGTTCTGAAGCACACTCCCAATTGCACTCGATGGTACACTGCCTGGTTACTTGGCTCACCACTCCCTAATACACGCTGAAGCTCACTTGACTCTATGGTCTCATGGACGCTTCTGCATGCTCAATCTGGAGACTTGCTGAGTTGCAGACGCCAGCCTGCAGGAGGCGTGAGGGTGGTGGCGTATGTCAGGCAGTGTTTGGTGTGTGGGCAGTGGGGCGTGTGTAGTGTGTTGTGTATGGCCTGTGGCCTGTGGCATGTGGCGCATAGCATGTGGCATGTGACATGTGGCATGTGGCGTGTGGCATGTGGCATGTGGTGTGTAGTGTGCGGCATGTGGCATGTGGCTTGTGGCATGTGGCATGTGGTGTGTGGTGTGAGGCGTGTGTCATGTGGCGGGTGGCAGCTGGTGGGTGGTGCATGTTGGCCGAAATGATGCCATTGATTGATGTCACAGTCTGACCCTTATCTTCAGCGCATCCACCATGACAAGATGTCATGATTCCTCACTGTCACAGTGTTGACTATTGCAGTGTTAGATTGTGCAAGAATGATAGACAATTGGATCTTAGGGAGAGCAGGTCGCCTACTCAGTTTTCTCCACGGAATCTGCAGCCAATTCCTTGTCGAGTTCAGGCATGTGTGTGTGCATTCAGTCCAGTGCTGATGGACATAATAGTGATGGTGTTGGTAATGGTGATGGTGATGGTGATGGTGATGGTGATGGTGACGGTACTGAAAGCACATACTCAAATAAGTTGGCTAAGTCAACATCAGTGTCAAATCTTCAACTGACTTAAAGTCTTCTAATGGCCAAAGCTTCCACAAACTCACAGTGCAATGGGCGCAAACATTCCTGTGGGAATGCTACTCCTGCCAAAATGTGGCTCTCTTAAGCATGGCTCTGAAGCAAGCTTTTATGCAAGCTCTGAAGTAGGTTCTCAATCAGGCTTTTAATCGGGCTGTCAATCAGGCTCTGAAGCCAGCTCTGAATCAGGCTCCCAAGCAGGCTCTGAAGCGGCCACTCTAGTCTCTCACAATGAGAATGTCTGTACCAGTGTAGCCGGTCGGCAGTCAAGACTGGCAGAGGTTTGTCGACTGCCAGCCATATATAGTCCCATTGTCCCTTGCGCAGATGTCTATGAAGTGACTATCTATGACCTTGGACTGCATGTCACACAGGGGTCCACGGAAGCTTACTATGAGCTGTGCATCCGAGCGTAGCGCAGTCTATAGTCAAATTGCACTTTTGCCAATCTCGGTGCATTACGGTAACATGTGATACTTTATCAATGAGTAATCTGTTTGCCAACTCATCCTTGAGTTGATCTTGTTATATTTCAAATTTGTATATTCCCTGTCAATGATCATTATCACTTACAATGCTGTTCCATTACTCGTTCTATCATTAATACTCTCCATAATGTCCGCCAATCCAGCTACTGTCACCGCAATCATAGATTCTTGCAGTGATATTAAGATTGTGTATCCTAGTTGAGAGGTTGGCTAAATCTTTAATATCTTATAGGTTAGCAAAATCTTTCTCAGTAGTGAGAACTACTCTGATTCTTTAAGTATTACAAAGAAGTCATTCTGCACCTGATTAATCCATTTGTGAGGGGTTTTCTCCTCTCTACTAACTCAATAGTATGTAGTAATTATACAAATATCTTCTCAGTCACTCATTAAACAAACATCAGTGCTGGAACTAATGGAAGAATATTGAAAAGTTATATTTCTTTTGCAATGAGTACTTCTGATATATCTCAGCGCCAAATCCATTTTCTCACAACAAACTATTGTTCCAAAGCCCAGTGCAAAAGACAGATTACTTCAGGCTGATCTTGAATCTACTACTTGCAAACAGATAATCTGTAATCCAGTAATTGGTTAATTTGGGAGGTATCAAAGTATTTGACGGTCTTATCCAGATACTTCTGGTTGTAGTCTCTGTAGTTAGTGTATAGATCTTCGCAAGATGTGGAACGTTATACTTGAGACATATCTTGCAGTTGTGTCTGCACCTTTATTGCATCTGAATTGCTGTATTATGGAATAATAATATACACTTTCAGTTATTCTGAGGTCTCCAGTTCTAATTGGTGAATACCCCAGTGATCTTCAAAATTAACTCCACATTAGCTATTTCACATACTAGCAATTGGTAATGAATAATTTATTGTGGAATATAAGCATGTTCTATTCTTTGAAAATAAACTTACATTTAAACTACCATTCTCCTGAACACCATTCTCGTTATATACTCTTTTATCGACCCTGCCATGCACCTTCACAATCTGTTGGTAATAATTATTACTTTGATATATCTTGACTTAACTTGGTAAATTGGAATTACCTCATACAATTCACTCACACACTCCAGAATGTTCTTACTTACAGCAATCTCAATTGCTTGCAAGAATTGACTCTACAGGGTGTGTGTTGTCTCTTGAAATTTTTCCGTGACAACAGTTGTATCAAGTTTCAATAAATCAACAAGAATTTATCACTTGTCAAGATATGCATAACCTTATCTATTCCACATGCAGTCTCATCCAGTTAATGTAACACTTCCATATATCTGGAATCTTTTATGATTCTTCAGGGCCACTATTTGTTCCAATACAAATTAAAGAGCTCATTGCAGTATAATATACCCATTTGTGATATTTTGCACTGCTTTAAGCTAGAATGGTCATCATCATTCCCCACTGAGTGGATAATAACTAAGAAAGTTGTGTCTGACATCTGCAAGACTTCTTTTCACATTTGTATCTACGCTATCTCGGTCTTTAATTGGTTCAGTATTATTGCTATGTCTTTGTTTCAATGTTTCCGTCCAAATTACACTTCAATTGTTATATTGGAATATCCATATCAACTGTTGACATATTTATTGTTACTGGTTGAAATTTCCTGATTCTAGTTAGTTTTCCAAAGTCTCCAAAAGATCTGCCATTACTATCACCAAATAAAGTGGTTAATTTTTCAGCTGTTGTAATAAACTTTGTTTTTGGTTGCTGTTGTTTTTCATATTCTCTGACAATCAGAACACTCACTTATTTATCCACTTATTGGAGGCATTTAAATTAGATCATCCCATTCTTTTGGCTGATTGATTTAAGACATCTCAAATTGTGTAGAACTTGTTGTAGTTATGGTTTGAGTACAGCCCAGGCCAGATCAAGAATTCCTCTTGCTGTCTGTATTGTATTTAACTTAGAAGCATACCAGTAGTCAAGAAATGTCCACCATACCATCTATATGTAGTGTTAGCAACGGTTCCAGTTTTGGACCCGGCCAGTTTTATAGGTCTGCATGGCAACGGCCTTACCCCATCAAAAATCGACGATTTTTTAAGCGAACCACCACTTTAAGGCCACAAATATTGATCAGAGGGTTTGGTGTTTGGTATGTAAAATATGCAGCTCAGCACGGCGCATCTTTTGGCCGTCTCCGATTTTCGATATCTTTAAATATCTGCAAGCGGTAGCCCAAAAACCTCGTTTTTCGGCCCAAAATGACAATAATTTCAAAGCCGCTTGCTGAGTTTTGAAGATATCAAAAATCGGAGACCGCCAAAAGATGCGCCATCTGAAGCTCCATATTTCATGTACCAAGAACTAAATTGTCAGATGAATATTCAAGGACTTAATTGAACGAACCGTTTGGCACAAACCCGGACCGAACCGGCTTGGTCCGGGTTTTCTTGGAACCGCTATAGTAGAAACGGTCCGAAAACGGAACCGTTGCTAACACTATCTATATGGCTTTCCTGTGATTTGAATGCCATCTGAAATATCTTGGGTGGGATGTGTCTGGAATATCTTACAGACAATGTGGGCAAGCAGCTGGTGAGGTGATATTGCAAAATATAAGTCGAATGAGAGGATTGTTTACTTTTTGGACTTGGGTCAGTGAGATACACTTGGAGATAATGTATATCTAAATACCAATTCTGGGAGAAGTTGCTTTGAAATTGTGTACTGTATACTATATGGGTTCAATGGGAGTTTATACCCTTGCACTACTAGCCAAAAGTCTGAGAATCTGTGGGTATGTTCTGAACTTGATTGCAGATTGTCATGTATATTGCCGTGGACTGGGTGGAAATATTTGAAAGCACCAGTGAATAATTGCTGGAAAGAGGAATACTTCAATCCAGGCTGCAAAGAATGTTAATTGGAAGGTAGTAAAATCTCCTAGCTGGTAGAGAGTTCAGTTGTACATTGCATTAATTTGTGTTCAACAGAATTTGGGAATTATTATTCCAAGATGTGAAATTGTTGTTTTAACATAATTGTTGGAAGCTATAGAGGCCACCACATGCAGCCATGGTGTCTGGATTTGAAGGAAATTGATTGTTCAACAATGCATCTGAAGAAGTTCGTTGCAAACACATTGGTGTATATAGATATAACATACTATTATACATTAGATTGGAAAAATACATATGTAGAAGTAACCTTCAGTGGAAGGGTAGAGTGTTATATCTGTTGATAAGTTGCAGATCACCTCATTCTTGACCACTATCAGGATCAGTATTTTTGGCACAACCTCTATTGCTATAGAATCTTTTAATGTAATCTTGTACAGCGATTTGTATTTGAATATTCTGGCTCAGATTATTTGTTGGTACCCTGTAATGCTGAATACTGCGGTAGAGGTTTGGAAAGCACATACTATGATACAACTAACACTATGGAATGTGATATTCTTGTCTGTAGTCTACCAGTTCAATCTATCAATTGGAATCAAGCTGTAATAGTCAAATGAAGATGTATCCTTCAAGTGATTACTGAATCCACATCGAAAATATCCACACCCATCCCTCAACCATTGGTACATATCAATACCTGGGTTACACTACTGCAGAATACTTCCATATACTCTGTCGCAGAATTTTCCTGTACAGCTACAGACAATGACTTTTACAGCTGATCCTGCTAAAGTAGTAATCAATCTGGTTTCACTTCTTCTGAGTGAGTTGCAATATTATGTGCCATAGAAATACTGTTACTAGATATCGTTGTGTTCAGCACATTAATTACGCATTGAATTCTCGGATTCCTTATCTCCACCTGCACATAATGTTACTGTCTATCTGCCGTACATACTTGCTATGTCATAATGAATAAAATACACCTCTTGAGTACTGGTCGGTCAATAAATAGTGTATTCAAGCTTGTTAATGCATACTCATCTAGATTGTTGTGTATTCATATGACAATGCATTTGCAGCAAGACTTGCTGTTAGTGCAAATACAGAAATACAGAGTACATGCAATTGGTGTGAGCCAATATTGTGATATTCCTATTCCAGGTTCTAATTCAGACTCAAAATTCCACGGGACCTGCAAAATAACTTTTTGAAACATCTGCCAATTCCACACAATGTCAATCACATTCATTGAAACTGCTACCAAATCACCCTGAATGGGCAATTATGCATCTTCACATTTGTTACCCAATTGTCAATTCGATCCTGCAGAAGTATCTCTGGAGCTGCGATTACACCCTGACAATGTCCAGTATCATCTTTATATGTAAGATTGAGGCTTTCTCCCACTGACTCCATGGTCAGCTCATAGACCTTGAGATTATTTGATTCTAATGTCCATAACTATTACATGTTAGAAAACATATATATGGCTACAAATCTTGTACTTCTAATTATCTATCAGAACAACTGTCAGAGATATCAGCAGATTTATTCCACCTTTGATACCTTTTGGAACTGCTTCAGAAACCATGCTCTTAACTGAACCAGTTTGTACTACCAATGTTAAATACTGTTCATGCACAGCAATATTATATGTCTGTGATTTCTACCATTGTATAGGTTCTACGCTGATTGTATTCTGAAGCCCATGTCAAGGTTCTGAGTATCAATAATATATCAGATTGATATGTTCTAGTTATACCACAGTCCATAGTTGATCTGTTGGTTAAGGTTTCTTGGTATTCCATCGTGTTATTTATACTAGCCAATACATGCACTTGATGTTAGGGGTTCTCCCATAATAGTGATAATGTAACATGTTAAATAATTGGATGAATATATATCGAGTAGTTTCGAGATATGCATAACACCGATTGTTGATACCTCAAGTTGGCCAGTAGTATGCTCCGTAGCGGGAGTCTATACAAGTCGTGTGATGACTACACAAACCTAGGGTTTGGCGCATCATCGTAGCTACCAAAGCCTTACTGGCATGAGAGATCATTTGCTGTGCTAGTAGTTGTTGTCTTCATTCACTTTCTGGAACCAACGGGACATGCATGGTTCATCATGCACAGCAGCTGATAGTCAATATGCTAGTAAGAGGACTCTTCACTCCTACCTGTAATGGGATAGGATCAAGTGGAGCACGTTCCGGTCTAAAGAATAGTCTCAACCTAGACATGAAGTAACTGAGGGAATAATGACGTTGGCGCATGCCTAAAGCGAACACTGCTCATTGGGTTGATTGGGATGGATCGCAATGTTATCTCATATTCGATGCGAGCGGATGTGTCTATGCTCTACTTTGGCATAGTATTGGTTGGTCGCCAATTGAATCTATGATGCATGGATTGATTACCTTATAGTGAGGTATAAATTGCAATAAGCATTATCAATCGTTTGGTTGGTATATGTTCCAACTTCTGACTCACACCAATGCAAGATGTCAAAGTTCAAGTCTGTCTGACGCGTGGGCTGACATGATATCATGGGATGGATGGCCTGATTCTTATCAGGAGCGTAATGCATTGAAACCATGTTGCATGAACATGATAACCTATGGGATGCGTGGCATGTGATCACCGGGTGCGAGGAGAAGGGTGGCTGCGATAACGCTATCATGAGCGACCTAATCATCCCAACTTGGTGTGGCCACACAAGACCTTGGACGTTGGCTATTATGAGACAGCATTGCCACGGCAATGAGAGAAACAAGCTCAAGCAGCAATCCACAGTCAACACAGCAGCACCAAAGATGAACTTAAAATATTATTAAGAATTCTATTCTATTAAACACTATTGAAAATTACTTCTCTCTTACACAACCGTGACTTTGCGCTTTATGCCTGGACACAGATTGACACAATCCGAACATGCACTCCAGAAGAATGTCGAATCCGACAGAGATTTATCTTTACTTTAGAAGAGGAACGTTAAACCCATATCTCCTGAGTGGTACTTCTGTATACACACTACGAAGGAATCTACTACCTGGTACATTGATACTCATCTACCGGGTTACTACCCTTCAAAGAGTTTTTCAAAGAGAATTTATTTCCCGGAGAGGAGTAGTCTACGAATAGAACGGGAACGTCAATTGTTGGAGGAGAGTCTTTGAAGTCCCGGAGGTACGTAGGAACCCGAATTTAGCGTTAGCTCTTGATGAAGGTCAAGAGTTGAGTCCTAGGATAAGACAAAGAAGGAAAGAGTTTCTCAGATTGGCGGCTGAACTTAATTCAATAAATGTAGTATGGATTATCGGGATTAAGAACCCCCGTAATACTTGATATAGATATTTTTCTACTATCTTTGTCAATGCAGTCTTCTGTCAGGCTGGACAAGAAGCTACTATACAAAATGCAGTGGCTGGCTCTGAAATCTGCATAACCCTGATAGTCCAGATCACAAATATTTATTCTCAATGGCATGATCCAGATAACCTGGGGATACACTGCAATAACTATTTCAACAGTTGCAATTGAAACAAACTAGAAAAATATCCATAAAATGCCTGAAAGCAACAATCCTTTAAACCACTTTAGAAATACAATATTGTGCATCTATAAACACTAAATACAGTTGCAAGGACAGCCCAAACAAGAACCTAAAGAAATCTATGTGACATCCAAAAACAACAGCATATACAAACTGTTCAACAGTCTGACCCAAATGGACAGCAGTAAATGTGATTCGGAATAATTCTGGTTGGAGATAATAAACCACATCTGTCTCACAGTGTTGTTGTTCATAGTTATAGAATCTATAGATGTAGGTTTACTCTACCTGCTGCATCATGGCTCTGGATTCTTCGTCAAATTCCTCCTCTTCCTGATATCCTCCATTATCTGCATACTTGTGCTTTGATTCCTTCTATCTGTTATCTTACTTCTCACTATCACTTGCTAGGATGTCATAATTCACTCTTATAGAATGTAACGTGTGTATTGCAACTGATGATTGAGTTCGACTGCTGGTTACGGATGCAATGAACATTATGCCCACCGAAGAGCTAGCCTGCTGCAGAATAGTCGGTGGATTGCAAAATGCCAGTAGATATCTCAGAGTATTTAAGACTTCTGCACTGTGCAAACAACATCCGAACAATGCATGTGATAACTGTGCCCAAACACAGTGATCAAGTATACACCTCTTATCGAATAACCTCTTCTCATATGATTCTTTATCCTCACTTTCTCATCCAGACCTACCTACTGCATCAGCAAAATGTATTTAAGTCACTGGGAGCCTCCAAGAGTGTCTGAGAGGATGTGGAGTGAAAACTTAGAAGCGTCAATTGCAGGAGAGTATCAGACCCTAGGAGGGCATTCCGGCCGGCCTTGGGAGGAACTGGGATCTCCGATGACTGATACAGGAATATCATGGGAGTGATTGTGATAGGTTTGGGAACACGTCAGAGGGCTGGAGAAAACTTTGGATACACCTGGGACTGTTGCCGAACCAATGGGGGAATCACAAGCAAACTCTGACCGATGCCTGCATTCCTATGGATATTCACTCAGAGGACTGCAGGTGTGTTCTGAGACTCTCCGGATGTACACGAGGAAATGATCTCCCTCAACACCGAATATGATGCATCGATTATTGTTCATTATCACTTCAGAATCATACTAGCTATCATCTTCTTCAACATTGTATTTTTGCCTCGCTACATTAGGGAACAAAAGAAAAAGGTGAGTGATTCAAACATAAACACAGGTCACAAACAATAACCCGACTAAGCGATTAATCAAACATCGTGTCAATGTCATTCACTGCATCTCCCATCTCATCAGGGCAGTTGAAAGCAGGAACATGCAATTCAACAAATCCCCAAAGAAGCTGGAGGAGCTCCTTGAATTTACTGACTATTTGTACTTGCCGAATGAATGAAATTGAATTTCAATGGCGTATTGCTCGATTTGCGATATCTACCAGAGGTCTAATGAGATGTTAGCTATCTGCGAGTCTAAATGGGTGTTTGAAAGGCAATGATTATTCAGATGGAAAAAGGGAGCAGCCACCAGGAACAGAGGAGGGCCAAGATGGGGAGTGCTGTGTGGAAATGAGGAGTACACAGAAGGTGATGGAGGAGCACAGAATGAAAAAGAGAGCCAAATCTAGGCTGA
>Ga0307512_10000178_pt1 | contig 85594 bp, 78 predicted proteins | sample 14_EM_MG_FD_200267 | JGI IMG/M metagenome (GOLD analysis project Ga0307512, IMG submission 200267) | Populus trichocarpa ectomycorrhiza microbial communities from riparian zone in the Pacific Northwest, United States - 14_EM | ecosystem: Host-associated > Plants > Roots > Unclassified | place...
CCTGACAAGACTAGCGATTACGTACAGAGATGATAATAAACAATTTCCTGGCAGCATGACTCCACCAAGTATAATCCCACATACTGATGCAAGATGCCCAATCACACAGCCCTATGACAGATATTACAATACTACGTACAATGCCGGATACAATGCTGAACACAATACGAAATACAACGCCCTATCTGCTGTAAAGCTAGGTCACTGTGAATAGTCTAGAATATGATTCTGACTCACATTCAGCAATTCTGAGCTACACTACTTCAATGACAGTCGATGACAGCAAATTCACAACCAAATGAATGCCTTTCAATCAACATTCCCTACCAAGCCACATTGGAGTAGCCGCCAGCAGAGCTTCCACTATCAACAGACAGGAATGACCATATTGGAATCTCAAACAACTACTACTGCAAAATATTACTATCCAGGAAGTGCAGGAACAAAGCACTGTGAGACACATTTACCAATTGAGAAAGCTAGCCGTGACAAGTGCACCCGGACATGAATCAACTAGTGGACTCAGAACATGATGATTAGTCAGCCGAGTCCAGTGATGGCAAGTACATCTGCAGCTAAATTGACCAGTGGACTCAGAGAAAAACCATAAGTGCAAACAGTCAAGTGATGGCAAACACACCTACAGATGAATCGACAAGCACACCCAGAGAAACGCCTGTGAGCACACCCCACTGTCACAGCTCGGGTTAAGAGGTATAGATTGGGATGATACATAGGAATCAGTTTGCGTGGATGGAGAGAACTAGTGTTATGGAACGGCGGAGACGTTGGGAGAAGCGGGGGGAATGTGCGGAAATGTGGTGTAGTGGTGGCGGTATACTTTGTACTGATAACGATGTGGTCTGAGGTGTTGCAACGTCGGACGATGTGGCGTGGTTTTCTTGATAAGGAAATGTTGGGTGGTGTTTAAGATCATGGTGAAGAATTCGGATGGCATATCGAAGCATGATGATTAATTCGACAGAGACAGACAAACTGTATATAAAGAGAGGTTGTTTGGTATTGAAGAATTTACTATTCTTCTCTCTTTACTCATTCTCTTGTATAGCAAAGCGAGTTACAACGTTGAAACAGCTCCGATTCATATCTGCGTTTGATTCTGCAGATACAAACTTTGTGTACCCTGTTCTGATTACGATATCACATTTTTGTAAGCACTATCGCCTACGCCCGAACCCACCCATCACACTAGAATGAGTTCTTCACAATGTACCGAATATTGAATGTCCTGTCAACACTGTTTGACCCCCAGTATTAATCTTGAGTAGTATTACTGTGGAACGTCTGACAGTTATATCTCGATTTGCTACCTCTGCAGCTGCAATCATGCTGAATAGGATATGTCTGCATCTTTTGAACGGTTGTAGTTACTGTCACGAACCTTGTTCTGCAAGGTGTTGGGTTTGTCTTACATCTAACCATCACTGGATTGACAATTGCGATGATTGCGATGATGAGCTACCACCACGTACCGGATTTGATATTCATCAGTTTCCACACGGATCCCCAGATTCGAATGCTAATGTACAACAGCAATTGTACTTCCCAAACCAATTGATTTGATCATGCTGGAACCATTTGTCCTGTTTTCAAACCCAAACCCTTGAATGCCTTCGATAGTATCAGAGCCATACCTGCGACTACTTTGGAAGAAGAACCTTTCGAATCGTATTCTTGAGAGCGATCTGACGTTCGCTCCATGTGGAATCTGTACTGGACAACATACTCTGCGTATGGAGGAGGCTTGGAACTTCATGATCCCATGTTTGGAGATAGTTAGACTAAGTATTGGGGAGCCCACGCTTAGTTCAATTGTGATCCCAAGCAACCCTGTGAGTGTGAAGGACATAATTGTTTAGGAACACACTCCATGGAGGGACAGGCACCAGCAGCAGCAGCAACAGCAGAGCCTGTGCCGATCCCTCTGATTGTTATCTAACCCCTGAGTCCAACTCCTTCTGACATCGACGCGTATAATTGGTACAGGTCAATGTGCCGGATTTGCTGCAATGTCACAGTCAGAACAGCGTGACCGGCTGGCCGTGGTGTCCTCAGACGATCAGGCCACCATAGGAGGACTTGTCGACAAGAATTGACTGGACATAGTCTTCACGGACTGACAGACGACACTAGAAACAGCACAGGAGATGCTGAGGGGGTCGGCACAGTACACCGAACCCGCGAGCATTGTACAGAGGGTTGGCGATCATCCAGCATTGATAATTGGGTTACAGAAGGAGATCCCAGACCTACGGGCACAACAGTCTCTACCCCACCAGTGCGATCATACCGAGTTGGGAACCAGAATGCAAGTCCCGACAACCGAGCCGGACGAAGCTAGGAGGAAACACGAAGCCCCAGGGACAGAGGAGGAGCTACGGGAGGAATTATCAGTGATTACCAGAGATGCACTGCAATCCGGAAAGGAAGTGCACAGCTTAAGGACGCAGTGAGCCAGAGCTCTTCCGTTGGCAGCCGGCACTATACGAGCGGATCCCCTGGCTCGAGCACAGGGAGGTCAGAAATTTCCCGACACCCTGGGATGTTCAGGGTCGGATCGAACTCAGTTGGTAGGCTATATTGCTCAACTCCGGATGGTAGTTCAACACAATCCCGCCAACTGTCCCGACAAACAGTCGAAGATGCGGTATGCATTCAACCGCCTGAGGGGAGCATCCTTAGGCCAGATTGTGCCACCCATCCCGGAGAACCAAGATATAGGGCGGGAAGGCCTACCAGCATTTTTATGACCCCTGGAAGCAGCTTTTGGGGATCCCAACCAGATGGCCATGGCCGAACGGAGGATGCAAGAAATCAAACAATAAAACTGTCACTTCACTCAGTATTATTCTGAGTTTCAAGTTATAGCTGCCGACCTGCATCGGAACCCGTCCGCCTTCCGGAATGCCATACGAGTGGGACAGTCAGGGGACGTGAAGGATTCTGCCACATCGAGTGATATGTCGGACAAATTTCCCACTTTTGTAAGATGTTGCCTGAAACGAGATAATCAGATCTGACAGAGACGAGCGGAGAGGGCGGCACAGAATAAGGGAGGGGTAGGTTTTGCCTCCTCCCCCAAACCGCCCGCACCCCTGTCATACTCTAAGTGGAGTGAATACCGTATGATTCAGACAAAAAAAATAAAACTAGAACTGCACGTACCCCCACAGGATTCCGCAGCAGCTCCGGCCAGATCAGTTGCTGGATATACCAGACCGGCACCTGTGGACTTCAGCTCAGGCAAGAGAAGGATTTGGGAGGAACAATGGGCAACAAGGTTTGCGGATGGGAGGTGTTTGTATTGTGGTGGGTGTAACCACAGGGCAGCAGATTGTACAGCGAGAAAGAAGGCTCAGGCGTTTAAGGCGGCTGGAGCGGAGCTGATGGAAAGAGGAACCTGGACAGGTTCAGGGGAATCAGGAAAAGATTTTGTCAATTGAAGAAGAATGGCTCTTCAGTTGACGATAGAAGTTTTGTTTCATATGCTTTAATATGTTTTGGAATTTCGCGTTTATCAGTTATCAAGGTGGAGGTATTGGAAGGATTGATGGATGGGAAACATTTGGTTATAACCTGCACATTGACTGTGAATGACCAAGAAATGCCTACACACGCACTGATTGATTGCGGAGCTTCAGGCATTGCATTCATGGATCAAGACTTTGCTTGCCATCATCAGATACCACTGCAGGAACGACAGGAGAAACAACATGTTGAGGTTATTGACGGAAGACATATTGAATCTGGGGACATTACGCATATTGCCAAAGTAGGAATGATGATTCAGGACTGTAAGGAACAACTACCAATGTTTACTACAAAGTTAGCACATTACCCAGTTGTCCGTGGGATTCCCTGGTTACGGCTTCATGATGATGCTGTGTGGTTTGCATCCAAGATGGTCACGTTTGGATAACATTATTGCATCACATATTGTCATGATGCACCTGTTACGGTATATGCGGTGCCAGAAGAACCGCCGGAACCAGTTCATCCCTGTAGCAAGGGGATATCAAAACCACAAACACAACCACAACGCGTATTTCGGGGGAGTATTGTTATGCTCAATGGATCTTCTTTCTTCCGGAGAGTTAAGAAAAGAAAACTTACAATATTCGCAGCATCTTTGTATGATATAAATGAGGCTATCGAAGCCAAAGATCTTATGGAACGACCTCTGGAGGCGATAGTCCCCAAGCAGCATCAAGAGTTTTTACCTTTGTTGAATAAAGTGTTTGTGGATCAACTCCCACCACACCATCCAAGAATTCATCATGAACTACTTTTGAATGAAGGTGAGACGCCAATGTGGGGCCCCCTTCATTCAATGTTGAGGGAGGAGGTAGTTGTCCTTAAAGAATGGTGTGAGGATAGTATGTCCCAAGGGTTCATCCGTCAGGTATCATCACCTTTTGCAGCAACAGTTTTGTTTGCAAACCAGATGGAGGTTTGCTGTTGTGTATCGATTATCAGGATATTAATAGTAAAATGATGAACAACCAAAACCCCCTTCCCCTGATACGAGAAATGCTGAACCTCCTCTGAAAGGCACGAATCTATACCAAACTCGACATGAGAGGGGAGTATATTCTGTTGCAAATTATGGTGGGGGATGAATATAAGTTAGCCGTTCGGACAAGGTACGACTTATTTGAACCCAGAGCCATGCAGTTTGACACGACAAATGTGCCTGCCGATTTCGAAGAATGTATCAATAATACGATAAGGGAAGCCTTGGTTGATTTTGCATTGGCATATTCGATGATATATTGATATATAGTAACTCGGAAGAAGAGCATGAGGAACAGGTTAAGTGGATTATGCAACGTCTGTTGGAAGCTGGACTTTATCTAAAACCAGAAAAATGCAAGTTCCATAAGCAAACAGTCTGATACTGGGGATTGATTATATCAAGAATAGGGATCTCGATGGACGAGGATAGGATAGAGACCATAGAGAATTGGAGCCGAGATATGAAGACAAAGCACGGCAGGTTGAATGACCTGTTCAAGGTACAACAATTGCTCGGGTTTTGCAATTATTATCGACGGTTTATCCCTAAGTATTCAGCGATTGTGGAACCATTGAGAAGCTTAACAAAGAAGGACGAATCATTCCAATGGGAATCTGAACAACAATGCGCCTTCCAAACCATGGTAACTGCTTTTACAATGGTCTCAGAGCTTCGAGATTTTGACCGTGTAAGGGAAGTGATTATAGGAACCGATGCTTCTGATTATGTATCCGCTGCCATGTTGTCACAGTATAATAATGAAGCAGTGCTGTCTCCTGTGGCGTAATATTCGAGGAAACACACACCGGCGGATTGCAATTATGATATATGTGATAATGAGCTCATGGCCATTATGAAGGCACATGAGGAATGGAGACCTGAATACGAAGCGACTGCGTATCCCCTTCAGTTGTTAACGGATCATAGGAATTTGGAATAGTTTATGACAAAGAAGGTACTGAACTGGAGACAAGCACTATGGTCCGAGTTTTAAACCCGGGTTGAATACCAACTAATATACAGGCCAGGGAAATGACATGGGAAAGCAGATGCTTTGACGAGGAGGCCGGGAGACTTCCCTCAGGGGGGGGATGAAAGATTGAAGCATAAGGAACAGGTGGTTGTAAAGACGCAGAACCTACCAGAACATTTGCGTTTCTTGCCGGATTGTCCTCCTGCCCAGGGCTGTCCCTATCTTTCTGATCATATGACAGAACCATATATGACTGACCCACTCGCAGGGAAAGTGATGGAAGCAATCCACACAGGTAGTTGGCTTCAGGAAATCACTGTTGCGGAATGTACAGTGGAAGATGGACAAATATGATATAGGGGAAATTTATATGTACCAGATAATGACGCCTGACGCTTATGGATAATTCAGGAGTACCATGATACAGCATTAACAGGACATCCAGACCAAGCGAAGACTATCGACCTCCTGGATCGACAGTATTATTGCAAGGGAATGCAAAAGGATGTTGACCAGTCGGTACGGAATTATCATGGTTGCCAATGTTCTCGGTGTTCAAGACATTCAATGTTTGGAATCATTTGACCTTTGCCCATCTCAAACAGGCCCTGGGAGGATATCTCTCTGTATTTGAAGGTGTGAATACCAGAGTGTGATGGGTATGATGCGATTTGGGTAGTAGTGGATCGACTTTTGAAGATGCAACAGTTCATTTCCCGCCGTCCAATGATTGATGCTTCTGGGTTAGCCGAGTTGTTCCTAAATGGGGTGGTATGCGACCATGGACTCCCGTTGATGATTGTTTCGGATAGAGGACCCCAGTTTGCATCAACCTTTTGGGGCCAGATATGTAGTCATCTTGGGATTGATTGTAGGTTATCAACAGCATTCCACCGATAGCCAGATGGTCAGACGGAACGGAGGAATGCAAGCATCGAACAATACCACAGGGTGTTTGTAAATCATCAGCAGGATGATTGCATGAAATGGTTACAGATGTCCAAGATCGCTGCAAATACTGCAATGTCGAAAATATCGAAGTGCACCCCCATCTTCGGTGACCAAGGAGCAGGCCCACAGATATCGTTTCCAGGTGAATGACAGATGGAACAAGACCACTGGAAGCTGGATGCCAATCAGGTCCAGGCGATTATGCAACAGATTCAGGAACACCTCCCACTAGAAATGAGACAGAGTCAGGTGATAACGGAGGAAGGAGCAAATCGCGGGCAAATACCAGCACCAAATTTACAGGAAGGGTACCACGTCTAGTTAGATACACTGCATATACGAACCACGAGGCCTACTTGAAAATCACATTCCAGATGGTTTGGACCCTTCATAGTTGTTCGCCGAATATCACCAGATGGCTATGAGTTGTATTTACCTGTGAATTCATCGAGTGCAACCCGTTTCACTCTTGGACCCAGCTGCTGTTGATCCTCTCCTTGGACAAATGTTGGAGGCACCTCAGTCAGTGGAAGGTGATGGCAAGGAGGAGTAGCGCGCATCGAGGGTGGAAGATGTTCGAGTATAGTGCAAACAGGTGCGGCACCTTCTACGGTGGAGAGGGTATGATTCCCTCACATTGGAACCATCGAAGTTTGTGGATGGGTGGCAAGCAGTTGGCGAGTTCCATCAACGATATCCCGGAAAGCCAGGACCTTTAGGAAATTTTCTCAGTGGACCTCCAAACCAGGAGTGGGATACTATCATGGCTCCGGTTATGGGTGATAGGTTAGGATGATACTTAGGAATCGGTTCGGGTGTATGGAAGAAACAACTGATACGGAAAGGCAGAGACGTTGGGAGATGAGGGAGGAAAGTGCCAGAATATGGTGTAGTGGTCACGGTATACTTTGTAGTGAGAACGAAGTGGTCTGAGGTGTTGCGACGTTGGATGATGTGGCGCGGTTTGATTGATAAGTAATTGTGCCGTGGTGTGTACGATTATGGTGAAGGATTCGAATGGTATATTGAAGCATGAAGAATGCTTCAAGGGAGACAGACGAACTGCATATAAACAGAGGTCATTTGGTATAGGAGGATTTCATTTTCGTCGCTCTTTGCTTGTTCGATTGTATAGCAAAGCACATTACGACTTCGAAACAGCTCCGAGTAATGTCACGGTCTGATTCTCCCGATACAATCTCCGAGTACCCTGTTCCAATTATGATATCACATTATTGTTACCAATATCACCTACACCCAAACCCACCCGTTACACCCACTATCCAAGGCAATTCCATTTCCTTGCATACAACAGACATCCAGTAGACCTTCACAGGCACCTGGGAGATACCAAGTCAACTGAGTCTAATCTATGCTGAACGATACAAAATGCAAATACTGAATGATTTCCAAAAGAGATGCTGAATGACTACAGTATGACTACTGAACCATGTCCGAAAGTGAGGACAAAACTCCACCATCCTGTTGCCAAATTGTTCCTCAAGGAGTGCCAAAATCACCCACAAGTATATGGCATAGTCCATCTGAATGGCATCCCAAGACTCAGTTGTAACAACTACCATGAACAGCTCATCGAGGTCTCACCACAACAAAGATCACATCCCAAACCTCACACAGCCATCGAATGAGAGCATTCCAGTGAGTGCTACCTTACTTACGATTCGATCAAGCTGCTGACTGGATGGCATACCAAAGGCTCTAGAATCGATTGTTACCCTAGAACATACAGATGCCATCATCCGAATGACTGTCAGGGAGAAGCGTCTCACTGAGACCCTACCAAATGCCAATTGAGGTGATCCCAAAATCTGCATAGGCAATGAACAAAGCAGCTTTCTGCGAGATGCAGTGTGCTACAATCAAGGTGAGTATGACCACCTACTGTGGAGCTTCTGTGTTAGATGTAGATCAAAGATATACCACCCTTCCCAATGCAATCGACGCATTCTACCACTCTCAAATGGTAACCAGTGAGTATTATATCAGAACTAACCGCTATGACAATGCCAGGAGAGAAAGCACATCCTATTGGCGAAAGTCAGGACGAGGCACCATTTTACTGAGGTTGAGATTGACCATTCTGGGATGTCTCATATGACAGTGAGTCACCTGGCAAAAGGTGTCACAACATGGTGTTGTTGCAATGCTGTTGAGAACGAGCACATTGGGACGTTTGATTTGAGAGTGAGTCAACAGGCAATGCATATCAGGTTACCGACTGGACAGAGAGCAATGCAGGAGGACGACTAAAGCGGAAGCATAATCATCCGCAGATCAAGCAAATGCCGAACCAAATCACTGATCCAATCACAGAGACATTAAGATTGCACTGCTACTGATGCACAATGGCAATGGACAATCATCGTCATGATCTTGGTCAATGTAGCAACGAATTTTGAAATGAGAGAGATAGCCATACCGGATTAATCATGTCCTACTGCCAATTTAACCACCTTCCAGGAGTCAGTCCACCAAGATACGTAATGAGAAATCTACCAATAAGTTGACTGGCAAGGCTCCAAAGGTGACAAAGAATTGAGTGAAGTCAGCAATGGACAGCGCTCCGATGAAGTGAACCAGATGGTCACTGAAGTGGTCTTCGACAGAGGATCACCATGTTGATGTTATCCACTGATGACTCTTGGCTGCACAATGCATTCCACAGAGTGTGTGGATGCACTGTACAAAGGCCCAACAGAGTCCAGGCACACTTGAACTTAGTGAGTAAAACCATCTTTAGCAAAGCTTACTTTCTACCTGGTAACAAATGTGATGAGACAACATCATTGAAGTATACAATTGATAGTTTCGACTGTTGCTGGCAGCAGAGGCTACCAGCGATGCAGAGCAATGAGCGGATATTCGAAGATTCTAACAATTCTGACCAAGATCTATACCTAGATGAAATGAGCTATGGGTACAGTACTGGATGGCTGGTCCGATGCTGCATGACTTCAGACATGGACATCTCAAGGGATTGTGGTCGATGATGCAGCAGCACAGCTACTGGATCAATCGAGTAGGCAAACTTTGAACCTGAGGAAAGCAATCACTTTAGCTTTCCTTTCTTCTGTTTGTCTCTTCTCTTCTCTTCTCATCACCATACAAGGTTACTTTATAGGATCTCAGCCTAGTCAAAATGGCTTGAGCACAGGATTTTACCCCCTCCAGAACACAGTCCAGTGGAGGTGGAGTTTACCCATGCACCAGATCTGCTGAAAGATCACCCACAGCATTACCTATCTGTTGTGGGACTTATGGGTTCATATGATTGTATGCATAGAATGATTGTTTCACTCCGTGTTTCCGTTTCTTTCTCTGCTCTTGTCCTGGCCTACACAGCACAGGAGGTTTGCACCTACAATTGGGGATACTGTAATGGCAGCAAGTGACCCAGGGCCGGGTAATGGTGATTCTATATACTTGGCTCACCAGACCATAGATCACTAGCAATAATCTTGCCATTGTACTACTGTGCAGTATTGACATCCATGTGTGCAGTCAGATTTACTTGGATACCTTCAGGTGAGGCCATCCAGACGTGTACACCTTTACACCACACCACCATTGCCAAATAACCGACATGTGTAGTCTGATCTCAAATCACCTCTCTGTCCTGATCACCCACCACCAATGGATAACATTCCAAAACACGTCCAATCTCTCTTAATCGCAGTCATTAGGTGCATCTCCATTGTTGGTCAATTACCACCTCCAGGTGAATATCCAAACACATCCCTCCAAATTCCTGCAGTTACAGCCACCAGAGGCATCTCCAACTCACTCAATTACTGCCTCCCTGTGCACCACCGAACTCACCCTATCATAGCATCCAAGTTCATTAACAACTGGGCTCAATCACAGCCTCCATGTGTGTTTCTCAGCTTACTCAACAACTGTCTCCAAATTGCATTACTTACTTTTCTCAATTATGTCCTCCAAGTGCATCGCTATGTATTGGTAAATGACATATGCAGGTGCCCATCCATTTATATTCAAGCATTGCCTGCAGCTGGTCCACAAGGATGTGTATTGGTTGATCCATACAGACATGTACATACATACAAGAAAATACATCTTCTAACACAATTTAACAATAAGCAACAATAATAATATCTAGGTACACCTGTAGTATACCTAAAGAGTATGTAGCTTTCCCCAGTTTGCTCTATAGTAATTCCATGTGCTCTAAACTTTGTGACCTACGATTCTTGGTGGTGCTCAAATTGTCCTCAGAACTCCGGGGCCATCTCAGATGTATCACCACTACAGCCAGATACATATGAAGAACACTGCATCCATCCAGTCAACTTCTCAATTGGTCACCAGCTCGCCCAGGTACTCATGTGAACCATTGTATTGGTCCGGTCCACTTCCTGTTTCATCCATTCTGCGATTTTGGACTCACATCCTTGACGTACTCCCGGAGGCTCCCTATGACAGAAATATATCCTGCAGATGTATCAATCTCTGCCACACTGTCCTTCCCACCCTGTACACTTTCATTCTCCTCAAAACAGTCCACAGTTTAGGTCTAATAATCACCAGTTATGTATATCGAGCCGTATCCTGGCTATAGGAAATTACCTTGACTCGTCTAAACAATCGCTCCAGAGTGTCCTTACCTTCAACTTCCCTCATTTCCACAAAAAATAGTTTGAAATTATGACCCAGTTTCAACTTAAAGGCATTTGAATGGCAACAGCTATATGCAATCTGGCCATATATGTAGTCATGTATGGGTTCTTCTTTGCTTAAAATTCTGTATACTCTCTGTACAAGTTATCCTGCTTCAAGTTGCACTTCTGTATCACTCTGAAGCTGTATTCCTCTTTCAGTCCTCCATTTTTTGAACGAAATCATTCAGATCATCCCAGTGTGTCACATCTGCATAAGAAGATGTGAGTTGTTTGGTCAAGACATGGTCATTATCGCCATTCAGTACCCAGCAAATCTCAAAGATCATATTTGTACTTGGAAATGCTGGGAGATGACTGCTTGCCATAATGGTTGCAGGTTGTCCCAACTCTGTCTTCAGGGATATAGTTTCTCGTTTTGCATTCTTCTGGACCTTCTTAACAGTTCTTATACACAAAGGCGAAATTATATGGATCAGCTGTCACCAAATTGATTTAGCACTATCAATTTTATCATTGTCCAGCCAGTTTTCGAATGTTGCCATAACATCTGCAACATCTATCTCCCTCTGCAGTTGTCAATTGTAAAGCTGTTCAACTGGCTCTGTACCCAGATAATGACCTGATGCTTTGTCTCCAGACACCCAGCCATCTATACTTTCTTCCATTTGTTGAAGATGCTTATATTTGACTGACCTGTCCTTTTGGCAAATTGCTCCAAGCAGAATTGAGTATGCCTTAGGCTTAGTAGGACTTTGCCTTCTGCACTGCCCAAGTTGAACTAACTTTCATATTCATCATCTCTATCATATTTGTCTTTGGAAAGATTCACTAATGGGGGCTAGTTGGTGAACCCTGCAATATGTATTTGCTGTAGTTCTACTGTCAGGCTGGAATCAATTTGTTGGGAGGCTTAGAGGGGGTATCCTAAGTGCACCAGTAGGATGTCCTGGTGGAGTAGTGCTGGGGGACATCAGCCCGATGACTTCATTGTATTCAGGTTGTAGACAAGGTACATAAAGTGAACCTGATGATGTCAGGCCTGGTGATATATACTGTATTGGGGAGAATGGATGAGGTCCAACATAAAAACCTGGCGGGAATTAATATCATTACCAAGATGGCCCATTGTATCGAAAAGCTTTGCTTGCACTGATACTTATTTGTGAAGAAGCAGTCATTTTGAATGTGGAATCATGGTTGAACTGGGGAAAGTCTGGAAACAATTGCAGTGTCTGAGGGTAACCATTCCCAGATAGTGAATAACAATGATTGGTTTGTTTCCCAACCGGATTGTTATTGCTAGGGGCATTTTGAGCACGATTATCCATTGGTTCCAAATTGTCATCTGGGTGTTGTTGTGAGCCAAACAGACCACCATGTTGAGCAATATTGGCTGTCTTCAGTGGAGATCAATTTGTCAACATACTTCTGTGAGAAGATAGTTGTTAACAAATATTAAAGCAATATGTATTTCAGAGTAAATCGGAACATGGTTAAGGACATTTGTAGTAGCAGGGACCTTCAGCCGAGTAAAATTAGCTGTGACCTTAGGCAGAATGAAGGTATTTTGATCCTGCTATGTTGTCACGAAATATGTATAATCAACTACACCATTAAGTCATCAGATACCACCAAGAAATCAAATATTCAATTGTATTCACCACATATCTGTGTGTTCTGTGTATGCAATGGTAAACTGGCATTGTTAATAGAAGCTCACATTGATATAATTTATAACTGTAAATGTTGAAGAAGAAATATAATGTAATATTTCCTGGAATCCAACATGAACTATATTATACTTCAAGAAATACACAACTAGAGATATTACATATACTTTGGGCTTGAATGACATACAACTTCAGTTAATACGAGGTCTTGGAGTCAAACAGTACTAGTGGTTACTTCCTGTTAAACCACGGGGAAAACTTCATTGTTCTCTTCAGAATCCATCCACTGCTCATGAATTGTTTCTTAATTTATCAGTGTTCAATCCAATCACGTCTCAAATATCATTGAGCTGGCCTACAGCTAGCTAGAAAACAAATCTATTCAGTATATTAAGATATTTTATCTTCATTATCAGCTGTTTAAGGCTCAAGCATCGATATAGATTACAAAGCTGGAATGCCATTCAATATCATGAGGCAGATGGTGGTGATTGCAGCAGCCTCTGATAAATAGTATATGCAAGTATATTTTGGTAATAATAAAGAAAACCTTCTCTGCTCTGCTACCATGACTTAGCTCACTGTGAAACAATTATTCCAGAAGCTGAAATTGGCCATCACAGCATCACCCACTGAAGTATCATCATGCTTTGTCTGAATATGTACAATTACCATTTCTGAAATATAATCAACACTTGCTGGAAATGTAATAAATGCTGAATCAGCAAACAGCAATTACTGAATAAGAACTCACTGGAGGCTGACTAATAACAATATCACCCACAATCAATAAACAAAGGGTTATTATACAAAGCAATATGACAACCTGTAGGCTAGAATTCACCAGAGCGATTGTTATTGCACATCAGTAGATTTATCTGAATTGATAATTAGAAGCTATTGCACTAATCATTTACCCATAATCAATATACCTAGCACACCACAATCTGAAGATACTTCCAATGAAGAATCCACAGACTCCCAGATGCCTGTTGTCGCATTTACCCCTAGTTGAACCAGATTAAAGACTCATATGGAGGTAGTTGAAGTGGAATATGTGCGAGGGAATGTATACAGCAAACCAACTGGCCTACACAACAAACTGCATAGGTTCTGAGTACTATTCAATCCAGGGTAACATTGTCAGTCCACTCATGACAATCAACAGGCTGAATTGATTAGTGAGCCAATGTCAATGTGGTTCGATCATCATCTGGGTTATGGACTGGACAACTTCATATTGAATCAATCCAATCTTCTGACTCTCTGTGCATGCTACTCTCTGAAGTAGATAAACGGATCATCAATAAATGTAGAATTGAAGATAATACACAACTCTATGGAATATTATCCTACAAGAATAGTTTTACAGAAATACAGATTGCGAAAGTATATCTCCCATTTCTAACACACCGCCATTGTGGACTGTGGTACATTACTGACACAGTGGGCGATTGAGTGTCATGTGAGATTTACCAGGCTGATCGGTAGTGGAATGCGCATGATTAGCTTTCTGCTGGGGCGATTATTATCCTTGTTATTTTTGTATCCCCCAAGAATCACCTGACCAATACTTTAGACAATTAGCATACCTTGCCGCTGTCTCTTACAATAGGTATTATTCAAACAAGTATCTGCATTACACCTAAACAGGATTCCTACATTCTCATTGGGCTGGTTCTGTGTCTTCTGAAATGTGTCAAAAATACACACAAAGTACAGCATCTTGCGGTTGGAACTGTACTGTCTTCATTTTGCATTTTGACAGAACTGAAACTGGATGAAACTGACACTGTCCTGATGAATTCCAGAGACCACTTTACATTCTGTTGGCTGCCTGGAAAGGCCAAAATCTGAAATAAGTCATGGTGACTCAAGTATTATATGACTTTCATCCAATTTGTAAAATGCCCAGTGGTGGGTCAGTGGGGAGTTCAAGTGTTCCACGACTCATTGACTCATGAGATTGGTGAGATTACTCCAAGGTTCTGGAGGACTCCAATAGTGATATTCTGCACACTTTATATCTTTATCTAATCTGCAACCAGTTCCCACAATACTCTCTCTGCAATGCCCACCGGTTTCCGCACTCTGATGTATTGTATCTGCTGCTCCTGGAATTTGTTAAGGATATATTGACCTGGCTACTTTAATACCTAATCTCTAGAAATGCTGAGAATCAATTTGTCAATCAATTTACATCAGTACCATGATATTCAGGTCCTTAGTATTTCTCTCAACAATTCATCACAATGAAACATTTCCTTCTAGCTGGGAAAGACATCAGTGGAATGCTTAGAATACTACCAATTTATATTGCTCAACATTGTCCCTGCTCCAATGATGTCAGGAACTGTGCAGCCTACACTTCCTCCAATAGCATTGTAATAGGAACAGTGTGGAAATTATGTAAATTCTCTAAAGTTTTTTGGCAACAAAATCACTCTGATCTTATCTCTCAAAGTACTGAATTATGCACTAAAGCAATGGTACCAGGAGAGCAGTATTTTCAAGAACTGAAAATATCAAAGTCTGCAAAGGCCAAGGTGGAAAAATAGCTGGCAGTTGGATTCATTTAGTTATGAGACCAAATGATTTGTACAATTCATGCTGCAATGGAGATCCCTGTGTATGGGGGCTGAAAGGTTACTACAACACAATGTAGTTAGTTTCAGGTATGCCTGGATTCAGCCTCACAAGTAGCAACTAAATAGCTAGATGCTAACAGACACAATTCATATGAGTAATTAGATCATGAAATTGATCAAGTGATGCCTGTTAAATGCATACTTGCTAATCAATTGTTGTAACATAAATGTAAACTAGGGCATGAAGTTGGGTGTAATACAACCAGTCCCCAAAGCATATGTGCCAAAAACCTTGTGCAAATGAAAGCTCTGCAGAACAAAAGGCTTACAGGGTGCCAAATATAATCTTAAACAAGTATGAGAAATTTCAAGTCCATCTATCTAATGCTGAGACTGAAGCCACTATCTGGAGCATAGCTGGAATGGATTACATCACTGGCAGTCTAGAGAGAGAGATTGTTCATATCATGTCAAATGCGCAGTACCAGATCAAACAAGACATTATCTATCCATATGATAGAGTTGAATGCTCGGAGGGAGGTAGTTTGCTGTTACAGTGGTGCTTCCACCTTAGTCACTGCACATATATACAAGTACTTATTGATTCTAGGTACACGGCTGTAGTTCTTATCGTAATTTCTTTACGTATCTCCAAACAAAATAAGTTGGTATTCAATATAAATTGTACACGCAAATAGGTCACATGATTATACTCGATGCTGATGCTTCTATGAAGATGGCGACTGAATTGATTCGTGGTGTAAAGCAATACTGACAATACATATATTTACTCAAGATAATATATAGTTTTATTGTTAAGCCTTCAAAAGTGAATTTGTATTATTAATCTCCATACTTAATTAATATTGTAAAATGTATTTGTATAATTAATCTCGATGATTAAATAATATCTTGCAATGTATTCATATGATTCATCTCGATAATAAATGGATATTGCGCCATGTATTCGTATAATTAATCTGTACGATTAATCAATATTTTGAAATGAATTCATATATTTAATCTCAATGATTAATTAATATTAAGGATGGAATATTTTGCCTGTTGATGGTGCAATCTTGATTGACACGTATTATCACAACATCTCCCCCATCTCCTTCATAGTACTGGTGTTCAGATACTATCAGCAATATTACGTCTTAAGCGTAATCTCCTGTATTATCCACATCTTACCTGACTCTATCATAGTTACTAAGTCTATGCACCCAAAGTCATTCCAGAAAAGTATTGTTCTTCCAAGAGATGTTAATGAAACAATTGCATCTCTGTTTTGGTGTGTCCAGGATATTGTTTCCGCAGCTTCTTATTAGGCAAGTCTAATTTCTTCTTCTTTTTACAATTAACTGCTGATTTAATTGATCAATTGATTCAGCCTTGTCACATGCATCTCAAATGATCAGCAATATAATTGAGAGGTACCACTGCTGTGTCTGACTCGTAGTTGGACTCAAGTTCTACCAAGTCTTCTGATATTGTTGATTGTTGATCAAGATGTTCCTGCCTGATTTGTGCAGCAATATCCAACTTCGAAATATCTAACACTTGCACCAACATTTCTTCCTCTAATGGATTTGATAACGGCATAACAAGTAGGTTATTCATATAGTCCAAGGGGAATATCTTGTATAGTCGATAATAGGTTGATATCTCAGTAAACTGGATTATACTTGCCAGCCACCAGATACAGTGTGCTGCAAATAATAGATCATCTTTTTCAGAGTGATCCAGCGGTAAAGATAATGCAAACAGAATGGAGCCGTATTCATTATTGAACTTATGATCAGTCATAAGGCTGGGGAGCTGCATACAATCCTAATAGATAATACTCATAGAGTTGAATAATAATAATGATAAAAATAAGAACGGAAAACAACAATAATATTTCAGCTTCTTCTTCGCAGGTAGGTATTGTTCGTGCTTGTTGGCCTACCCTTTCCAAAGCCGGAGCTTTGTCGTTGCTTTATAGTCTTTCTTGGGATGCTGAAGCATGTTCCCAAACCTTAGCAATGATCTCATCTGCCATAACATGGAGTACACTTTTATTATGAGCCAGCCTCTATGATAGAGAACCATGCATCCCAAAGGTTATCGTGTTCTTGCATGATTGGTTCTAAAGTGTTACTCTCCCTCATGGGGCCAACATCCACAATAAGATTTAATCAAACATTAACTTCAACTAACATACCTCACAACTAGTATCTTTTGGATAGTCAGAACAACTCCGCTGCCTGGCATGGTTATTTGGAGTGCTTTGTACAGATTGCTTAATAAAATAAGACACAACCTTCACCATATAGGCTATTTAGCTTATCTGTATCAGAGGCTTACGTGGCAACCCACCATTACTCTGCCAACATTTGATTTTGATGTACCACACCAGTATTATGACCTGATAGTAGTGTGCTCGACTTGTAATCTCACAGCCAGGGAGTCGGGAGCTCTGGGACAAGTCCCACATTGCAATCAATCAGACACACCATGCTCAGGCCGAGACTGTTCTCTTTGACTGGGGAATATGTAAGTGGTTCCAATCCCAACAAGGGGAAATGCTCGAAATCCTGCTTACTCGGATATTTGCTGAGGTCTACCTGACACGCCCATCTCATTAATGCAGTCGACGTGTCTAGTCCCACTTAGCTCAGTTTAGTACATGTGGTTGATAATAACTGGCACCTCGGCCTGAAGGCTTAGGCAAGGCCAAGATTATTTCATCATCAAAGCAGTTCAACCATAGTCTGTGAACTTTCAATGAATCCGCTAGTGAATGACACTTCACTAACCAATCGACATGAGGCTCGTAATCTCCTGCTAACAATCTTCCATGGAGACTTGCAACTTCTTAGAATAGGTGTTATGTACTCTGGTATTATAGACCCATATGTATATCCTGAAGATCACTAAGTACCAATACCTCTGCTAAGGGAGATTCCCTAACATCTGCATTCAAGAGCTTCCAAATGCTATGGAACCCCACAAAATTGATTGTTGATATCCACAGATACATCTGGTAAGCCATATGTCAGTAGCAATCCAGTGGATGAGTACTGGTAACACTTTTACCACTGACATTTATGAATGGCTATATATTGACAATGTGAAAGTGCAATTTCAAAATAGGAATACTATCTATTACATTTCACAGATACTCAAAGATAATAACTAGTATACTGGTCTTGACTCTCTGCAGGTGTTGGTGTTGTATCTTGCACTTCAAGGCTGGTACGATATTCACACTGCAAAAGTTTTGAACATACAGTCTGCTGCCTATACATTGCATAATATACTCAGAGCCCGGCTTGTATATCTCCAGCATTGTCCGGAAAGTGCATTTGGCCACCTTGTATCACAGCAGGTACATTATTTGAAAGAACCTCATGTCTGTGGTGTATTCTGAAGGATCCAATTACTATGACACAGGGATACATTAGAAGATTATAGATATCCCAACATTAACCTGCGAATCCAGATACATATTGACCTGGAGATGGAATACAAGGTGAGTGGATTTAAGGTCGAATATTAACAGAATGTACTTCTGGAAAGTATATCAATTTCATATCAAAATCAGCTGGGTATAACTGTCAACTATTTCACAGACCTACTCGGTTTCAGCATCTGGGAGTGCATTGGACGGTGGATGAAACCAATTCTAACCCATGGATTATGTCTGAGACTCATGACATGTTGGTCCAACAAATGGAAAGAGAAGGGGATGACCTTACTGACATTATCTAAGGACTCATTCTTTCTTCTCCTGTGTTATTTATTTGCTGTACATCACCAATTCAGATCCTCCAATTTCAGAAGTTCCTGCAAGCCTACACAATAAATTCACCACATCCAAGAGGTGCAAAAAGCTTTACAAATGGGTTTTACATTCTCAAGCTTAAGAATAGGTGGTGATAATCCAACAAAGTCCAAAGATCTCCATAGTTGGGATGATTGTATTAACAGGTTCATTCTGATTGTCAAAATGACAAATAAGCTGCATATTTTACTTCTCAGAGTAATACTTTGACTGGCACACTTGGTGCCAGAGACTGCTGTATCAGATACCAATCATTGCATACGGCTTATAACTTTCTATGTGCATCAGAGTGGTTACTGGATTGTATATTCATTGAAATAGCTGAAGTATGGTGCAAAAGAGTAAAATTGTAGTCTAATCGTACAATTAGATGCTGACATTAGACCACTGACTCCCAGAGTGTATTTCTCCAGTTTTGAGGTGAACCAGCATGGTATTGGGGATCCAGTCAATAGTTCCAATTGCTCTGAAATTTGATGAACATAATGGGTTGTTTTTGTTGTTTTCTGATGACAACTATATACCATTTAGGATGGTTCAGTATTCAGTTCCACAAGTTGGGTACCATTGTGGAGTATCTAAATGTAGTCCAAGAAAATCTAAAGGTACTTTGCTGTGTATCCAATCACCCTTCATGCATCTGAGATTATTTGACACAATTCACATTGAATTTCAGAGTTGTTGTGTTGTTTAGTTATGACTTTGATACAATGTTGCATTTTGTGGCTGCAGGAGAATACCTCCTGGCTGCTACATATTCCTAACACCCTTAGCTATACACATAACATATAACTAGAACAAAATTACAGTATAGCAGACTGCCACTTTCAATATATATATTGTATTATTACTAATTTATATCCAAGCCTACCATAGATTGCTTTGTTGATGCATACAATTATCAAACTACAGATAACATTGAACATTTATAAAATTCCCTTTGAAGATGTATAGCTAATTATATTTCTTACCACTATGGTAATATTTAGATTAAGTATCAAATTAATTATTACAATCAGAAGATTCTCTAATATATTCACCATTATTCAATACTCAGTGCCCGGTTGCTTTTGGATTATCATTCCACAGGTAACTTTACAATACTGAACTATTATGTATAATACCTACTGAAATTAAACTTACTATTATCAAATATATTAAAAACTACTAACAGAAGCATTTAACAGCTGAAAAAGTTACAATATATTATATACTCTAAGTAGTAAGCCTATAACATTTTGAATAGTTATTCTAAGTAGGTATGTACAGTATAGAATACAGTAATTTTTTTTAAATTTAATAGCTATTTTACATAGATATTGAATAAATTTTCCATAACCAGATTAATATTAATCAATATAACAATATCATGTAATTTACTGGCATTATTAATTGTCAAGCCAAGCCATCAAACTACTAACAGCATATATTATTCAAAAAAATATATAAAATTTCAATATTAAGATTAATATTTTATCTACTTACACACAATTAAATTAAGTATTAGAGAAATGTATAATTATATATACTGTTAATTACAATTTCCAAAATTGAAGATTATTGTAAATAAACTGTAGATAGAATATTTCACTTAATTCTCATATATAAACTATGTTCTTGATTCAGTAGATATCTGAATTCACATAGGCATCCAGGAATTGATTTTCCTTTGTATAGTCTATTCTATTATATCAGCAGTAAAAATCAATAAGCTTTTGAATCTAGGTATTTGATATTCTCGTGTATACTCTAGACTGTATTCACTCAATGCAGTTCAGAATTGGAGTAACATATTGGATTGTACTGTGTATCTCTAATATTATGAAGAGTGTGTATACTGAGATAACTGACTCATATACTTTGAATATTATCATTGCAAGAGTCAGTACATAGGTATGTTACTGTCCACTTAGGCAAATATTGTTTTCTTCTGTATAATGTTAGAATATCTATCTGGTCTAATTTTGCCAATCTAACAATATGTATATCACAGAAGTTTCAAACAAGTACTGTATATACACCATGCAACCCAGCTAAATTATAAATCTAAAAAATAAATTAAGGTTAGAACTGAGTGAAAGCAAAGCCGCTGTTCTGGAGTATTCTCTTGGTCACGTACTCATATCAATGACTTCAGTGCATAGAGCATATGACGCTTATGTGAACTGTAAACAAACATCACATTTTTCAACGGATTTGCCGCATGGTACATATTTCTTGGTAACTTCATAACATCACACGGTAACACCTGATTCACCTGTATAGCCCACCATAATCTTTTATGGCGATTCACTCAGCAAGCAATCGTTTTCTCCCGAAAAGCGAGGATTTGCTGCCTGAGTTTCGGATGCGTATGCTCGTCGGATAGATGTTGTGAACTGAGCTTTGGCGCAGTTTGTTCCTAATGCTTGTTTTCCCGTCGCAGTGGAAATGGCGGGAGTTGACGAATCAGGTTCTAGTTGAGAAGTATAAGGATAATATGATAATATTCGGAAGATGATTTCTTCAATCCGCGACAGCGAGCATTTCAAAACATCAGGATACTCATAATCTCCCCACCCTATATCGACAGAGAGATGTTCAAACATTACCATCACCGAGGCGGTACTGATAGATCACCCGTTGTTACCGCAGAGTGTACGGCCGGCGCAACAATGATAAGGTAGGCACACTGGACTATTGTGCGATATTGCCGGAAAACCGTTCCAGTGTTGGCTTTAATGAGGATACCCCCATCTCTGAAGCAGTATTTAGTAGATGGCCGGTATTTGGAACCATTGGCTGAGTTGTCAGGAATGTTCAATAGTGAGACTGAGCGTGAGTTAGGATTATAGATTACTCTATGAAGCATTTACGACTTAAGTAGAGAAGAAATGGCCAGATATACAGCCGAAGAATGTTACTCTCTTGGTAAATCTCCTGTATCCTCAGCCTTGATTAAAATACTGACGCTCGTTACAGGGCACCTTGGGTGGGAGATCTAGAGGGGTTGACAGAGCACGAGGGATGTATGGTTAAGCGCGATGTTATATATAACTGCTCGTAATGGTTGGTGGGATTGTTTCATACTTTCGTTTCTTCCGCTACTGACTAGCCTCTGTTTAGTGTATTACCTGATCCCCTATTACTTACTCGTTAGACTGTTATCATAAATCTCAATTTAGACTGCCTACCTTGGGTTCTGCTCTTTGAATTCGTCCCATTCACGAGCTTTGATCGTCTCACGATCTACTTTCTCCCAATCATCCTCATCCAGTTCTTGTCGTTCACCGGATTTCTCACTAAGAATCGTCAGTACCCGAGAAGGCATTAAGTAGATGCAATACAAACCCTCCGCCTTCTATCATACCCCCTCTCTTTTTCTCCTCTTCTAGAAATTCATTGATGGTCATCGTCGGTAGACTGTGACTGGTTTGAAACACTCTGTCCTTCACTTTCTGCCGTTTGTTGACTAGGGTGAAAGGACGCAGAGGCTTGCCGTCTTGAGTTAACATAGATCCGCCGTTGATATGATTGGCAATTTTATCAAGCTTATCATTGTATCCGTCGCTTTTAGGTCGGTAACTCCTGATGTCATGATCCTGCTGCTTTATTATGGACTCTTCAAACTGGAGAGGCGCCTTGACCAACATATCCAGCTCCAGAACAATAATTTCAAGAGCCTGGATTGTCTGCATTATTGCAAGTTTTAACGATGCTTTGTGGTACAACCGAATATCTTCCTCCTGTGCATTGGGATTGCGTGCAAGGAACTATTGGTGCGTGGGTTAGTCAAGATTGACAGATAATGACGGGACACTCGGGCACTCGCTATACCTGTATCTTCGACTTCAGTTCCTTCTGTATTTTGAACTGTGCTATCTTTGCATTCCTCCTCGGTCCTGGGTCAGGTAGAAACACGGAAACGGACCTCCCAATCACTGCAATCCCCGCTGCAGACCTCTCTACCGGTGTGACTAGGTTGTAGGCATCGCAGAGTGTAATGAATTCCTTATAAAGCTCCATCGAGCGTTGTATCACTGCTTTTCTATCAAGCGACTGTACCTTCAAATGCAGCTCCGCAATGCTAAACGGGATGATTAAACACCTGCACTGGTGTTAGGAGTCTAACTTGCCTCCTTTCAGACTCCGATGGAGTAGAGTACCTCATATCAGAAGTTGCAAGATCATCCAACGATTCGTTCAAACTGAACACGGACGCCCGCGCTACAATGTCCTTGCACCTCTCGTACATTGCGATGGCAGAATGGAGTTTTGTCTGATATTCGTCGCTGTTACTGTCTGGGAAGCTGCTGAGTTCGTCCTTCCAGGCATCAGCAGAATCAAGAAGTGCTCTTAACGAGCTGTGTTCGGTGTCTTCAGACATGGTGGGGGTGTAGCGTGTCGTTGACTTCGACTTCGGTCAAAATACCTGTGTAGCCCTACTACACCACTTTACTAGGGGCGCCAGACGCGTGACAAGATTGGAGTTGAACAATCTTCATTGTTAAATGTACTAAGTGCTCCTCAATGAATTGCCTCTCACAGATTGCTTATAGTACTTGAGTAATTACTGGAAACTGGATACTTGTACTACAGACTAACAATTGATATTTTAAAAACTGAAGGTAAAACACTTCATGTAGTGAATATTTTCATTATTACATATCATTGGTATTAACATCAATACCCATCAAATTAGCATATACATAATGTCAAAAATCTACAACAGATTCTGGTAATAATAGAAACATAGATAATGATAGGTTGCTTTTTAGTTTAGTTGAGAATGTGCCATCAAAACAAGTGATAATGTGAGCCAATCTCATATAATTACAGTTTCAAATAGGCACAACTAATGAATACTGTCTAATCACTAATATAACTATATATATTGCAAGATATTATTGCAATTTATACCAATAATACATTATTTCAGAGTGAATTAATCTTTGGGTATTTATAAATTACTACTTAGTTATAAAATATTTTTTAACATATCTACTTATACTAAGAACTGATTTACCCAAAAGATTGATGGCACTATCAGATGATTCTTTACTTTGTCTGTAGATCAGATATGTGAAAATAGTATTTCTCTAGAAATATAAATATATTAAGAGTCTGTTTACCATTGCTATATAATACAAAGTACTATTACAAATTTGTATATTATATATACATAGACTTCAGTGTTCGCAATATGCAGCTACCATGAAGCATTCTTATTGGTGAACTAGTAGCATATTCCAAACTACCCTAAATGTTGCTACTTGAATTAACAATTTTCCACCAAGTTGTATTCCCATGTCTTGGATCAATTGCAAAGTATTCTGTATATGAAGTATGAATAACTATGCATAATTTTACCTTCCTGTCTCTGATATATGTAATCTGTAATACTTGTTGTATTGCTTTAGTTTTAGCCAAAAACAATAGTGAAAGTAAATTTTTTGGTATAACAGCAACCTGAATATTGGAAATACTGTAAATAGAAGGCTGTGAGGGGGATGTATACATAGTTACATACAGTTTATAAATAGAAAACTGTGTAATCAGACTGAAACTGACAGACTAATCTGAGGGGAAGCTGTATATTTTATCATTTTGTATGCCTTATAGTAAATATTACTTTTTTGGACTTACTTTATATTCATGGCCTTGCTGTCCTTGCTCAACTGGTTGCACTAACTCATCTTGACTGCTCCAACTCAACAGAAAGAGTATAATTAGTGGATGTCTGCTAGGTAATGCCTTTTGTATAAAAACATTAACTAATCCCAACCATTAGACATTACCCACCTCTCAACTTACATTTGAATAAAATAATAGATATGTATTACCTAAGTTCCATTAAGTACTGGTGTATGTAGAATAACAGAATGGAATTTGGATCTAAATGGATACATTTACTATCGAACTTAGCTTAAGGTCAGTGATGAAAATATTTCAAATCATTCATCTCTCAATGATGATTTATGGGTTTATAAAGGTATATCTGTTTATACAAATAGTAATACTGTAGTGCCCTGTCATAATTGAAATTGGTTATTGCGTTGATCAATCCAGGTGTATTATTTTTAATTCATATCAGAGAATTCACATTCAGACTGTTAATGAAATTGATACAGATATACATCAATAATAGTCCAATATTATATCAACTGAAAGATCTATCAATTTAACTGGATAATGAGATATACTGTTGAAGTTTAATTCTGATAGTGGATAGTGTAAGATTAGTATATATCAGCTATAAAATTCTTTCAGTATAAATGTTTACCAGCCTTTAACAATTGACTTTAGGTATATTATGCATTTTAAGTTAAGAGAAATATAGTAGCACTCCCTATTCCAAACAATTAGAAATTGGATGGACAATATGATTAAACTCTTCCTTATATGAACAATTGAGTTTCATTGATAAATGGCACTGACAAATACAAGAAAACAAGCCAGGCAAACAATATGTCAATAGAAGCAGATTATTGAGCTAACTATACCTAGAATAGTAAATACTTAGTTACCTCAATTCCAGTTTGCTTACAGTGGCAACTCTGGAGAAATCTATAAAATGAATAGAATCTACAATTGGGCATTTATACGAAATAAGAACAACGAAAGTATTACCCAATATATACCATATCACAATCAGAGAACATCATTGTATTAAAACTTCACGGAGATCTACATGGAGTGAAGTTTAGAATGACCATGACCATGACAATACAATAAAGGTAGATTATTAATACATACTGAAATGGAGCTTGGAGCTATATATTGGCTTTAGCATCAAAACCAGTATCTATACCAATACCAATACCAATACCAACACCCATACCAGTACTGCTACTAACTCTGCCAGTGATACCAATTGAACTGAAATGAAAACATCTCACTGGTACTTGATAACTTGAAAATAACTTGAAAATAATAATAAAGACAACTACACTCTAATTGGTTGGAGAATTACCTATAATGACAACAATATCAGTGAAATGTGTTATAGTTGCTAGGAGACCCCAGGAGGGTATCAGAGGAGGCAGAGTATAAACTTACAATTGTAAAATTTGAAAGAAAATCAAATACAAGAAAGGTATATTAGTCAGCCTTCAAATTTACTTCAATTACTAATTACAATACAGAGAGCACAATGGGCTTGATTGGAATCAGTTTCAAAGCATATCAGAGTACTAGAGAAACAGTTTAAACTATTACAATCAGTTCCCCAACTATTTCAGCAATTTAGACCAACTCGAAGAGATGTTTTGATTGTTAGAGAGCTCAATCTGGAGGAATGGCGATATTCTATGAGAGTCTCTGGATCTACATGCAGTAATACATTATCCTCTGGAGCAAATATAATCAAAGAATTATTGCACATTACAAATTTCTATATTATACTACACCATCCAACATATTGTTACAAATCTTATTTTTTGCTTCACTACATCAAGGAATCAAAGAAAAAGATGACTGATCACCCAACCAATACTTTGTAGAATAACACAGTAACTCAACTACATGAGCAAATACTATCAACCAAATATGATGTCAATATTTTAAACTAGATATTCCATCCTATTAAGATCCACAAATGGAAGATTACACTGCTAGTCAACTGTGTACAGCTTGGGAAGATATGTCATGTAATTATAGATAATCAGTACCTGAGAGGGGGTGAAAATGAATTTCAATATCATTTGGCTTAATTTGGGATATTTGACAAAGGTGTTACACTACTTTAGCTTGCGGTGAATCAGAATAGAGTATGAAAGGCAATACTATATCTTCAGGTGAGAAAGGTGTGTACAATAAGAAAATACCAAGTGACAGATGGAAAACACTGCAAGCTCATAAGGAGTACAACAGATTATAGTATTGAGCAAAATTACACAAAGTAGTGTCAATGCAGGCCAAGATGTACTAATGTAGTTAGAGGAGCCACTATCCCAGTAGAAGATAACCATATGGGGAGGGAGAGGTAAATATATAGTAGCCAACCACCAGGTAATTGTTAAGACCAGTTCCATCCACTGTAGAAAGTATTTCTGGGAAAGGGTACAAATTACCTCAATATTCACCTTGAGAAAACATAACTGCAGCCATCTTTCTAGTGTAGGGTTAACAGGCAGCAGGAGTGGAACATGACTATCAAGCTGGTCTGCCTGTAGACAGAGATAATTAGTGGCCTGTAATACTGTGAATTGAGTGCATATAGAATGATCAAAACATACAGTCAGCTTCTTCCTGTGCAATATTCAGCTAGCACTAAATGAATATCTGGGGAGGTTAGGGCCAATTTTTGTGGGGCAATAGATTGAATGAACTGAGCTATGGTAGGCTTATGCTCCAAGTTATTGGCAGTGAAGAAAAATTATTGAACAATAAAATACAGTACTTCCATTCAGGTGAATGACGATTTTTTAGCTTCAATAACCATTACACTATAGGTATTGTTTCACAGGAGTATCTGAATCTGCATCTCAATCTCTGTTTCAAATTGCAATTCATATCAGTAACTACAGAAATCAGTCTCACTAGCACCATCCATCTATTATCTTTGAACACTACACACCTCCAATTTTAACTTTGTATATTTTGTTCCTTAGTCAATTAATGAAAGTCTAATAAAGAAATAATAACTAGAATCTAATACTTCAGCTTGTTGTGGTTGCGGATCTATAGTTCATTCTACATTGGTATTTGGTAGCAGCAGGGCCTGGGTCGATGCAAGATGAGACTTGAATAATTTATTGACAGTTGCCTTTTGGTATTTATGTATTGAAGGTAATATGATCTAGCTGGTTTCTGGAAACACGAAGTGCATGGTAAATAATGACTGTATGGGCAAGGCTTTATTTATGTATCAGTGACATAATTGTTGTTTCAAATATCCTTGCCTGCCACTAATGTTAGCAACTGTTCCATATTTGGATCTGGCCGGTTTGATAGGTCTGAGTGGCAACGGCCTTACCACATCAGAAATCGATGATTTTTTAAGCGAACTGCCCAATTAAGTCCACCAATATTGATCAGACAATTTACAGCTTGGTAAGTGAATTATGTAGCTTTGCTTGGCGCATCTTTTGGTGGTCTCCAATTTTCGATATCTTCAAAACTCAGCAAGCGATGGTGCAAAAACATGGTTATTGGGCGAATAATCACTGTATTTTCAAGGCTGGTTGCTGAGTTTTGACGATATCAAAAATCGGAGACCACTAAAAGATGCACCATGGAAAGCTGCATAATTCACATACCAAGCTCTAAATTCTCTGATCAATATCGGGGGACTTAATCAAGGCAACTGTTTGCCAAAAACCGGAACCAAAAAGGCTAGTTCCAGGTTTTCTTCGTCCCGCTACAGTCGAAATGGTCCCAAAATGGAACTGTTGCTAACACCACCTGCCACACTTGATTTAGAAGTCAAACCTCATGTTGGTAACCCCAATTATCATCTGCAATGTTACAAGACACAGTGCACCATCAATAGTATTGACTCTTATAATCACCAATCATGAGATTCATATCGTTATTAAGTAATATTATTACAATAAATGAGGATATGAATATCAGTGATTTCGCCCAAAATACATACATCCAGAGTCAGATCTTAATGTTTCAATTTACATTGAAAATATATTGTCTTCTTCAATATGTATCCTTACTGAAGATGTATATAATGCTTTCTCATCAGGCGGGCCATGAGATCCACAATAATCAAGTGATGTTAGAGTTGTTGAATATGGAAAGATAGTACATAAGGGTAAATACAGTAGAAAACTACAAAATCCAACTGAAAAATAGATCAAGCATGGTGCTAGGAGTTGATGAGAATGCAATTTGAGGCAAGTTATGAAAGAGTTCACAAGTGGTGGTTTTTGCAGTTCATAATTATCTAATGGATACCAATCCATTATTGTGAATTACAAATTCTCAGTTATATCAGAATGAATGCATTTCTAATACTGAATGTTAGCAGTGCTATCAAGTACATTATTGATATACTAATTTGAGACTAGTTTGAGACAACATACCATGGACTGAACCCAAAATACTTAAATAATGCATGACATTACAATAGTTCTAGCATTGATAAACCTCTAGGGCCTGCCACACGGATATCTGAAAAACTGAATCATAATGATTGCCTCTTGATATGCCTTCTCCAGAGGTATTATTTATACATGTAGTTCCATTATAGAAGATGACAACTTAGCATAGAATACATGCTATATTGCCATTGTGCAGAACTTAGACAAAGTTGGAAGCTCGTGAGAGGTGACAGTTGTGTAACAACATTTGTAACTGAGGTTATTATGGATAGTGGGATATAAATTTCCATATAGAGTATATCCATTGAAAGGACATACTAGATTCATAATTTTCTAATGTTTTTGAATTCTCAAGCTATTGTAGTAGCCAATAGGATGAGATCAAGGGCATTAGTTTACTTTAATGCATTTTTCTGGACCTTATTTGCAGGACAATCTCACAACTTTATTACACTTAACATAGAAAAGATAGAATATTGGTATATTATGGATACACACAATACATATAAAGAATGGTTTGGTATTATGAAGATTTATGGGTAACGTAATAGATTCAAGATCATTTCAATACCAAGATAGCTAGCAAATACGTTATAAATATATGTAACAAACAGTGCAGTATTCGAAACACAAACTCAATATAAGTCTCTATGCTACAATGTTCATTCATCATAAATAGTGGAGTTGTAGACTGTATTGAAGATAACAGTGATATGTAGTAGGGCAATAATACATGGTGGGCACATTATTAATCGCATGCAGATGAGATGATTGAATGCCATGTCTGGACATGCAGCCTTACCATACAATGACAGTCTCTTGCACTCATCGATGTGGTCAGATCTGAACTTAAGCCAACATGATAATTTGGACTTTGTACAATCTTCAGACATGAAAGTTGTCTTTAACCTCAATGTCAGTATAAGATTCATTACTATTTTAATCCTTTTATAATATGCAGTGTGTATAAGTTGCAAGTCGCCTACTGAGTTGCTGAGCAGAGACTGCCATTTAGAATCTCTTGTATGGAGTGCTCTTGGTGGAAATTGCATCAAATCTTCTGTTTGACAGTATAGTATTTCAAGGCCCTATGTTACAATTCAGTCACAATTTTGTTGAGTCTGTATTACAGATGTTGTAAACCCAAGGCTCTTTGAAGAAATGTGGTATACTGGTGAGCAGGAATTGCCAGACATTAGTAGAGTCATGGAGCAGAAACATCAGCAAGATGGATTTTAGTCACTGGGAGCCTCCAGGAGTGTGTGAGAGGAGGCGGAGTGCAAACATAGAAGCAAAAATGTCAGGAGAGAATCAGACCCTACAAGGGCATTCCAGCTGGCCTCCAGAGTAACTTGGAGCTCCAAATACTGGTATGGGAGCACCATGGGAGCTGTGCTACATTGAGGAACCCAAGAAAATGGTGAGTGATTCAAAAATGAAAGCAGGTAACACCAAAATAATAACCCAACTAAGCAATGGAATGCTATCAATCAAACATGGTGTCAAGGTCATCCACAAAATTTCGCATCTCTTCAGGGCCTACCAATGCATGAACAAACAATTCATCAACTGCGCAAAGAAGCTGGAGCCACGAATTGTATTCAAGAATGATTTGGGCCTGGCAATTGTGTGAGATTGAATTCGAATGTTGTTTGGCTCGATTAGTGAGATCCAAAAGCTTGGAACTGACATGTTAGCTACCTGTGAATAAAAATGGAGCTTGAATGGCAATATGATGAATTGGGGGGGAAAGTGGTGTGTGACCAGGAATGGAGGAGTGCCTGATGGGGGCGTACAGGGTGGACAAGGGGAGTGCAGATGGTCATGGAGGAGTGCAGAATGTACTTGAGGAGAGCAAATCTAGGCAAAGGAGCACAGATGCGGAGTGAGGAGTGCCAATCAAGCGGAGCCGCCATTCATGCTGAACAGCACTGAAGGGGGCAGGGGGTGAAGAGTCTGGAATGAAATAGAGGCACTTCTAATCAAGGTTGAGGAGAAGATTGGGAAGTGACAATTTTAGAAGAGGAATGCTGACAGAGAAGGGGGCATGGGGCGCCGAATGACATGTTGAAGTGTGAAACCAGTCTGTGGAGTGCTGATGGGGATTGGGGAGTGCCTAGCAGAGCGGAGGAACACAATGTGTGGGGGGGGGGGGGTATGAAGCTGCCTACCAATGTCTGATTGATTAGAGCAGTGGCTTCTGCAGTAATACAATCTATCACAATGGAGGAGCAAAATTTACGTCGATATTCATCTTGAGAAAAAGTAGGCATAACCTTCTTTCCATTTGTATGTTTAGACAGTGCAACTTGAATAGTGGTAGCCACAAGTGCTAATGTCAGCGGTGCAAGAGGTTGAAAGAATTGTGATGTGGTTAGCTGGCGCCCTAAGCAATTGGCAGTGAAGAATAATCGATGGCAGATTGGGTCTTGAACTTCTATCTGGGTGAACCATGATGTCTTATCATCCATGACCTTCGAGACATAACCATCATCAAACAAGTGCTCTTTAACCTCGATTCGAAGCTCAGTCTCTGATCCTAAATCCAATAGACAATTACAGACAGCAGTTCAATAAGCTCCATCTGACAATCGCCCTCAAATCATACTAGTCTTTATGTTTAACTAATCATGTTTTGGGGTTTAGTCACAATCATAAGTCTTATGGAGGAGCATTTAACAGTATAGACACTTACAGCTTGGGATTGCGAATGGATTTCAAGAGATAGACCACAGGGCATTTGACACCGAGATGGTTTACTTCAGGAGCATCTGCTAATGCCTGCTGACGATCCTGAACTTCAATGGCTGGTTTCAAAGCTTTGTCAACAATCGAGTACTTCTCGTCAGAAATGATTGGCCAAGGAGTCTGGGTGAGCACGACTGCCTCTATGAACCGGTTCACTACATCAAATGTAGCCTTTCGGCGTTGGGGAATTTTGTGATTTCCCCTGGCCATTGGATGAAGAATCGTCTGCTTTCCACCAGCCTTGGGAAGCGGGAGTGAGTGGGCAGGTAGAAGGTCAGACTTGCATAATATGTTGGTGGTTCACATTTGGCATTTGAACAGTGGTAGTGCTATGGCCCCAGCTGGATTTTGCAGATTTGGAAGTGGAGTGTGTGCAATGACAGGATTCACACAACTCCGTTTCTTTGGGAGTGGAACCATTGTAGTTTGTAATGACTAATTGCGGTGCGCCACGCAAAGATGCAGGACCTCCTACGTGTGGTCCAAATCGTCTTCACTGATATCAGAAGACAATGTGGACACTCCGAGGTCTACACCTTTGTGGTGACTGATCCCACGATTGGAACCGTCATCACCCTTCTTCATAAGAATTGTAGTACAGTTATTAGCCATCTCGGACACAATACTCAACAGCAGGGTGGGAAGTTCAAACATGTGATCAACAATGAAGATTGGATGTCTTCTTGAATGTGTGTGCAAGTGCTCTCTCAATGTATGCTTCCACATTGTCCTGTGAATAGTGATTCCTCACCTGGCAGGCCATAGGTTCCATGTTGATGAAGTGAAGTTGAGGAATGTAGACTCAACTATAGCAGGGTAAATACAGTATGAAGTTGATTAGAATAACGGCAAAATAAGGCAACAAAATAACAATTGGTTGAGGAGGATGCAATTCGAGGCGTGCCTGGAAAGAGTCTGGAAGACAGTTCTGTGGTTCATATTCATATCATTTCTGATAGTTTTTTGTTATGATTTAGGAAGCATCAAGTGCACTAGATTAGATGGAATCTTTGTGCCCCCATTTCCGAAAGTTAGCCCTTGTGTACAAGGACGCTGTTAATGCAGCAATTGGAGGTTGGTTTAAGCCAACGCACCTAAAATTGTACCCAATACACCTGAAGATCTTGACCCACCTGAAGAACATGTGAAATTTACGATGTTGTATCACTAACTCACTCTCAGGGTCCGACAAATGGAGTACTGAGAAATGAATTGGTCATGATTGCCCCTGCATATGACTACATCAATGGTAGTTCGTTGTGCGTCTAGTTGGATCATATGTGATGTGACCTCGTGGCGCAGAATTCTCAGTCTGGTGTAGAATTTGCGGAACTTGGATGGACAGAGTCGGAACCATGGAGAGTGGTAACATTTGAAGTTAGATTGGTTCAACCAGAGTTTGTTGTTGATAGTGGGTATATATGAATCTCCGAATGCAATGTGCCAGTTAGGCGGACACATCATTGTTATGATATTCTGTTGTTTGAGTAATCTGCAGCAAAGTCAGTGGTCGATTAGGCAATATCATATACACAACTTCACTTTAAGCGGTCTGTGTCTACTGAATTCACAATATGCATTGCATTCAGTGTAAGTGGAACAATTTGGGTTGACAAAGGAGAGATTTAACATGGAGAAAGAACAGTAAAGATATGATGATGATTCAGGGGTAATCTAATCAATTCAAGTTCTCGTCCATGCCAAGATTGCCTGCAAATGGGTCAGACATAGTCAGTCACATTAAGATGTTGGGCAAAATATCTTGTAAACACCGCATCATTTAATCCCAAACTCATCATGAGTTTCAATGTTGACTTAGCATAAGTATTGAGGTACAAAGAAGTGCATAAGACGATATGAAAGTGTCACAAGGCTTGATCAGAAAGTGGGAACACAAATTATAGCATGCAGTTCCAGCAAATTTGAGGTGCAGCAACCATTGAATTGGGGTACACAATACAATCTAATGTAATGGCTGCAATTGCAAGCTTGCATTCTTTTGACATTTATTGCACTCTCAGAAGATGCTTGTTCCTAACTCAAGCTTTCGTAATGATTTGGTGTTCATGTTTGGAAGTTGGGCGAAATTAGATATCGTCTGTTTATAATGTGTGACAAACTTAAGTGGTTGCTGATATGCGCAGGGTGGGAGCTGCTGCTCCCTGATTCAGTTACTGACCAGAGTCTGCCATTTAGATTCTATCTATTTGAGCTCTCTTGTTGGAAATCGGTTCGGATAAGCTATCGTAATAGACAGGATTTTGACGTTCCAAACATTCCACTGAGTTGAAATAAATATATGACTTTATTAGATGCAGTGTGAATTTGAGCCTGTTTCTGGAATTGTTGTATACTGGTATGTGGGAGTTGCCGGTCATCTGCAGAGTCACTGAGTAGAAACAGTTTATTGCAATGGTCTATCTCAAGCTGCAGCTTGATTAAGGAGCCTGAACAACTGAAGCTATTTTTGAATCCTGGAAACATAAGTCTGAACATACTTCTTAGTGAATTTCCAGTCATGTGTGGCTACTTATAGCCCAGGGCTGCATCAGCAAAAGGTAAAATGGTTCGGAAGTCATAACTCAATGACTCAGCTGATCTGAACAGCCACACCGATTCTTCCAGAAGCTCCCAGGAGATCCCGAACAGGCTGAATGCAAAACGATGTGCCTCTCAGGTGCTCTGAGAGTACTTTCAGGTGCTCCTCAACACTCCTGACGTAGCGGAATGGAATACAAGGATATTCTAAAGAGTATGAAGTCGTCTTCAGAATACTATACAATCATGCCATTAAGGTGGCAAAATTTCGAAGCTGCTGGGACTACAACACTCGTCTCCAAGACTATTCCGGTGGACCAGGAGCCAGACTCTCCGGGTGTGAGAATATATAATGTCTATATCGAATAGTACAATTCGATAAACTATCTCACAGCTAGACACCTGAATCAGGCATTCTAATCTAATCGATATACAGTCCAGTAGGTGTCTAAATCAACATGATGATTTACAAGCCATACGCTATCGATGCCACCTGATGCAGCATTCTCCTGCACCAAATGTGCCGGTCCAACTATAGCACCAACGGGTACAATATGCATCTTATTCGTTTGTTTGACAACCCGCATGAACCCATCAACACAATCAGCCCAACCATGCAGATTTTGAACTTTGTTGGAATCACCACCGCGTATTCTTGAGCTTGAGGATGTAATACCCATTGTTGAGTCATCTGGCACCTCTTAGAAAAGGTCGATAATGCTTTCCCGGCTGGCAGGTGCTCCTGGAATTGGAGGATCTGATTTGGTGGAGTCCTGCTGAAGTATAATACAGCAAAAGGAGGAATTCGTCCTTGGAAGGTGTTATCGAGGTCATTCTCTTCACTTTGCGTATATTGGACCCAGATGTTACGAGATTCAGGCCTGATCCCTTGGTTGGCATTGGTATATTCGACCTTGCAATCAAGTCCCAGATTCTCAACAGAAGTAGGGTTGTGAAATGGTTGACGGTAATACAACAGCGCATTTGTGAGTACAATAAATATACTGTCAAAGAGTACATTCTGATCGTATCTGAGCACGAGTCCACTCACTTCGTGTCCCCAGTTCTCTTCAATTTGAGACCACAATAGCTGTCCAAAGTTGGGAATTCCGAAGTCATCTGATGCATCTCTGAGTGGGTTCATTCTGATACTTCTGCACACTCCGTGGACATGCGTTTCTCTCATATGATATAACTGCTGCGATGCAGGGCGGATAATGGGCTCGTCCCCAATTGTTTGGAGACGTAATAGATGGGCTCTGTGTGTACTTCGCCGCTTATTGGTAGTGGACAGTAGGTTGAAAACTTTTTCAGAGTCAATATCGTACCAGCCTTGGAGTGCAAGATATGATAGTGTCTCCCCCATATAGTCAAGACCGGTACACTGGTCATTGTGCTTGAGCATCTGTCGAATGTAATTGACTTTGTTGGTAGATCGATATGCCTCTTTTACATTGGTGATATGTAGCTGTTCAGAAATATAGGTGATGAAATTGTCTCTGGAACCCATTCGCCGAATTGACTCTGAGATATGTCTCACAAGATGCATCTTTGGATATCCGAAATGTATTACGCGTTGTTCAATGGATTTCCGGAGTGCCTGAATGACGATTGTCTCCCACCAAGCTTCAAACTCGATCAAGCGGATGGAGAATTCCTGCTTGAACCACTTCTGTTCACTCGTGGTGATGCCATAAATCTCTCTCTTCACCAGGTTAGTGACCCACTCCGTATCAGCCAAGCTCCAGGTAGTGACTTCTATCTCAGCATTGGATAGGCGGATCTGAAATTGCAGTCGCTTGTCGGTGGTCATGTTTGCCGCTCCATAAGCCTTGTCTTCGGCGGCAGATTTCATTAGGGTAAGGTCTGTGGCAAATTTGCTTCTGGGACCGGTTGCCTTAGTCCCGACTGCCTGCAATAGTTGTCACTCATGACGTTCGAATAATTTATCGAAAAGCTTGCGTTTAGCAGGTGTCATTTGATGGATTTCGCCCTCCAATTGCTCAATTGCCTTCAGACAATCAGCATCTGACCAAGTCGTGGCCGCTTGTCGGGCTCTGTTCAGGCGCACCTAAAATTGCCTACGTTTGGTTGTGGAAACCTTTTTAGCCCCATACACAAGGGCCTCCATTGCAGCACGAATCTTATGAATCTTTTGTTTGCATACCTGATGGCAATCCTTTGCCAACTCATCATCCACCTTGCCCTTCGCAGACTTCGACATTGTCTGTTCGCGAAAAATACCCTACTTCTGGTAAAATCCCTTGAGTGCATCGTCCAGTGCTTTGAGGGGTAGGTCCGAGTGATTTCGTTGGCTAACAAGTAGAGAGAATTCACATAATGCCCACACTGCTCCCAATACCATTTCATCAGAGGCTGTTTCCACCGCAGTTATCCCGTCATCCGTGCAGCAGACAAGAATTGGAGCGCAATTCACTGCCAGTGTTCTGATCATTCCACAGATCTCTTTACATTGCCAGGTGCCGCTGTTCAAAAAATCGAATGGTTTAAAGAAGTGCTGGAGACCGGGATATCGTGGCACAGATGTGAATCGATTGTCAAATTGATCCTTGACATCTCTATCTTTCAGGTATTTGAGCAGCCAGTGCAATAAGTCTTTAACTGAACCCAGCAGCAGCTGATGCAATTCATCAGGCTGCCAAAGCCGATAGACATTGCAGAGAGGGTACTGCCACAACTGGTTGCGGATTGGGTGGACACCGAGAGTGTGCAGGGCATCAATATGATTGTCCTCCAGCAGCTCGGAGTAAATATGCTCGTCTCTTGAGTCATCGAGTGGTCGAAAAGTGGAATACCTCATTGGCGCACCTTTAGGAATTTCACATATCCGGCATGAGCCACATGAGACTTGAGCAATCATGACTTGTTCGGGATAATCCCCGACCCAGGCAGCCAAAAGAGGGTAACATTGTCGCTGGAATCCATCTGCACAATCTCATTTCAAGCCGGGGCCAGCGATGTCAAGATTCCTCAGGTGAGACAGCACAGTTCCAACTGTGGAATGCCATGCATCGTCAATGTTTTTGGCATCTTTTGGGGGACATGGGATCAGCCCGACAAGAATCCAGGGGCGCATTTTTGGGGTACGGCGGATATCTTTTCAAATATTACCAATTGTGAGATACAGCGGCCAGGCATGCAGATCGCCCGCAGAATTGGTCAAATGAGTCTTGTCGGATGCACAAATGACTGGCACAACTGTCGCTCCGGCAGGAAGTTGATCTTGTGTATCCCACCACCAATCACCCGGGTGCATCTCACTGTAGATTCGATGACCCTCAGAATCAGCGAGGCGCACCTGTTTACAATCGAGGTGTGCCTGGAATGGCAAATGTGCCAAAAATAACCGGATACATTTGAAAATATCCCTGTAGAATAATGTTCCGAAGATAGGTGAGTCATCTTCAATCGAACTATCATGGCCGAGCACAAAATCGAGTTCAGAGAGCCGCTTTCGTAGGGCATCTGCTGATTGGAATGTTTCGATTTTGTAGGTGTCCAGTCCATGCCTGAGATGTTGATCAATCCATGTTTTCGTTTGTTGGCTAAATGACTGAGCCTGCTCAAAGTCGTGTGCGGACCGAAATGGATGCAGTGGATTCCATTGTTCTGAGTACTTGCGATGCTTGTTGTACAATCCAGTTGCTTTGCCATATGCTGTCCCCCCCACATTTCCCAGTCCAACTACCTGCCTATGAGCCTTTGTCTTTGTTGGATCAGGGGTACATGTGAGATCAGGCTGCTGAGAGTCTATAGGTTCTTTGTTGGGAGTATCTTCAGGTGGTGGTGCACCCGGTACGTTGTGTATGAGTCGATCCTTAATTGGTAGTTTATCGATGGTTATTCAGGTGCACCTACTGTAGTCAAACCATGATGACTCAGGGTGATCTCAGCCGGCACGTGGTAGATTCCCGTTGGGTAATAGCCCTTCATTCATCGATATTGGGTGATATTGTTGATAGTGAGCTTCCAGTCGGCTCTTGTTGCATAATTTCATTTTGCAGATAAAGCATATAACATGTTTCCGGCGAGTGTTGACCATATTTGAGAAACGCTCTGTGTTCTGACGAATCTCGATGATGCTTTAGGGGGTATGGTTTGTTGCTGGATTCGAGCCTCAGGGATATTGTTTGAAAGCGAGCTAACTCAGGTTAGCATATCACTGTCAAAGCCACATCACACCCCACCAAATGTAGAGGAGGGGTAAAACAAAGTCACCTCACAAACAGTTTTCTTCACAAACTAGGATACTATCTATCATATCCCGCACAATGATGTTGCACATTATCTACTGAAAATAGTTAGCAGAGATAGTTTCTATTGTCATCACTGCGATCAACTTTTAATACTGATCACCAGGTGCTACCACAATCGGCCTTATCATATACTACGTCATTGCGGCGTTGTGTAGATTATATCTACGCTCGAGCCTCAAGCAGCGCATAACATCAGTGTAATACAATGAATAGGTAAGTTTCCTAGCTGGCTGTATCATCGAGAACTGATAAGCTGGTAGGATGTTTTCTTCAGTAACGATCCTTGACCGGTAGGTGGATCCTAAGGAGACAATGAAGCTTACACAAGGAGCTCAAAAGGAAGCAATCACTGTTGCTGCTCGACAAACAGGCCTCATATTAAATGACGTAGTATGTCGTACACACACATTAGGAGTGTAAAATGCCTAGTAATGCTAACCTTCCAACTGGATATAGTTCTTGTTGCTTCCCTGGAGATATCATGTCGTATCCCTTCAATGTCCTTTACAGTTATGAACCGAACAATGGTGAGCTTCTACCCAAGATCCTAGTATACGAGTTCGAGCTTATAACAAAGACAGGCAGGATGCGTGTCTTATGATGTCTTTTTCTCAGCCGGGTTTCAAGGGATCAAAGGAGGAGTGAAACACCTCAGTTTGTGACAAATAAGATGTATATAAGAGGCCTTCATTCTGCCGAAGGTCACTGCTACCTTCAATATTCTCAACTATACTCCACTTCATTCGAAATCACCAATTGAATTGACAATTTGATTACGACAATCTTGTGTTCACATACGATGTTGACGAACGGATCTCCACTGAAGACAACCAATATGGCTCCACCGGGTGGCCTGTTTGCCTCAGAACAACGCTCAGATGACAATGTGGGAGCATCAGATGATAATGCTGGAAATACACCGAACAAAGACACTCAATTCGGGCAACCCAAGACTCAATTTCCTCCACCACCAGGGTATAGTTACCCACCTTCGCAGCCTCCATATCCAGGCGCTCCCCAGTTCTACCACCATCCCCCATTCAACTTGACACCAAGCTCACAACCAAGCTCTTGTGCAACCCAAGGATATGTGAGTTATGGGCCACCATGGCAAGGATATGACTTCCCCCAAGGAGGGTATGGTGGACCACAAATGTTCTCCCGTCAGCAATTAACCTGACAGGGGCCGTCATCTCCAGGTGCACCTCGAGTGCCTCCAGCACTGCCTGGATACATTGCAGTCATTCAGCCGACCTCTTCCGCCTCTACTCCATACCGACAACTTCCCCGGCGCACCTGGGAGACCCCCATTAGCCTCCCAAAGAAACAATTTCAGATGGCAGCGGAACCGCGCAAGACGGATGTTGGAGGTATTGCGGACTTGCCCCCATTCCCAGAAATTTCTGATGACAAATTCGATGCAGATTATGAGAGCGATGATTCGTCGGACCTGGGCAGGGCTGAGGGCAAAGCCCCAATCAGCTTGAAGCAAACGGAATCCTCCTCGAAGCAATTTGCCAAAAGGATGGGGCAGCCCAACTTTAGTGCATTCAACAAGTGGAAGAAAGTATAGGGGGCAGGGTTTCTCAAGAAGAAGCATCGGTCCATTATCCCGGGACAGAACCGTTTGAAACAGCAGCGAGATTGACTCCTACTCTGGGAGACAGTGGTTGCAGTTTTTTTGGAGACTTTCGAGAAGTGGCTGCCATTGGAAAACTTCGATAATTCCAAATAGATTCGGCAACAATGGGTTGGAATGTTTCTGAAGAAATGTTCAACCAAGGTTTGGGAGGTGAGGAAGAAGGGAAGGCAAGGCAATAAGCGACCGGCGACGGATTTGGGTCAGCGCGCGGGCACAAACATGCAAGGTAACGTCCCTCAGTTGCCAAATACAACATTCATGGTTGTGATTTGTCGAGTGCCAAAAGGCAACAATGACCCGACATCCAGCATGCAACTCCAAGCTTTGTACACAGATGTGACGCACTGGGAGGAGCTGAACAATTTCATCGAAAAAAATTGTGGCACGAAAGAACCATACTGTCTGACTGCGCTATACAAATGCAACTTGACGCAGGATGAATTGGAGGAAGAGTATATGGGATTATACGCACCATGGCAAATGATGAATGACCCTCTATATCGTCTGATATCATACAACAGTTCCCTTTCAAATGACTTCAAGTTGAAATTGAGACACTACATGCCGCTATTGTTGATAGAAATGAAGGCAGCTACAGGGAAGAATATCGCCAAGCACGTAATGAGACCGGCCAAGGTAATCCCCGCTAGCCTTGTTACGGTAAGTTATGCCCACTCCTGATCAGTATATGTAGACTTCGGAGGGGTCTGATGAAAATGAGAGAGTTGTGGATGAGCAGACAGGTGGGAAAGAGATTGATAGTATTAATGTAAGTTCTGATTAAGTGAATAGAATTGATTATATACCACATATCATTGGGTCAAAATGCTTGTCTGTGAAATACCTAACATCGTGATGAATTTCCGGAGCGCCGGAGTATGAGCCCATCTGCCCAACTGACCTCGGAGCAACTGAAAGAGATCATTGAGGACGAACAGAAGACTGACCAAAGTTCAAGAGAGGTTCAGGAGCAAGTGGATGGCGAGGAGGTCCTCGATCCAGAAAATACCTGTTCAACCTTGAGCAGTGTTCTCAATACAATCAACAATGAATTTGAACAGGAGTGTCTTGATGAGGTGGTCAGGCTGCTGAATGCCCATCAGATTCGCCAATCAACAGATGACCGGGTTCAAGGCCACAAATATTCAATTTCAGGCCTGCCGGGAACTAAGTTTCTGGCGCACCAGGTGTGGGCCATCTGGTTCATCTTGAGGAGATGGGTTTGGGATGCTGATATGCCAGGAGCACTGGTGGCGGATGAAATGGGTCTTGGAAAGACTTTCACTTTGGTTGCAGCAGCAATGCTTTGCAAATTGGTGACTGAGAAAGTTGTTATGGGGTTGCCCTTGTCCATTTTAAGGGGGAATACCCGGGAAGAGTGGGTGATTTTCGGGCAAAATGACTTTCCTGGCATTGTCGGTGAAGAACGGGAGTGGTATCTGCTCCAGAGATTGAATTCGGTGCCCCGCCACCTGGTGGAGATACAGACAACAACATCTCACAGTCAGCCGGCACGTATATCGCCCCATGAACCAATCTTGGTAGTCACAATGCCAGGAGGGGCAAAGACCTTCAAGACTGACATCGACGAGATGACGCAGGGAACCGATTTCAAACTGGTCAACTTGTTGCACCCCGAAAATGTGAATCTCACCCACGAGGATCTGAATACCAGCATTGACAAGCCACAAACCTGATGGAATATCCACCTTGTGTCGTATGATACATTAACATCAAGAGCCAAACCATCAAGCAATGGCCGGCTCTCACAATGTGCATGGAGTTTTGGGATATTTGGTGAGTATCATCGGTACAAGATGAACAATAGTGTAGGCTGGTGAATTGTCACGAATGCGAGAATTGGATTCAAACTTCAAGTCACTGGAACGCCGGGATTCCATTCAGTCTATGACTGATGTTATCAGGCGATGTGGCTGTTTTCAGGTGCACGTGAAGATCCAGAGGATGAGACTGTGATGGAAATGCACGGCGCCGATGCACTGTATTCTGCAGTGAAGAGTTTGATGCATGCCATCCGGACTGACGACCAGGACACTCAACAGGATGCGGCACACCGGATGATCCAAATTGCAAAGCCCTGCATGATAAAGAGGTGCCCAGAATCGAAACTCGCGAATGGGAAACCCCTGGTTCCGATACCGAAGGAGAATGCGCACCTTGTTGATCTCTAATGGACTCAGGACAAGCGAGCAAAACTCAAGACCCGGGTGGAGATATACACTTCACGGGGTGCGTCAGGAGCGTGGAGGGTTCATACATGGCGTGTGGCATGTTTCTCATTGGTATTGGGAGACACCAAAGATCCAAATTACGTGTCAGGACAATTGTACAATGAATTGCCAGTCGATACTTGGGTGGATTCTCCGATTTTCCGATGGCTGAGAGACACATTTCCGCCAATGCTTGTCCAGGAACCTGCGGAGTATCCTGAACCTGACAAAGATGAAGCATCAAATGAGGTGCTCCTGCATGAACCCGAAAGTAATAAATGCCCCTAGCCTAGTACACCTCCTCCTCAACAGGCGGTGCTATTTTGTCCTCTGCCAGGCCAAGTTCCTCATTTGAAGTGGTGGCTCACAAAGTTTTTGGCGGATCATCTGGATATTTTCTACATGTATGCAGAAATGGGCAATGATTAGCGCACAGAAATGCAGCTTAAATTCCAAGATTCGCCAAATCCCTCTGTGTTTGTAACTACACCCAAAGTGGGTGGGACAGGCCTCAATCTTACAGCAGCAAACCATGCAGTAATAACTCAGAAGTTCTGGGTGTTGAATGAGCAGTGGCAGGCATTTACATGGGTTGTCCGACTGGGGCAAAACAGAGTTCCACACACATGGCTATTGAATACTCGACCCAATGGTTATGACAACAGAGCGAGTGATCTCCACTAGCTCTCTGGAGTGGCTCGAATGAGAGTCCTGCATGGTCTGATGAACTGACCAAACATCACGATGACGATGATATACCGGATTCTGGAGTGTAGTCAGGACCATACGAAGCGGCTTACAGAGCAACGAGACTTCTTGCTGTCAGATGGTGAGGATTAACGATCATGATCAGGGCGGTGAAATCAAGGTACGCCTCTTTAACCATTCAACCAACACAATCTCACCGACTGATGCAACATAGGCAAATGGTATGGAGAATATGGCGCAATTGAGGAGTCAAGGAGTATGGGTTAGAGTTCGATTCGATTTTGTGTTAGTTGATAATTGTGATGAATATGAGATGAAGTCAATGGAAAACAGACACCTGGTAAACTGAATCATAGCCAGAATTGGATAAACCAATATGTGATGAACAGCAGGCGCGCCAATTTGATGGTGCACTAAGTCAAATTCCGCGGTGCCATATATTCTCTTGTGAGAATCTGTCAAAGCTGCGCATTTTCATTGCATATGGTCCTTGTGGAATTGTGATAACGATAACTGCGAACGAGATCCGTGTTTTCAGGTGCACCTGAACCTCCAAGTTTGATTCAAATCATTTGATGCATGTCTATTTGAGGAGCACCTGACAGTACCTACAGTCCTGAAAAAATTCGGGATATTCAATGAATCAACCATATTGACAGATTCTCAGTCAATTGCAGAACAGAATCGCTGCCAACTTTTCGACTCTCCTGAGACAGATCCAGCTCCGAATATCTCTAATCATCCAGGGATAGAAAGACTGTCTAAGCAATGTCAAGTTGATGTATCCTATCCTGAGACACGGCTCGCGTATTCCAGGCGTACCCGAAGTATACAGCCAAGCATTTCCTTGCTCAGGAATGAAGTTCAGACACACCCCAAAGGCACTATGCTGTCGAGTTTGATGGTCTCAGATTTGACACCGCACCCATATTCCATTCAATGGCCATTTTTGACCAGCCGCCACTCATTATTATCATGTGCTCCCACTTCCAGGCACGCCTCTGAACGATTCATTTTGCTCCATTTGAAGGATATTTTCTTCCTTCCTGAATGCTTTGAATCTGTGCCTGCCAGCACACACCGAGAGTCATCTTTCAGACACGAAACTTTTAGGTGCAGGCACGGCTCATCCCGCTTGGCCTAAGCTAATATCTGAATCTATGCGTGATCGGTATGTGAAGGCAGCTGCTTAAATGCCATAAATGTCATGCTCCGTGTCAACCTATCCTTTGGAGGAATGTGTCCACCACACGCTTGCCGTAGATCCACAGCCCTGGGCGATATGTTTCTACACTGAACTGGATTTTGACTAAGAAGTATGTTCGAACCTATACATTTCCCAGATCCTAAAATAACTTCTGTCGTTCGGGCTCCATAATTGAGTTGCAGCTTGAGAGAGTGAACCTCAGAAGACAGCTTCCGCTCAGTGAGTCTGCAGATGACCGGCAACTCCCGCTCCCTTGTTGACCATACTTCCTCGAATAGGCTTATATTCACAGCGCTTCTAATGCAGACTTAACTACATTTTGACCAACTTGTATGTTTGGGCCACCAAAAAACCGTATCTTAAAATAGATTGTGTGCACCGATGTCCATCAAGAGAGCTCGAAGAGATAGAATCTGAATGGCAGTCACTGCTCAGCTGTTGAATCAGGGACCAGCAAGTTCCTGCCCAGCACATGCCTTGAACGCCTGAAGTTTTTGATGAATCATAAACAGTCGATATCTGATTTCCGCCAATGTCCAATTCCAACTGTGCATGAAGAGCAAATTGTGACGAAAGCTCGAGTTAAGAAAAGCCAGTTTCTGAGAGTACAAGTAATTGTCAAAGTAAGGCGAGCCTGCAATCTCAGCGATTACATTAGATTGTATCCCGCATGCCGACTCAATGCTCGTTGAACCTCAATTGGCCGGAACTGCATGCTGTTATTCGTCTTTCCGCTGTCAGATGAAGCCTCAAGAAGCATTCATATCATTCTTATGCAGTGGTTTGAACCCCAATATATATGTCAAGTCAATATTGTAGCATTGAGACTCAAAATGAGTTTGTGATTTAATGATGCGATGTTTACAAGATAGTATGCGCAACATCCTAATGTGAGTGACTATTTATGACCCATTCGCTAGCAATCTTGGCAGTGACGAGAACTGGAATCGATTAGATTGCCCCTGAATCTTCATCATACCTTTACCCTTCTTTCTCTATGTTGAATCTCTTCTTAGTAACCCCAAATTCTCCCTCTTCTCTGATCGTGGCTGCATACATATTGTAATTCAGCAGACTCAGACCGCTGAGAGTGAAGTTCTGCACACGACATTACCTAGTCGACCACTACCTTTGCTGCAGAATCCTACAACAACAGAAGTATCGTGAACGTCGGGTGTCCTTCCGACTGGTATACCGCATTCAGAGATTCATATTTATCCACTATCAGCAACAAACTCAGTTTGAACCTATTTAACTTCAACGGTTGCCACTCACCAAGGTCCCGACTCTATCCTCTGTCCAAATTCTGCAAGATTCTTCAACACACCGACAATTCTGTGCCACACGGTCACCACTCAGATGCTCAAACTAGAGGCATAAAGACCTACCATCGGCGGAGTCATATGCAGGGGCGATTCTGATCAACCCATTTCTCCGTATTCCATATGCCCGGCCCTGAGAGATAGTTAGTGATACAACCATGTCAATGTCTCGAGTTCTCCAGGTGCGTCTGGTTCAATTCTAAGTATGTTGGCTTAAACCAACCTCCTATTCTTGCATCAATAGCAGGCTTGGATACGAGTGCTAACATTCGGGAATTGGGGGCATGAAGAATCCCTCTATTCCGGTGCACCTGCCGCTTCATTAATCAAAACACGGAGCGAGCACCAAGAATATAAATTTGAACTGCTGACATCTCTTCAGCACTCTCTCCAGGCACCACTCGAATTGCATCCTCCTCTGCCGAGCATCACTTTTTCCAGGAATGCTTCGAATTGCATCCTCCTCAACCGCATGTTACTCTGTTGCCCTATTCTCCCGTTATTCTATTACACTTCGTACTATATTTATACCCTTTTTTACTTCTGTCTACATTCCCCAACTTCACTTCATCCAACATGGAACCTACGGCCAGCCCGGTGAGGAATCACTATTCACAGAAGGATCAAGAAGCCTACCTCAAGAGAGCACTGGCAAGTGCATTGCAGAAGACAGCCAATCTTCATTGCCGCTCAAATGTTTGAACTTCCCACCTAACCTTCGAGTATAATGTTGGAGATAGCTATTGTCCGTGCTATAATTTTGATGAAGCAGGATGATAATGCTACCAATCGGGAGAGCAGAGAGAACGAAAGGGAAGACTTTGGAGAGTCAACCTTGTCATCCGATATCGAAGAAGACCATTTGGACAACCAGCAGGAGGTTCTACATCTAGACCAGGCATGCCATGATGAGACAATACGAACTACAACGGTTCCACCGCCAAAGAAACGGAGCCTTTCAGATACTGTCATTGCCTGCACTTCACTTCCAAATCTGCGACATCCAGCGGGGGCCATGGCACCACCATTGCTCAAACGCGAAAAGTTAACCATCATCATATCACGTGAGTCTGACATTGTACAGCCGCTCCCGCTTCGCAAGGCTGGTGCAGACCAGAATGTTCCTCAACCAAAGCCCGGGGGTGGTGATCACAACGTTCCCCAACACCGAAAGGCTACTATTGAGGTAGCGAAACGGTTCATGGAGGTAATCGTATTTACAAAGACTACCTAGCCAATCGTTTCCGATGAGAAGTACTCGATGGTTGACGAAGCTGGGCAACTAGCCATCGAAGCTCAGCATCGTCAGCGGGCATTAGCAGGTGCTCCGGTAGGTGTACCATCCATGTGTCAATTGCCCGGTGGTCCATCTCTTAAAATCGACTCACCAACCCGAGAAGCTGTCAGTGTAAATTCTGTTATGTGCTCCTCGATTGCACTTATGATGATGCTTCACCCCGAAAATATTCACAGTTGAAACTAACGATTAGCACGATTCGAGGGTGTTTGGCAGATGGAGCTGGTCGAACTGATCTCTGTAGTTACCAGTTGGATTTAGGATGAGAGACTGAGCTTCAAATACAGGTTAAGGAGCTCCTGTTTGACGATGCTTATCTCTCAAAGGTCATCGATGATAAGATAGCCTGTTTCACTCGGATGCAAGTGCTTGACTTCATCTGCCATCAGTTTTTCTTCACCGCCAATAGCTTGGGGCGACAACCGACCACATCGCAATTCTTTCAACCTCTCACACCGCAGACACTAGCGCTTGTGGCTGCAGCAGTTCATTGTGCGCTGTCTGAGTATGCCACTGGAAAGAAGGTTACAGTTATGTTTTCTCAAGATGAATATCAAGGTAAATTTTGCCCTTCCACGGTGATAGATTGAATTACTGCAGATGCCATTGCACTCATCACAATTACACATGGTGGGGCTGCTTCATACCCCCCCCAATGGTGCTCCTCCGCCATAATGAGTGCTCCTCAATCCCCGTCGGCGCTCCTCAGTCTTGAATGGAGCATCGATATTTCATTCAGCGCTCCATACTGCCATGTCCCTCGGCGCTCCTCCTCTCGGATGGGTGCTACTCAATCCCCTCCTCGACCTTGAATAGGAGCGCCTCTGTTTCATTCGTGACTCGTTACCTCTCTCCCCTTTCAGCGCTGCTGAGCATGGATGGGCAGCACTGCTGGATATGCGCTCCTCAATCCCCTTTGGTGCTCCTTGGCATGGATTTTTGCCCCTCAATTTCATTCTGCGCTCCTCGATCACCAGAAGCACTCCCCTTGCCCACCTTGAACTCCACATCAGGCTCTCCTCCTTTCCTGGTGGCGCACCTCGTTTTCTGCCGAATTCGTCATATTTGCCTTTCAAACTCCATTTTGATTCACCGCTCGCTAACCTGAATTCCAACCTTTTAGATATCACAAATCGAGCCAAACGACATTGGAATTCAATTTCACCCACTCGCCAGGCTGGAATCATTCGGAAATACAAGGAGCGCCTCCAGCTTCTTTGCGCCGTGGATGAATTGTGTGTTCCTCCGTTTGTCTGCCCTGATGAGATGGGAGATTTAGTGGATGACATTGAGACTATGTTTGATTGCATTCTGATCGTTTAATCGGGTTAATGTTTCGGTTTTACCTAGTTTCATCTTTGAATCACTTGTCACTTTCTTTAGTTCTGCTTAATGTAGCGATGCAAATAATAGAATGTTGAATGAGATGCTGTGGGTACTATAGTATGATTTAGAAGTTGATAATGAACAATAATCTATGCATCATACGTGGAGGGTATTCTTATTGCTCATGTACATCCAGAGAATCTCAGATAATGCCTACAGTCCTTCGAATGAATATCTATAAGAACCCAGACATCTCTCAGAGTTAGTTTGGGATTCCTGCATTGGTTGGGCAACACTCCCAGGTGCACCCAAACTTTTCACAACTGCTCCCATGGTGCTCCCGTACCAGTCATCAGACATCCCAGTTACTCTGAAGGCCGGCCGGAATGCTCTCCTAAGGTCTCATTCTCTCCTCAAATTGACGCTTCCAAGTTTCCACTACGCCTCCTCTCACACACTCCTGGAGGCTCCCAGTGACTGAAATACATTTTGCTGCTGTGTGCATCCAAGGTATGTGTGTGGTAGACACCTTCCTCCAAAGGGTGGGTTAACACAGAGCATGACAGTGACAATATTTTTGTGGCTACCTCCACATACCTATCAAGTATAGATTCCAATATTAGGTGTGGCCAAGCGGGATGAGCTACCTGCACCTAAACGTTTAGTGTATGAATGCTGACACTCTGTGTGTGATGGGAGCCACAGATTGAGCGCATTCTGGAAGGAAGAAAATATGCTTGGACTGAAGCAAAGTGAATCGTTCAAGGGTAATGTGAGGTGGGCTTACACGGTTCACAGGCATACCTGGACTGGGATTATCCCAGATTACTGACTACTGGCTTGTCAAAATTGGCCTTTTGAATGGAATATGCATGTAGTGTCAAATCTGAGACCTTCAAACTTGACTACAAAGTGGATCTGAGGTGTACCTGATCTATAATCTTGAGCGAGGAAATACTCAGCTACATATTTTTTTGTGTAAGGTGGAATTTAGTGAGCCATATCCTAGGATATGATACATCAACTGAATATCACCTAGACAGTCTTTCTATCTGACAATGATTATGGATAAGTGTGCTGGATGTGTCTCATGAGAGTCGAGACGTGATAGCAATTCACTTGTCCAATACACTGCAAATTTTTCATCATTGTTGATTGAGTCGATATCCCAAATTCTTTGTTATTTCTAGTCTGTGGTATGCCTGATATATACAAGTCAGAAATACTTTGAATCACACTCAGAGATTCCGGCACACCTGAAGACTCAACTCCCACTCTTCCCTTTCGGTGTCACAATTCTGCACTGACCATATACCATGAAGACGAGGAATGCCTGGAGCTTGCAAAGTTTCTCAACATCTCCGATACACTGCACCATGGAATTTGACTTAGTCAACGATTTCCTGAAACAAATGTCAATCTATCTCCACCATTAATCTGGTGCATCTGCTTTCCATCACAGATTTGATCATCCAAATGAGTCTATGTTTCAGTATACCAAATATCTGTCTATCAGTGACTTCATCTCATATCCATTACTATAATCGACTAACACCAAATCGAATTGAACAATAACCACATATTACTGGAATCCACCGAAATGCCTTATTCTCCATACAATTTGACTATTTTGCATTAGGTGGTGAGATCGTGTTGTTTGAATGATTTATGAGGCATACCTTGATTTCACTGTCCTGATGATTATCATTTATCATTACTATCAGACAGCATGAAATCACCCAGCTCTGTAAGCTGCGTGTTGTAGTCCTGATGACACACCAGAATCTGGAATATCTTGGAGGTAATGATGTTTGGTCATTTCATCCGGCCATGCAGGACTCTCATTTGTGCCACTTCAGGGAGCTGGTGGAGATCACTTGCTCTTTTATCATAACTGCTGGGTCTAGTGTTTAACAGCCATTCATGTGGAACTCTATTTTACCCCAGGCAGACAACTCATGCAATTGCCTGGTGTTGCTAATTTAATACGCAATAGTTCTGTGTTATTACTCCATGGATTGCTGCTGTGAGATTTGGGCCTTTTCCACCCAATTTGGGTGTAGTTACAAACAGGGAGGGATTTGGTGAATCTTGCAATATGAGCTGCATTTCTGTGTGCTCATCATAGCCCATTTCCACATACATGGGGAAAATATCCAAATGATCCACACAAAACTTGATGAGCCACTACTTCAAATGACGGACTTGGCCAGGCAGAGGACAATATAGCACCACCTTTGGAGGAGGAAATGCAAAAGGCAAAGAGATTTTATTGCTTTCAGGTTTGTGCAGGAGTGCCACATTTGATGCTTTGTCCTTGTGAGGTTTGGGATTCACTGTTGGTGCATTCACAAGTATTGGCAGAACTGTGTCCCTCAGCTATCAGAAAATTGGAGAATCTACACAAGTATCAAGTGGCCACTTATCGTACCATTGACCTGAAACATCGTTTTGATCCTCGGTGTCACCCAATGCCACTGAGAAATATGCTTGCCACCATTTGTGTACCCTGCATGCTCCTGAAGGACCTTGTGAAGTGTAACTATCTGCCACAGTCTTTAGTGTAGCTTGCTCTTCCTCTGTCCATTGGCGAACAACAAGGTGTGCATTCTGCTTTGGAATCCAAAGAAGTGGTTTCCCAGTCTTGAGTGTGGATCCTGACCACCTCACAATGCTCCAGTGCTTTAAAATTTTGATCATCCAGTGTGTCATATCCTGTTGAGCTTCATTTTCTGGTGTCCTGATAACATGCATCAAACTCTTTGCTGCGGAATACAAAGTCTCAATGCCGTGCTTTTCCTTTACACTATCATGCTGTGAATCTTCAAGTGCACCTGAACACAGCCACCTCATCTGGTATCACCAGTTAAAAAGTGAATGGAATTACTGCGTTACAGGAGTTCAAGCTGGAATCCAATTGTTGCATTCATTGCAATTCGCCACCCCACACTGTTTTATGTCTTGAAGTGATGACACTCCTCAAAAATCCCAAAACTCCCTGAACAGTGTGAGAGTTGGTCATAGCTTGATGGTTTCCCTCTGGATGTCAAGGTATCATAGCAAACAAGGTGCATATTCCGTAGGTTTCCTGGTTTGTCAATACTTGTATTCAGAGTCTTCTGGGTGAGTTTTGCATTTTCTGTGTCCAAAAGGTTCAGCAGTTTGAAATTGGTCTCATATATCAACTCTTAGACAACACGCTGGAATGTCTGTTACGCCTTTGGTGTTACAGTGATATATCCGGGATCATACAAAATCACTGGATGACGCATATATAGATGTTTGATCTGAAATCACGAACTGTCACTCGGATTTCGATATTGGATCTACCTTCTGGATTTGTTCACCTATTAGTCATATCTCCATTACCCAACCCTTGTATCAACTGATACATGACAATGGTCAAGCCAAGTGTGAATAAGATGTATATCATCTTTGGATCAGTACTGGTCACAACTTCTCTTTTCTGAATGGTTACTCCTTATCAGTAGGAAAGCTTATTCCTGGTCGCTGACCAAACGACTATTCAATCATGCTCTTATGGTTCACTCCTAGGGAGATGAGGTGTTGTCAATATCAGACTACCATGGCATCTCGAGATATGCAGGATCATATGAGAGATAAATCATTAACCACTACTCAGTATATTGGAGTTCTGTTGACCGGATGGACTGATACCAATCAACCCTTAGTTCGACCTCATTGTCTGTGTTTGGGGGAATAGCACTTGGGATTAACATGTCCCGAGTGACGCAGGATGCACTCCGTTTGATATATGGCAAAACTACTCAGTCGCAGATCACTGTATATTTGACTCCAATGAAGCATAGTCAAATTATGTGTCCTGTCATTTGCTGCGATTCTTAAACCGTTATGTACCTGGTGGGTATATGAGAGGGCACTCTCAATTGCTCTTTGTGACACAAACCTATTTGTTGATAATTGGCTTCAGATAAGCTCGTATCCATACGAGGTATTGCTAATAGCAATTGTGTCGCAACATGAGCACATCCCCTTGATAACGTAGTTAATACTCCTGGGAGTTAGAACTTGACTATGAATGGTAGAGGTGAAGAATGATGAGGCCGTTACCTATGTGAACTCCAATGCAGGCTTTGGAAGGCTTAGGATTGTCAAGGGTGAGGATCGTCCGAGATATATTCACCGAAACCGACATGGAAGAAGGACATCGATAACAACATCTACAACACAGATCTACCCACTGATACCTATTGACCTTATCGACCTGCAGGTTAATCCTTCACTTTATCCCCGTGTTCTTTCTATTAGTTCTGCATCAAAGTCAACGAGGATACTACTCCCTTGAAGTCTGGAGTTGTACGTTCACTATTCAGTTCTATATCACCAATATAGCCATCACCGTTGTATACTTGGTTATTCCTAGTACCTTCGTCAAGGCAAGTCATTGATCAGGAGGTGTGCAGGATGGTACTTTGGAGTCCGAAGGAAGTCCGAGAACCAGCCCGATAGCATGGTGGTTCAGAGGATACTTCCCGTAGCATACTCCTCAGTTGGCACTGATCCATCTGCTGAGGCGAACCTACTTTGCTGTTTCATATAGACAAGTCGATACTTGGAGTCGTTGCATTCTTGGACTGCTGGTCCTCGAGTATAAGTGCTGGTTGCTAGGATGATAGTTTAGCATCTGTTAGAAGTTCTAGAGTCATCATGATAGTGTGGTGGTGGTGGTGGTTCAGAGGATACTTCTTTCAGGCTCTCCTAGAGTCATGTACATCAGCATACTGATAGCTTGAGACGATACTCTTTAGTCGATACAATTTATCGGGAATAGATAAGTGAAGAGCTACCTTGTATTGCTTCGGTATGAATCCTATTACGTATCCTGTGTGAAGCTTTTTTCATCTTCTTCTTTATCAGTCCGGAACTCATTACAGGCTTTCATTGATTAGGACCTAGTGTGAATCTCCCAATGGTACAATGTCACTCCCACTTCGGGCATTGTGACCACTACTATTCGTTCGAGGGTAGAAGTCACAACTGGATGCCCCCGAGCTCGACTTGTCTCGATCAGCAAAAGGCAGCGAGGACCTGAATGCAGTCTCTATAACAGATACCATTCTCCTTCTTCACTGACAATCCTGGGATAGTTTTTCTGAGTGATATTCACCTATTCGTCATGTGTATTCCCTGACACAATTGACACCTCCAATCCCCCAACAATGTTCTCAGTTAGCAATTTGCATATGATAGTCACTGCCACTGAGGTAAACATCATCCTGTGGCCCATTGCATCTGCCACCAGCACTCCTGGCATATCTTAATCGCAAACCCATCTGCTCACAATGAACCATATTGCCCAAACCACGTGTGCCAGAAACCTAGTGCCAGGCAGGCACGGAAATGAATGCATGTTCCTAGCAACTTGGTCATTGATCAATTAGCGAATCACACGAGTATTCAGACTCCTCTCCAGTGTGTCTCAACACCCATGTCCAAAGTTGTTGTCGATTGAGTTGCGAACAGTGCTCAATACTGAACTGGTATTATCTGGATCGCAGACCTCCTCACCTTCCGCTTGTTCCTTAAGCTCCCTTGCTCATTGGTCAGTCTTCTGTTCATCCTCAATGATTGCTGTCAGTTGCTCCAAGGTAATTTGGGCTGATGTGCTCATACTCCAATGCTCCTGAAATTCATCGTGATGTTAGGTATTTCACAGACAATCATTTGGACCCAACAAATATGTGGAATATAAGTAATTCTATTCACTCAATCAGAACTTACATCAATACTGCTACCAAACTCTTTCCTGCCTGCCACCTCATCCTCCACTCTTTCTTTTTCATTAAATCCCTCCGAAGTATAAGTATACAGAATCACAGTTGGGCTCCACTCAAACGCAAGAAGGCTGCTGGGCATTACCTCTGGCAGTCTAATTACATGGTCCGCAATATCTTTTCCTGCAGCTGCAATCATTTCTACCAACAATTGTTTCACATTGTGTCCCAGAGTCAATTTGAAGGCATTAGAATGACAACCGTTGAACAAAATCTGTCCATATTCAGGGTTACTCATGATTTCCCTGCATGCATATGATCACATATACACTTCATCAAAGTCGTTTCAGTGATAAGGTGTATTTGTTTATCGCAGTTAGACAGTACGGTTCTTTTGGGGCACAATCTTTGTCGATCAAATTAATCAGCTACTTGCAGTGCTTCACATCTGTGAATGAGGCTTCGAGTTGCTTGCTGGATGAATGGTCTTTGTCGACATTCGGCATTCAAGGAATTGCTTCCAAGAAAGTTGCATTTGGCCACTCTGGAAAGTTACCTCTCACCTTTATGTCCATGCACTCTCCCATATCTGCTGCCCGTGGCTTGTTGCCTGGAATTGCAATCATCCTCGCATCCTGAACCACACTTGCACGGTTCTTCCAATACATCCCAACCCAATGTCACCGAATCCATTCCGAATTATCCAATATTTCCACAGCCAGCCAGATCTTGAATGTCAGCAAAACATCTGGAACGACCTTCTTCCATTACAGGGGTCCATCTCGTAGCTGTTCGAAATGGCTCTGTCAACAGAGAATGGACCAATGCTTCCACTCCCAAAACCCAGCCACCCATTGTTTCCTCCACTTGTTGCAGGTACTAAAGTTGGACTGCCCCATTCATTTGGCAAATTGCTTCAAGGAGAATTCCGTGTGCTACAGGCTGATTGGGGCTTTGTCTTCAGTCCCACCCATGTCCAACAAATTATCATTCTTATCATCGGCATCGTATTTGTCATTAGATATCTTGGGTACTGGTGGCAACTCTGGAATTCCTGCAACATATGTTCGGCGCGATTCCGCAGTGCATGGAAATTGTGGCTTTGGGAGGTGTTTTGGCAATCTCACTGGTGCGCCAGATAGTTGTCCTGATGGGTGGAAGATGAGAGTTGAATGATGGCATTGTTTCTAGGCGGTGCGGGAAGCACATGAGGTTCACCTGGTGATGACAGCTCATGCCGTGTGAAATGCTGAGGGGGGAGCATTTGGGGTCGTCTGTAACTGTGTTGGGGGAACTCATATGCTTCCGATGATAGCACATCACCCTGATATCCTTGGGTCACACTGGAGCTTGGTTTTGAGCTTGGTGTCCTGTTCAATGTGGCAGGGTGGTAGAACTGGGGAGCACCTGGAAATGGTGGCTGTGAAGGTGGGGAATCATACCCTGGTGGTTGATGAAATTGATTTGTGGGTTGCCCGAATTGACTGTCTTGGTTCAGTGTTTTTCCAGCATTATTTTCTGATGGTCCCTATTTGTCATCTGAGGATTGTTCAGAGCCAAACTGCCGACCTGTTGGAGCCATAGTGGTTGTCTTCTGCGGAGATCCATTCATCGACATCTTATGTGAACAAGATGGTGGAATCCAAATATCTATTCCATTGGGGCTTTCGAATAAAGCAGAGTATAGTTGAGAATATTGCAGCTAGCAGTGACCTTCAGCGGAATGATGGCCTCTTATATCCGTCTATTTATCAGGAACTGTGGTGTTTCACTGCACCTTTGATCCCATGAAACCAGGCTGAGAAAATGAAACAATAATCACATACATCCCACCTTTCTTGGTTATATGCTCGAATTTGTTCGCTAGGATCTTCGATAGAAGCTCACCTGTTTCTGGTACATGATTGTAAAGGTCATAGAAGGGATATGACATGATATCTCCAGGAACCCAACAAGAACTATATCCAGTTGGATGGTTACCGCCACTAAGCATGTTACACTCCAAATGTTTGTAAACCACCTGCAACTACATCCAAGATGTGACTTGTGAGTCGTGCAGCAATAGTAATTGCTTCCGATTGAGATCCTTGTGTTACTCTTCATTTTCTCCTCATGATTCACCCACCAGTCAAGGATCATTACTGAAGACAACATCCTACAAGCCAAACAGTGCTGGATAATCATTGAGTGGGCATACAGCCAGCTAGGAAGCTCACCTACTCATTGTATAAAGCTGTTGTTTTCCATGGCTTGAGGCTCAAGCATAGGTATATTCTGCACATTGCCATAAGAATATAGTATCTGACAAGGCCAATAGTAATAGCACTTGATGAATAGTATTAAAAGTTGCTCATAGTGATGATAAAATCAACCATCTCTGGTAACAATTTTCAGTAGATGATGTGTAGCATTATTGGGTGGGATTTGACAGATATTATCTTAGTTTATATAGCAAACTGATGGTAAGGAGACTTTGTTTTACCCCTCCCTTATATTTGGTGGGGTGTGATGAGGCTCAGAAAGTGATATGCTAACCTGACTGAGCTCACTTTCAAACAAATATCTTTGAGGCTCCAATCTAGCAACACACCATACCCCCGAAAGCATCATTGAGATTTGTCGCAACACTGAGGGGTTTTCCTATATTGGCAGACTTGCCTGAAGCATGTTAAATGCTTTATCTACAAACCACATTATTCAACAAAAACTGAATGGAAGCTCACCATCAACAATATTGCCCAATATCAATGAATGAAGTGCAATTACCCAAAGGCATTCTACCACCTGCTGGCTGGGATCAACCCGAGCCATCATGGTTTGACTTCACTTGATGCACCTGCATGGCCATTGACAAGCTGTCAATTAATGATGTACTCACACACAACTTACTGGGTACACCACCACCTGATGATACTCCCAATGAAGACCCTATAAACCCTCAGCAGCCTGATCTCACCTGCACCTCTGATGCAACCAAGACAAAGACTCATAGGGAGGTAGTTGGAGTGCAAAATGCAGGGGGAAAAGCATATGGTAAAGCAACTGGATTGTACAACAAGCATTGAAAGTATATAGAACAATGGAATCTGTGGCATCCATTTCTATCCACACATGACTTGCAGCTGGCTCAATTGTTTAGCCAGCAACCAAAAACACGGATCGATCAACATGTGAGGCGTGGACTGGACAACGTCAATACAGAATCAAAACAATTGGCAGATGCTGTGCGACAGCTCCTCTTCGAACTCGATTTCTGGCTTGGGAATACAAGTTTGCTTGGAGATGAGTCACATATCTTCAGAAGATTATACCACAGGGATATTTTTAAATGTATCCAAGTCCTCTTCACACATCACCCATTTCACGCCCACCATGATTTTGAACTGGTGCGCCTCGCTGTCTCTGAGGGTCGTTAAATATATACCAGGATGAAAAGTGGTGATTGGTGGTGGTGGGATGCACAGGATCAATGTCCTGTCAGAGCAACCATTCGGCCAGTCATTAGTTCATCCAACAAGAGTTAGTCGACCAATTTTCGGGCAATTAGTAGGCTAGGCCACCAAATTTCACAATCTGTAATATTCGAAACGATATCCACCAGACATCCAGCAAGGGTGCCTAGATTCTCATGGGGCTGATCCGATGACCCCCAAAAGATGCCAAAAACATCGATGAAGCATGCCATAACCTGGTTCAAACTGTGCGGTCTCAACCTAGATATCTTGACATTACTCGTTCTGGTTTGAAATGGGATTGTGCAGATAGATTCCAGTGACAATATTACCCTCTTTTGGCTGCCTGGGTAGGGGATGACCCACATCAAGTCATGTTTGCTCAACTCTCATATGGCTCAAGTGTGATGTGTGAAATAACTAAATGTGACCCAATGGGGCATTCCGCTTCTCCATCACTTGATAGCTCCAGGGAACAGCATATATACTCGGAACTGCGGGAGAACCCTACTATTCATGCTCTGCATACTGTAGGTGTCCACCCCATCTGCAACCAGATCTGGCAATACCCGTTCTGCAATATCTATTGGCTTTGACAGCCTGATGAATTGCATCAGCTGCTTCTGGGTTAAGTTAAGGACATATCGTACTGGCTGCTCAAATACCTGGAATCAAGAAATGTGGAGAATCATTTTGACAATCTATTCACATTGGTACCATGATATTCATACCTCCAGCGCTTCAGTTTACCATTTGTTTCATTGAAAAGCAGTACCTGACAAGGTAAAGTGATCTGTGGAATGATCAGAACACTGGCAGTGAATCGCACTCCAATTCTTGTCTGCTCAAAGGATGACGGGAAAACTGCAACGGAAACAGCCTCTGATGAAATGGTAATTGGTACCGTGCATGTATTATGTGAATTGGATTTGCTTGTTAACCAACAAATCACTCAGATCTGTCCCTCAATGCACTAGACGCTGCACTCAACTGATGTTACCGGATGAATGGCATTGTTTGCAAACACACAATGTCGAAGTCTGCGAAGACCAAAGTGGATGACCTGTTGGCAAAGGAATCCCATCAGTTTCATGAACAAAAGATTCATACAATTCATGCTGCAATGGAAGTCCTTGCGTGTATGGCTGATAAGGTTTCTACCACAAAAGGAAGGCAATTTCAAGTGTGCCTACACAGAGCCTGACAAGCGGCAGCTACTTGGTCAGATGCTGATAATCAGAAGCCAATTAATCAATTGGAGCTTGCTATCCATCATGTGACACCTGGTAAATGCATGCTTTACAATAACGTATTCCAATGTCACAAGTGACAACTATTCGGTGAAGTCGGGACTAAGGCAACCGGTTCCCGAAGCATAATCAGCAAAGACATGCCCGTAATGAAAACAAATGGCAAAGACGAGGCGAATGGGGTGGCAAACATGTCCGCCAACAACAGATTGTACTTCCAAATCTTCCTATCCAATGCAGAGTCTGAATCCATGACCTGGTGCTTCGTTGAGATGGAGTGAGCTACTGATAGTGTTAGCAAAAGGTCTGGGTAACCAACTAGCCGTCCGGATTTGGACCGCGCGAACTGGCCAGTTCGGTTTCAGACCTGTCCAAAACCCCGACCCGCGGACTCTTGGCAGGCTAATCCCGGACCTGTACCCAGGAACCCGCGGGTCTTGCCGGGTTTGGCTTGACCCGTCGGTTCCAACCTCCGGTTCCGCATTTCTGGTTTCAAATGTATCATCGCATTCAGATATGCTATTGTTGATCTTAAAATATCGACATTTGTACGTCACAGTTCAATTTCGATGTATTGGCCCTCTTAATGATCAAAACGAATAGACACACGCGCCTTGCCAAATCCTGAAAATGAGTGTCCACGGAGCCGCAACGATTGGTGGTCGTGTGTCTTGGGTAATCTGGCGGTGCGACAGGTTGAATACAGTCTTGAGGAGAGTATTGGCCGCCTTCATTGCCAAAAAACTAAGCGAAACGCTCCCTACCCCATCTTGAAAATGAGCGTCAATGAAGCATCAACGATTTTGGGTCTTGCCTCTTCGGTAATATCAGTGGCGCTTGATCACAAGCGTCCCTACAGAAGCATATTGCAGCCTGGATGGTCAGATATGTATGGAATATTCCTGCCACATCCTTCAGGACAGTAACAACTCATGTCATTTACAAAGCTACCACTAAGTATTCGTGAGCCTTTTAGCATACCAAAACAGTCAGAACCATGTATATAGACAATAAAGGCCACATCGCACTGTAATTAACAATAATGGAAGGCCAACAATTGTTGACAGTCCATTGACGCTCATTTTCATGATGGGGCAGGGAGCATATCACATTCTCTTTTGACTCTAAAGACAGCCAATACTTCGTGTATGGCTATGTGCAACCTATCGCCCAGCAGATTACCCAAGGTACATGACAAAGATTTGTTGACGCTCTGTTGACACTCAGTTTCATGATGGGGCAGGGAGCATTTTACTTTCTCTTTTGCCTATAAAGGCAGCCAATACTTTGTTTATGACTATTTGCACCCTATTGCCCCCCAGATGACTGATGATACATGACCAAGAATGGTTGATGCTGTGTTGATGCTGATTTTCATGACGGGGCATGGAGCGTTTCACTCTCTCTTTTGCCTATAAAGGCAGCAAATACTTCGTTTTTGATAATTTGCAACCTATTGCCTACAACATTACCCAAGACAGATGACCAAGAATCTTTGACGCTCCGTTGACGCTCAATTTGTCACAGGTGTATCCACAATATGTAATCATTTGATTTGGTGTAGTCCATCATTCACCATGATTTGGCAGCCTTTCTAGCGTTTTTGTTTACTTTCTTCTTGATCACTACATTGTTCTTTAATAATAGATAGAAATATATCCTTTAAAATATACTTTACAGTATCCGCGAATTCAGGATAATAATGATCGCCAAAATGCAGTGCCATTCGATCAATGGAACTCATCACTGCCAGGTTCGCTCTATATGCTGCTCGGGTCTTCACAATGAATGTTAGCTGCATTACCACACAGCAGATCATGTACTAACCAGTGGATGTTCCTTCATCAGGCAGCATATCTGGATCAAAATCTGTATCGTGCTCGCTATCCTAGGCAGATGTATCGAGGGTGAAAGATTCCGCCCAGGGATGAGAGGTATGTGAATACGCATATCCGGCCAGCATATTGTTGATATTGAGGCGGTGAGCAATGGAAGTGTTACCTGTTAATGCGGCTGGATTTCTGGGCAGCTGTGGCGTCGGCTCTGCAGGTGGCTCTGGAGTCGGCTCTGGAGTCTGCTGTCTGCCTCGGTTGGGCGAAGGTGCACCTGTTCCTTTGCGTCCCCAGCGTGTGTGCGGATTCTTTGCGGGCCTTTTGGCATGGAAGGCATCTGAGCGTGTGGTTTTGACGAAGCATAGCCGGGTGTCATTCTGTCGCAGCCTTCACCTTGGTATGCCGAGGAAACTCAACACCCTGCTTCTTCTCTTCTCAGACCTCGGTGCAAGGTTTGTTGATCAGATATTGCGATCCCTTTATCGCAGCGCGCGAAAACCATTCTTTGGGCATTTTGGCCATGTTCAAGGCCAGGCACATGTCGGACTGTTCCAGCTGTACACCACCTCATTGCCTTGCCATTGTAGCAGACATGTTGAATACCTACACGAAGTTAGTTGCTGCTTCAAACGATGAGATGCGGCTATTACCTCAACCATATACCCTTCCGTAGCCTCATGTGAGGTGATTCAAGCCTGTTTCATGCAGTCTGGCGGCTGCTTGTCAGGATATTCGTCCGCGAAAATCCCACAGCTTACAACTTCATGATGTTCATTTTCGCAGACTGTGCAGACAAATGCCTGTTTCAACCATGAAGGGTTCCCGTTACGGGCAGCCATGAATTGGTCACATAGCTCTTGGCGTACATCCGCTGTATGGTATATGGTAAATTGACAGCCGTTGACCACCGTATGGATATGCTCACATGCACCTGCATGCTGCTTCCTATTTGTGATGCTTCCAGTCTTACCGACAATTTTTAAATGTGCATCCTGGGTCATACTTTTGGTGGCTGCATTGGCAGCGTCGCGGCGGACTCACTGGTGTCTGCGGTCTTGCTGTGTGCCGATAAGTGACATATTTGACGAAGCGCCTGCCAACCAGCTGGATTTGGATCCGCTCGGACCTGGCTGAGGTGGTTTTGTATCAGTGATTTGCTGGTGTGGAATACGAGAGGGAGATGATAACGAAAAGACGTGGGAAGTCCTGAGGATAATATAGTTAGCTTCATGTCAGGATAGAATAATTAGCTGCCAACATGTTCCTTATACTCAAGATGGATCCTCTTGCGTATAGCCGCAAGTTGGAGGGGTTTCCCACAGCCCCGCGAGGTGCAATATGTCCATCCATTGTTGTGTGTTTGTTCACAGGGATAAATCGCGGTGTACGACAGTCAAAATTACATGATTGTCAGTGATCAATAGGACACTGTTTGAAGGATAGGACATCTGCTGATGTCTGTCTCAAAGAATCGCCAGGATAATACATGAAACTGATGCTAACAATCAAGTCATGTTGTACGGTTAGCCTAACTATTCCCAATTCATTGCCACTCAAAAGAGCTGTTTTGCTTCGTTCTGGGTGAGTAAACGTACTAACCTTGAAATAAAAGTCGCAGCTTGCCTCCGTAGTGTCCATATCTTGGAACATCCATCATCTCGCCCAACAATGAAGTCAACGCAAACCACAATGGTCAATGCCACAAAAAGAAACTTTTGGCCACTTCTGGCAGGAAGATACGGCATATTGACAAAGCAGTCTACCCAACGATGTCATCCAGCAAAGGAAGGCATGAGCGGCTTGGAGGCAGCAAGAGTCCGAGCCCTTGGGGCATAGTGCAGCTTGAGTTCCAGAAAGAAGCTTGCGGCGGAGAAACGACAAGAAACACACTTCTTAAGCAATGAAGAGAAAGAGAAATGGATTGAGGATCATGTTGTGAGAAAAACTGCTGGGGCAAGAATGCGAGTTGAAGATTCAGAGGCAGCAGTTCAGCAAGAGCAGGAAGATATGAAGCATGCTGTAATCCCAGGATTGACAACCAGAGAGCCCAAACAGACCATTGAGGAGATGATGGTTGCTATGGGAGATAGACTGAGCAATCTTGCAAGTTCCGACGATGGGGAGGTTGGGGAAGATCAGGATGATGAAGAGACAGAGCAGGGCAAGCAGAGCGAAGATGACAAACCCGGCTGGGTGATGGGCACAATCTCCAAAACGGTACAGCAGCACATGGAGATGTTTCGGGAGATGCAGATGAAGCTTGACGAATTGACACATCCGGGTTTGGAGGATATAGCCGACAACTTCCATAAAAGAGATAAGCAGTACGGCTCATCCGAATTGAAGGTTCCGGCCATCTTTCTACCACAAATGGATGATGACGCTGCGGAACCAGCAACGACAATATTTGCAGCGCTGATGGAGTCTCTTGAGATTGTCCCTGGGATATCGCAAATGCCTCAAGGGACTTCTCAGCCAGGAATTAGTCATAGTAGGCTGGGTTCGGTGACCCTGCGGTCGAACACAAGCAAATCCAGTGTTGAAACTGCCGCAGTGGGTGATACGTCACCTTTGCTGAAAGCGAAGCCTGTTGAACCAGTAAGCTTTGACCGCTGCATATAGCCTCCAGCTAATTACGGTATAGATTTCGGATTCGGACGAAGTCATGGTGATGGCTTCTGTGTCAGCGGAGGAACAGATAGGTGAAGTTTAATTGTTGAAGTCATATCTTGATGACAAGCAATTTGTGTACCAATTTCGCTACGTGTCATCGTTTTATTGATTTCAGTGACCACATTGTGAGACATGATAATTCGTCTCTGCATGTGCAAGGGTCGAATGCACCATGTGAAGTTCCACAATTCAAATTACGCAGAAAAACGGCCAACACGTTTGATTTCTATCTGCCTGTGACTGTTAAGCGACAAAGCAAACGCTGTATCAGTGACGCAATATACAAACAAAATTTTAGTGAGTGATGTCATACGTGTCATAGAAAGAGCGGTCAGTGCTCATAACGAATCTGTCTGAACACCGACAGTCATGCCGCATTCCTCCATGCATCCAACTGCATAACTCTCGCCACAGACCTCACGCACATGGTTGAGATATTTGATAATGCCTATGGGACGTCATGGAATTCGAGAAGAAGGAGAAGGATATGGAAAGATGAGGAAGTCCAGCTATATTTACCAAAAACTAGTGAAGTGATCCACATGCCAAGAATTCCCGGCCGAAATTGGGGGAATGTGATATGCCCACGTCATCTCACACTCAAATAGCGTGGATAGCGGTTGATAACAAATTGAAATGTAACAAAACTCCTCGATGCAAACGATAATACATACAAACACAATAATGGATGTCAATAATGTGTATATGAATGGTTGCATACAATTAGTGAGTGTACAAAGGCTGTTTTGATGTGATTAATGTGAGCGTCAACAAAGTGTCAACGATTTTTAGTCTTACACATTCGGCAATCAATGAGCTGTGTTATCACATCCTTCCAAAGTGAATGTATTGGTTGGCGTTATAGTGAAAAACGCAAATGGCATGCTGGATGCCAGATCCTAAAAATGAGCACCAATGGAGTGACAACAATTTTTAGCATTGCATCAAGGAAAATCCAGAGGGCTGGGTGGCGACATTGACTTATAATCGAACTATTGGCCGCCCTTCTAGGCATACATGGTGATGGAAACCTCACTACTATGTCCTAAAAATGAGCGTTTTCGGAGCTTCAATGACATATGGCCTTGCAACCTAGATAATGCAAGGGCTGTGCAGCAACGTAAATCAACAATCGAACTATTGGGCTCCTGTCTAGGCAAAAATTGTTGTGACAACATCGATACCATGTCCTAAAAATGAGTGTCAAAGGAGCGTCAAAGACTCTTGGCCTTGCATTTTGGAAAATCCAATGGCTGAGCGGCAACCTTAATCCATAATCATACTATTGGCCGTCTCTCTTGGCGAAAATTCTCGCGACAACATTGCTAGTATGTCCTAAAAATGAGCATCAACGGAGTGTCAACGACTTCTGGCCTGGCATCCTGCAGAATGCAAGGGCTGTGCGGCGAGACTAAGCCATGATTTTAATATTGGCCGCCTATCTAGGTGAAAACAGTTGCGACAACATCACTAAGATGTTCTAAAAATCAGCATCAATGAATCATCAACGGCTCTTGGCCTAGCATCCTGGAAAAGGCAAGCGCTGTGGGTCAACATCAACCCATAATCAATCTATCAGCCGCCTTTCTAGGCAGAAATGCTTTTGACAACATCGTCCCTATGCTCTAACAATGAGCATCATCGGAGCGTCAATGATTCCGGTCCTTGCATCTTGGAAAATAGTGGTGCTGTGCAACTTTGTTGATCCATAATCGAACTATTGGCCGCCTTACTACGCACAACTTCTTGCGACAAGATCGCCACCACGTCCCAAAATGAGTGTCAACGGAGCGTCACCGGAGCATCCCTAGAGCTTCAACGATTCTTGATCTCCCATCTTGGATAATCTAACGGCAATACAATGCAGATAACCCACAATGAACCTATCGGCAAGCATCGTTGGCAGAAATTCTGGTAACGATAACGCATCTGCCTCCTACAATTGAGTGCCCACAGAGCGTTAACAATTGTTGGGGAGGCTCAGAACGCTACACAGCAATGAACTGCATTGTGCTGTTCCTAAATGCAATGTTACACAGTCAGTCTTTGCAATCTGTCCTTGAATACAACTTCACAAATATGCATGGAATGTCTTACAGATCTGATTTTTTTGCTTGTAGCTGGAGAGTCAATATTTAAGAACCCTCAGTCTGTTAAACTGTAACGTTACTCTCGGCAGTCTTTCCAGTCGGATTACCCAGCTTGGGAATTCTTACTGCTATGTTGGATTCAATATCATTGAACACATCATTGCTCGAGGTGATGATCTGTTCCAACAACGAAAGTGTCTTGATTCTTCATTTGAGCAACCTTATATTAAAGATCATTCTCGATGCTTGGTGGGCTTCAATGAATGCAGGCTTGAATCGGCCTATTGCTTGGAATAATTCTAGACATGTGCCTTCGTGGTGATTCTATTTACACTGTGGAATTGAAGAGACCGGCAGCCATCGCATCATATGTATCATTTGTAATCAAGTTCTTCAGCATTCATCAGAACATGAGACCAGCTCAATGGGGAAATCCTTGCTGGCAAAAGTTCACATTGCAGAGTTAAACGACTTAACAGATTCAGAGGTTACTGAATTGACTAGTTCGATGGTCGATGAAACAGCTTTGGCCATCCTGAAGAGGCAAGGAAGTCAAGCAATCACAATAGTAAGTTTGCAGAGTCAAATCATATTTGACAGCCAGGTTATTCCATATTGACAGAAATGACAGACAAAATATTCCAAGCTGGCAGCTAAGGACTTTGAATCTTCCTAATTTCACCAAGAAACGTGGAATCACTACCACATGTTAGGATGTGTTACGGCTCATATTCCATGGAACTCTATATCAAATCTGGACCTACGATGGTCATATAAGACATGATGTGATGATTAAGCGGCACCATTCACTACGAGCCTGGGCAAAATTTGCCTGAGGGAATATGCACTGACTGTGGATGCAATTAAACAGCAGTTGCCATTACAAAAGAATGATATGATAGCATTGGACAGATGGACATGAACAATGAAGCTAGCGATAATGTCAGTCATTACTTACTATATGGATCGAAATTGGGCATTGCATGTAGTTCGACTCGCTTTTGATGAGGGTGATCATATAATCTTTTCCGCTTTCGAAAGCTAATTAAGGATGCTAGGTCAAGGGCCCACATACTGGAACAAGGCTAGCCGTACATTTGACGAATGTGCTTGATCGTTTTGAGCTTACCGACTGCTTTTTGCTTGGTATTACGACTGATAATGCTTCCTCAAATTACTCGATGACACGTGAGCTGAAATCAACACTTGAGGCCTCTAGAATCGAGTGGCCTGCATTGAGGAACCATATACCATGCATGGCGGACATCATCCAGCTGACATTGGGTGCGTTCATGAGCAGTCTTGGTGTGATCAGTCCCACCAAGTCTTAGGAAGCTCATGAGAGCGATGACGTATTTGGAGAGAATGAAAGCATAGTCATCGGGAAGAGTCAAAGACTTCGAACAGAGGGAAATGCTAGACTCAACAAGGTGTCGGCCATGAGACCGGGTTTAGCAAAGATAATTGAGAAAGTACGTATTTCATGATATTTTGAAAGTCCAGAAATTGACCTTCATATAGCAGAGAATGCTTGCGGTATTGAGTACGCTGACACCTGATCACCGAAACAAGTTCATTGACTGTCCAAAAGACAATGTCTGTATTGCAATACTACCAATTATGGATGTGAAGACACGTTGGAACTCAACACTGCAGTTGCACGAGCGCGCCTACCGAATACAGGAATTCACATGTGAGTGGCTGCAAAATCCAAAATGCAGTGATTACCGGCCACTTTTCACAACTCACGATGGATGGACCATTGTCAAGTATGTTATGGAAGTATTGAGAAAATTTCAATATTGGACCCTGTGGATGTCAAAGAGGCATCCAGTCACATTGCATCATGTTATCACGGTGTACAATGACATGTTCGATCATAGGGATGGCATGATGCAAGCTTTGGCTAGAATCAAGACTCCATGGAAGGAAGACCTGTTCTTCGCTGTGAAGTTAGCTCGACAGAAGCTTTTCAAATAGTACGCTGAAGTGACTGCAACGACTGGCATGCTTCTCATTTCTACACATATCCTCGATCCTTTCTGGGAGTTGCAATCGTTCAGGAAGTGGGACCAGGGAATGAATATTGGACCTGAGGACGAGACATCTGATACTACCCAATACCATGAGGCCATTCTGAAACACGTGGATATGGAATACTGTTTGAAACATCGATGTCTGCCGGTCAGTAAACCCCAAAGCTCACTGCGCAGCAATCTCGTCCCCTCTGCAACGGCTTCTGGATTCTCTCAATCATCCTTTGATCCATATGATTTGTCCAGTGAGAATGAAGAATACTTAACACCAAACAACGTGGCCGAGATGACACCTGGACGAAGCGATCGCGCAGCGTACTTATTGACCGCCGCCAGTCTCCATTCAAATTCCCCCCATGAAGAACCAAAAACTGGCGGCAGATCAATCCAAAGCTCAATGATTAACACTCCAACCAAATGGAGAGTAGAGGTAGATTTCGGTTACCGGACATAACCGACTGGTGGCGCCAACAAGAGGTAACGCATTCAACGTACGCTGATCTATCCAATGTGTCACAAGATATATTCTCTATCATACCTCGTGATGTCGGAGTGGAGGCCAGTTTTTCCCCTGGGTGAGATGTTATTGGCTGGAGGCAGTCAAAAACCACAGGCAAGACCCTACACAGAAGATTTGTTGTAAGGCAGTTTGTTTGAGCCAATAATGAGATTTTGCCGGGCGATGACCCAGCATCAGATACTATGAACACAGAAAACGACTCGGAAATGAAGAACGAGGTGGAGGATAGGAAATTGCACCTATTGGCCATGGTGCACGACTTATTGAAGATGTGGTAGGGCAGCCAGAACCTACGTGCTACACAGAAGGAATCTCATGCTCACAACAAGCAGATGACAGCCATTCGATACATTTCGGACACTGAAGACATAGTCAAAGCCCCCTGCTCACTCTTTCACCATGATCGTGCGGCTTCATTTGAATTGTCAGAAAGATCACCTTTGCCACCAGCGTTGTCTGCAAAGGACCGCCCTGGAGGACGAACTCCAATCTTGAATGTCCAACGAATCCGGAGAATCGTTTGTCATCCAGCAGAAGGTGACGAGAATAGCGCACCTCAAAGCATTTCTCACACCGACAATTTGCCAAACTGGCATCGCGACTTGGATAATCCAAACGACAGTGAAGATGATTGCACTGCAGATGTTGAATCTGATATAGAGCAAGACAATGCAATCAAGGTTATGGAATGCCCAGAGCAGTGGGATGTGAGCGCTGGGCCAAATGTTCCCGGATTGATTCGGCTTACAAGGCAGTCAAAGAGACAGGCAGACAAGGTGTTATTAACGGTCAATGCAATCGAAACAGAGGAGGAATGAGGGAGTGACCAAACAGTAGGACAGAATGGGTCAATGTTTCACCAGCTTCTTTATATATCATGACTGGGAGTTTCAGTTAGAGATATATTATGGGCGAATGGTGAGCAGTAGCTTGTGAATATCGGTTGATAAACAGATGTATAGCAGGCGCAATGAATCTTGTGGAATGATGTGTAAATTTTAGTCATGTGAGAGTGAACAGTGCATGAATATTATGCCGCTCGACTTTGCCACCGGGCCGAGTCTCAATTGGACAGAAAGACACCTAATAAGGTACAATCATGATGAAAACAATCATTGATGGCAGCAGATGTTGAATGGATAATACATTAAAATGAGTGTCAACAGAGCGTCAACGATTTGTGGTCTTGTAAGTACAGTAATTCACCTGTGACTTGGTCGTTGTTATCCATAACGGACGAATTCGCAGAATTTATAGGTGAAAGAGATAGCAACACGGTCACCGCCCCATTTTTAGAGTGAGTGTGAACTCAGTTTCAACAATTTCTAGCTTTGCATCCTGGGCAATTTATGTTCCGATTGGTTGCGGACATCCATTTATCAAATATTGGCAGCCTTTACTGGCATAAACAACAGTCAGATGCTCCCTGCCTCATCCTGAAAATGAGCGTCAACGGAGCCTGAACAGTTTTAGCTTTTGTACATTTCATAATCAAGGCATTGCGCAGATTTTCGCGCGTATAACTGTATTATTGACCGCCTTGATAGGCAAAAATACCATGTATCAAAGGTGAAACACAGATACCAAATTAATCGATATTGCAAACTGCACAACATGCAAAAGAGCATTATTGGTTGCTGAAAACGCGATGTTGATAAGATACTATTAACAAACTCCAAATACAAGAGCCTTATATGAATCTGTAGATGGACCCGCTGGGCGACCCGCTGACAAACCGCCCATTTCAGACATGGTGGGAGTTTACCATCGAACCATACCCGAGTGGACGGATCGGGTTTATGGACAACCCAGACCGCCAATTTGCCACTGGTCCAGTTTGTCCCCGGACCCGGACCTCAAGTGACTGTCCGGACGCATAGCTAACACTTGTTACTGATCAGCTGGAGTGAAAGAATTATGGCATCACCTCAAATGAAAAGAAGCAGTTCCAGGAGGAATCATTCATCTGCTTGATAAACTTTGAAGAATGGTGGGAGACCAATAGCATTCAGGTGTTCCAGGAAACCATTGAGCGATGTGTTCTACATTTCAGATATCCCAAAATGCCCATTGTGAGCCATATGTCAGAGTCAATTTAGGGAATGGATTCCGGTAACAATCATACCACTGGTATTTCTGAATGGCTTCATATTGAAAACATAAATGATGAATTTCAATCTACGAACAAAGTCAATGACATTCGAAAGATGCTTAAACATACTGACTGGTGTACTGGTTTCAACTCTCTGGATGTGACACGGTCTTAATTTGTACTCCAAGACTGGTACGATATTGACTCCATGAAAGTTTTTAACCTTGAGTCTGGAACCGATATGTGGCAAAGTACACGCCAAGCTCACCTCACACGTCTCCAAACGATTCAAGACCAGCCCATTATGTAGGCTGTATCACAGCATGCTTATCCTTTGGAAGACGTGTATATCTGCAGAGTGTGCAGAAGTATCGAAGTAACCCTACTCAGAGATGCATCGGAAGATATCGGGATTCCCCACTTTGGCCAAGCTATTCCGTGCGCAAATCAATGAGGACTGGGGACACAATGTTGGTGGACTGGTGCTGTAACAGTAGTTGTGATTAGGTTCTTGCCAATGGCACGAGACATATCCATGGGCATACAACCTCAACCTCATCTAGATATCTCATGATCTCTCTGAGAACGCCAGCAATAATCTTACCTGCCTAATACTCTATTATAGTACCATATCCACGTCCGCAACTGTATCTTCTCATATACTCCCATATGAGGCCACATCCAGATACACGGCCTTACAGGTGCTCAGATATGATCAGAATGTACCAATCCACAGTATATTTATCAATCTCCCGAATGGGCTGGAGCATTACCATCAACCACTTCACAGCCCGATTTCTGTTGACTGTCTGGGACTAGATTGCGAGGTAGAATATATGAATACCAACCAGGGGATCATGCCTGAAGCTCATAACATCTTAGTCCAGTAAATGCAAGGTGAAGAGCATGACCATGATGACACCTTACAAGGATGAATTCCTTCTTTTCATGTAATATACTTCTCCTGAACTCCACCAAATCAGATTCTCCAATTGCAGGAGTGGCTGCCAGCAGGGAAGGCAAAGTTGACATTTTCTAAGTGGTGCCAGAAGACTCAACAATGGGTATTACATCCTCAAGCTCAAGAATATGTGGTGGTGATTCCAACAAAGTACAAAGATCCATATTGTTGGGCTGATTGTTTTGACAAATTCATTCGGGTTGTCAACAGCTGAATATGATGCATATTGTAGCAGTTTGAGCCATTGTTGACGTGGTAGATTTGATGTGGGACAATGCTGCATCGGGCGGCATCGATAGCGTATGGCTTGTAAATACTCATGTGGCTTTAGATACCTTCTGGATGGTATATTAATCAGATTAGAATGCCTCATTCAGGTGTATAGCTGTGAGATAGTTAATTGAATTGTACTATTCAGTATAGTTATTATACATTATTCCTCCCACAGAGCCTGGTTTCAGGTGTACCGGGAATGTCTTGGAGATGAGTTTCATAGTCCCCACAGCAATGCCATTTTACCAACTTAAAGGCTTGATTGTATAGCATTCTGAAGACAACTTCATACTCTTTAGAATACTCTGGAATTCTATTTTGCTTCTTCAGAATACTTTGAGGAGCACCTGGAAGTCCTATCAGAGAAGCTGAGAGCACATCGTGTTGCATTTCTCCTGTCCAGAAGCATGTGGGAGCATTTGAAAGAATTGGTGTGACTGTTCAGAATAGCTGACTCATTGAGTTATGACTTCCAAACCATTTTACATTTTGCTGGTGAAATATTGTTTGAATTTCTTGCTCAGAAGCACCAGCTGTATTGATAGAGTCGAAACAATGGAAGGTATATTAGTATTTCAGAGTGTAGGTCTAAACATACTATGTCATTTTTATATTCGGCTACATGATATTATTCTTAGGCCATCATAGTCTGTGCATTTAAGATTTCGTATGTGGTGGCAATCTTTCCCCAAAGCACTATCAATATGGAGTATGACAGCAGAGGGATTTTGTATTGGCCTTCATATACCAATCAAGTATTGATTCAGATATTTGTAGTAGTTGAGTGGTCTGTGGCTAATTGTACACTTTCTGATAACTGACAATGTATATTCATGGTTACCACTAATGTAAAAGGTTTCAAGCTGGAGGAAACTATACTGGAAATGAAAGAAAATAAAATGTTCTAGTATAGTATGAAATTGTCACATATGCATCAGTACCAGATTTGGGACTCCCAACAGTGTTGGGGCTGGAAGCCTACATCAAATATGAATTGCAGGTTGTGAATGTTAACATATTATAAATATGCAAACATTATAAATGACAGTACTGCAGATCTGAAGTATACTAGAATATTAATGATAACTAAGAAAATACAAGGCTGCTGAAGATTTGATATACCTACAAATATCTCAGCCATGTCTAATAAGCTGAGACTAAAACTGATTGTTGCCTTGACTATTAGTAATTCCAAGTATAACTGGAATTTGAAGTTTTCGACCCCTTATAATGCGACATGAGATATATTTGGTAATTCCCCACCTATTTTGCAGCAATCAATTTCACTCTTACAGTATATTATATTCCCAATTCCTACCTGGCTTTAGAATTCCAGCAAATTCCAGATATACTATTATAGAATTATTTGAATTTCTTCCATTCCACTATCAGGTATACTTCTACCTCCACCAACTATTCTATGAGCAAGATAGCCAAGAACTTCAAATTGTAACCAATGTCTGGATATATTTCAACCTTTCCAACTATGATTAATTAATTACCCACCAGAAACTAAATCAGTCATTCATTTGCTGCAATGGATGTTTCAATTGACTCTCCACTATTTACTGGGTACATTTGCAGTATTTCTATTTTGAATATGGAAATAGGATATTATTTTGGTTTTCAAAGCCATTGTTTATAATTTGACTGCATCTCTTCTTCATTACTAATAATTCTAAATACCAATCAGTGTGCACTCCCACCATTAGTAATTTAGGAAACAATATTGCCAAAATCAACACTTGATTAATTTCAAATTGAAAGAGATATAATTTATTTATGTACTGGAGTGCTATACAAAAAACACCTTTGAACTATTTGCATCATTTGAGAAAATTTGATAGCTTGAAAATTGAAACAGAGATTTCTTGATATCACCATCTTAATGATCGTGGATGATTATATATCATTCTAATCTCATTGAATGGAGTCTCTGATTGTGGTTCGACACCTTCAATACTCCTGACTGAATTGCAGAGTATAGTGAATTGTATGCCTAATCATTTTTGGTCAACTCATCCAGCAATCGGGAACTCTCAGTTTGACTACCACAGAGAGTCAGTTGAAGTTGCTAACATAGCTACCATTGCCAGAGGAATATGTATTCAGTAACTATAGCAGTTGGCCTCTATTATGCCCTAGCCTGATAATCTACCCCAATACCTGTCACTGCTCAGTCAAAAATAGGAGCTTCGATGTGATTACCACATAGTTTGTGGCAGTATAATTAAGCCCTGTCCCACCCACTTTGGGTACGGTAAGAAATACCGATAGAATTGGTAAATCTTGGAATTTGAGCTGAATTTCTATGTAATTATCATTTTCTATTTTTGGATACATCAGGAAAATATCATTACAATCTGCAAAAAATATCATTCGCCTCAAATAGAAGTGATTAACCTAGCCAGAATAGAAGTATTAGTGTCTTACCTTTAGCAGTGGAGGTGAATTGGGAAAGGCATTAATGATTTTTTCAGGTTTGTAAAGAAGTGCATTAGTTAATACTTTATTTGGATCAGGTTTAGGAAACCCCACTGATTCTTTCACAAGAATTGGCAAAAATGTTTCCCTCAGCAACCAGAATATTTGAAAATCCACCAAACTATCCAGTTGGCATTGATTCTACCAATATCTGGAAAGGTAATTGCCAACCTCGGTATCACCCAAAAGTAATGAGTAACATGCTTGCCATCATCCATATACCATTCAAACTCATATAGCACCATAGAGAATGCATTTTTCCAATAGAATCTGTAGGGTAGCTTGTGCTTTCTCTATCCACTTGAGAACAACATGGTGTGTATTTTCATTTGCAATACAAAGTAGTGGTATTCCAATTGCCAGTATCGATTCTAAACTTAACAAGAATGCAATGGTTTTCGTAATTTGTATTATCCCATACACTGCATTCTGTTCAGTATCTGAATCTTAAATCTGGATGCCAAGTATTGGACTCTGCAATATGGAATACAGTGTCGCAGCATCATGAATATCCAGTACAGTATAATATACTTGCTCATTAGAATCACCTGAATACTACCGCATTATTGGGTGACACCAATTAAAGATTGTATGGAATTCTTGTGTTACTGTCAATTCCATCTTGAATGCAATTCTAGCATTCCTCATTATTTGCTAGCTGACACTGAGTTCCACCTTCTATCAATGAGACACAAGAAACATGCCAAAACTTCATAACCAATGGGAGATTAGGCTATTGTTATACTATGATGGTCTTGATGTTGAGCTGTTATGACATACTTCGAATATTCCAGCTGTCTTTGGGTTTGGCAATATGTGTGTTTATATTCTGATCTGTGTCATTGATATTTGCCATATGGAACACATTTACATGTTTGAAATTTGCCCTATACATGATGTCATAAATTACACACATTAATGTCTCTGCCATCCCAGGCATTGTAAGCAATATGAGTAATCTAAAGGCTGAACTAGTCGCTGGATGCCACAAATGTGGAGTTGATTAAGTTTCAAACCAGCAGTTGCATACGATATTCACTTTCTGTGATTGAAATCAAACTCTTGTTTAATGATGATGTGATGATAGTTGTTCTCATTTGACTATGAAGTTCTATTACAATATTTACAGTTGCAATAGCACAATAACCTTCTTAGTCAGCAATATGTATCTCATAGCTGTAACTACTGAGATAATGATCTTGTCAAAACGCATTTCTTTGGCCACTATTACTCCAGGTATGTCTGAATGGCAAATGCTTCTTGATACAATAAACAATATTGCCCAAACCAGGTGTTCCAGAAACTTCATTCCAGGTAGGCCAGAATTGGAATGTTTATTACCAGATACTATGACATCTTTCATTAGTAGATCGAATGAGCATTGGTCAGCACAGAGATGGCATAGGATACTGATGTTCAATTCATTGTGTAATTTATTGAGAACAGTAAATAATCCTAAACTGTAATGATTAGAATCATGAACCTTCTTACCCTGCAGATATTTCTCAACGTCCCTCACATATGTGCCTGATATCTGTTCATTTTTAGTGATTTTATTCTGTTGGTCTGAGGTCTGTTGAGCAGATAGGTATATACTCAGGAATTGAAAAAGGTATCTCAATGTTATGTCTTTCATGGAGCAGTATTTGAAAGAATAAATATATTGGCAATATGACCAATTTAACTGTGTGTATGAGAATGTATGTTAATACTACTACCTGTTTCAAACATATTGTCCTCCTTCTCCTCCACTCTCACATTCTTCCTTGAACTCTCCAAAGTCTATATACCCTGATTAGTAGCTTTTCATATCAAGTCTTAAACAGGCAAATAGGGATTACCTTTGATGGTCCAATTACTTGCTCCACACTCCTCATCCCCAAATCTACCTTCGGTTCTATCAACAATACTTTAAAATTGTACTCCATTTTTTACTTAAAGTTATTTGGAAGTAGCAGTTATAGGAAATCTGGGTATATATAGGATCTTTTATCATACACCCGGGTGCATATAATCTCAAATTTACTTTGTCGAATTCTTTCTGCTTCAACATGCACTGCTAAATCACATTTGAACCATATAGCTCTGTTGAATCAGCAGTTAATTTAACGAAATAAACATTCTTTTTGCAGTCCTTCAAAGCTGTATGTGTGAATTGCAGTTGTGTGTGGGATCACTGTTTATCATGTTCATTGCAGACTATGCAAGTCACAATTATAGAAGCTGTATAAGGTAACTCCAGGAGGTTTCTTTTCACCTTATTGCCCAGGCAGTCTCCTACATTAGCTTCCAATCACTTGATGTCATACCTTCCATTCTTTGTTACCTCCCAAACCTCACTTGAATATTTCTTCAAACACAGTACTATTTATTGTTGCCCAATCCAGTTGGTAATGCCAAAGTATTTCAATTGGAGGCAGAAACGAAATATTGTCATAATATTAGCAACTGCAATCTCACAGGGTAGAGGTCTATTTGGATAATAATTCAGAGGATTCTGCCTCTGGATGATACCCCAATACTGTGTCTCTTCACACCTAGCTACTCATATTGTATTCAATGTATTAAAGGTACTGAAGTTGGATTTACTCATGCTTTTGGCAAACTGCACCTCTGAGAATTCAATTTGTTTTAACCTGATTGGATCCTGCCATGGGGCAATGCCCAATTGGAATAAGTTATAGCTCTGATACTCTGTACTGTATTCACTATAGGACAGTTCAATTAATCAGGACAAGTTAAAAATACCTCCAATATCAATTTGTTTCTATTCTGCAACTTGCTGATATCATGTTATTAGCAGTCAAATTAGAAGTTTGACTAATCCACTGTGAGGAGGCCCTGGAAGAGTAAAGCTAGAAGTAATCAGCCAGCTAACAGGATAGGGTTCTGTTAGGGCTGGAGTCATGCCAGGTACTCAGTGAAATAATGGGTATTGTCCAGAGATATTCTCAGTGGAGAACAGTTCTGACCCACCTTAACCACCTCAGGGGAATGTATATTCCTGTCACAGTGGCCTATAATATGGAAATCATTGGCCTGCACTGGTACTTGTTTGGAAGCTTGGTGTCATGTTGAATAGAAAAAGGTGGTACAACTTGGGAGCACCTGCAAATTGTTGCTGTAAAGCATGGTAACCAAACCCAAATGTCAAATGGAATTGATTGGTGTGATATCCAAATGAACTGGTTTTGCTAGAGAGACTTTGAGAATATTTAACTGATGTTCCCCAATTGCTGTCTGCACGGTGTGGCTGCCCAAGGAGGCCAGTAGTGTGAGCAGACTTCGCTGTGAGTGGTGGAGATCTATCAGGTGTGATGGATTTCAAAAACGATTGTTGGAAATTGATATTGAAGTGATGTGTGATTGAATATACCTCAAAGTGAAGTTTAATATATTGAAGGTAGCAGTTGCATTCATTGGAATTAACAGATTTTGTATCACTTTATTTTGACATGAATGGTGGTGTGTTACTTCAGCTTCAATCCACAAATCCTGGCTGAGGAATACAACCTTAAGAACATATATGTTGCCTTTCTGTATCAGATGTTCAAATTTGTACACTATGATGCTGGATAGCAGCTCACCTTTGTGTGGTGTATGACAGTAGAAGCAATAGATGTATTGTAATATCACATCTCCAGAAAACCAACAAAAACAATATCGACTTTCAAGACAAGTATAGCTTGGGATAGTACATATATATTACCTCCAACTTTGTTCAATAGGAAGAGGGTAAATTGGGCAGTAATACTATTTTCGTCTTATTGTACTTGTAGTATAAACTTTCATGTCATCTCAGGATTCATGTACTGGTTATGAATTACTGCTGATAATAATTTGCTTCAAGGCAATTACTTCTTTATAATTGTGTAGCAGGTATAGAAAGAGGTGGTAAACTCACCTATTCATTAAAGTTAGAAAATGAACATTTATTATCAGCTGCTTGATGCTGAAATGTGGATTTAACTCTCAATAATATAACAATGTAGTATATGATTAGACTAATTGTTGTTAATTGCAGCTGCAATTTATTAACAGATTACCAAAGCACAATGTAGTACTAACAAAAAAACGATCATATTACTGCTAACAACTTTCAGCCGAAGATTTCAGGAATTATTGTGTAGACAATAATTTACATATTCTACTTTACAAAGAAAACTGATTATAATGCAAATTTTGATTACCCTTACGCTGTATTGAGTATTGTATCACGTGGCTGTGACAGTGCTATCCTAAGTTAGCTTAGCTGACATTCTAATCAACATTCATAAGGGTTAAATCTGGTGACAATGAATCACCCCATTAGAAAACAAGGTGATATTTCATATGATGTACACTGAGCACTTGTCAAATATGGTAATATTCCCTGCAAACATATTCAATGCTTTATCTGCAAACAGATATTATTTCACAATGACAAATTCAGGGTTACAATGGACAATATCGGCGAATATCAATGAATCAACAGCTATATACTAATGGGTTTCTAACAGCTGCAGATTGGGATTACCCAAAGTAATCATGGTTTGACTTTTGTAGATGCACCTGAATGGGCAACAACAAACTAGTCATCAAATCATCAACCTGTTGAAAATTCTCCAGGTGTACCAGCACCTGACATTACATCTGATAATGATATACAAAACTATCTTATAACCAAGCTGACATATACCACTGATTCAACATTGAGAACGGCTCATCTGGAAGTAGTTGGAGTGAAATACAAAGTGAGACAGTATATGGCAAAGCAACATGATTATACAACTAGGATTACAAATACCCAGAATACAGAAATCTGTACCATCCAATCCAGTCTGTGACAGAATTTCAAAAAGCACAATGGCTTAGCCAGTAAATGAAAATCTGGATTGATCAATAACTCTGATCGCATCTAGACAACATTTAATAGGAGTTATTTGAATAAGAAGATCCCTCATGGAATCTGAACTGTAAGCTTGATTAATGCTTAGTGATAATTGTTGGATCGAATCTGATTTACATTTGTTTGGAACATTATACTACAGGAATAGTTTGGTATATTCACTATTGGTTTTAACAAATCACCCAATGCAGACACACCTTGATTATAAAGCAGTGTTTCTTGCTAATTCTGAAGATTGTTGAATACAGTAAGATTAACATTGGCAATTGATGGTGGGATATACAGACCATACTTGTTACTATGGTGAGCATTTTCCTAGTCATTTGTGTATGAGAGAACCCTCACATGTTCAAATCTTTTGGCTACCAACATTTCTGTCCATGGAATTTCATAATTGGTAAACATTGAGAAGCTGTCCACTGTACACCTGAACATCATGTGTGGTTTCTCATTTAGCTGATTTCTTTTCCCTGAATAGGTGTCAACAGAAATAACACAAGACACTGTGCAGTTTGGACTGTGTAGTTATCAAAAATAAACCTCCACACAACTGGTCCATGATTGAAATGGGATTGTAATGATGAAATCTTGAGATCACATTACCCTCTAGTAGCCCTCTGGGTCCGGAATTAACCAAAATCAGTTATTGGTGCTCCTGTCTAGTAATCTTTATGCCCAATGTGTGATGTTTCTTATGGTCTGCTAATGTGGAATTAAACATGTCAACCACTCAATAAATTAGCAAGATTAACATATTTACTTGGAGCTGCAGGTGGAAAGAAATATTCATACTCTGCACCCTCTAAGTATTCCCCCAATCTGCAATTTGTTCTGGCAGTAACCAATCTGCATTGTCATTAGCCTTTAGCAGCCTGATGAATTGCATCAACTGCTTCTGGGCACAGTAAAGAACTAATTATACTTCCTGCTTAAATAACTGAAAGTTAGAAATGTCAAAAATCAATTTGACAATCGAGTTACATGAGCTATAAAATAACATGCTCTCCAAGACAGCTGGGAACCATTCAATTGATTGATGAGCAGCAGCTACTAAGAAAAAGGGATCCAGGGTACATTTTGAATACAAGCACATGGGTTTCATCCTCATTCCTGCCTGCTTGAATGAAAACAAGAAGTCAGTGGCTAATACAATGCCTGATGAAATTGTTCTTGGGGAACCTCCTGCATTATGCGAATTCTCTTGACATGTTACCCAGTAAAATCACTCAGATCTATACTTCAAAAAACTTGAGAATGACCCAAAATAATTGTAGCAGAGAAAGGATATTTCTCAAGGACAGAAAATATTGAAGTGGGTATAGCTGCAAGTTAATCTACTGTGATCAATAGTATCACATTAGTTACAGCAAGAAATCATTTCAATTTTTCAAACTACAATTAATTACCTTGTTTACTGGAATGGAATATTTACTATTAAAAAATATTGGTAATTTCCAGTGGGGGCAAATAGAGTTCCACCTGCAGCAATGAAATGGGTGGATGCTAATCAATTGAAGGTGAAAGAGCAATTTGAGCAATATATTGATTAGTTGAGAACAATTAAATTCAAACATTTTGAGTATTTATTATAACATTATAAGTGTTAATTTTTGCAGAAAGTCAAGAACAAGGCAACTGAATCCAAAAGGTTATTCACTAACTCACTTGTCCAGATGAAAACTGCAATAGATGCAGAGGCTTACTGAGTAGCAAATGTAACCTCTAAGATAGGTGTAGAATTGCATGTCTCTCTATTTGATGCAGAGACTGAAGCTACAATTTGAAGTGTCACTGGAACTGAGTGTGCTACTGAGTATCTGGGGAGAGAGAATTGTAGCATTACCTTAAATAAGCTGAAACAGTTCCATAGAAACTATAAATCATTTTAATTGAGTTTAAAGCATGTTGGATGACAATCAACTTTCAGGAGCTCCAAAAAGCCATTAAATAATGTTTAGTACAGTTTTAAAATCTGAAAATGTATCTGGTTAGCAATATACCTGAGTTAACATGGGGAATGAATGCTGGCGATGTTATTGTGCAGGGGATTTTCGCACACATACATCTTGGCAATGTGATAAAGTCATCATGCTTTTTCCACAGGTCAATCACATTAAATATTTAATGAAGCATAATGTCCGGCATGTTGGTCTGGACTATATGAATGGAATGTCATCATGTCTTGTACTTCTTGGCTCGTATGATAGTATCTCAGCAACAGTTCCCAACCTACTGTCTACTGTTGATAAATAGTGAAATACAGATAGAGTCCATCTTTTATATCTTCAGCATTGTTAAGATTAGCTTTGATTACATTCTGTATCATATGAGGATAATCATTTGAGAGATACACATGTTCATGAAGTGTGAGAAAGTATCAACTTAACATGCCTCAAGTGAGACATTGGTATATTTCAGAATTTCCAACATTGGATAGTTATTCTGTGCACGATTGAAGAGGACTAAAGGTGTCAACATTGAGGATTTTATGCTTGGATACAATCAGAATGTACAGTGAGACAGTATATTGACTATACTTTTATATGTACTATTCTATGACAGTCAACAATGTATAGTCCTACAATGGGTGAGCTTATGGAACATGATTGGGTGATAAAATACATCAATGCCATCCAAGGGATAATAACTCACACTCAGAATGTATCAGTTTAATCTATGGAAAGTAAAGAGAATCAACATGATAATACCCTCCAACAATGAGTTTCAGCATTTTCTTTATTATACTTTGGCTGCAGTCAAGTAAGCCAGATTGTCAATTTTCAGATGCACTTGCTAATCTGAACAGTGACATCAACCTTGTCTATGTGGTGCAAGAAGACTCTACAATGGGTATTGCATCCTCAAGCTCCAGACAATGTTGTGTTGATTTAAAACAGTACAAAGAACCAAATAATTTGTCTGATTCTGTTGGTTGGTTTATATGAATTGTCAAATACAATATTAAGATACATATTATACCTATTGAAACAATAGTTGGACAGGTACATTTGGTGTGATATAATTCTGCCTTGAACAGGATCTACAGTATATGGTTGGTAAATAATTATGCAGATTGTCATATCTACTGTACAGTAGGGTATTTAGATTGTCTAAATCAATGTGTACAGGAGTAATATAGTTTGTTGAATTGTACTATTTGATACATATATTATATTATCACTTTCATTGAGTTTGGTTCCAAGGATAAAGTGTACTGGAAAAGTCTTGGCAATGAACACTATGTTTCTAATAGCTCTGTAATATGAACAACCAAGTGGCTTGAATTTGTAGTATTCTGAAGACAACAATATGTTTATCAGTACGTTCATATATATTGTACAACAATGTCACAATCATTGCAAATCCTTGAAAAGTTGTTTTGCGGTAGCGTAGTACAATTCACATTGCATTGAGTCAGTCTGGAAACCTTGGAAAGTATCTCAAATGATTTGTATGCCTCTTCAGAGTTGCTGAGTTGCTCAGTTATGCCTTTAAAATCCATTTTTAATTGTGATAATATTTCAGCAAGCTGGCAACTTTATTTATTTTGACATTGTACTACAACTTGTAATGACATAGACTGCTTAATACCATGGTGGTGCCTGAAGCAAAATATGGACAGACTTATATGCCAGAGCTGAGCAAATTTGAGGTTGATCCACTGAAGCTCCAGCTGAGCATGATATTGTGGGGCCATATACAGCATCTAAAATGACAATGGGTGGAGATAGGAAGGATTTTGGAGAATTGGTGGACTTTTGATACGTGTTTGGAGTGTGTTCTGAGTAGAGAGCGGTCTTTTGATGGAGCAGATTATACAGTATATGCATGGTACATATTGGCCAGGTAATTCTCTATGTATATAGATCCACTTGCTTCTGAAAACTAGCTAAAGACATGTTGCACATTGCAAGTTTATGAGCAGGCACAACTTGAATGTTACTGACCAGATGGAGTGAATGGGAACTGTGATTAGACAAGAAGATAATTCATCCACAGTATAACAGTTGTTCAACAGTACAATGAAATTCAAATGCTCTACTTATTACAGTTGGGAGAAAAATAAATTCTAAGTAGCATCTTAATACATATGGAGACTGTTCTTCAAGGATGATGTTTATACTAATCCTGATGGCTTCAGTAACCCCAAGAAAGACACCAATTCCGCAACCTTTGAATTGAAATTATCTACTGTTAGGTGTTCTCTCCTAATAGAGGTAATGCTACTTGTTTGATTGTCAGAAGGATATATGCTATGGAGTTTACTCTTGTAGAATACATAACGCCTATCCTAGACAATACAAGTATGCCAGTGCTGTGATCCTTAGCAGGATTTCATGGGAACCTCGGGTCGATATGGTAGTGAGCCTCATTACTAGTGGATTCATTGAAAGTACAATTGATTTGTATTGATCTGATGATGCAATAACCTTGGCCAGTTGTAAGCCTTCAGGGCTCAAAGAGTTGCTTGTTATTTCATACCACATTCACTGAACTGAATGAAGTGAGACTACATGCGTCGACTGCTATATAGCGACTGACATGTCAGGCAGACGATAGCTAATATGCAATTATGTGGGATCTGAAACCGTTTCCCCAGTAGTAATCGGAACACCTTGGGAACTCCCCAGTTAGTGAGAACAGTCTCAACCTTAGCATGGCGAGTCTGATTGATTATGAGGTAGAGCAAGACCCGATAAAGCTCCGACCAAACGGGCAGGTTACTGCGTCATAATTCAATGTCGACAGAGCAATGGTGGACCGCCACGTATAGCCTCTGAAGCAGATAAACCAAAAACCCTGAAGGGTGAGGTTGTGTCTTGCTATATTTAAGCAATCTGTTTAAAGCCCTCCAAATGACCCCGTGAGGCGAGGAGAGGTTTTGACTACCCGAACACACGAGTTGCAAGATATCCAAGTTGGAGTTACTCTTTGATTAAATCTTAGTGCTTATGATGGCCCTCTGGGGAGAGTAACTCTTCAAACCAAATCATGCAACTCACAATAACCTTTGGGATGCGTGGTCCACTATCATGGGAGATTAAGGCTCATTAAGTAGTACTCTAAGATATGACAGATGTGTTTATAGCAATCCTTGATTTATGATGATGGCCCTACGGGGGGAGTAAGTCCTATAACCCAATGGTACAATACAAGAAAACTTAAAAGAGACAGGAATGCTTCGGCATTGAAAGGACTGCCCCACAAGCACACACAATACCTATGATACCTACCTGTGAAGAAGAAGCTGAAATATTCTTGTTGTGTTCAATTCTTATTATTATTATTATCCTTATCGAGTATATAATTATTCTCTATGAGGATTGTATGCAGTTCCCCAGCCCGATTGTTGAGCAGAAGTTCAATAACTAGTACGACGTAATACTGTGCTTGTTATCCTTACTACTGGATTGCTTTCAAAGAGAGAATGAGTTGTTTGCAGCAAAGTGGAAATGGTGGTTGGCAAGGATAATTCAGTTCACCGAGTGATTAATTTATTATCACCATTATGAAGTATGCCCTTCAGAATATGATAACGATCTTGTGGTATTGCCTTGATCAAATACAGGGATAGCAGCGTAAATCATTCCTGAATCCGAAATACCTGTGTTAGATATCAACCATTCTGATTCTGAAGTACATTCTGGTCGGAGTGATTTACTTCCTTTCTACCGGAGCGAAAAGCAATGCCAGTTACATACAACGTGCTCAGGAAAGATCTTTACGAATAAATCTAATTATTCAAATTCAGAATTGCAAGCCAGATTGGGGAAACAGAGTAAAAAGCGCCGAGGTATAAGTCGTAATCTGCTTAAGAGAGGAGATCGGGACTATTGAGGGAGATTACGCTGAGATGTAATATTGCTGAAAGTATCAGAATGCCAGATTTATCAAGGTAGAGATACAGGAAGATTTTGTGATGATACGTGTCAATTAAGATTGCACTACCAATGGGCAAAATATTATCGCCCCAATATTAATCAATCACCGAGATCAATTATCCGAACACACCTTACAATAATACCTAATCATTGATATCAATTATACAGAATACCTTACAATATTAATCAATCACTGAGATTAAATATACGAATATACTTTACTTGTTAAACACTGCGAATAATTATATGAACACACCTTACAATATCAATTAATCATCGAGATTAATTATATGCAATACTTTACCATATCAAATAATCGCTCAGATCAATTATACGAATATAGTTTACAATATTTATTAATCACTGAGATTAATTTTAATTGTTATATGTATTGTCAGTATTGTGTTACGTCACAATACGATTTAGTTGCTATCCATTTCCTAGCATCTGATACGACGATATATATCTGACCTCTTTGGGTAGATGATTTGTACAGGTTCCAAATACACTCAGTGTGGAGATACACTTGGAAGAATAGCATAGGAACTACGGCCATGTACCTACTACTTACTTGAGCATCCTTAGATACATAAAAGTATAGTTTCATAGATGAAAGCACCTCAGTAACATCTACATTGTAATTGATATCAAAATATAGCAATAAAGACATTTTACTACTAACTAATTCATAAGAAACCAAGTTATTGACAATATACTAACTGTGGAACATGACACTAATTGAATTGCATGATACCGAATTATGGACAAAATACTGAATGATTGATATGATATTGACTATATACAAAGTAGAATGTAGTCAAAGCTATAATCGAGAGGTAACATAAGAGAACCTGTTCTAGCCAGAG